>Ga0302322_100006103_pt1 | contig 10644 bp, 9 predicted proteins | sample Fen_T0_2_FD_203757 | JGI IMG/M metagenome (GOLD analysis project Ga0302322, IMG submission 203757) | Peat permafrost microbial communities from Stordalen Mire near Abisko, Sweden - Fen_T0_2 | ecosystem: Environmental > Terrestrial > Soil > Wetlands > Permafrost | place: Sweden: Abisko... | reverse complement strand
ACCAGTGCGGGTCCAACCCGAGAGACCCCCGATACATGCGGCGTTTCTGCGGCCCGTCAGGCGTCCTCCGGAGCGAGAGGTCAGAGGTTCGAATCCTCTCGGGCGCGTCGGGGTTCCGCTGTCACAACGCCGGGTGACGCGTCCCGCGCTGGGAACCGGCGAGCTCTTCGACCGCTTCGCGCGGTCTCCACGGAGCGCCTGCCGTATTCCTCCTGATGCACCGGGTGCAGCCGCCCCACAGTGTGCTGCGCGACGGTTCTAACCACTCGAGGGAGCTCTCTGAGTGCGTAGGTCCAAGCCGAGTCCGGCGATGGTCGTCGCGCTCCTCTCGCTCGTCTTTGCGATGGCAGGCACCGGGTTCGCGGCCAGCTTCGTGATCACGAGCAGCAAGCAGATCAAGAACGGCGCGGTCACCGGAGCCGACGTCAAGAACAGTTCGCTCACGGGCAGTGATGTGCAGGACAAGTCGCTGACCGCCAAGGACTTCAGCGGGTCGGTTCAGGGAGCCACCGGAGCCACGGGAGCCACCGGGGCGAAGGGCGACAAGGGCGACACCGGCCTGACCGGCGCGCGCGGCCCCAGCGATACGTACTACGTCTTCAACAACACAACGAGCGTCGACGTCAAGACGCTCAACCTCGTGCTGCCGGCCGGCAAGTACGCAGTCACAGGCTCACCAGGCGCGCGTCCTTGCGACCAAGGTCGAACGCTGAACTGACGACGTCCGTCCAACACGATGCTGAGCAGTTCGCGGGAGGCGGCGGTCAGTCTCCGCCCCTCCTGCGAGGCCGGCCGGGTCCTGCTTGGCGTGACACGGCCGCGCGGTTGCGGGGGGGGCCGGACCGTCGCACCGCGGCGCTCCCCTCATCGCGAAGGGAGCGCGGCGGGACGTCCTGACGGTCAGGCGCTGAACTGGACGGCGGTGTTCCCCTCGGCGATCGTGGGTGGAGTGACCTCCACGGCGATGTTCTCCGCGACCCACGCCGCCGCGCGACGGGAGGACTCGTCGGTGCCGGCCTTCGCCTCGCAGAGCGTCACGGTCACGCCACCGCCCGGGGTGCGCACGGCTGCGTAGCTGACGAAGCCGGGAACGCCGCGGATGAGCTCCTCGACGTCGGCCGCGCGCTGCTCCAGGGCATCGAACAGGTCCGACGCGCCCTCGCCTGAGTAGGTTCGAACGACTGCGTACATGAGGCCTGCCTTTCGTCTGGCTGATGCCACTTCGGGTGGCCCGAACCTACTCCACCGTGGCCGTTCGAACGTTGGACGGGTGCGTGATGCCGTCGGTCGTGGTCGAGCGCGCGGGCCGGGGACCCGGCGCGAGACCACGCGCGGCGCCCTACATTTCTGTCGGCGTCGTCGATTCCATCCCCCCGGAGCCGGCGACGCCACGATCTTCCGGCGACTGTCCACCGCCCGGCGCGGGACTCATGCCGCCCGGCGCTCACGCCGATAGACGTTCTTGAGATGAACGTCTGGAGCTACAGCCTCTATGCACTCATCACGCGCCTCCTGCGCTGGGTGATCTGAGCGTCGCCGGGCCAGGAGCCGTGCAGCGGTTCGCCCGCTGCGCGAGGATGCGGTCGTCCCCTAGGTAGGAGCCGCATCATGCTCAAGGAGTTCCGCGCGTTCTTGCTGCGCGGCAACATCATCGAATTGGCGGTTGCGATCGTCATCGGCGCGGCGTTCGGTGCCCTCGTGACGTCGCTCGTCGTCAATCTCCTCACCCCGATCGTGGCCGCGATCATCGGGAAGCCGGACTTCTCGAACCTCACGTTTGCGATCAACGGCTCCGTGTTCCACTACGGCTCGTTCCTCAACGCGGCGATCGCGTTCGTCTCGATCGCCGCCGCCGTGTTCTTCTTCGTCGTGCGACCGGTCGACGCGATCCAGCGCCGCATGGGCATCGAGAAGCCCGAGGACGGTCGTTCCGACGAGGCCACCCTGCTTGAAGAGATCCGCGACATCCTGAAGGAGCAGCGCGCATGACCACGATCGAGACCACCGCCGGCCCCATCGACGCCGGGGCCCTGGGACGCACGCTCTGCCACGAGCACCTGCTCACGGCGAGCGAGCCGATCCGCATGCAGTACCCCCACCTCGTCGACCACGAGCGCGAGCTCCAGCGCGCGCTCGAGCAGGTGCGCGCCGCGATGGGACACGGCGTGAAGACGATCGTCGACCCCGCCTGCATGGACCTCAGTCGCGACGCGCGGCTCGCCATGCGCGTCGCGGACGAGACGGGCATCCAGCTCGTGATGGCGACCGGCATCTACGGGCAGCACTACACGTTCATCCCCCAGCACTTTCAGACGCGCGACGAGGACTACCTGGCGGACGTCTTCGTCCACGACATCGAGGTCGGGATCCAGGGCACGCCCGTGAAGGCGGCGTTCCTCAAGACCGCGGCCGACGAGCCGGGCATCACTCCCGACGTCGAGAAGGTGCACCGCGCGGCGGCGCGCGCATCGAACCGCACCGGGCGGCCGATCATGGCCCACTCGCGGCCGGCGAGCCGCACCGGCCTCGACCAGATGCGGATCTTTCTCGAAGAGGGCGTTCCCGCGTCGAAGGTGATGATCGCCCACACCGGCGACACCGACGACCTGGGCTACATCGAGGAGCTGCTCGCGCTCGGGCCGTTCATCGGCATGGACCGCTACGGGACCGAGATCTTCCTGCCCGACGCCGCCCGCAACACGACACTCGCGGCGCTCTGCGAGCGCGGCTACGCGGACCGCATGGTGATCAGCCAGGACGCGTGCGCCACGATCGACTGGTTCCCCGAGGAGATGATCGCCCAGCTCGCACCGAAGTGGCACTTCACCCACATCTTCGAGGAGATCATCCCCGCGCTCGGTGAGCTCGGCGTCAGCGACGGCGACATCGCCACGATGCTGGACGAGGTGCCCGCGCGGTGGCTGTCGGCCTGACTACCTTGCCGTGACCTGCTCGGTCTGCGAGAGCACGCGCCAGGACGACTGGATCGGGTCGACGACGGCCGGCGGCTCGCGGAAGTGGAAGCGGTCGTCGTAGTTGTAGTCCTTGATGTAGCCCGTCGACGCTCCGCTGCTGCCGCCCGTGCCGACCGGGCCGCGGTACTTCTGCACGATCGTGCCGGTGACCGTCAGCGTCCCGAGTGCGTTGCCGCAGAAGTAGTTGTCCACCATGAACGAGTGGTTCAGCGCGAACAGCGAGGCGACGATCGTGGGATTGGTCAGCGAGCCGGTCGCGTTGTTGCACGTGTCGTTGCTCGTGTCGAGGTTCGTGATCGGGTGGTAGATCCGGATGAACTGGTCCGCGATCAGCGCCACGAGCGAGTCGTTCGCGTTCGTGATGTTGCCGTCGATGATGACGTCCTTCTGGCTCGCGATCGTCAGTGACGCGCCGTAGCTGCCATGGACGTAGACGTCCGCGCAGCCGGCCGGCGAGTTGTAGGGGTCGTAGGTCTTCAGTGTCTGGCCGCAGGTCCCGTTCTGGACGTAGATCTGCCCGTTCGCCGGGTAGGCCATGGTCGTGCCGTTCACCGTCATGTTGCTCGCGCCGAGCACGATCATGGTCTTTCCGGTGAAGACGTACGCGGGAAGGGTCGTGTCGCGCAGGCCCGTGTTCGTGTCCGGCATCGTGAGGATCGGTGCCGAGGCGTTGTAGGTGCCCTTGAACGTCGGGCTGGAGCTCGAGCAGGCCGAGCGCCAGCCGGGGCTGGAGGCCGAGACCTCGATGGAGTCGTCGATCGTGCGGCCGAACGTCGGGTGCCCGCAGACCAGGAACTCGTCGTTGGTGTGGACCGGCCCGTCAAGCGTGTCGCCGGCCGCGAACTGGATCTCGCCGCACTTCTGGGTGAAGCTGTGCCCGACGTTGCCCGAGTCGTACCACTTGCCGCTGTATGTCTTGCTCGAGCGGCCATCGCGGTACCAGCCGCAGTTGTCCGAGGCCCACTGCGTGATGTCCGGGATCGTCGGCGCGCCGCTGACATACCGCGTGTACCACGCCGGGTCGAGCGACTCGATGTCGGTGAAATAGAGGAAGTCGAGGAAACTGCGGCGCCGGAACTTCGCGACCAGGCTGCGTTTGATCCCGCGGACACGCCCGGTTGAGCGGATCCGGATGAGGCCGTTCTGCACGAGCGAGACCGAGGGGTTCGTCGTGCTGCACTGCGTGTATCCGGTCGCCGGCAACAGCTCGACGGTGTACTGCGCCTCGGTGCCGGGAAGCGTGCGGAAGACGCGCGGATCGGTGCCGCTGCCGTTCCACGCCGGGTTGACGAACTTCGTGCCCGAGATCTGATCGCACTTCGTCCAGAGGTCCAGGTCGTGCTGGAGCCGGAACAGGTAGTTCTGAATGCCGGCCTCGGCGGCGCCGTAGGCGAGCTTGCGGTCCTGGTCCTTCCGGGCGAGCGGCGTGTCCGCCTGCACGGTCACGAGCACCCCCGCGGTGAGGATGCCCAGAACGAGCATGATCGACATCATCGCCGGCAGTGCGATACCGGTCTCTGAGCGCAGCGTCGCGAACAGCGTGCGGGCACGCGTCAGCATCGTGGTCCCTTCGTCGTGTCGATCGGGTCGGCCGCGCGGACGAACAGCGCGTCCTCCATGTCCGTGTAGGCGGTGTTGTTGCGGAAGTCGCGGCCTGGATACGCCCGGAACGACAGGGCGATCTTGACCGGCAGCGCGAGGTTCGCGGTCGAGAGCGGTGCGGGCAGCATCGTGGTCGGGAGCACCGGGTTGCCGTTCTGCCAGGCGTAGTAGCGAAGGAACGGGATGCCCCCGTAGGTGCCGACGTTCTCGAGCACGGTCGTTGTGCTCGTCGGGGTCCCGGGCCAGGTCATCGTCGGCGGCGTGCCGGTCCCGACCCAGCGGCGCATGATGATGTCGCCGTTCTCCAGCGAGATCTCGTGACGCTCGGGGTTCGAGTCGACGACACCCAGGTTGGCGTAGTAGACGACGTCGGTGGTCGTGGCCGTCGTCAGCGACGGCGCGGTCGCGCTGAGGCAGACCTGCGAGCGCAGGTCGCGCGTGAAGACCTCCATCGCGGTGCGCGCGCGCTGCGCGGTATCCACGCGCGACTGTGTCCTGCGCGTGATCCGCAGCGTCGAGTCGAGGATCGAGATCCCGCCGAACAGCACCAGCAGGCCGATCGTCGTCCCGACGAGCAGCTCGACCAGCGTGAAGCCGCCGTCCTCGCGGCGCGTGCGGCCCACCGCTCCCTGGAGGCGGGCGATCATGGGCACGTTCCCGATGGGCTCGTGCCCGTGGCGCCGGTGACGATGGTGAGCGTCGTGACGGAGGTGCCGGTCGCCACGCGGTCCTGGATCGTCGAGGAGACGACCTTCTTGGAGCCATCGCTCACGCACACCTGGTAGTCGCCGTACGGCATCCCGGGATTGATCAGGGTGCCCGCCGCGTTCAGCAGGCCGGTGCCGCCGAAGGTCGAGCCGCAGCCGGCAGTCATCGGGGTGATGCGCACAGTCGCGGCGCTGTACGCCGTCGCGGCGGCGGCGGTTGTGCCGCGCTTGACCAGGATGTTCAGCGCCGGCTCACGGATGGTCACCGCCGACGTCGCCGCCGGCGTGACGCTGACCGAGGAGACGGGCTGTGAGTAGGTGCGCGGGTCGGCGCTGCCGCACGTGCCCGCCCAGACGACGTAGCCATCGGAGAACGGGAACAGGGTCGAGCCGGACGAGACGGTCGTGGCGGCCGTTCCGACGCTGAACGTCTTGGTGCCCGGAGACTGGAGACTGCTGTTCGCCACCATGATGTCCGTGCCCTTGTCGGCCTGCACCACGCCGCTCACGGATGTGTCGAACGACGCCGTCACGGTGGAGGCGCGGTCGTAGGAGAAGAGGAACGAGTTCGTCGATCCACCGGTGACCGTCCCGCTCTGATGGATCGTGTTGTTGCCGTCCTGGTCGACGAAGCCCGGCTGTGCGACGTTCACGTAGTACCCGCCCTCGGGGAGACCGCTCCAGAACGCGCAGCCGTCGGCGTCGCTGGTGCCACTGCTCGTGGTGGGGCCTGTCACCGAGACGGAGATGTTGGGAACGCCGTTTCCGTTGCGGTCGACGAACTTGGCGATCAGTCCGCCCGTCGCATCGTCGAAGGTGCCGAGCGGCACCGCGATCAGCGTCTGGTTCTTGACGGGTGGGATCCGGCCCATGCTCGGCCAAGTGACGACCGAGATCGCCTTCAGGTAATCGGTCCGGGTGGCGCCGGAGGGGCAAGTCGTCGTGCCGGTTGAGTCATCGACCCACTGCGTGGTCGTCGTGACGCTGTAGTTCACGCCGCCCACCGGCACGGTGCGCGTCACGTTCATGTTCGCGAGGTCGCGGATCTTCAGCGCCTTGACGCGCTCGATGTCCTCCTGGGCGAGGGCCGAGGCTGCGGTGCGCGCCTCGTTGTTGCCGCTGATCTGCGACGACGTGTCGACCGCGCCCAGGAACCCGAGCGAGAAGATCACGAGCAGGACCATCGAGACGAGCGCCTCGAACAGGATCGATCCGCGCTCGGCGGACAGATCCGCGCGCCGAGCGGCGGCGCTGGTTGGCGAGCGGCGACTGCGTGGGAGATCCACCTTCACACGCTCGATATCGGGTGCTCAGCGCCGGACTTGATGGGGTCTGGACCCGAAGATGAGTCCGGACGCCCTGCCGGGGGGTGTCGGACATCCGTCGACCGACCGGGTTTACGCAGCTGCGGGCAGGCGCTGCGTGGCGCTGAGCAGCTCCGCGAAGAGGTCGCCGACTGCGTCGATCCTGGCCGGCAGATCGTGCGCAGTGAACGTGAGCGAGCCGCCGTCACGTGCAGCAGCGGCCGCCTCGAGCTCCTCCCAGGCAAGCGGGGCGGAGACGGTCGGCCGGTCGCGCGCCCGCAGCGAATACACCCCGACGGTCGTCTTCGCGCGGTCGTTCTGGTACCAGTCGACGAGCACTTTGCCCCTGCGCAGGTCCTTGGCCTGCCGCGCGACCACGAGCTCGGGCCGGCCTTCGGCGAGCACCTCGGCGACGGTCTTGGCAAAGGTCTTGGTGTCGTCGAACGTCACGTCAGGCCGATTCAGCGGCACGTACACCTGGATGCCCTTCGAGCCCGAGCTCTTGGGAAAGGCGCGCAGCCCGATTCCGTCGAGCATCGCGCGCAGCAGCAGCGCGACGTCGCAGCACTCCACGATCGTGGCGGGAGCCCCCGGATCGAGGTCGAAGACGAGCGCCGTGGGGGTGTCCGGCGCGCTCGCGAGCGCGAGCGACGGGTGCAGCTCGAGCGCGGCCAGCTGCGCGAGCCAGACCAGCGTGGCCCGTTCCTCGACGAGCAGGTGCTCGATCGTCTCGCGGCCATAGAGGACCGTCGCGGTCCGCACCCAGTCCGGGCGGTGCGAGGGCGCCCGCTTCTCGAAGAACGTCTGCCCGCCGACGCCGTTCGGGCAGCGGACGAGCGTCATTGCCCGGCCCTCCAGATGCGGGACGAGCACCGGCGCGATCGTCGCCGCGTACTCGATCACCTGGCGCTTGGTGGTGCCGTCGGGGAAGAGCACCTTGTCGAGGTTCGTGACCGCGATCTCGCGGCCGTCGACGAGCGCGGTGGCGGTTCGGCCCTTGGACGCCGTCGTGCGCTCGTCGCGCAGCGTCAGCGGTGTCGGCACGTCCTCGCGCAGCCCGAGCCAGACGGGCTGGCGCAGCAGGCCACCGGCCGAGCGTTCCGCGTACGCGACGTGGGCCAGCAGCACGGGCTCGACCCAGTGCGCTGCCTTCGGCGGCCGGCCCGGACCGGGAACGAACGGACTGTCCTTGCGCGCGAGCTGCGCCGTGCGCTTCCCCAGGTCGCCGAGTTCCGTGTCCGAGAGCCCGGAACCGACCTTCCCCCGGTACTGCAGTGCCCCGTCAGCGTCGTATTCCCCGAGCAGGAGCGACCCGATCTGCCCGGTCCGCCCGCCCTCGCCCCCGGACCAGCCGCCGATCACGAGCTCGGCGGTCTCGCGCCGCGCCACCTTGACCCAGGACGTGCCGCGGCGCCCCGGCTCGTAGGTGCTGTCCAGGCGCTTGGCGACGACGCCCTCCAGGCCGAGCTCGCGCGTCGCCGCGAGCAGCGCGCGCCCGGCGTCCGCTCCCACGTGCGCGTCCGGGACCTGCCAGCGCGCGCCGTCGAGCTCGAGCGCGAGCAGGAGCTCGCGCCGCTCCGCATAGGAGAGGCGAGTCAGGGAGTTGCCGTCGAGCCACAGCAGGTCGAAGATCAGGTAGGTGACCGGCACCTCGGCGGCGAGCCGCTTCACGCGCCGCTCGTCGCGCACGTGCATCCGCCGCTGGAGGGCCTGGAAGCTCGGCCGCGGCGGCGTCGCGGTCTCGTCGAAGGCCACGATCTCGCCGTCGAGGATCGCGCTGTGCTCGTGCAGCGCGCGGCCCAGGCGCCCGAGATCCGGGTACCCCGCTGTGATGTCCGACCCGCTGCGCGAGCGCAGCGACAGCCGACCGGGCTCGGAGTGGCAGAGCGCACGGACCCCGTCCCACTTGACCTCATAGGACCAGCCATCGCCCGACGGCAGCTCCCCTGCGCGGGCGAGCATCGGCGGGAGCGTCGCGGGCATCGGCTCCGCGGCCGGGTCCAGCGCGTCGCCCATCCGGTGGATCATCCAGTTGCGCTCGTCCTTGCCGTCGCGACCGATCGGGAAGAGCGCCCAGCGCCCGGTCAGGTGCGCACCATGGAGCTCGACCTCGACCTTGCGCTCCTCCCAAACGAGCAGGTCGAAGGTTCCGCGGTCGTAGATCCGCATCCTCCCGGCGCCGTACTGCCCGGCGGGGATATCGCCATGGAAGGCCAGGTACTCGACGGGATGATCCTCCGTGCGCACCGCCAACCGGTTGTCCCCGGCGCTGCCCGGGAAGAACCGCGGGAGCGCCCACGACTTCAGGACGCCGTCGTGCTCCAGACGCAGGTCCCAGTGCAGGCGGGTCGCGTCGTGCTCCTGCACGACGAAGCGCGGGGCGCCGCGGCGTTTGCGCGGCCTGGCCCCGGCCGGCTCGGGCGTGTCGCCCAGCCGCTTCCTCCGATAGTCCCGCAGCGGGTCGGCCACCAGCGGACCGTACCGGCCGCGAGGGTCGCTACCCGCCGGCGACCGCCGGCAGGATCTGCACCTCGGCGCCGTCCGCGACCGGCGTCTGCAGCGCGGCGCCGAAGCGGATGTCCTCCCCGCCGACGTAGACGTTCACGAACCGCCGCAGGTCGCCGCTCTCGTCGCAGAGCCGCTCGCGCAGCTCGGCATGGCGCTCGAACAGGGCGTCCAGCACTTCGGCGACCGTGGTGCCGGAGACGTCGACCGACGCCTCCCCGCCCGCCGAGGCCCGCAGCTGGGTCGGGATCTTGACGACGACGCTCATGCGACCCGCAGGCCCGACGCGATCGGCTCGACCTCGGTCTCGAACGCATCGAACGACGCATCGATCTCGAACGACTCGAACGTGCCGCGAACGGCGTCGAGCGTCTTCAGGCCCTCCCCGGTGATCACGAGCACAACCCGGTCGCCCGAGCCGATCGTGCCCTCAGCGGCGAGTTTGGCCAGCGTCGCCGTCGTGACGCCGCCGGCGGTCTCGGTGAAGACACCCGTCGTCTCGGCGAGCAGGCGAATACCGTCGCGCACCTCGTCGTCCGTAACCGCCTCGATCGAGCCGCCGCTGGTGCGGGCGAGCTCGAGCGCGTACGGGCCGTCGGCCGGGTTCCCGATCGCCAGTGACTTGGCGATCGTGTCCGGCTTGACCGGCCGGCACACGTCGTGACCGCCGTCCCACGCCTGCGCGACCGGCGAGCAGCCCTGGGCCTGCGCTCCGTGCATTGCCGGCACGTCGCCCGTGATCAGGCCGAGGTCGAGAAACTCGCGGAAGCCCTTCGCGATCTTTGTGTAGAGCGAGCCCGAGGCGACCGGAGCGACGATGCGGTCCGGAGTCTCCCACCCGAGCTGCTCGGCGATCTCGTACGCGAGCGTCTTTGAGCCCTCCGCGTAGTACGGCCGCAGGTTGACGTTCACGAAGGCCCAGTCACGCTCCCCCGAGAGCTCGGTGCAGAGCCGGTTCACGTCGTCGTAGTTGCCGCGAACCTTCACGAGGTTCGTGCCGTAGACGCCGGTCGCGAGGATCTTCTGCTCTTCGAGGTCCGCCGGGATGAACACGTAGCTCTCCAGGCCGAGCGCGGCGGCGTTCGCGGCGACCGAGTTGGCGAGGTTCCCCGTCGAGGCGCAGGCGAGCACCTCGAAGCCGAGCTCCCGCGCGCGGGCGGCCGCGACGCTCACGACGCGGTCCTTGAAGGAGTGCGTCGGGTTCGCAGCGTCGTTCTTGACCCAGACCTCACCGAGGCCGAGGCGCTCGGCGAGCCGGTCGGCGCGGATCAGCGGCGTGCAGCCCGCAGGCAGGCCGGCACGCGACGAGGCGCGGCCCGACGGGCCGGGCTGGCCGTCGAGGACCGGCAGGAAGTCGGAGTAGCGCCAGATGTTCTGCGGACCGCCCTGGATCCGCCGGCGCAGCTCGGCGACGTCCGTCGTCAGCTCCGTGTGGTCGTAGACGACTTCGAGCGGTCCGAAGCAGCGTGAGCACACGTAGCTCGCGTCCAGCTCGTAGGCGGCGCCGCATTCGCGGCATCCAAGATTCGTAGCTCCCATGAAAAAACCTCC
>Ga0302322_100006102_pt1 | contig 10644 bp, 9 predicted proteins | sample Fen_T0_2_FD_203757 | JGI IMG/M metagenome (GOLD analysis project Ga0302322, IMG submission 203757) | Peat permafrost microbial communities from Stordalen Mire near Abisko, Sweden - Fen_T0_2 | ecosystem: Environmental > Terrestrial > Soil > Wetlands > Permafrost | place: Sweden: Abisko... | reverse complement strand
ATGACCTCTCGCGCGATCGCCTGCAGAGCGGAAGCCTTTCAAAACTAATTTCTGACTCGAACGTGGTCGGGGTTACCACTAATCCCAGCATTTTTTCGGCCGCCATCAAGGGCTCTGCTCTCTACAAAACCGATATTTTGGCACTGAAAGCCCAAGGTGCAGATACACGAGCCATCGTTACCGCACTTACCACCGCAGATGTCACGGCGGCCTGCGATCTCTTTACGCATATATTCGACGCTTCACAGCATGTCGATGGTCGTGTCAGTATTGAAGTAGATCCCTTCTTGGCGGACCAAACGCAACCCACCATCGCACAGGGAAAATCACTTTGGAATTTAATTAACCGCCCTAATCTTTTAGTAAAAGTTCCTGCGACTCTTGCTGGGCTCCCAGCAATTCGCGAACTCACCGCTGCAGGTATTAGCATCAACGTAACTTTGATCTTCTCCGTGGAACGGTACAAATTAGTTATGGACGCTTATCTCAGCGGTTTAGAAGATCGCGTATCTGCGGGGTTGGCTATCAATGACATTCACTCGGTTGCTTCCTTCTTTGTGTCGCGGATCGATACCGAAATAGATAAACGCCTTGATGCGCAATCTCAACATTCTCCGTTACGCGGCGCCTCGGCGATCGCCAATGCGGTACTCGCTTATGAGGCTTATCACGCAGTGTTCTCTTCGCCACGCTGGCACGCTCTTGTAGAACACGGTGCTAAACAACAACGTCCGCTCTGGGCTTCAACCGGCGTTAAGGATAAAGCTTATGACAGCACGCGATATGTCATTGACTTGGTCGCGCCACATTGCGTTAACACCATGCCCGAAGCAACTCTTAATGAAGTCCGTGCTCACGGTGTAGTTCGGGGTGACACAATCACGCCGGCGATAGCCAGTGCACACGCACATTTCGAAGCGTTGAGCGCGGTAGGAATAGATTTCGCTGATGTAGTGGAGTTTCTTGAGAAAGATGGAGTAAAGAAATTTGCCGATGCCTGGCAAGAACTACTAGACAATGTGAGTGCGGTGTCCTAAATGATTACTGTTTCTGGTCCTTCCCTGGAACTTGCTACAACGGCAACCAAAAATTCCCTTAATCAGGTTCTGTCCCGATTGGCTAAGAAAGATCACACGCTCTGGGGACCAGATGCGCAAACTGAGGCAGCAGTACGATTGAACTTGATCGACCTGCCGACAAGTTCTCGGGCCCTGCTTCCAGAGCTCGATGCCCTTACCGCCTGGGCGCGTAGCAGAGATATTTCGACAATAGTTCTCGCAGGAATGGGCGGCTCTTCCCTCGCTCCAGAGGTGATTGCAAAGAGTTACAAGAAGAACCTCACAGTCCTAGATACAACTGATCCGGATCAGATCAAAGCCGCCATTCCCGCGGATCTCGCGCACAGCCTTGTCGTCGTTGGCTCTAAATCCGGCTCTACCATCGAGACCGCATCACACAAAGCGTTCTTTACCAAGTTATTTCAGGAAGCGGGCCTCAACCCCACCGATCACTTTGTCATAGTTACTGATCCAGGCTCGCCCTTGGATAAGTCGGCACGCGCCGACGGTCTGCGGGTAATTAATGCAGATCCCAATGTTGGTGGACGATATAGCGCACTTTCGGCATTTGGCTTGGTACCCGCTGCGTTGATCGGTGTGGACGTATCTATCTTGATCGATGATGCGGCATCAGCAGCAGCGACTTTTGTGAATGCTGATTCGGTTGCGGTACAAATTGCCTCCGCAATTTTTGACAAGGGCGAGCAGAACGTTGCATTCTTTGATGCGGGTTCGGAGCTCCCGGGAATTTCTGATTGGATCGAACAACTCATTGCTGAATCCACTGGAAAGAATCAGACTGGTCGACTACCGATCGCAATTGAATCCGAAGGAGCACCCATCGCCGGCGCCGGCTTAAAAATTGGTTTTCAAAGCGGAACCGATGCCGATCTGACAGTTCTTGGAACCCTTGGTGAACAATTTATTCTCTGGGAGTGGGTCACAGCGCTCCTGGGATATAGCCTCGCCGTCGATCCATTTAATCAACCCAATGTCACTGAAGCGAAGGAGCGCACTGGTGCTCTTCTCTCTACATGGAATGATGGAAAGGTGCCGCACTTTAAGGCGACGTTCGAGAATGAAGTGATAGCCATTTACAGTTCGTCGAAGGCGAAAGATCTTGCCGGTCAATTAAATGACTTCTTTGCGCAATCCAGTCATTACATTGCGATAATGGCTTACCTAGCCCGCGGTATTGATAACCAAGCACCTTTGATTCGGGAGTTAGTTGCGCATAAGAGTGGCAAGGGTACGACCTTCGGTTGGGGTCCACGTTTTCTACACTCCACCGGCCAATTCCATAAAGGTGGACAACATAACGGTGCATTTCTACAGATAACCGGAGAGAACACGACCGATCTAACAATTCCCCAGCAGAATTTCTCTTTTCACACCTTGCTCATGGCGCAGGCGTTGGGCGACGGTCAGGCGTTATCGGATCGTAAATTCCCGCTGGTTCGCATCCACCTCAAAAAGCGGGAGGCAGGTTTAACGATGTTGTTGGCCGCGCTGAGAGAGATTTAGTCGTCGCCGCGCAATTTTGCTAAGGCATCCCCGAGAATCTTTTCAGCTTCCGCTCCGGTGCGTCGTTCTTTTACATAAGCTAGGTGGGTCTTATACGGCTCGTTCTTTACGGGCAGAGGTGGTTTATCTTTATCTAATCCAGCTGGATAGCCACAACGTGGACAATCCCATTCCGTTGGGATGGTAACGGTGCCATCCTCAGCAAATGAGGGACGGGTCTCGTGGCCGTTGGCGCACCAGTAAGAGACACGAAAGCGAGCTATCGCCTCGCCGCGCTCTGCCTCACCCATTGGGCCGGCACCGACGCGACTACCGCGGATTGCACTTCCTGCCATTTTTACTCCCTTTAAATCTTCTTATTCGTGAATAAACTTTTTACTTGAGGTACAGACTCAAAGCGACTACCCCTGCGAACCAGAGACCGCCGACGACGATTGTGATGCGATCAAGATTCTTCTCAACGACCGATGAGCCGCCGTAGTTGGAGGAGATACCGCCGCCAAAGAGGTCAGAGAGACCGCTTCCCTTGCCCTTGTGGAGCAGAACCAAGAGGATCATGAGAACGCTCGTTATCGCGAGAAGTATTGATAAAGCTAAAACCACGGTCAGGCTCCTTTTATTTCCTACTAATCCAAGCCTGCAAGCGGCAGGGTTAGATGAACTCGATAAGGGTCATTAAGACTCTTTCGAGCCAGAGGGTAAGGATAGCGTCTAATTACGAGGTCGCTACGCGGTGGTACTTGGCGATTCGGGCAAATTCCTCGGGATCAAGGCTCGCTCCCCCGACTAGAACGCCATCGACGTCGCTTTCGCGCATGATATCGATGATATTTGCCGACTTCACCGAACCGCCGTAGAGAATGCGAGCAGCCGCAGCGATCTCATCGCTACCTATGGACCGGAGCGCTTGGCGGATAGCGGCACAGACCTCTTGGGCATCTGCCGGTGTTGCTGTCTTACCAGTTCCAATAGCCCAGACCGGTTCGTAGGCGAAGACAACCTTCTTGAGATCAGGCCTATGCAATCCGCTGAGTGATTGAGTTAACTGGTCAACGACAAAGTCGACCTGCTTACCAGATTCACGAATTGCAAGATCCTCCCCGATGCAGAGAATCGGAACAATTTCATTGGCCAGTGCCGCCTTCGCTTTGCTCGCAATCAATTCATTGCTCTCCTGATGAATTGTGCGACGCTCGGAGTGGCCCACCAAAACATAGGTGCATCCCAACTTTCCCAACATTCCTCCGGATATATCACCGGTGAAAGCGCCAGAAACCTCAGGAGAGAGATCTTGCGCGCCATACGTCAGACGCAATCGATCACCATCAATGAGCGTCTGCACCGAGCGAATATCGGTAAAAGGGGGGAATATTGCTACATCAACGGCGTCGTAGTCCCGCTCTTCGAGTGAATATGAGAGTTTCTGAGTTACTGCTATCGCCTCGAGATGGTTGAGATTCATCTTCCAATTTCCCGCGATCAATGGCTTACGCATGATTTAAAACCTCAATCCCTGGGAGTGGTTTACCTTCTAAGTACTCGAGTGATGCCCCACCGCCGGTGGAGATGTAACCAAATTGATCATCGCTAAATCCAAGTGCTCGCACCGCAGCGGCGGAGTCTCCCCCACCAACGACAGAAATTCCCTTTACCTTTGTGAGACTCTCTGCAACAACCTTCGTACCATGAGCAAAGTTAGGAAATTCAAAGACTCCCATGGGACCGTTCCAAAAAACGGTATGGCATTTTTCGATCGCAGCACCAAATGCAGCGGCACTCGCCGGTCCAATATCTAGACCTATTTGATCTGCTGGGATCGCATAGGCACTCACCAGAGTTGGTGTGGCATCGGCGGCAAAGGCTGGGGCAACGACGATATCTGTTGGAAGCAAAAGCTCAACGCCAAGATTTTTCGCCTCTTTGATTAGTTTTTTAACATCTTCCAAGAGTTCGATCTCAACGAGCGACTTTCCAATTTCGTGGCCCTCGGCAGCAAGAAAGGTGAAGAGCATTCCTCCGCCGATAGCCAAGACATTGACCTTGCCAAGCAAATTCTTGATAACTCCGACTTTATCCGAGACCTTCGCCCCACCTAGTACTACGCCATATGGTCGGTCGGGGTTTTCAGTTAACTTCTTGAGCACATCAATCTCCGCCGCCACGAGAAAACCCGCGGCGCTGGGAAGGATTTTAGCAATGTCATAGACCGAGGCATGTTTGCGATGCACAGCGCCAAAGCCATCGCTTACAAAGAGATCCATACCCACCGCTAGTTGAGCAGCAAAGGCAGCCCGCTCCTGCTCGTCCTTCGAGGTTTCGGCAGCTTCATAGCGAACATTTTCAAGGAGAAGAATCTCCCCTGGATTGAGTGCGGCCTTCTTCGCATCAGCCTGCGCTCCAACAATTTCTGAAGAGAATTGGACCGGAGAACCGAGAAGATCACCCAATCGATGCGCGACGGGCGCCAAAGTCATATCTGGATTGCGCTCACCCTTTGGGCGACCCAAGTGGGCTGTAATAACGACGCTGGCGCCGTTATCAATGAGATATTTAATGGTAGGCAACGATGCCCGAATGCGACCGTCATCGCGGATGACGCCCTCTTTTATAGGGACGTTCAAGTCGCACCGGAGCAGAACTCGTTTTCCTGCCACATCAAGTGATTGAAGCGCAGTAAAACTCATTAGAGAGATTTACCTACAAAGGTGACGAGATCTACGAGACGATTTGAGTAACCCCACTCGTTGTCATACCAACCAAGAACCTTTGCGGTGGAACCAATTGTCTTTGTAAGCCCGGCATCGAAGATGCAAGAACTTGGATCGGTAACGATATCTGCCGAAACGATTGGATCTTCGGTGTATGTCAAAATTCCTTTTAGCGGACCGTCTGCAGCCTTCTTCATTGCGGCGTTGATCTCTGCAGCGGTTACCTCGCGTCCAAGTACGACGGTCAGATCGGTAGCAGATCCAGTTGGGACTGGAACGCGAAGGGCATACCCATCAAGCTTTCCCTTGAGATTAGGCAAGACCAGACTGATCGCCTTGGCGGCGCCGGTAGAGGTAGGAATGATCGATAGAGCGCCGGCGCGAGCGCGGCGGAGATCCTTATGTGGCTGATCGTGGAGCGACTGGTCATTCGTATATGCATGGACCGTAGTCATAAGACCGCGGAGGATGCCAAACTCCTCATCGAGAACCTTCGCCATCGGCGCGAGGCAGTTTGTTGTGCACGATGCGTTGGAAATAATGTTATGTGATGCTGGATCGTACTTCTCATCGTTTACGCCGAGCACGATCGTAATATCTTCATCGGTGGCCGGAGCCGAGATGATTACCTTTTTGGCGCCTGCAGTGATGTGCTTTTTGGCATCGGCAGCCTTAGTAAAGAAACCGGTAGATTCAATAACGATATCTGCCTTAACAGCCGCCCATGGCAAGTTTGCAGGGTCGCGCTCAGCGAAGACTTTGATCGTCTTTCCGCCGACGGTGATGGAGTCATCCGTGTATGTAACCGTCTCGCCGAGGCGGCCGAGAATCGAGTCATACTTCAAGAGGTGCGCGAGAGTGTGATTGTCTGTGAGGTCATTGATTCCAACAATCTCAAATTCAGCTCCGGAAAGCAGGGCTGCCCGGAAGAAGTTACGTCCAATACGACCAAATCCATTAATTCCAACACGAATCACGTTAATCCCACCTTCTTAAATAATGAGTTCTCTCATTAAGCACTATCAATCATCACGACACTGTGATGAGAAAATCCTATCAGTCGGACTAATCAGCCAATAAATCTGGTGTGAGCCCCGCCTCAGTATCAGGAATTCCTAGATCATGTGCCCGCTTATCTGCCATCGCTAAGAGCCGACGAATGCGTCCGGCAATTGCATCCTTGGTCATGGGTGGAGCTGCCAGCGAACCGAGTTCCTCTAGGCTCGCCTGTCCATAATTAATCCGAAGTTCACCTGCATCTTTTAGATGTCCTGGAATCTCTGGACCCAAAATTTCCAGGGCTCGGGCCACGCGAGCCGAGGCTGCGACTGCGGCACGGGCAGATCTCCTTAAATTGGCATCATCGAAATTGGCGAGTCGATTAGCCGTCGCTCGCACCTCACGGCGCATCCGACGCTCTTCCCAGGCCAGCACGCTCTCGTGTGCACCCAAACGGGTCAAGAGCGCTCCAATGGCATCGCCATCTCGGATCACAACCCGATCAACGTTTCTCACCTCGCGCGCCTTTGCCGCGATTCCTAAACGACGCGCGGCACCAACAAGGGCGAGCGCTGCCTCTGGACCTGGACAGGTAATTTCGAGTGCGGAAGAGCGACCAGGCTCGGTTAAAGAACCGTGGGCCAAGAAAGCCCCGCGCCAAGCAGCTTCTGCGTCGCAGATTCCTGCTGAAACAACTTGCGGTGGTAAACCTCGAATTGGTCTGGCATTGCTATCTACCAAACCTGCTTGCCGAGCGAGGGCATCGCCCTCTGCAAGCACTCGAACGACATATCTGCTTCCTTTGCGCAGACCGCTCGGTGACAGGACAGATAATTCACTTTCGTGTCCATAAATTTCCGCGATATCTTTCCGCAATCTGCGCGCTGCCTGTGCGGTATCTAGCTCAACCTCAATCACGATCTTTCCAGAGGCGATATGTAATCCACCGGCAAAGCGAAGTAGCGCGGAGACTTCAGATTTCCGACAGCATGGTTTGGTGATGTTAAGACGACTCAACTCATCTTTCACCGCTGCAGTCATTGCCATGCGGCAATCTAAGCAGGGTTCACTCGATAATGTGTGAGAAAACTGAACGAAGTTTCAGAACATCATGATGGTAACTCCCTGGACTTTGCGCGAGCGGAGCCACAACTACCTCTCCCCCCAAACCCTCAACTAAGACTTTAAGTCGGGAGTTAGCCTCCAATGCCGAAGGATCTACGATGGCGAAATCAATACGCAAGTTAGGTTGATGCTGCAAGATAAATTCTAGGTGATCGGCGGCTGATGATCCTGCGAATTCATCTACCGAGTCTGGCTCGGGGAGATTCAGAACCATGATCCGTTTAGCCTTGGAACTCACCACCGCTTCTGCCAACTCGGGCAGAAGCAGATGCGGCATGACGCTTGAAAACCAAGAACCAGGACCAATTGTTATCCACTCAGCTGCTTCTATGGCAGTCAATACCTGCGGCGTGACCCGAGGATTTTCGGGAATGAGTCGCAGCGATTCTATGCGCCCCTTAGTTGTCGCAACCTGTACTTGGCCGCGGACGATCTTCCGACCATAAGCGGTATTGAAGGTTCCCTCAATATCTAAGGGATCCAGCGACATCGGAAGAACCTCACCAACTATGCGAAGTAAATTGCCAACTTGTCGAATCCCTTGGATGGCGTCGCCATCCATATCCCAGAGCGCCATCAAGAGTAAATTGCCGAGAGCATGTCCGCGCAATGCGCTCTCCCCGGTGAAGCGATATTGCATAACATCGGCCCAGCCTCGACCCCATTCGTCATCACTACAGAGAGCCGCCAGCGCCATCCGTAAATCTCCCGGTGGGAGGGAACCGAACTCTGTACGCAACCGACCGCTTGATCCGCCGTTATCCGCGACAGTTACTACTGCGGTGATTTCGGAGGTGATACCGCGCATCGCGGTGAGGGTAGCCGCGAGACCATGCCCACCACCGAGGGAAACAACTTTATGATCTCTCATTCCTTAGAGTTCGCGACCAAGGTCTCGGTGAATTGCCGTGGCTTCAATGCGTTGATCGCCGACGACTCCACGCAGATTGAATCTACGAGATAACTCTTCGGCAATTGCAACGCTTCGGTGTTTTCCACCAGTGCAACCGATCGCAAGCGTTAAATATTTGCGACCTTCTTGAAAGAATCCCGAGGCCATGGTTTCAAAGAGTGATTGGTATTTTTCAAGAAAATCTTGCACATTCTCAGTTTCTAGTACCCGTTGTGAAACCGCAACATCTAACCCGGTGAGCGGACGTAACTCGGGATCCCAATGTGGGTTTGCTATAAAACGACAGTCCACGACTAGATCCGCATCAACAGGTATGCCGTATTTATATCCGAAGGAGAGCACGTTAACTCGCAGATCCGCGGTCGACGACGTTGCAAAGAGTTCCTCTATCTTCTGTTCCAATTGGTGAATATTAAATGTAGAAGAATCGATCAGAACATCTGAGACGGAGCGGACTTCGCGTAGGCGCTCCCGCTCTTTGGCAATTCCGTCCACAATTCGGTCGCTACCCTGCAGCGGATGAGGACGTCGCGTTGACTCAAAGCGGCGGACCAGCACATCATCATTGGCATCTACAAAGAGAACTTGACGTTCAATACCGCGCTCGGCGAGTTGACTTAACGCGCTACTTAGATTTCCGAAGAATTCTCGCCCCCGGACATCAATGACGACGGCAATCTTGGAGGTGCTATTTGCGGCCATATCGAAGAGATTGGCTAAAAGCGTCGGAGGAAGATTATCGACAACATACCAACCTAGATCTTCTAAGACGTGTGCAACGGTAGAACGGCCAGCTCCGCTCATCCCGGTAATAACAACGACCTTGGCGTTCATATTCGGAAGTCTATCCTCGGATTTCGCCAGTTCCCAGATCAACATGTGGCTCGCCCGTTATCGCCACGTTGAGAAAATCTACGATGATCGCTGCAATCTTCTCCCCTATTCCCGGAACAGCTGCTATCTCATCGATGCGCGCCTTCTTTATAGCGCCTACAGATCCAAAGCGATCCAGAAGCGCTCTCCGGCGCACCTCTCCCAAAAGCGGAATCTCATCAAGTAGCGACTCCAGCATTACGGCAGATCGTTTTGAGCGATGGAAGTTAATCGCGAAGCGATGGGCCTCATCACGAACGCGCTGTAACAGGTAAAGCCCTTCGCTATGGCGCGGCAAGATAATCGGGTCGGAGTTCTGGGGAAGCCAAACTTCTTCCAGACGTTTGGCCAGACCGACCAAGGGAATATCTTGTAAGCCGAGAGCGGAGAGCGCTTGATAAGCAGCATTTACTTGCGGCGCACCACCATCCACCACAATCAGTTGGGGTGGGTAGGCAAATTTGGGTCGGGCTCCACCTTGCATCTTTAATTCATCCATATCTATATTGCGCTCTGCCAAGTATCGTTTGAGTCGTCGCGTAAGAACATGGTTCATAGCGCGGGTATCGTCAAAGCCCGCCTCATCGTCAATGGCAAATCGACGATAATCGGCCTTCTTCGGTTGACCATCCTCAAAGACCACCATGGAGGCAACCATGTGTTTGCCTTGTATATTCGAGATGTCAAAACATTCAATGCGCAGTGGGAGCTCATTCAATCCGAGTGACTCTTGAATTTCATTGAGAGCCCTACCTACAACGGCAACATCATTAGATCGCTTACTTAAGTATTGGATCAGCGCTTGTTGTGCATTGCGCTGCACTGTTCGCATCATGTCGAACTTTTCTCCGCGTAGCGGGACCGCAATAGTAACCTTGTGGCCGGCGGTAGCAGAGAGCCACTCCTTGAGCGCCTGCTCATCGGTGGGTTCACGGTCAACCAAGATCTCAGAAGGTGACTTATTTTCAATGTAGATCTTGGCAAGCGCAGCGCTAATTACGTCTTCCTCTTCCAGCACATCCGCCAAATCTATAATCCAAGCCCGCGAGGCCACGATTCGACCTGCTCTGATAGAAAATAATGATGCGGCGGCGTGAGTTACCTCCTCGTGAATTCCAATCAAATCAGCCGAGAAGTTGTTGTTCAGCGAGGTTTCAGTGAACTCTGTGGTTTTTTCTAAGGCCTCTAATTGGTCCCGCAATCTTGCCGCGAGTTCGTACTCTTCATTGCTCGCTGCTCGTTCCATATCGAGTCGCAGCGACTGCGCAATATCGGTGGGATTTCGATCCAGGTAGGTGACGAGGTTTTTAGCGAGGGTGGTGTGTTCTTCTTGAGATATCCACCCGACGCAGGGAGCCGAGCATTTTCCAATATCCCCCAGGAGACATTGCCGTTTGGTTGCTACCGCGCGATTGAAATTGGGTTGACTGCAAGCCCGAACTGG
>Ga0302322_100006100_pt1 | contig 10645 bp, 14 predicted proteins | sample Fen_T0_2_FD_203757 | JGI IMG/M metagenome (GOLD analysis project Ga0302322, IMG submission 203757) | Peat permafrost microbial communities from Stordalen Mire near Abisko, Sweden - Fen_T0_2 | ecosystem: Environmental > Terrestrial > Soil > Wetlands > Permafrost | place: Sweden: Abisko... | reverse complement strand
CAATCAGCGCTCGTTCATGGACCAGATGAAGGTCTACGAAGGGATGCTGAAGGCGACGAAGGAAACGCACGCTGCCGGTATGCAGATGCTCAGGCTCCAGGAGAAGATCGACGAGTTTCGGGCTCGCGAGGCCAGGCTGGGAGGCGGCGGGGGAGGAGCGACCGTATCGCTCGCGGCCGACCCGCATCCAGTTCGCATGGTCAACGCCTACAAGGAACTTCTTTTCGGTGACAAGGCGTTCGTCGGTTGGAAGTCCGCAGACCGCCAGCAGCAGCGCAAGGATGCTGCAGTTCTCGGTGCGTCTCTCGGACTGTCTCCTGTCGAGCAGGCCATGCTCCCAACGAGCAACGCCATGAAGGTCAAGGCGGCCGATGCACTGACGAAGTGGGGCGCGTTCATCGACCGCTCAATGGCGAATATCGAACTCGACTTGAATATGGTTGTCGAGGCCGCTAAACGGGTTGATCCAGGCTCGATGGTAGGCATCAACAAGGCAATCCAGGCCGGGGCGAAGCAGTTCCAGAATGGGGCGGCGCAAGCCTATGCCCTGGCGGTGAACAAGTTGAACACAGAGTACATCCGTATGCAGCAGGGCCCGCTGTCGAATGCGATGCTTCACGTCGATGCTGCAAAGAAGGCAGACGACCTGTTGAACGTCGGTATCTCGGCAGAGAACTGGGCCGGGGATGTGGGGAACATAATTCGCGCAGAGGCTGCGAATACGAAGAAGGCGACCGCGATGGCGCGAGATGCGTTCATGGCCGACATCGCTTCTCCTGGTGGCGCGGGGGGTATCTTTCCTGCCGCATCCGGCTGGACGCCAGAGAAGGAAAAGCGCCTGCAAGCACTGCACGAATGGAGGGCGAAAGCACTGCAAGAATTGAGGGCGAAACATGGAACCAAGTGAGCAAGAAGAACTGGAGATGCTGACAGAACTGGAGATGCTGACGCTTGAGAAAGAGAAGGCGATGCACGCCTCGTCTGCTGCCGTGCCAGCCCCTGCTGCGCCCGCCCGCGCCGCCCTGCCCAACGAAATCCCGCTGCCGATTGGCGCCCCCGAGGCCGCCGTGGATCAACGTCGCCCGCAGGCCCCAACCGCGCAGGACTACTTCACCGGGAAGGCGAAAACCGAAAGCCTGGCTGGAATGTTCATGCAGACCGAGGCCGGCGACAACCTCATGAAAATTCTGCAAGGAGCGATACCAGGCATGACCGGCTCGCTTCAGCAGATACCTCGGGTTGCGAATACGGTCGGCAAGGTCGGCTCCGCTGTCGCGCAAGCCGCGCCGAAGATGCTGCCGTCCTCCATTCCCGGAATCAACACCATCAAGACCGCCTTCGGCAACGGGCCGCAGCGGGCCGCCGAGGCGTTGCGCGCGAAGTTCCAAGGAGTAGGTGGCGAGGCCGCCGCGAAAGCCGCCAAGGAGGCCGAGGCCGCAGCGCTGGAGGCACGCGCAGCCGAAGAAGAATCGATGCAGACCATTCCGGCCGCTCACGGCCAGATTCGTGATGCGCGCATTGCGCAAACCAAGTACGGTGAAGAAGCTGCGGCTCAGGCGGCCGCCTTGCAGAAGGAGCGTGAGGCTCTGCAGGGCTCCGGTGGCTCGGCGTATTCCCGTGGCGACCCGCTGAGGGAACAGGTCGGCACTCGCCTGAATCAGGTTTTCGAGTCACGGGCTGGCGAGGCGGAAAAGAACTTTGTCAAGTCCATTGAAGCGGGAGTCGCCAAGGAAGAGGCTGGTCAGCCGTTCGCCGCCTCTGAGCAGGGTCAAAAGGCGCTGAAGGAACTGAAGAAGTTGCGCGGATCAGGCGCAGTTACGAATCCGCTGCTGGATTCGGAGCGCGCCGAACTGGACAGTCTCATCAGCATGATCGAAGGCGACGCGAAGAAGGCGAAAGCGTCACCGCTGGGCGTCGGCGAGGTCAGCAAGAAACTTGTGAAGATCACACCGACAGAGGCCACTCGACCCGCCGGCGTTGCCCCCTTGATGAGCAAGATTCGGATTCTGGAAGACTACAAGGAAGGCGGACCCGCCACCGGCATGAGCGCGCTGCCCGAGAAGTTCGCCAAGAAGCTCGCGTCGATTCTGGATGAGGCCATGTACGGCGAAGGCGGGTGGCTGCCCGAAGGCGCCGCTGCGCGCACCGCGTATCGTCTTGCATCAGACAAGCTCAACCCGTTTAGAACCGCAGCCGGCAAGACACTCACCCGTGGCGAGAAGTTCGACTTCAAGCAGCTCGCCGCCAGCCCGGAGGAGTTCGGCACGAGGTTCTTCCGCGACAGTTCCAGCGTCAAGGGCCTGAAGGACATGCTTGGCAACGATGCCATGTTCACGTCCGCCATGAAGGACTGGGCCGCGTCGAAGCTCGAAACCATGAACGCCACCCAGGCGAAGGCATGGATGCGCAGCAACGAGGGCCAACTGCAAGCCGGCGGCATCAAGGCTGATGTCGAGAAGCAGGTCAAAGCCCTGGCCGACCACGAGCAGAAGGCAGCGCTGCACGAGTCTCAAGTGGCGCAGCGCACTCGGGAACTTGCGAAGTCGAAGGCCGAAGCCAAGGCCGTGCCGGCGAAGATCGAGCAAGGCGTCGCTGAAGCGAAGGCGAAACAGGCGGCTGTCGAAGCGAAGAAGACCGCCGTCGAAGACCGCTTCCGCACGCTCACGACCCAACTGAGCGAGTCCGGCACGGACAAGATCGCCGGCAAGGTCAAGACGATGGGCGATGAACTTCTCGCGCAGAAGCACATCACCCAAGAGCAGTACGGAGAAATCCTGAAGTCCGTCGCCGATCTCGAAAAGCACCACGCGGACAAGGCGGCGGCGAAGAAGGCCGTCTGGACGGTTGCCAATATTGTCGGCATTCCGGCAGCGGCGATGGCGGGCCTCACCTACGCGCCCCGCAGTCACGCAGCCGAAGCCCCGAAAGGCAAACGCGCCTTCGACGACGCCGAGAAGGAACGCCGATACCAAGAGTGGAAGCGCAAGCGTGAGGAGGCTACGCAGTGAGCGAACAGGCCACCCTTCACGAGCAGCTTCGCGCGAGTCTTGAGCCGCTGATCGAGATTCTCGCCAAGGCCGCGCCCGCCGCCGCGCCGGCGCCTGCCCGCGAGCCGGATGACGACTCCGAAGCCGAGTTCCGGGCTAGGCTCGAAGCCGAGATGGAGGACGAGTTCCGCGAGCGCCTGCTGACCGAAAAGAAGCAGGTCGCCACGGCCGCCAGCCGGTTCACGAAGAACATCGAGCAGTGGAAGGCTGATGTCCGCCACGAGATCGACGAGATCAAGAGCCGGCCGGTCACCGTGATCCAGGCCGCTCCTATCCAGGTGGTCGAGCCGAAGCCCGAGAGCAAACCACCGTCCGCGCTGGACTGGACGCTGGAGGTCACCGGCCGAGACAACGGGCTGATCCGAACCGTCGTCGGCACCGCTGAAGGACGCGAGGTTCAGTTCACGATCCGGCGCACGCCCGACGGGTTCCCGAAGGCGATTGACGTGAGGATGGCGGCGTGACCTGGATACGCAACAGCGGCGGTCATCCGGTGACGTCTGTCGGGTACCCGTCGTGGCGCGCGCCTGCCGTGGTCAATGAGTGGCTTGAAATCAGCGGCACCAGCGGAGGCGGGGGTGCGCGGAGCAATGATTACTCGGGTTGGGCCATCACGCCGTCCGGGCGCATCGTGATCGCGGCGTCTGGCGGGCACGGCACCGGGACTGCGGATAACCGTGTTGTGTCACTCGACCTATTCAACAACTCACCATCGTGGACCCTGCGTATCGCGGCGTCCACGGTGACGCACGATACCGACCCACTGCACGGGTACGAGACTGACGGCATTCGCAAGGCGAGCCACACTTACCACTCGACGTTCTACTCGGCGGCGATCAGCAGGGTGCTAGTTACGGGCGTGCGCTTCGACTTGGAGGGAGCAACCCATGACAACGTGGATGGCGTCGACCCGACAGCAGTAACCTGGGTATGGGATGCGGCCGGCACCTACGCAAATCTGACTCCATCAGCCGCCTACTGCTCGGCGCAGGACGGTAATGGAGATCTGTGGTGGTTCAGCTATGCGGACGGGCACGCCTACAAGTACGCCCCGGCCTCAAATACTTGGTCTACCCCGACCATCACTGGTGCGGTAAGCCCCGGCGTGCGATATCCCTGGTGTTGGGATAGCACGCGCTCGCAATTCTTCGGTCTGGCGTGGGCCGATGGTGAGGGGTTCGGCACCGGCATGAGCGCCGTGATGCAAGTGGGCACCACGCAGTCGGCCATCGCGTTCGACGCCGGTTCGGCCGCGACGGTGGCGCAGTTCGCGTCGGATGCTCCGTCCTATGCGGGCATGTGCTACGACCCTATAAATGACCGCTTCCTGTTCTTCAGCAACGACCATTCTTCCCGCATCTATGTCATCACGCCCAACGGCACAACGACGTGGAGTATGTCGTTGCTCACCCTTGGCGGCGGGTCGGCCGCACTGCCGGCTGGCACGTTTCCGGTCGTGTCGAAGTTCACCTATGTCCCGTCGCTCGGCGGCGTCGTTGCGATGATAGACGTTGCGTCTAACTTGTACTTCTTGAGGACTTCGTAATGTCTACCGGCGGCATCACCTTCAACGGGACCAGCCAGTACCTTGAGTTTGGCAACAAGGTCATCAGTTCGTTCCCATACTCGCTCGTCGTGTGGGTGGCTCCAAGCAGCACTGGTGCAACGCAATTCTGGTTCGCCCAGGAGCAAGGTAGCCTTGATCGCTGGGGGGCGGCATTTCTGGATGCCAACGCGGTTAACAAGTATGCCGCCCTGCGAAACACGGGAAACTCAGATAACGCCACCGTTTCCGCAAATCCCCAGGTCTCGTCGTCGGCGCTGCAACTGTGCGTGGTTGTATTCGCCAGCACTACATCGAGGACTATCTACTTCGGTAATGGGTCTAACTTTGGATCGTCATCGACGTCGATGACGGACGATACAACGAACCACGACCGTGTGACTGTTGCCGCGAGGGATAGCAACGGGAGCGTCGGTGACTTCTTTCCAGGGACTATTGCTGAAGCCCACATTTTCAATGTCGCACTCTCGTCGTCAGACGTTACCGCTCTGCTCACAACAACCCCCGAAAGCGTAACTGGATGGGTGGATGGCTGGAAGCTCGCCAGTAATACCGACCTCACCAGCATCGGCGGCACGCGCACATTCACCGCGGTCGGGTCGCCGACAACCGGCAGTTTGACACTCCCGTATACGCGCAGTGCTCCAGCAGGCACTCCCACGATGGGCCAAATGATCTTTGCACTACAGTGAGCAACGCATGACCTTCATCATCGGAACCCCCTACGCCAGCGGCGCGGGGTACTACCGCAACGACGACACCCCGAGCGGCGGCAAGAAGGCCGAAGCTGATATTCGCACTTGCCCGCACTGTCAAGCGATAATCAAACTCTCCGAGTGGGACGTGATCGACAACGGCGGCAAAGGCGGCGGCTGGTGCCAGAAATGCTTTGCCCCGGTGTGCCGCCACTGCGCTGCGGAGATGAAAATTCACGGATGCAGACCGTTCCTCAAGCAAATCGAAGAACAGATGGAATTTACGCACCGAAACTCTGCGCAGTTGGAAGACTTTTTCAAGATTGCTGGAATGGAGCCGGCCCGGCCAGTTCAGCCCATCTTCACCGGGCTCAACACTGAAAGGTAGGAATCATGGCTCAATTCAATGCAGGCAATGCGGCGTTCACGCCTACTGCGTCAACCACGACGCTGAACAACTACGTCCTGACCATGCTCACCGTCGGCAGTCTTGCCAAGGTGAAGATGTTCAACTGGGGCGGCATGGGAACGGCGAGCCAGGGCTATCAGACCCGGTGGGCTCGCGTGACGAACACGCCGGCCACGCCGACGGCGCTGTCGATCTCACCGACGTCGCCCGGCATCACGCCGATTGCGACGTGCAACACCTACGGCACTGTGGCGACGGGCACGGCCGGAATCCAACTGTTCCAACAGGATTGGAACGTGCTCGGCGGCGGCGGTGTCGTGGTGCTCCCCATCGGCGGCGAGTGGTTCGTAAGCGGCGGCGCGCTCGGCACGACTTACAACCAGATCGGCTGCGGCAACGTGACCGGCTCGGATGCCAACGTGAGCAATTACGGAATCACCTGGGAAGAGTGAGCTAGGGGGATCAGCGTGATAAACCTCACCACCACAAGCGACGTTCTTCAGGTCCAGACCAGCACGGCCGCTGCGTGCCAGGTCCACGTCTCTTGGGTGGACCTGAGCGGCACCACGGTCACGCCTGGACGCACGAACACGCTGATCTCGTCGGCCACGACCACCACTGTCTGCCCGTCGCCGGCTGGGTCAACGGTGCGCAATATCAAGTTCGTTGCGATCTTCAACGACGATGCCACGCTGTCCGATCTGATCGAGGTACAGCACTCCGACGGGACGAACGTCATCGCGCTGTACAGCACCACGCTCTCAAGCGAGTCTGGACTGCAGTACAACGATGCCGGCACCGGATGGACGACCTACAGCACGTCTCCGAACCAGGTGGACGTGCAGACGTTCACGACCACGGGCGCGAACACCTGGACCAAGCCGACCACGTTCACGCCGAAGGTCACGCGCGTCATCATATGGGGTGCAGGCGGCGGCGGCGGTGCGGGGTCATCGGTCACGACCAACGCGGCGGTCAAGATGCCAGGAGCCGGCGGCGGCGGCGGCGCTTACGCCTGCGAGATATACACGGCGGCTGACCTATCCAGCACGGTGACGGTCACTGTCGGTGCAGGCGGCACGGTGGGCGCACCAGGCGCTGCGGGCGCTGCTGGTGGCGACGGCGGCGTAGGCGGCACGACCACGTTCGGCGCGTTCCTCACGGCCTACGGCGGTGGCGGCGGGCGCGGCGGCGCCATCACTGGCGTTGCAGGATCCGGCGGTGGAGGCGGCGGCACGGGTTCAGCAGGGGTCACTGGCAGCGCCACCATTGGCACGGGTGGCGGACCGTACACGACCACATCCGTTCCCGCCGTCACGGTCCCTGGGAGTGGTGGCACGGGCGGATCATCCGGCATCACTGCCATGACCACATTCCTCGGGTGCGCCGAAAACGGCGGCGCCGCTGGTGCTGGTCACACGTCGGTCCCAGCGACAACGGGCAATGGCTCAAGCTCGATCAAGGGCGGCGGTGGCGGGGGCTGCGGAGCGGGCACGTCGGCCGTTCCAGCGGTTGTCGCTGGCAGCACGGGCGGCGCGTCGGACTCCTACACGTTGGGCGGCGGCGGCGCGGCGGGCACAAGCACTCCGGCAACAGCAGGCAGCGCGGGCGCGTCAGGCAGCAGCACCAGTGGCGGCGCTGGGGGCGGGGGCGGTGGTTCGTCGGTGACGGCGAACGATACAGGGGGCGCCGGTGGCGCTGGCGGCCGTGGTGGCGGTGGTGGTGGTGGTGGTGGCGCCGGCAACGGCACGGGCCTGGGCGGCGCTGGCGGCATTGGTGGTGCGGGGTACGCCGTCGTCTATAGCTGGTAATCGCGCATGGCCCGCATCGGTTCATTCGACACGACCGGTCGGGCTATCACATGGTTCGATGAGACGGCGGTCCCGGAAGGGTTCTTCGACCCCGACCTGATACCGCTCGGGTCAGCACCAGCCGTTGACAATCCGCCGAACCGGCCCACGCTTTTCGCCAACGGGCACCAGAACGTCCTCTCTCTCGGCGCGGCCATCGGCGGCGCGGTGCTGTTCGCGTCGGCGGTGTTCTTCCCGCCTGCGTCGGCGAAACCGATACCGCAACCGCCGAACTATGACGTAGGCAGCCAGCGCGCCGCATACATCGCCGGGTCCGGGCAGACCTTCGGCAGTCGCGTTGCCCTGCAGACCGCAGCGGCGCCGGCGCCGGCAATCCGGCCCGTGATCACGGCCGCTTCGCAGCCCGACCTGACTGCGCCGGCCCCGCTGGTCTTCAAGCCGATCCCGGTGGCGGCGCCGGCGCAGTCTCCGCCGCTGCGGCCGATGATCACGGCGGCGCCTCAGTTCGATCCATCGCAGCGCGTCCCGCTGACGTTCTCCGCGCCGCCGCCCACTACGTCAACGCAGGCTCAGCCGCAGCCGCCTCAGATCGATGTTGGCAGCCAGCGTTCGGCGTTCACGTCCGGGTGGGCCTGGCTGTCGCAGCCAATCCCTGTTGCGTCCGCCGCGCCCACCGCCCCACCGCTGCGGCCGGCGATCATCGCGGCGCCGCAGGCCGATCCGAGCCAGCTCTCGGCGCTGCTGTTCAGCGCGCCGCCGCCGAGCACCGCGCCGGCGGTCCAGCCGCAGCCGCAAGCGCCGTCAATCGACATCGGCGGGCAGCGCAGCGCGTTCATGGCCGGGTGGGCGGCGACGTTCAACACGACGCCGATACCGTCTGCTGCGCCTGCCGTTCTTCCAGCCGGCGATCTGATCGACCAGCCGCAGGAAATCCCGCCGCAGCCGGCGCCGCAGGTGTGGCGTCCGTTCCTGTCGGGTCCGCCACCGTCGCCGGTAATCGGCACGTTGCTGGCGAGTCCGCAGGCAGACCCGACGCAACAGCAAGCGCTGGTGTTCGTGACGATGCCACCGGACACGCCACGGCAGGCGCCGCCCCTGGCTGGAATCATCGTCGGGCAGCGCGTCGAGTATTTCGAGGGGACGACGACGATATGGTCGCCTTCGTTCGCTCCTTCGGTCACGCCCACGCCGGCAGCAAAGCGCGGCGGCATCGGCGAGTGGCCCCTCTACGTGTGGCGCCTGAAGCAGTCCGAAGACGATCTGATGCTGCTCATCGCCACGGCTTTGAAATCAGGCATATTTGACTGACAATCCAATCATGGCATCAGAATCAAAACTCCGCGACGAGCTTGAGAAGCAGCTCACCAAGGAACTCAAGTCTGTGAGCGTCGGTGACGATCCTGAGACAGGCAAGCCTTACACCATCACGGCGAAGTCGAAGGTGTGGGACAGAATCTTGAAGCTTGAGGCAGTGAAAGCCAAGCTGAACGATGGTGAGTGGGGCTCTAGCTTCACCGACAAGTGAATCAACGAAGGGCTGGATCATGAACAACGAAACCAAGGTGCTTCTCCTATACATCCGGGTCGGAATCAACGTCCTGTCGGCGCGCATCATGCTGCTGCTGGCGATGGCGCTGACCTTCGGCCTGTTCGCGTGGGCGATGTACCTGCCAGGCACTGAGCGCATCGCTGCGGCGACGATCTTCGCGCTGCTGGTGTTCCTGCCCGCGACCCGCATCGATGCGGCGCAGGCTTCCGACAGGGCTGTCATTTCACCGAAGGACGAATCATGAGCTTCTGGACGAAAGCCCCGAAAATCGGGCATCAGAGCACCGACTGGACGCCGGGCGAGCCTCGCGCTTACATCCCGGTGCTGAACATGGGCGTGAAGATGAACGTCCCGCCGGGCGGCATCCTCGGCAAGACCGACCACATGGACGGCGACCGCCGCGTGTCGTTCGTGGTGCGCGGGTCGAAGACGCAGGGCACGCACGCCCGCAAGCCGGGAGCCGCAAAATGATCGGCGCCGCATTCCAGCCGCAGGGCAACACCACGGCCATCGTTTCAGCGGTGACGAGCACGTCCGCCGTGCAGGTGCTCAACGCTCAAGCGGCGACGGGATCTGCCCTCACGTCCATCGGGCCTGCGCAGTACCTGCTGCAGTGCGTCGGCGCGGTGCCGATGTTCGTGAACACGGGCACGGCGCAGAGCGGCACGGCGACCGCTGCGGTGATCCCGACCGGCGGCACCCCGGCAAACGGGTTCTGCATCCAGCCGGGTCAGCGCATGGTGCTCACGCTCACGCCTAACGCATGGTTCACGACCATCGCAACGGCGACGACCTCCACGCTGTACATCACGCCAGGCGACGGTATCTGAGTCCGACATGGAGCAGTCGATCATCAACTGGCTATTCGCTGCTGTGGGCGCTCTCGGGGGATTCATCATCAGGGCTCTGTGGGAGGCAGTCCAGGGCCTGAAGAAGGATCACACCGACTTTCAGGCCACGGTCGCCAAGGATTACGTGAGGTCCGAATACTTCAAGGGCCACGAGGACCGCGAGGAAGCGAAGGACTTGCGCATCTTCACGATGCTCGACAAGATTTACGACAAGCTCGACGCCAAGGCGGACAAGGTATGAGCGTCCTCCGGCAGCTTTTCACCGGGGTCGATGGGTTCACTCACGACCTGGGCCGCTGGTCTTGGGCGGGGTCGTTCATCGCCGTCGTCGCGGCTGCCGCCGGGAACTGGTGGCACGGCGTTGTCGTGGACATCCAGGCGCTCGCCACCGCTCTGAGCGTCGTTGCCGGCGCGCACGGCGCGGCACTGTGGGCGAAGAAGGACACGGAGCCCAGGCCATGAACGTCGCCGAGCAGATCGAGCGCTTCGAAGGCCGGCGCTGCCAGGCGTACCGCGACACGCTGGGCAAATGGACCATCGGCGTCGGGCACTGCAGTTCGGACGTTCACGAGGGCGCGGAGTGGACCGACTCGCAGGTGTCCTACCAGCTCGCCCGCGATATCGAAAACGCCACGTTGGCCTGCCGGCACATGCTGCCGTGGTTCGATGCGCTCAACGAGCCGCGCCAGGCGGTGCTGATCGGAATGTGCTTCCAGCTC
>Ga0302322_100006098_pt1 | contig 10646 bp, 9 predicted proteins | sample Fen_T0_2_FD_203757 | JGI IMG/M metagenome (GOLD analysis project Ga0302322, IMG submission 203757) | Peat permafrost microbial communities from Stordalen Mire near Abisko, Sweden - Fen_T0_2 | ecosystem: Environmental > Terrestrial > Soil > Wetlands > Permafrost | place: Sweden: Abisko... | reverse complement strand
GGCCTTGTTGAGCCGTTACGTGCCCTTTTTAAAGATGAGGTAAGACGTGTTGGCCTGGAGCTTGGCATACCGCATGAAATGCTGTTTCGCCACCCTTTCCCGGGGCCAGGCTTGGGCATACGTATTTTAGGAGAAGTGAATGCCGAAAGGGTACGATTATTGCAGGATGCAGATGCTATTTACATTAATGGCTTAAAAAAACATAATTTGTATGCAAGTGTCTGGCAGGCCGGCACCATTTTATTGCCGGTGAAGAGTGTTGGGGTTATGGGCGATGAAAGGACCTATGAGTTTACAGTTGCATTGAGGGCTGTAACATCGGTTGATGGTATGACGGCAGACTGGGCGCATTTGCCGTATGAGTTTTTGGCCAATATCAGCAACGAGATCATTAATAATGTGCCGGGCATAAACCGTGTGGTATATGATATAAGCAGCAAGCCGCCGGCTACTATTGAATGGGAATAGAACAGATGATTTTTATTTAAGATTGTAGATTTATTGTATGAAGAAGAAAATTATTATTGCATTTTTTTTGCTGGTTGCCGGCTTTGGCCCCATGAAACTGTATGCACAAAACGACACAGCCATTAAGCAGCCTGTTTACCAGGTTGGCATTTTTGCGCCACTTTATCTTGATTCTGTTTTCACCAAAAACACGTTTAGGTATAAGGAAGCTATTCCCCGTTTTATAGCCCCGGCAGTTGATTTTGTGCAGGGTGCTTTAACTGCATTAGACAGTTTGCAGGCTGGCGATGATTCCATTCATGCCAGCATTTTCGATACTAAATCGTACACCGAAAAAATACCGGACCTGATACGAAATAAAAAATTAGATAGCCTGAACCTGATCATTGGCAGCGTGAGAGATGAAGATTTTTTACAGCTTGCAGCATTTGCCCGGCAAAAAAACATTCCTTTTATTTCTGCCACTTACCCCAATGTATCCGGCGTTTCGGCAAATCCTTTCCTGGTTGTTATGAATTCTACCTTAAAGGCGCATTGCGATGCGATATACAGTTATATCCTGCAAAATCATGGTACAGATAAGATCTACCTCTTCAGGCAAAAAGGCAGGCAGGAAGATATGGTTGCCGCTTACTTTAAGCAAATGAATGAGCAGGACGGAAAACCATTGCTTGTAATGGAAACAATAAATGTTGATGAAAATTTAACCACTGCTTTTCTTAAATCTAAATTAGACAGTAACCGGAAAAATGTGATCATTGGCGGAAGCCTGGATGAAACGTTTGCTGGCAACATCGCCAAAGCCTGTTACGAAATAAACAAGTCCTATCCCATCACTTTAATTGGCATGCCAAACTGGGATAATTTTTCTGCATTGTACAACAAAAAAGGCATGCCTGGTTTTCCGGTGTATTTCACTACACCGTTTTTTACAGACAAGACTGATGCTTTCAGCAAATCGCTTACAGCCGCTTATTATAAAAACTACAGAGCCAAGCCTACAGATATGGCTTACAAGGGTTTTGAATCGGTTTACTTATTTACTAAACTGCTTACAAAAAACCCAACCGATTTCATGAATCATATATCCGATAAAAGTGAGAAAGTTTTTTGTGATTACAATTTTAAAGCCGTAAAACTAAACGATAAAGCCGCTGTGCCCGACTACATAGAAAATAAACACCTGTATCTGATCAAAATATTGAATGGAAGTATTTCCAAAGCCTGGTAATAAAAAAACCGAAGTTATTAGCTTCGGTTTTTTTATTTTTATTTTGTCAGATATTTTCGCTGGGTTGTGTACAGGATCGCAAATAGCACCGGTATTCCTATTCCAAAAATATAACTGGAAACACCTGTATACTGCTTGCTTCCAAGAATAAAAAAACCTGCAATGAGCGGTAACAACTGACCTGCAATGTATAGCCAGTAACCATCTTTTTTTAATTTTCGCATCCATAAAGCCCCCACAAAACAAAGTACAATCCCTATCATTCCAATAATCATCGTTGGTATCATGTTATTGGTAACCAATTCAATGGCTGCTCTGCCCTTTTCCATATCGGCCAGCTCTTTTTCTGAAAATTCTTTACCTGAGCTTGCAGCCTTATCCATTATATTTAATAAAAACTTGTAAATCACGGGCATCAGCAAAGTAAGCAACCCAAAAAGGCCACAGCCAATAAAAGTTAAAATGGTAAGCACATTTAAGCCAGATGGAATTTTAGGCTTGCCCTGTTCATCAAGGGTTATTACATCGGGAGTAGTTTCCTGTGTCATAATAGTTGTGTTTTTTTACAAAATAAAAAATATAGATTACAAATCAAAACCAAATCTAACAAAGTTTAGGATACAAAATATTGTAAAGAATCACTTAAGATAAAGAAGCTATTTTTTTCTTCTCAGTTTCAGGTAATCGAGAAAATAAACAAGCTTAACAGTTATCTCGTTGCTGTGGGGGTTGTCAACAGCCTTTCCAAAATTTTTGCCATAACTGGTATTCTGATAAGGATCTATATTCACATTACCACCCAACGCATTTTTCCAGGCGATGGTTAACCTGCTGCCCAATAAAAAATCCCAGGTAAAAAACATATCAACATTAAAGGAGTTGAAATTTAAATTTTGATTGGCGAAAAATGTAGTATCACGCCAGTACCCATCTGGATTTAAGTTGTAAAAATTGGTATTCTCAAGTAAAGACCAGTAATGTCGCATACGGATATTGATATTCATTCTCGAATTAAAATTATACTGGCTGCTTACAATAAATGTATTTGTTTTCAGGTTACGGCGTGAAATTACCGGAGAACCATCCGGGTTTATTATTAAAGATCCATCCGGTCTTTTGGCTGCACCCCAGTTGCCTTTATCCTGAACAATATCCATGCTGCTGCTCAGCTGAAATTTATCGCTGAACCGGTAACGCAACCCAAGGTTAGCTTCCCAGTAAGGATCATTGGGTAAGGGAGATTCTCCGCCGCCCAGTTTCCAGCTTATGTACAGTTTTTTACGGCTATCGCTGCTACCGCTGATTTCAAAATAATAATAAGGCGAGCGCCTGAGGAAATATCCCGTATATACATTGGAATGTACAAAGTAATCCTTATCCCAGGTTGGGCTGCCTTGAAAACTCGCTGTAACATCCCAGAAATTTCTAAACAGGAAAAACGCACTTGCATTCAATTGCAGCGCCGACCATTCAAAAGGTTTGTACAGGTAAGTATTTGTAAAACTTAATTTGTAATTATGAATAAGGAAATGCCGGGTTGGTTTATTGATGATATACCCGATGCTGCCGCTATACTCTAATGAATTATTATTTTGTATAAAGCCAAGGTCATTGGGGTCGTATTTATCACTTTCAATACTTAAGGCTGCTCTGTACTGAAAAATTCCACTCACTTTACTAAACCCTGTCGTAGTTGTAAAGCCGTTCTTACTTTCCTGCTTACCCCAGATGCTGCTATAGCGACCGGAGAGTGAAAAATTATAATTATTTTTTTTATCGAATAAAGAAAGGTCGAGGCTGCTTACATTGGCATTGCGGCTGTTTCCTTTACGCAATACATTGGTATTTGTAAAACTTACAGATGAGCGGTTTTTTAAAGCCTGGTCAAAAACAATGATATTGTAATTGGTAAGCGGTTCGGTTAAAATACTGGTGTCTTTACCAAGGCTAATCTCCCTGATCTTTGCGTACATTGGTGCGGTAATAGCATTAAAAATACCAATACCCAAATTCCCTTTTGTACGGCCCGAAAATTTGGTAGCATTATACAACCTGGTTATACCCGGGTTTTTCAATATGTCGTAATCCGGCATATTGCCATATTTGTTTAAGACCGTGCCTGCCAGGCCTGGCGCTGCGCCAATTCTTCTGGAGTAGAACAAACCTGCTTTGTTGAATAATTCTGTTCCTTCTGTAAAAAATGGCCGGTAATCATCAAACTTTACTTCAAACGGAGAAAGGTTTAGCAACACATTATCACTCTGCACCTGTGCAAAGTCCGGTATCAATGTCATATCCAGCGTAAAACTTTCGTTGATGCCGTACTTTACATCCATCCCTCCGCTGCGTAAAAATTCGGTAACATCGCCTTTTGATGTTGGCGATACCCTGAAGCCTCCTGATAAATACGGTAAAAAAGATAAACGTGTTGGGGGTGATAAATTATTGATACCAGTCCACACACCCCATTGGTTTAGCTCGCCACTGATGTTTGGATTAATGGGACACCAAACACTATTTTCGTTTTCCTTTCTTGTAAAACGTGCAAAGTTAATGCCCCATTCCTGTATATCTTTTTTAGAAAACCTGATGGCACTTAACGGAATTTTTATTTCGGCCACCCAGCCATCTTCCTTAATACTGGTTTTGCTTTCCCAAACAGCATCCCATCCATAATCATATACTACGCCTGAGTTTTGTGATATTTTTATATCGCCTTGTACATTGGCTGCAGAAACTTTAAAAACAAATGCATTCTGTTTATCGTGATAGGTATCAAACCCCACCGTAAAAATATCTACATCCTGCCTGTCTAATACATCACGTGCAGTTAATTGTCTGCGAATGTTTGATGGATGATCATACATATATGCACCAATGTAAATTGCACTGTTATCATAAGCAATTTTAACCTTGGTATTGCGGGTTGATATTTTACCAAAAACGGGAGAGATGGTTATAAAATCGCCGGTAGCTTCTATATTTTTCCAGGCGTCGTCATCAAGATTACCGTCTATTTTTATTGGAGCATTTATTTTAAAAGCAGGTATACTTCTTACCTGTGCTTTCAAAACAAAGGGTAAAAATAGCAGTAGGACTGGTATTATAAGGCGGGTTCGCATTTAGAATTGCCTCAAAGATAAAATATTATTATAAATAATAATCAGCGGTTTTTACTATACTTTGCCATAGTAAAAACACGATATTATTTTTTTCTTCTCTGTAATTCTTTTTTAATTAATCCCAGTTCTCTTCCGGTTTGGCCCGATACGGAGCTGTTCTCCTGCGCCCGGCGCATTAAGTAAGGAATGACGTCTTTTATGGGGCCAAATGGTAAATATTTACTAACCGAGCAGCCCGATTTAGCAAGATTGAAAGTTATATTATCACTCATTCCGTACAATTGCGAAAAATGAACGTGAGGATGATTATGGGGCAGCTCTTTTTTATCAAGTAACATTGTGGTATACAAATTACTGTTTTCGTTGTGAGAAGCAACGACCACCGAGATCTTATCAAGATGTTCAATACAAAATGCTACCGAAGCATCAAAATCACGGTCACAACTTTCTTTATCTGTTTGTATAGGTGACGGATAATCCATAGCTGCTGCACGGTTTCTTTCCTTCTCCATATAAGCACCCCGTACCAGCTTAATGCCAAAAATAAAATTTCTTTCCACAGCTGCTGTATGGGAATCTTTTAAAAATTGCAGCCGGTCGTGCCTGTATAACTGTATGGTATTATAAATTACTGCTTTCTTTTTATTAAAAACATCCATCATCAGCATCACCAGGGCGTCAACGGGATCCTGTATCCAGGTTTCCTCTGCATCAATCAATATCCCTATGTTTTTTTTGTCAGCAACTTCGCATAATTGCTGCATACGCAACCTTACCTTATGCCATTCTTCCTTTTCAGCGTCCGGCAGCATTTCCACAGCATGCAGGTACCTCTTCATTAAAGTGCCGGAGCCATTGTGCATGGCTGTATCCAGTTTTTCCAGTAAAGAAAAACGGGCAAAGCCGGTAACCTTAATACTCATGAATGGAATATTCGGCTGTGTGGCAGCATAATCAATTACCCGCTTAAATTCATCACGTGCATGTTCAAAATTTGCTTCGCCTTCTTTTCCCTCTACCCCGTAATCTAAAATAACCTGCACTTTGTAAGCTTCCAGCTTATCGGCAACTTTGGCAGTTTCGGCTAAAGTTTCGCCACCAACAAACTGTTTAAAAATGGTTTTCCGTATCAGCGTATTTGTAAGTGGCAAATGCCATTTAATGGCAAGCGGAGTAAGGTTCAGTGCTGTGTTTACCAGCCAGGGTTTACCCATAAAACCAAAAAGGAAATTTGCTTTTTTTAACTCTGCATCACTCTTGTAGGCAAATGCATATTCTGTATTTTCGAAGGAAATCTTTGTTTGATCTGTCATAAATAGCAATTCGATTACCGAAATTCATAAAACAAACACGAACTGCCAAATATTTAAACATGATAGATATCGTGTTTTACAAAACAGGTAGCTTATATGCTTCATCCGCAGTTATAATTCGGCTTATCTTTGCAAAAATTTTACAATGGATAAGAAAGCAAGCGAGTCGCTGGTGGTTATGACAGAACTGGTTTTACCAAATGATACCAACACTTTTGGAAACCTGATGGGTGGGCGCCTGATGTATTGGATGGACATCGCCGCAGCCCTGGCTGCCATGAAACATTGCGGTGCTCCGGTAGTTACAGCTTCTGTTGATAATATCTCTTTTGAAAACCCCATCAGGCTGGGCAATGTGGTTCATATAGAAGCCAGCTTAACCCGCTCTTTTAACAGCAGCATGGAAGTGCATTTGAATGTTTGGGGCGAAGATGCCATACAGCAATACCGGTATAAAAGCAATGAAGCATATTATACATTTGTTGCGCTTGACCCCAATGGTAAACCCAGGCCGGTTAATAAACTGATACCCGAAACCGAAGAGGAAAAAAAATTATTTGAAGGGGCATTAAGAAGAAGGCAACTGAGGCTGATACTGGGTGGAAAAATGAAGCCTGAAGATGCTGCAGAACTGAAAGCTTTATTCAGTTAAAGATCGGGAAAATTACTCTGCCTGTTGCGGCTTGAATTTTTTACTTTGTTCAATAGCATCCATAATATCTTCCAGTATTTTTTCTGTAGGGTCTTCGTAATTGATCTGCATCGGATCTTTAAAAGTTACCGTTAACCGGGTGCCTTTTTTTATCATTTTAATGCCCTTTTTATTAAAGGCTTTACTAAAGCCATCAATTACCACCGGCACCACAATGGGCCTGTGATGCTTCACTATAAATGCCGTACCCTTTCTACCCGGTACAAATGGGGTGGTGGTTCCCTGCGGAAATGTAATTACCCAGTTTTTTTCCAGTGCCCTTGAAATTTTACGGGTGTCGCTTGGGTCCAGTCCTTTTCGTACTTCTTTGCTGTCATCTACCCAGGTACGCTTGATCATGATGGAACCGGCAAGCGCAAAAATCTTGCTCAAAAGGTTTTTCTTCATGGTTTCTTCGGCTGATACAAATTGTACCCGGGTATACGGCCATAACAAATAATAGGGAACTCCCAGCCTGTGTTTTTTGCGCCAGCTTACCGCACAAAAAATATGTAAAAAACAGATTACCTCGGCAAAATAAGTTTGATGATTGCTTACAAACAGCACATTGTTTTTGGGCAGTTTTTTCAGTTTATCCATACCGTTTATCTGCAACTTATTAAACATAGCAAGTCCCGGATAAGAAAGTGCCCCGATAACTGTGTACACCAGTCCTTTTACAAAACCTGATTCTTTAAAAGCCTTCCACAAATTGCTCATCTATCAGTTTTTTAGGTTGCATTAATACCAGCGCAATTTATATAAACTTGTATCAATAAATAAAATTAAACTATTTGCCAACCGCCATCGGGCACATATTATATTTGCAGGCATGAAACTGAATACAGTAATTTTTGATATGGATGGACTGCTAATTGACTCGGAGCCACTCTGGAAAGAGTCGGCAGAAGCGTTGTTTTTCACTTACGGAAAACAGTTAACCCGGCAGCAATATGCCAGTACCACCGGTTTAAGAACCAAAGAGTTTTTACAGCATTGGTTCAGGTATTTTGATTTACCCGATGCGGCAATAGCTGATGGTGAAAAAAAAGTTGTTGAACTGGTAGTTAAGCTGGTAAGCCAAAAAAGAACACCCATGCCCGGTGTACAGTATATCTTCAATTTTTTCCTGGAAAGAAATTTTAAGATTGGCCTGGCAAGCTCATCGCCGTTAGCATTAATTGACCCGGTAATTGAGATATTGGGCATCCGAAACCACCTGCAGGCTGTTTCGTCTGCTGCAGAGCTTGCCTATGGAAAGCCCCATCCCGAAGTGTATTTAAACTGTGCCAGCCAATTAAGTACAATGCCCGAAGCATGTGTCTGTTTCGAGGATTCGTTCAATGGCATGATAGCTGCAAAAGCTGCAAAAATGAAATGTGTTATTGTTCCATCGTTGCATGATGCTAAAAACCTTGCCTGGAAAGCAGCAGATCTTAAAATCTCTACCCTAAATAATTTTAATGAGCTATTGCTGAGCAGTTTGCAGAAATAACAGGCATCATTCTACTGATTTACAAATCGGATTTTTCATTAAAAAAACTGTCGAAAAAATAAAATTTCTTGTTTTTTTTGTAAAAAAAACTATATTTGACCTGTTGAATTGGGTTTTGAAACCTCCTTAACAATTATTAGAACTTTTTTACTCATAAATTAAAAAAAAACACAATGAAAAAATTCTTACTATCATCAATAATCATGTTAGGAGTTTGCGGTATCGCTTCTGCTCAAACTGATTCAAAATTCAACAAAAAAGCACAAACTACAACTACAAGTGCTGCTCCAACTCCACAAAAGGCTGCTATAATACCTGCAAGTGATGCAGTTGTTGCCACGCCTGCTGCCAGCGATGTTAATGCAGCCAAAACTACAACAGCACCTACCACTACTGCAGCTAAAACTACCCAGGCTACTACAGTAAATGCAGCTGGTGAAGTTGTACCAAGTAACGATGCAAAAAGAAGAGAAGCTAAACTTGCTGCCGCTAAAGCTGCAAATGCTCCAAAAACAGGCAAACAAAATTAATTTGTAATATTTTTTAAAAAATCCCCCGAAATTTCGGGGGATTTTTTTTGCTCAAAATAATTTAGAATATGGAGCATACTTTATTACTGCATGGAGCCATTGGGTCAAAAGAGCAGTTTTTGCTTCTTGAAGAAAAACTGGTAAATTCTTTTACGGTACATCGCCTCAACTTCGGCGGCCATGGCGGATCTTCGTTTGCTGATGAAAAATTTTCCATCAACCTTTTTGCGTCTGAAGTAATCGCATTTTTAGATGAAAAAGAAATTGATGGCACCAACATTTTCGGATACAGCATGGGTGGGTATGTTGCAATGTATTTAGCGAAACAGCATCCTCAAAGAATAAAAAAAATAATTACCCTGGCAACAAAATTTACCTGGGATGAAACCATTGCTGCGCAGGAAATAAAAATGCTGAACGCAGACAAGATTGAGGAGAAATTACCAGACTTTGCCGCTGCTTTACAAAAAAGGCATACACCAAATGACTGGAAAGTTGTTTTAGAAAAAACCGCTGCCATGCTTGCAGCAATGGGAAAAGACAATCCACTCAAATTTGCTGATTATCCAGGCATTCACCATCCGGTTTTACTGATGCTGGGCGACCGGGATAAAATGGTTACCCTTGATGAAACAGTTGAAGTATATAAAAGTCTGCCGAAGGCACAATTGACCGTTTTACCCAACACTTCCCACCCGCTGGAATTGATAAATACAGACCGGTTAGCATCTGAATTAAATTCATTTTTCCATTAAAAGCACGGGATATTTAGCCCAACATCCAGATAATTACCAAAAATTGGCTAAAATCTGCACTCAGAGCCAAAAATGGGCCATTTTTTCGCCTTCAAATCCCCGATATTTTACTACCTTTGCCCTCCCGTTTTAAAAATGGGGCTATTTACAAACATTTAAACGCAGATGCACAGGAAGGTTGGAAACCCCATATAATATCGGGATAAAACTACTGCGATAACAAACGGCCTGTAAAAAATAAAATGGAAGAAACAAACGAAACTACGCCAACACCGGTTGAAGAAACAACTGCACCCGTTGAAGAAACAACTGCACCTGTTGCAGAAGCTACTGCTCCTGTTGTTGATGTAGAAATTAAAGCACCGGTTGCTGAAACTGTTGCAACTGCTCACGACGATTTTGACTGGAGTGTTGACAAACGCAATGTTACCAGTTACACCGCCGAAGAAAAAGCAAAGTACGACACCGTTTACGACAACACTTTCAAGCAAATTGCTGATGGTGAGATGATACAGGCAACTGTAGAATCTTTAACCAAAACAGATGCTGTTGTTAACATCGGTTTTAAAAGTGATGGCCTTATTTCTTTAAACGAATTCAGAGACATCCCCGGTGGTGTTAAAGTTGGAGACGTTATTGAAGTAATGGTTGTTGAGAAAGAAGACAGGGAAGGAAACTTACACCTTAGCCGCAAGAGCGCCCGTACCACCCGTGCATGGGAGCGTATTGTGGAAGTACATCGCACCGGCGAAATTGTTACCGGTTTGGTTACCAGCAAAACTAAAGGTGGTTTGATCGTTGATGTGTTTGGTATGGAAACTTTCTTGCCAGGTTCTCAGATCGATGTGAAACCCGTTACCGATTACGACCAGTTCGTTAACAAGACCATGGAATTTAAAGTGGTAAAGATCAACGAAGCAATTAAAAATGCGGTTGTATCTCACAAAGCACTTATTGAAAGCGATATCGAAGCTCAGAGAGCTGAAATTATGGGTAAACTTGAAAAAGGCCAGGTATTGGAAGGAACTATCAAAAACATCA
>Ga0302322_100006097_pt1 | contig 10646 bp, 23 predicted proteins | sample Fen_T0_2_FD_203757 | JGI IMG/M metagenome (GOLD analysis project Ga0302322, IMG submission 203757) | Peat permafrost microbial communities from Stordalen Mire near Abisko, Sweden - Fen_T0_2 | ecosystem: Environmental > Terrestrial > Soil > Wetlands > Permafrost | place: Sweden: Abisko... | reverse complement strand
GGCCTGGATGCGCTGCCCGTTCCAGTTGTCGGGGACGGTGGTCCACTCGAGGTCGTCGAAGGTGGTCATCTCAGTGGCTCCCGCCGCGTGGGCGCATCTCGACCTTGGCCAGGGTCAGGACGCGGTGGATGTTGCCGTAGGACACGCCGTAGCGCTCCGCGAGAGTGCGGATCGGGTCACCGTGCTGGTACTGGCGGATCACCTTGCGGGCCTCCGCGTCAGTCAGTCGCTTCGCCATGATCGTCCTTTCGGGTCTTGGGCCAGAGCAGCCCTATCAGTCCATTGGGGGTGGGGCCGTCCCAGTCCTCGCGCCGGCAGTAGCCGACCCACGAGATGCCGAGGTTGCCGGTGCGGATCACGCCATCGAAGCCGCAGACCGCGGCAGTACCGAAGACGCGACGAGTGCCGTTCTCGCCCTCGCGGGGAGGCCGAGCGAAGAAGGCCACGAGACGGCCGACGGGCGCACCGGGCTCGACGCCGCTGGCGACGATGTCGCCCAGGTGCGCGGTGCAGCCGACGAGGTCGGTGTTCTGCGGCGTCGTGTAGAACTCCTTGCGCAGGCAGCCCCAGCGGTCGAGCAGCTCGCTCCCGTCGAAGTCCCTCCAGCTCACATCGTCACCTGCTCGACCACCGACCAGTCGTCGGCCAGCAGGTCGGTCTGCGACGCCACCCAGGGCACCAGGTCGCCGTCGACGGTGCTCATGAAGATGTAGGGGCGGGTCATCTTGGACTGGCCATCGGGGATCTGCAGGTCGAGGTACATCCCCTTGCCGTTCCAGCCTGCGCGCGACACACGCTGACCGGCCCACAGGCTGGCGAGGGCCGCGCCGAAGTTGAAGAGGTTGTCCATGATCGTCTCCTAGTAGGTCGCGCTCGGGCAGATGCGGGTGTAGTTGCACCAGTTGGCGCACTGGTTGTTGCGCGGGTAGTCCGGGAGCACCGGTGGCAGTTCCTCGGCTGCCTCGTAGTCGAAGAGCTCCTGCATGGTGGTGTGGGTGAGCTCCTTGATCCGGTCATCGTTGTAGACGATGAACTCCTTGTGCTGGATGGAGTAGTCGCGGACCTCGTAGATCACCGAGAACCAGTCCATCCCGGCGGCGATCATGCAGCCACCGACCTGGCCCAGATCCTTCAGGTGCGGCTCCCCGTTGGCGATCACCTTGTTGAACAGCGTGCGGTTGGTGGTCTTGAGCTCGAAGCCGCCGCGGCCCGGCATGTCGTCGAAGTCGGCCATCACCCCGTCCAGGTGCACCCGGATCGTGTAGGGGTCGTAGACCGCGGCGTACTCGATGTCGACCAGGAAGCCGGCGGACAGCCCGATCTCCTGCCACAGGTAGTGCCGGTGGGTGCCGTCCTGCATGAGGCTGTTCGGGTCGTTGATGTCCTGGTCCCCGATGTAGCCGCGCTTGGACAGCATCTGCTGGCGCGGGCAGGGCGAGCCCAGCAGCGAGCCGCGGTAGTAGTCCTCACCGCTGGACTTGTCGCCCTCCTGGTCGAGCAGGCGCTGGATGTTGACCCGCTCCACCGCCTCCCTGGTGATGACCCCGTCCCAGCGCGCCAGGGTGCGCTCCACGGGGGTGGCCTGCTGACCGCCACGGGCGGCCAGTACGAGCTCGGCGAGACTCACAGTGCGATCTCCTCGTCCTTGATGAGCTGGGACTTCTTCTTGGGCTTGGGCTCCTCCGGGATCTTCGGAACGGCAGCCAGGCCGTGCAGGGCTCCGGCGTGGGACAGCGCGGCGATGGTGCCGCCGCACGCACGGGGGTCCACCCCCATGCCGAGGAACTTGACCCCGGTGACCCGGCGCGGAGCGACCCTGGTGGCCAGGTCCTCCAGGCTGGCGTAGGGCGCGTGGGCGACCAGCTCCTTGCTGGCGACCTGGCCGACCCCCTTGATCGAGTTCAGCCCAGCACGCACCGCCGACATGTCGGACGGGACGGACCATGAGATGCGCGAGCGGTTGACGTGCGGACCCAGCAGGGTCACCCCGTCGAGCTGGGCCTCGCGCTTGTAGGCATCGACCTGGCTGACCAGGACCCGTCGTCCGGGCGGTCCGTACCAGACCTTGTTCGCCGAGTCGTCGTAGGCGTCGAGCATCCCGCACCAGAAGGCCACCGGGTGGTGGGTGCGGAACCACGCCGTGAGGTAGGCCAGGACGCCGTAGGAGGTGGCGTGGGCCTTGTTGAAGCCGTAGCCGGCGTAGGCGTCCAATGCGTCGTTGAGCCAGGCCACGTCGCCCGGGGACATCCCGATCTGGGCGGCCTGGACGGTGAGGCGTTCGCGCAGCTCGGCCAGCACCTTGCGGGCGTCGCCCACGTTGGCGTTGCTGGCCTTGATCGCCTTGCGGGCCCGCTCGACGTCCTCGACGGTCAGGCCCAGGCGCTTCATCACGTCCAGTGCCTGCTCCTGGTAGAGCAGCACGCCGTAGGTCTCGGCGGTCTCCTCCATGATGATCTGGTGCCGCTCGATGACCGGAGCCTCCCGCTTGCGCCGCTTGATGTAGGCCTCGGTCGCCCCTGACTCCAGGGTGGCCGGGCGGAACAGCGCCATCGCCGCGATCACGTCGGAGAGCTTGGTGGGCTGCAGCTGGCGGATGCCCTTGGCGCTGGCCCCGCCCTCGAGCTGGAACAGGCCGGTCAGCTTGCCCTGGCGCATCCGGGAGTAGACCTCCTTGTCCTTGAAGCCGATGGTGCCCAGGTCGATGCCGGTCTGCTCGCTCATGATCCGCAGCGCGGTCAGCGTCTTGAGCCCGAGGAAGTCGCCCTTGACCAGGCCCATCCGCTCGACGTCGTCCTTGCCGAAGGCGGTGACCATCGTCTTGGAGGAGGCCACGTAGTGCAGCGGCACGCAGGCCGCCGTCGCCTCGTCCGGGGTGATCATCAGACCAGCTGCGTGCACCCCGTAGCCCAGGTAGGCCTTGTGACTGGACAGGCGCTGCAGGCCGCGCCACTCCGCGCTGCCCACCGGGACGTTGGGGTCCTGGCCGGTCTTGCGGGCGTGCATCTTCCAGCGGACCAGCAGGCTGCCCTTCTGGTCGTTCTCGTCGGCCTCCAGGCCCATCTGCAGCCAGGTGCCGATCTGGGTGACGAAGTAGTGCTGGCGCATCCACTCCATGATCTCGCCGCGGCGACGGTGCTCGATGTCGATGTCGATGTCCGGCGGCTTGGTGCGGTCCGACGACAGGAAGCGGTCGAAGGGCAGCTTCCAGGCGATCGGGTCGAAGGAGGTGATGCCCAGCAGCCAGCACAGCATCGACCCGGACGCGGACCCTCGGACGTTGTAGAGGATCTTGCGCGTCCGCAGCTCGGCGCAGACCTGCTCGAAGAGCAGTAGGTAGCCGGAGAAGCCGGCGCCGGTGACGACGTCGAGCTCCTCGCCGATCCGGGCCCGGTAGGCCTTCTGCTTGCTCGCCGGGATGCGACCGGACTCCAGGAAGGCCTCGAGCGTCTCCAGTGCTCGGTCGGTGAGCAGCTCGTCGGGATCACCACCGGTGTCGGGCACTGCGAGCTTGAAGTCGTCCAGCTCGGGGATGACCACCTGCGCCTTGGAGAGCAGGTCGTCCAGGCCCGCGAGCCCATCGGAGAGCTGCTTCGGCGTGTAGCGGGTGGCCAGCCACGACTCGTCGACCATGTGGTAGCCGTCGCCGGGGAACACCGCGTCGTCGACGTCGTCGCTCCAGGACATCAGGCGCTTCATCGTCTCGTGGTCGCGGCGGTCCTCCGGCTCGCAGTAGTGGCTGTCCTGGGTGATCACCATCGGCAAGCCCAGGGCCGTCGCCATCCCGTGCAGGATGCCGACGTGCGCGGCATCGGTGTGGGTCTCGTCGTCGATGTTGTGGTGCTGCATCTCCACGTAGAGCCCCGAGCCGAACCAGGCGTCCAGCGCGGTCAGCAGGTTGCGCACTGCGATGGGCGAGCCCTCGCGCAGCAGCGTGGGCAGCACGCCGAACCAGCAGCCGCTCAGTGCGGCGACCCCTTCCAGTCGCCCGTCAGCGCCGGCTGCGGCCAGGTCGGCCATGTCGATCACCGGCTTGTAGCGGAAGTTGGCGTGGCTGGCGGTGACCAGGCCCACCAGGTTGCGGTAGCCCACTGCCGAGGTGGCGAGCATGCCCATGTGCATCGTGGCCGGGCGCTTGCCCTTGAGCCGGTCCAGCGCGACGTAGGCCTCCACGCCGGGCAGCGGCTCGATGCCCGCCTTACGCGCGCCGGTGTAGAGCTGCGCCCAGCCCCCGCCGACGCCGTGGTCGGTCAGCCCCAGTGCCGGGTAGCCCAGCTCCACGGCCTTGTCGATCATCGCGTCCACCGTGGGCAGCGCGTCCTTGGCCGAGTAGCGGCTGTGGCTGTGTGCGCTCCAGAAGGTCATCCCAGCACGTCCTCTAGCTCGCGGATGAACGACGACAGCGGCCGGTCCTGAGACGTGCTCTCGATGATGTCCTGCACGCTCCTGAGCCGACGCTGCAAGATCCGCAGGTCCACCAGGAGACGGCTCTCCTGCCCTAGGTCCATGGGCATGTCCGGCGCGGCCGTCATCTCCATCATCTGGAGCCGGAACTCGTGCCAGGCTGTGGTCATCGTGTAGTCGGTGTGGTCGGACCAGAAGCCACCGTCGCCCGGCCAGAAGCCGGCCTTGCGCGTGTAGGTGTAGGGGTCGGACAGCATCTCGCCGTCCTTCTCGTTGGGCTTGCGCTTGCGGACGAACCGGACGACGACGACGTCTCCGTCCTCCCACACAGGGTGCTCACCGTCGAACTTCATGACGCCTCCGCGAATGGGGAAGGGGCGGAGCCCGAAGGCCCCGCCCCCTCTGCTGGATCAGATGTTGTTGGCCACCGCGAGCTCGATGAGCGCGGCCCGCCCGGTCTTGGGTGGGACCGGCACGCCGGCCTTGGTGAGCAGCGTCTTGAGCCGCGAGTCGGTCATCGAGGCGTAGAGCTCCTCGCGCGTCGTCTCGGCCGGTGCGGCGGGCTCGTCGGGAGTCGCCGGGATGTCAGCCTGCGCCGGGGCGTCGGGGACAGCAGCGTCCTCGTCGGCGTAGCGGGTGGTGTCCACCTTGGCCGTGGTGCGGACGATCTCGAAGATGCGCTGGCGCTTCTCGCGCAGCTTCTCCGGGATGTCGATCGGCTCAGGCAGCTCGATCGGCGGCTGGTCGCGCAGCGGCTTGAGCCGGATGATCTCGGCGTTGCCCGGACCGCTGATGCTCAGCAGCCAGGGGTGCCCGATCAGGCTGAAGGTGCCCGGCTCGACCATGTCGGCCTTGGAGTCGATCTCCGCGCGCAGCTTGCGGTAGCGAGCCGCGGAGAACACCAGCACCTTGTGGTTGAGGTAGCCCTGGTCGTTGAGCTCGACGACGTTGGCGCCGACCTTGTCGCTGACCGGGCGGTAGGGCGAGGTGCGCCGGGTCTCGTTGCGCGGCATGTAGGGCGTCACCAGCGCGAGCAGCTGGTCGGCCTTCTCGCTGCCCGGAGCGATGTCGCGGCGCAGGTTGCCCTCGCCAGTGGGGTTGGGCACGACCTCCTGGTCGCGGACCGGGAACCCGGCCAGCCCCGGAGGCAGCATGATGCCGCCGGCCAGGCCCTGCTCCGCGTAGACCTCGCGCCAGATCCACCAGCCGTGGTCGATGTCCTTGGTCCACGGGTCGGTGACGAAGTAGACCGTGCGCTCGCTGTTGGCCTTGGCGTTCCAGAAGACGTCGCCGCCCAGGCCTCCCCCGCCGGAGAGGTAGCCGTCGGACCCTGCCAGCAGCATGTCCTCGTCGGTGGAGCTGAAGTCGTCGTCGATGTCGTAGTTGGTGCTCACTGCGTGTCTCCTGAGGGTGCGGGGGCGGGGGTCCGTGCGGCGAGGTCCTCCTGGACCCGCTTGTCGATCTCGCGCTTCATCCGCGCGATGATGATGCCGAGGCGGCGGTGGGCCATCTCCTCGACGCGGAAGATGAGGTCGTCGGAGTCCTCCAGGACCGCTTCGCCCCGCTCGTCCTCGGTCACGCCGATGGAGTCGCTGATCTCCACCTTGGGCCAGTGGTTGTGGCCGCGGTAGCTGAACTGGGTGCCGAGGGTGACGGTGTAGCGGGCCGTCTCGGTCAGCGGGATGTCGACCTCCTCGTCGGGGGAGTCGTCGGGCTCGAACTGGTCAGTGCTCATCTGCTTCCTCTTCCTGGTTCTGTGAACTCACGTCTGTGAACCTCACGTGCGGGGTGATCGGGGTGAAGGAGAACGCCTCGTTGGCGATCTCGGGATCGACGGCGCCGGCCTTGAGCGCCTTGGTCAGGGCCGGGGAGTCCAGCACCGTCTTGGTGATCCGCTGGTAGAGCTCGGGGCGGCGCACGCTGAGCATGTGCAGGTCTACGTCCACCCGAGGGGAGGGACGGATCACCTTGGCGCGGTAGTCGACGCCGTCGGGGTCGGTGAAGATCACCGAGTCCTCCACGGTCCGCTCGATGTCCGCGGTGAGCAGGCTCATCTCGGTCTTGATGTGGTCGAGCTCCCCCTTGAGGAACTCCAGGCGCCACAGCTTCTGCAGCAGGGTCTCGTCGGTGACGACGGGCTCAGCGGGCTGTTCGGTCATGCAGGGTCCTTCCCGGTCAGCGCGCCGAACCCACTGGCGGTGAGAGTGGCGCGCAGCGATGCGATCCGCTGCCTGGTCGGGGCAGCGCCTGCGTCGTTGGCATTGACGCTAGACCACCGGTGTGACAGCACCGGGGCGATGGCGAGCAGGTTCTCGTCGGTGCACGCCCGCACGATCGCGGACAGCCCGGCCCTGTCGTCGTTGAAGGCCGCCACGATGACCTCAGGGGCCATCCGGGCGACCAGCTCGATCTGCGGGAAGTGGATACCGCTGCCGAAGCAGCCCACCACCGTCCAGCCCTTGGGCACCCCGTCCTGCTCGCAGGCCATCACGTCAGAGGCCCCCTCGACCAGCACGACGACCCGCGAGGCTCTCTGAGCCCCGTAGAGCGTCCGGGAGGTCGAGGTGTTCCACGGGTACTGGTACTTGGGCGTGAGGTCCTCATGGCGGCTCACGACGCCCACAAGGCGCCCCTCTGAGTCGCGCAGGGGGTAGGTCGGGCTGTTGGTCTCCGGGTCGGTGCCGCAGCGGTTGGCGCTGGCCACCTTCATCCCGTAGCGCCCGTACCAGTAGGGGCTGACGTGGTCGGCGTCGAAGAGGTCCAGCCAGGCCTCGTCGTAGATCCGCGGCTTGGCCGTGCCCACCAGCACCGAGAGGGCCTCGTCCACGGTGGGCACGTGGTCCTTGATGGTGCCGTGGGCGTGGCAGGCGTAGCAGTACCAGACCCCCTTGGCGGTGTTGACCGAGGCGGAGGCGGAGCGGTCCTCGTGGGCCGGGCAGTTGAACGAGCGCTCGATGCCCCGCCCGGTGCTCAGCGCCTCATCCAGGGTGATGATCATCCGATCCTCCTCGCGATGGTCATCCAGTAGCCGATCTTCTTGCGCAGGATCGGCGCGCAGAGCGTGACCTTCCCGCCCTCCACGACGAAGCCGGCGCACAGGTAGGACGTGCGCACCTGGTAGTCCCCGTCCGGGATCACGACGGCATACCGACGGCCAGGTACTCCTTGGCATTGTTGAGCAGCTCCTGGCTGGGCTCGTCGCCTCCGTGCTCGGTGTAGATCTCCGTCTCGGCCGCCTCCAGCGCCTCCACCAGCTCGGAGATCAGGCCGTAGCCCTTCATGTGCAGCGCGGAGACGACGCTGAGCAGGCGGCCCTGGTCGGCGAAGACGTCGAGCAGCTGGCGCTCGTCGCACGGCCAGCCCTTGTGGCAGCCGCGGCAGATGGTGGAGCCGTCGGGCTGGACGAAGACGTTCTTCTGGTGGAACTCGTCGAGCATGTCCATGTAGCGGGCGTTCATCTCGCGGGTCATGCCCGTGCTCCTGGCGGGAGGATGATGCCGGACTCGGCCTTGGCCGCGGTGGCGGCGATCTCCAGTGCGTACTCCTTGACCTTGGCGGGGTCGGCGAAGAACACGAAGGAGCCGACCAGGGTCTCGAAGCGCAGCATCACCAGGTTGCCACCGGGGCCCGAGGCGATGCCGCTCATCATGGCGACGGGGATGGGCTGCAGCATCGACAGCGGCAGGGTGGCCGTCTCGGCTGAGCCGACGTAGGTCTGCTCGAAGGGGTTGGGCTCAGGGTTCTGGGTCACTAGATGCTCCCGTGCTCGCCGAAGTTGGGGAGGACGGCCACGCCGTCCGCACGGCCCCACAGGTGCAGGGCGTGATCGTGGATCGAGACGTGGTCACCCTCAGGCGCGAAGACCTGGTAGGACCAGCGCTTTCTGCCGAAGACGCCGCGGTGCAGCATCATCAGCTCGGTGTAGCTGGGGTCGCGGTCGCTGTAGGCGAGGGAGGCGTGCAGCCACTCGATCCCGTCGTCGTTGTCGGCCTGGCTGATCACGACACTGCCCTTGATGCGGCCGGGGTTGAGGAACTGCCCGATCACGCCCATCGGCCCGAACAGCCGCAGCGTCTCGATCGTGTAGCCCTTGTCGGCGAACACCTTGACCAGCTGCGCCTCGTTGAAGGCGAAGCCGGCGGGCAGCATCACGTGGCCTGCTCCTCGACGTGGGTGTTGGCGACGATGACCGCGCTGGACACCATGAACTGGACGCCCACCTCCAGGCTCCAGTCGCACGCCGAGCACTCGGCCCAGACACTCTCGTGCCGCCACACCAGAAGCACCTCGTGCGGCTTGGCCGGCTCGATGATGGCGGCCAGCCGGTCGAAGCTCGCGGCCTGGTCGAGCCAGTACTGGTACTGCTCCACGTCCCCGGCGTCGTAGATCGTGCGTGCGTGCTTGCGGATCAGGGCCGCGGAGTCGCGGATGTTCTGCGCGGTCGTGCGGGCCTCGTAGTCGCTCATGCCGCTCCCATCTCCCGCTCGATGAGCACCGGCGCGCAGGCGCGCTTGGGGCACAGGTAGGCGGGCACGCGGACGTAGCCGCGCTCCTTGTCGTAGCTGTCGAGTGCGGCGATCACCGCCTCAGCGATGCGCCGGTCCAGGGTGATCGCCGGGTACTTGCCCTGCGCCGGGTGAATGACCACCTGGGAGAGCAGGGTGATGCGCAGATCGTGGTCGTTCACAGCCCTGCCCCACAGGTCATGCACGGCATGGAGTCGCCGTCCTTAGGACAGAAGCCGAGGGTGAGGAGCATCTTGCTGAGCCGCTCGACCTCGTCCAGCAGCGCCTCGATGTCCAGCGAGTCGAACGTGGCGTACCTGGACGACTCCTGCACCTGCGCCCTCAGCGCCGACCGCTCTTCCGGTGTCACTCGATGTCCTCTCCGGGCCACCACATGGCACCGCGGTAGCAGTCCTCGTTGATGTTGCGGTGGTGCAGCCGCGGGTAGCCCTGGAAGTCCAGGCTCAGGATCGAGGAGTGCCCCACATAGAGGCCGACGTCGCCGTTGGGCTCGTTGTCGAAGACCACCACCATGCCGACCATCGGCACCGGGCCGAGCCGGTCCTTGTAGCGCTCGATGAACTCCAGGCAGTCGCCGAACTTGGGGCCGCGCACGTCGAGCACGTCGCGGATGTAGCCCAGCGCTCGGCCCTGGTAGTAGCCCGGCGGGATCTCAGAGGGCGCAAGCGGCCTGGGCATCGGCTTCCTCCTTCACGTCGCTCCACCAGATGTTCATGCCATCGGCAGAGCTGTCGGACCAGCCACTGCAGACGCCACAGCTGCGCTCGTCGGCATAGGGATGGTCGTCGATGACCTGGATCAGGTAGCGCGCAGCCTCCACGCTGTGCCCGGACTCCTGCAGCACGTAGAGCTTGTTGGTGGGCTTCTGGGCGGTCACGCTCATGCGGGCTCTCCCTCCATGCGGGCGTCGATGTAGGCCTGGGCCTCCTTGGTGGTCCGGAAGACCTTGCACCCGCAGGTGCGGGTGGGGTGCGGCCTGGCCTCGCAGCCCGGGGCCACCGCGATGTAGGGGTGGCTGATCCGGAAGCCGGCCATCACCACGATCTGCCACTCGGTCATCGTGATGACCACCGAAGGCAGGTCTTGCAGACGCGGCGTCCCAGCGGCAGGTTGATCGACGTGTTGAACCGGAGGCTGCCGCACCACGTACCGTCGATCACCCCGTGGGCGTTGTAGTGCGCGAGGTGCATGACGCGGCGCTTCGCTCCCTCGCCGCGCTCGTAGAGGAAGGTGCTCATGAGTCCTCCACGGGCGCGACGGTGATGGTCCACTCCCGGCCGCCCTCGTCGGTGTAGACGCTCACCGGGGTGTAGTTGCCGTCGTCGTCGACGAACGGGCGGATGAAGAGACCGGCCTTGAGCAGCGCACCCACCAGTGAGCCGGAGACGTAGGCGTGCGCGTCGTCGGTGAAGTTCCTGCTCATGGCGTCACCGCCACGGCCAGGGTGGCCCAGACCTGCGCGGTGGCCGCATTGAGCTCGGCGACGCGCAGGAAGTGGTGCTGCTGCGTGCTGCCCTGGACCTCGTCCATCGCCTCGTCGAACATCTCCGAGGAGGTCGTCAGGTCGCGCAGGGCGTTGTCCACGAACTTGTGCCGCCAGTACTCGCCGTTCTCCTCGACACCCAGCCACCTCATGAGGGCGCTCCGGGCACGAAGCGGGGCTCGGTGTCGTCAGGCCCGGTGACGTCGACCATCCCGTGGCCATTGCCGTCCCAGGTG
>Ga0302322_100006096_pt1 | contig 10646 bp, 10 predicted proteins | sample Fen_T0_2_FD_203757 | JGI IMG/M metagenome (GOLD analysis project Ga0302322, IMG submission 203757) | Peat permafrost microbial communities from Stordalen Mire near Abisko, Sweden - Fen_T0_2 | ecosystem: Environmental > Terrestrial > Soil > Wetlands > Permafrost | place: Sweden: Abisko... | reverse complement strand
GAATTCCCATTCTGCCTCCGAGGGCAGGCGCTTGCCCGCCCAGGCGCAGAAGGCTGTCGCCTGCTCGTAGTCCACGCAATTGATGGGATGGGCCGCCCTGCCTTCAGGGTGGTGCCAGTTGCAGAAGACGCGGTAGTTGCCTCGCTCGGCCGTGTAGGGCTCGGGCTCGCTGCACTTTCCGGCGCGCACGCAACCAGCATAGGCACCTACCGTCACCTCGGTCCGATCGAGCCAGAAGTCGGCAACGGTCACCTGGTGAACCGGTTTCTCATTCTCGTTGGCATCGTTCGCGTCGCTGCCCATGGCGAAACTTCCGCCCGAGATCTGGGCCATGAGACTGGCCTTGGGTCCACCGCGGGCGCAGGTCGCCGTGCATGCAGCGCCGATTAGCGCCACAGGAACGAGCAAAGCCGCGAGTCGCATCGGCCCAAGCTATCACAGGGCCGCCGCACCTCGGAGAGCAGCGAGAGAAGCAAGGCAGACAGCGCACAGAGAACAAAGAGGTCGCGGAGCAGGAAGGAATTCTTCCGCCTTTCGCTTCCAATCTCTGTATCCGCGGTGTTCTCTGCGTTCCCCATCCGCATCCTATCCAACCCCTGGGCCAGTCTGTTGTCGCACGCCGTCCACGCGGGCCGCCTGCGAATAGGCTGTTGGATGGTCGTCATCCGCAAAGGATTCGCAATTCGCTTTGCAAGGCTGCGATGCCGTGACTGGGGTCACGGAAGCGACGGGGCGGGCCGCCCCACAGTCGACAGGTACGAGTTGACGGAAGGCACAAGATAGAATAGTCGGTTGACATGAGTCCTTCGCCTGAAGAGGTGGCAGGCGATGCGCAAGTCGCTGCCGCAGACACCCCGTCCGCCCCGGCCCAACCTGACGCGGTTGCGCCACCTGTCCAAGAGGTTGCCGCACCCGAGGTGGAGAAGCCGGTCGATCCCCCAAAGAACCTTCTCCTGTATACGCTGTCTGGATTCCTCAGCATCGGGGTCGCCCTGTGGCTGATCCTGGCCTGGGCCGGCTACAAGGAAAAGTACTCCCAGCAGACCGAAGGCTGGCACTTGGGCTCCACCAAGATGCTGGAGATCACCCTCATTCGTGACGACAAGAAGACCCTCGCCTGCGCGTCGGATAAGTCATTTGCTGGCGTGCACTGCGGGTACAAGGCCAATGGTCAACCGTGGGGGACGACGCAAGAAACCGATCCGCACGTGCTGCAACCCTTCAACACCGTCAAGAACGAGCTGTTCCTGGCGGCGGGTCTGTGGCAGGCGCCCATCCTGCACGAGCCTCTGCCGGCCGAGCGATTCACCGTGGTCTGCAACTACCGTGTCCTCGGGGTTCTCAGAGCCGTGTCCCTGCGTTGGTCGCTCACGGGCAATTTCGGCCCCGTTGACCAGAGCGTCGCGGTCGGGACCCTTTCGGACTGCACAATTCCCCAATGAATTTTCCCACTGCGCATGGAATAGCCGAGGCTTTGCGCGCGAAGGTTGCGGAGCTGCGCCAGGCCTGGCGGGCCATGACCGTGACCGAACGCTGGGTCACGGCGTTTCTGGGATCCATGATCCTGGGCGGGGTGGTGATCCGAATTCAGGGCGTGCCATGGCCAGCGTGGTTCACCTTCGACGAAGAGCCCTTCGTCAAGAACGCCCACAGCTACGCGCTATCCATCGCCGACAACAACGACCACCCGCCCTTCGGCAAAATGCTGATTGCCGTGGGAATGCTGATATTCGGCTACAATTCGCTGGGCTGGCGCTTTGTTCCGCTGCTCTTCGGATTGCAGTCGATATGCCTGGCCTACTGGCTTGCACGCACGCTCTTTGGCAGCAAGCGGGCTGGCTGGATGGCCGCGGCGTTCCTGGCGGCGGACGGCTTCTTCATTTCCTACTCCCGCTCGGGCTTGCTCGACGGGATGATGATTTCCTTCATGCTGTGGGGCATGGTGGCCGCCATCGGCGCACGCACCTGGAAGGGCGTGCTGATCTCGGGCATCCTGATTGGATTTTCCACCACGGTGAAATGGAGCGGGGCCATGACCGCCGTTCCCGCCGCCGTCGGCATTCTGCTCTTCCGCCGGGTTTCCATCTTCTCGATCCTGTGGCTGGGCGTGGTGCCCATCGTGCACACCCTCATCTGGATGGGCGCGCTTCGCCTGACGGGCAAGCCCAGTGATCCAATTTCGACCTGGAAGGTGATCATCGGTCTGTACAAGCACCACCTGGATCTGGGGCACTACAAGAACGAACTGACCTCGCCCTGGTACGGCTGGCCGATCCTGATGCATCCCATCGTGATCAAGGCATCGACCTCGGGCCTCAGGTCGCGCTATTCGTCCAGCGTTGGCAATCTGCTGTTCTGGTCCACCACCACGTTGCTGGTGGTGGCCTTTCCCATCACCACGCTGGTGATTGGCATTCGCACGCGCTTCAAGCGCTACTGGCTAGACATCCTCGGCATGAACACCACGCGCGGCGCGCTTTTGATGTTGCTCGGGTGGTTCTGCTTCATGGCCCCGTGGCTTGCAACCCGCGGCACGCGCGGCAACTACACCTTCAGCCACTACTACCTGCCCTGCTACGCCTTCCTGCTGGTCATGCTGGCCGGCTTCGCCGCCCACCTAGAGCGCAAACACGGCAAGTGGATCGCCGGCTACATCGGCCTGGCGCTTGCCGTGTCCATCTTCTACGCCCCGGTGTGGGGCGAATTCGCCCTCAGCACCACGGCCGCCAATCTCCGCCTGTGGTTCCCGACCTGGCGGCCGTAGCGACGGCGCTGCGATTCTTACTCGCAAACCTTTGCGTCGAAGGTACTCACGGCCAGCTCCTTGCCGTCGGGGCCGAGCACTTGAACCTTGTAGTCTCCCGCTTGCAGTTTGTGGCGCGACCAGGTCCGCCAGCTTCGGCCTGAACTCACGGGCAGGTAGTGACGAGCCACCTCCTGGCCGTTGCGAAACCAAATGTGTTCGACAAAGCCCGAGGTAAGGCCAGAGATCTGCGTCCAGGCGATGACGTTTTCGCCGGGTTGGTAGCAGTGTTCGCGGCTCTCGGCGTCGATCTGGCGATCCTTGACCTTGTAGCCCAGCGCAAGCTTGACCTCTGGGTTTGCGGCGGGCGCGAGGTCACCGGGGATGGAGGCGGCGGAAAGGAAGAACGCGAGTCCAGTCATCATCAGCATTGGGAAGCTCCTTGGTTGAGTGATCCCAGGCTTTTGCAGCGTCCGTGCCACCCGCACCGGCCCCCAAAGACCGCAGCCAGCAAGCGCTCAGACCCGCCTATCTACAAAGCTGGATATCGTTTATACATATTTTATGGATGAGGCAGTCCAAGCCTGGCTGGCCCGGGTTCGCCACGACCTGGTGAAGCGCATGCTGTGGCCGGCGCGCGATCGACGCGACCTTGGGGGGCCGGTGCGCGCCGGCGAATTGATAGCCAAGCTGATCGACGACGAAGGCCAGCCGACCCACGCCGCCGAGCTATGGCAGGCCTTGCTGGCCGATGCGCCGGCCGGGATTTCGGATGCGGTCACACGCCCATTCGCCACCGCGCTGGCGGGCGCCGAAGCGGGTGCACGGGCCGACCAGCTTCCCCCCGTGCTGGCGCTGGAAACGGCGTTCAACGAACTGGCACGCCAAGTGAAGGGCAACTACAGGTGAAGGCAACTAGATGAAAGGTACCCCGTGCCCAAGATTCTGATCGTCGATGACCGCGACGAAACCGTGGCCATGTGCCACCGGCAGCTACCCCAGTTCGACTATCTGACCAGGTGCGATCGCCCGATCCCTTGCCAGGTGTGTGAAGAACGCGATCGGGGCTGCACGCTCAAGTGCGCGCACGACTACGGCGAGGCCGCCGAGGTGCTGGGCAAGGCCAAGGCGCTGCCCGACCTGGTGATCTTGGATCTGCACTTCGCGCTGCCCGAGAACCGGCTTCTGCCCGAGGACAAGTCCGACCTGCCGACCGAGGCCAAGGCCCGCCGCCAAGCTGTCGAGACGCTGCGCCGCCGCCAGGGACTGCTTATCCTCGAACGCCTGCGCACGGACTGGCCCAGTCTGCCCGTGGTCATGCTCACCACCACAGACACCGAACTGGGCAGCGCCGGTCCGCGCGATCCCTTGGTCTATTTTTGCGCCAACGAGATCGTGGACTCGCGCAGCCTGGCCGCCGAGATCGTGCGCGCCCTGGCCACCAACCAAAGCGTGCAAGAGGGCTCGGTGTTTTGGGGCAAGAGTCCAGCCGTGGCCGAGCTGCGCCGATCCATCGACATTCTCGCGCGCTCACCCCTGCCCATTCTGGTCGAGGGCGAAACCGGAACCGGCAAAAGCTTCCTGGCCGAGCACGTGATCCACCCACGCTCGGGCGCCAAGGGAGCGCTGGTGGTGACCGATCTGTCCACCATCCCATCGTCGCTGCTGCCCGCGCATCTGTTCGGCACGCGGCGCGGGGCCTACACCGGCGCGGTGGAAGATCACGCGGGCGTTTTTGAGCAGGCCCATGGCGGAACCCTGTTTCTCGACGAGATCGCCAACCTGGATCTAGAGCTGCAACGCCAGCTCTTGCTGGTGCTGGAACGTGGCCAGGTCACGCGCCTGGGTGACAGCAAACCACGGCCCGCGGCCCCCAAGCTGGTGGCCGCGACCAACCAGGATCTGGCGGCGATGGTGCGGCAGGGGCGCTTTCGCAACGATCTGTACATGCGCCTGGATCCGGCCATGCGGCTGCGCGTGCCGCCCTTGCGCGAGCGGCGCGAGGATCTGCCCGAGCTGATCCGTTTCATGCTGCTGGAAACCCTGCGCTCGGAAGGGCTGCGTCCGCTGGTACGCCAGTACCTGGCACGCTTCCCGACGGTGCGCGATTTTCACGACGACGCGTCCCTTGTGTCTTTCGGCCGCCCCAAGGCCACCCAGGCCACGCCCGACGGCTTCAGTGTGTTCTTGAGCCGCGCGGCCTTGTCGCAGCTGGCGGAACACGACTGGCCGGGCAACGTGCGCGAGCTGCGCCTGTTTGCCATCAACGCCCTGGTGCACGCGATTTCGAGCCACCTCGACGCCGCCGCCGAGGACATGCCGGTGCAGCGCGCGCCCGCCATCCTGACTATCTCGGATGCCCTGGTAGGGCAGCTACTGCGCGGAGCCAGCGAACGCAGCGATCGCACCGGTGCGGTTCGGCCGGCGCGGCCCCCCTCGGCGGGTGACCGCGGCCGGCGCATCGAGATCGAACTTCCGCGCGCGGCCAGCTTCGCCCGGCTCTCCGCCGAGGTCGAGCGCCAGTACCTGCGCAGCCTGTATGCCGCGACCCACGGCGATCTGGCCAAGATGGCGAACGAACTTCTAGGCGACAAGGGCACGGCCCGGCAGGTCCACCTGCGCCTCAATCAACTTGGCCTGCGGCTGCGCGAGCTGCGAGGGACATGATGCGCGCAGGATTGCTGGTGGCCACCGTCGTCCTCGCTGGCTGGCCGACTAATCTGCGCGCCCAAGGCAGCGACAAAGACGGCGACAGAGACGGCGACAGAGACGGCGACAGAGACGGCGGCCAGAACGCGACGGTCGAACCGGCGGCGCACGCCCAGGTCCACGTAGCAGCGGGGCTGGCCAAATTGCGCCAGGGCGATAGCGAGGCCGCAGTGGCCGAACTGCGCACCGCCTTGGCCGCGAAGCCAGGTAGCGCCGCCATCGCAACCGATCTTGGGTTTGCGCTTGGCAAGCTGGGCAAGACCCGCGAGGCAGAGACCTATCTGCGCAAAGCCATCGACCTCGATCCGAAACGATTCTACGCTTACGCAAACCTGGCCGAGTTGCTTGCCGAATCGCCCGAGCGTTTCCAGCGCGCAGGTGAGATCGCGGGGATCCTCCATCGCGGACTCACAGCCGTGGCCGACAACGAACGCGGCAAAGCCGCCATCACCTTGGCGCTGGCCAATTTTCAACGCAGCGTAGGCCAGCTTGATGAAGCGAGAACGCTGCTTGGACCCTTGGTGTCTTTACCCGAGACCGTGGGCCAGCGTGCGCGCGAACTGCAGACCGCCATCACCGCCGACGAGGCCGCGCTCGCCCTCGACGATTGGCCCGCGCCCCTGCTCACCCTCGCGGAGAGGCAAGCCCTACGCACCGCCGAAGGCAAGCTGCGCGCAGGCCAGGTCAGTGCGGCGCTTGAACAGTCGAGCGCCCTGGTCACCAGCAAGCCTGGTTGGGCCAAGGCGCGCCTGGTGCGCGGCAAGGCTCTCGAAGCGCTCGGGCGCCACGATCAGTCTGTCGCCGAGCTGTCCTTGCTTCTGCAATTCCAGCCCTCCGAGGCCGAGGCCTGGCGCCTGCTGGGGACCATCCTGGCCAAGCACGGGGGCGCGCTTGAATCGGGCCGCGCCGAGGAGGCCTTGCGCCGCGCCTTGGTGCTGGAGCCCCTGTGGGACGACCTGCGCGAGTTGCGCCGTCAGGTGGCCGAACGCCGCCGGGCCAATGAAGGCGAAATGCGGCAGCCAACCTCACCGCCGCCGTCCGGCAAGGCGCGCGAGTTGCTGGACGAGGCCCAGCGCTGGATCGATCAGGAGGCGCCCGAGATGGCGGAAGTGCTGATTGCGCAAGCCTTGGCCGATTCTCCCCAGTTCGTCGAGGCCGTTGCGGCCAGCTTTGGCCTTTCCGGCAAAGTGCCCCAGTCGAGCCTCAAGGCCATCTGGAACGATGGCGCCGCACTCGCGCGCCTAGCGACGCTCCTGCTCGCAGCGCGCAGCGACGCCGCGACCGCGGCCCTGGTCCGGCCCTGGCTCGATCGCGCGGTCGAGCGCGGGGCCGCCGAAGGCCGCTACGGCCGCGCTCTGCTGCGTTCGCGCGAGGGAGATCGCTCGGGCGCGCTCGCGGACCTGCAGACCTACGTCACGACCTACGCCAATCCCACACACCTCGACGAGGCTCGCCTGCTGCGTTCGACCCTGCTGTCGGGCGACGTTCATGGCGATGCGGCCGTGCGCGAGGCCCGCCGGCTGTTGCTGGCCGAGCGCCCCGAGGCGGCTGAGCGCGCGCTGGGCGGACCGTGCCGTGCTGAACTGCCGGCGGCCACGCTGGTCGAGCTGGGAAAGATCCGAGAGTCCATGGGCGACCTTGCCCAGGCCCTCGTCTGCCATCGCTTGGCCGCTGACAAGCAACGAAGCAAGGATGCAAGCAAGACAGCCGCTGGCCGTGATGCACTCATGCGCCTCTCGCTGCTTGCTGCACGCTTGCCCGAAGCCCAAAGCGCCGCTCTCGATCCCTACCTGCGCCGCGCGCGGCAAGACGGCGTGCCCGTGGCCGCGTGGGCCCTTGCCCGCATTGAGAGGAGCCAGGGGCACACGCAGGACGCGGCTCGACTGGCGCGGGTGTTTCTGGCCGACGCCGAGACGGACGACAGCATGCGCGCGCCGGCCGAAGAGCTGCTTCGCCAAGTGGAGTACGCGGCTGCCGCCGAGCGCGCGAGCGAATCCGTGCGCAACACCCGGCTCGCGCTCGCGCTGGCAGGTATGGCCGGACTGGCACTGCTGCTTGGGCTGCGCGCACGCTTTCGCGGCACGACGCTGGCGCGTGCCCTGGCCCGCAAACCCGATCTGTTTCCAGAGGTTGCCCGCGCCATCGCCGAGATCCGCCACGATCTGCTCAAGCACCGGGCCAGCGCGCTTGGACTGGCCAGCACCGCGGGAACCTCGCGCGAGGAGATCGCCCGCGCCATCTGCGAGCCCGCGCCCTTGTCCAAGTGCCTGGCCGACCTGTACGCGCAGCTTGTGGATCGGGCCGGCGCGCTTGGCATCGCGTTGCGCCCCTTGCCCCGCGAACCTGTGCTGGGTGCACTGGCGCGTGATTTCACCCGCACGGAAGCGTGCGTGCGCGGTCCAGGTTCCGCCGATGCGTTGCTGGAACTGGACCACGACTTTCGCGAGATCCACGCGCCTCGCCTGGCCCAGTTGCTGGCCGCGGGTCCACGCACCGCCATGCACCCCAGCCAGCTTGCCACCTGGATCCACGCGGTCGAAAGTGAATTGGGCCAGGAGAGCTGCAAAGAAGGCTGGACCATGCCCGCCATCATGGTCGCCGATCTCGCCTTGACCGTCCCGGTGGCGGAGCCGGTGGTGGCGGCCATCGTCGTCAATCTTCTGCGCAATGCCGCGACTGCGGTCCGCGGCGCACCGGATGCGCACCTCATGTTGCGCGTCGATCTGAATCGCGATGTCTCGGGCCGGCGCATGGTCTCGCTGCTGGTCGCGGATTCGGCCAAAAGCCCGCTCTCGCTTGACGACATCGAACAGCGGGACAGCCAGCGTGGCCTGGGCATTGTGCGCGATCTTGTGCGGCGCTGGGGCGGCTACATGATGATTCGCGAAGAGCCCGCGCCCTTCGTGAAATCCGTCGGTGCCGCGTTCCCGGCAGTCGAGGTGCGATCGTGAATCCAACGCCCACCCTCGTGGTGTGCGAGGACGGCGATGAGTACACCACACGCTTCGTGCGCCTGCTGGGTCAAGAGATCGCCTTCGCGCGGGCGGGCACCCACGCGGAAGCCGCGCAGCTCTTGCGGGCCGGGGCTTTGGGAATCCTTCTCGACCTGGATTTTCGCCGCACCCATCCGACCGATCTCGTCGATGAAACCGGTGCCACCCGCCTCGCGCTTGCCGACAGCGAACGGCGCCGCCTGTCCGAGATGCAGGGCATCTTGATCCTGCGTGCCTTGCGCGGTGTCGGCATCACCGCGCCCGCCATTCTGTTCGCGGATCTCGACGAACCCGGCCGGGCTGACTTCCTGGCCCGCACCCTCAATCCCCTGACCATTCTTCCCAGCAGCGAAAACCTTCTAGCTATCGCCCAATGCATCCGGGCCTTGACCGCGCCCAAATGAAAGGGGACTTTCACTTCATGGACACACGCATCCTCTGCATCGGCAACGAATTGGTCCACGACGACGGTGTCGGCATCCGCGTCGGGCAGATTTTGATGGCGTTGCCCTTGCCTGCGGATATGCACGTCGAACTTGCGCCCCAGCTTGGTTTCGATCTACTTGACGCCGTCGCGGGCGCCGAACGTTTGGTGCTGGTGGATGCCATGAGCACCGGCCGCCCACCCGGCACGTGCGTCACCCTAGAAGGCCGCGCCATCGAACGCTACAACGCAGGCGCCTCGGCCTCGCACAGCATCAGCATCGCCGAACTGATGGAGCTGGCCCATCGTCTGGCCCCCGACCGCGACCCAGCCACCCTGCATTTCGTGGGCGTGGAAGGCGTCCTGTTCACCGAGTACGGAACCCTGCTGAGCCCAGAAGTGGAAGCAGCAATTCCCCAAGCCGTTGAATCCGTCCTTCGAGTCATCGGCGCGGACGCGCAACTTTTGGCAGCGGGGAAAGCCGCCAGCGCGGCCCGAGTCCAGCGAACAGGCGTCTCGTCCAAGACCGACGACGGCCCACCGGCGCGCTGATTGGAAGACGGCCCCGGTTGGACCGGCACGGTGTTCGCAAGGTTCACCGTCCATGCGCCCCAACGACCGAAATCCCAGCCAAGGTGCCACCATCATTCCCCTCGTCCGACCGAATCCCGGACAACCGGCCGGGCGCCCGGTCAAGCCACGACTTCTCGATCAAGTCCGGCAAAGTCTGCGCGCCCGTCACTACAGCCCGCGCACCGAAAAGGCATACGTCGCATGGATTCGCCGGTTCATCCTATTCCACGGCAAGCGCCATCCTGAAACCATGTCCGAGAAAGACATTGGCGACTTTCTCTCCCACCTGGCCAGCGAGGCCAAGGTCAGCGCAGGGACCCAGAACCAAGCCCTGGCCGCGCTGCTGTTCTTGTTTCAGCAGGTGCTTGATCGCCAACTTGAGTGGCTGGGCAACCTGGTGCGCGCCAAGCAGCCCGTACATGTCCCGACCGTGCTAGCGCGGGACGAAGTCCGTGACCTCCTGGCCCATGTCCATGGTCAAATCTGGCTGATCTGCGCGCTCATGTATGGCAGCGGCTTGCGCCTGCTTGAGGCACTGCAACTGCGCGTGACCGACCTTGACCTTGATCGCCGTGAGATCATCGTCCGTGGAGGCAAAGGTCAAAAAGATCGCCGAACCGTCTTGCCTGGTGCCCTCGTCCCGGGGCTACGTTCGCACCTAGCGACCGTCAAGCTCCAGCACGAGGGAGACATCAGCCTGGGAGCCGGCGCAGTCGCGCTGCCCGGCCCCATCGACCGCAGGTATCCCAACGCCCCCTACGCGTGGATGTGGCAGTGGGTCTTCCCGGCGCCCCGCACCTACACCGATCCAGCGAGCCAGGAAGTTCGCCGCCACCACCTGCACGAAGCCATCGTCCAGCGCGCCATCCGTCGAGCCGCCGTGGCAGCAAGAATTCAGAAGCCCGTCACCGCGCACACCTTGAGACATTCCTTCGCAACCCACCTGCTGGAAGACGGCTACGACATCCGCACCATTCAGGAACTGCTGGGCCACAAGGACGTCAGCACCACCATGATCTACACCCACGTGCTCAACCGCGGCCCTGGCGGCGTACGCAGCCCCCTCGACCGCTGATCAGGCCCCCGCAGCGCGAACCCTTATCTGGTTATTCGACAGTCGTTGCATTTTATTCCGACCGCTCTCGCCCCCCAACCCTTGCCGCCCACCTTGGCCAAAAGTCTGAAATCATTGGCCCCCTCCCCT
>Ga0302322_100006095_pt1 | contig 10648 bp, 8 predicted proteins | sample Fen_T0_2_FD_203757 | JGI IMG/M metagenome (GOLD analysis project Ga0302322, IMG submission 203757) | Peat permafrost microbial communities from Stordalen Mire near Abisko, Sweden - Fen_T0_2 | ecosystem: Environmental > Terrestrial > Soil > Wetlands > Permafrost | place: Sweden: Abisko... | reverse complement strand
CAGAACCTGCTGCGGCTGGCCCAGTCGCTCAACTCCGTCCACTTCCTCGCCGGCTACCCGGTCGAGCCCGTCGACATCCACCACTCGGTCCGCTACCTGCATGCGACCCACGACGCGCTGACGCTCATGGACAAGCCGATCCACGCCTACAGCCTGGGCCGGCAGCGGAACACGGACGCCCTCGAGATGATCCGGATCGCCCGCGGCGTGTCCGAGGAGACACTCGACGAGGAGCCGTCGGTCTTCACCGTCGTCAACTCGAGCTCGCCGCTCCGCCTGGACGCTCCGATGCTCCAGGGGATGATCGCCTTCGCGCTGCGCAACCAGGTCGTCTGCATCACGCCGTTCACGCTGTCGGGGGCGATGGCGCCCGTGACGCTGGCCGGCGCGCTGGCCGAACAGAACGCCGAGGCGCTCGCCGGGATGGTCCTGACCCAGGTCGTCCGGCCCGGCGCGCCCGTGATCTACGGCGGTTTCACCTCGAACGTCGACATGCAATCGGGGGCGCCGGCGTTCGGGACGCCGGAATACATGCGGACGGCGATGGTCGGTGGCCAGCTGGCGCGCCGGTACAGCGTCCCGTATCGATCGTCCAATGTCAGCGCCGCCAATGCCCTGGACGCCCAGGCCGCGTACGAGTCCGTGTTCTCGCTGTGGGGCGCGATCATGGGTGGCGTGAACCTGCTCATGCACGGTGCCGGCTGGATGGAGGGCGGCCTCCACGCGAGCTACGAGAAGATGATCCTCGACGCCGAACTGCTCGGGATGGTCGAGGCGTTCCTGGAGCCGATCGTGGTGGACACCGAGACGCTCGGCTTCGAAGCGATGCAGGAGGTCGGGCCCGGCGGCCACTTCTTCGGCGCCGCCCATACCCAGTCGCGGTTCAAGACCGCGTTCCACAAGCCGATGCTCTCCGACTGGCGCAACTACGAGACCTGGCAGGAGGCCGGCTCGCCCGAAGTGCCCGCCAAGGCCAACCGGATCTGGAAGGAGATGCTCGCCGCGTACGAGCCGCCGCCGATGGATCCGGCGATCCGCGAGGAACTGGACGCCTTCGTGGAACGACGCGTCGCCGAGGGCGGCGTCCCCACCGACTACTGACCCACGACTAGACGAGGCGGATCGTGAAGCGAGAGACCCAGTGCGTCGTCATCGGTGGTGGCGTCGTCGGAGCCAGCGTCCTGTACCACCTGACCAAGGCGGGCTGGACCGACATCATGCTGCTCGAGCGGCGTGAACTGACGGCCGGCTCCACGTGGCACGCCGCGGGCGGGATGCACACGCTCAACGGTGACCCCAACGTCGCCCGGCTCCAGCAGTACACGATCCAGCTGTACGAGGAGATCGAGCGGGTCAGCGGCCAGTCATGCTCGATCCATCTGCCCGGCGGCCTGATGCTGGCCGACACGGAGGTCCGGATGGACTTCCTGCGGATGGCCGTCGCGCGCGGCCGCTACCTGGGGATGGATCTCGACCTCATCTCCGCGCGCGAGGCGCGCGACCTGTTCCCGCTGCTGGATCCGCAGTACTTCGTCGGGGCGCTGTACGACCCGGTCGAAGGGCACGTGGACCCCTCCGGCGTGACCCGCGCCTACGCGAAATGCGCGCAGATGGCCGGCGCCGAGATCCATCGCAACACGCCGGTCACCGGCCTGTCCCAGCGCCCGGACGGGACCTGGGACGTCCAGGTCGAGAGCGGCGACACGATCCACACCGAGCACGTCGTCAACGCCGGCGGCCTGTGGGCGCGTGAGGTCGGCCGGATGGTCGGCATCGAACTGCCGGTGCTGGCGATGGAGCATATCTACCTCATCACGGAGGACATGCCCGAGGTCGCCGCGCACGTCGCCGCCACCGGCAAGGAGATGCCGATGGCCCTCGACTTCGGGGGCGAGATCTACATCCGCCAGGAAGGCGGCGCGATGCTGCTGGGCACGTACGAGCAGGCCTGCGTGCCGTGGTCGCCCAAGCAGACGCCGTGGGACTTCGGGTCGCAGCTGCTGAACCCGAACCTGGATCGCATCACGCCCGAGCTGCAGGTCGCCTTCAAGCACTACCCGGCGATGGGCACGATCGGGATCCGCCGCGTGGTGAACGGGCCGTTCACCTTCTCACCGGACGGGAATCCGCTGGTCGGACCGGTCCGCGGCCTGCGCGGGTTCTGGGTCGCGTGCGGCGTCATGGCCGGGCTGTCGCAGGGCGGCGGCGTAGGCCTCGCCCTCGCGACCTGGATGACGAGCGGCGACCACGGCGACTCCGGGATGGATATCTGGGGCATGGATGTCGCTCGCTACGGCGACTACGCGACGCTCGCCTACACGAACGCCAAGGTCCAGGAGAACTACCGTCGGCGCTTCCGGATCACGTTCCCGAACGAGGAACTGCCGGACGCCCGGCCGCTCCTGACGACGCCGATCTACGACCGCCTGACCGAGGCGAACGCCGTGTGGGGCGCGTCGTTCGGCCTGGAGCATGCCCTCTGGTTCCAGGAGCCCGGGCTCGAGCCGAAGGAGGAGGTCACCTTCCGGCGCTCGAACGCCTGGTCGCAGGTCGCCGCGGAGGTGACGGCGGTCCGCGAGCGGGCCGGCATGACCGAGATCTCCAACTACGCGAAGTACCGGGTCACGGGCCCGGGTTCGGAGGCCTGGCTGTCGTCCCTCCTGACGGCGCGGATGCCACGCCCCGGCCGGATCACGCTGACGGCGATGCTCAACGACGCCGGCCGCATCGTCGGCGAGTTCACGGTCGCGCGGGCTTCCGAGGCGGACGAGTTCTTCCTGTTCGGCTCGCTGCCGGCCGAGGTCCACCACTCACGCTGGTTCCGTCACCACCTGCCTGACGACGGGTCGGTCCGGTTCGAGGTCCTGGGGCTGGGCCTGACCGGGTTGTCCGTCGCGGGGCCGCGGTCGCGCGACATCCTCTCGGCGGTCGCGCCGGACCTGGATCTCTCGACCGAGGCGTTTCCGTTCATGACGTTCCGCCAGGTCGATCTCGGGATGATCCCGGTGCACCTGGCTCGCATCAACTACGCGGGCGACCTGGGCTACGAGCTCTGGGTGCCGCCGCAGTACCAGCGCCTGCTGTTCGATCGGATCATGGAGGCGGGTGAGCCGCACGGCCTGCGGCTGTTCGGGATGCGCGCACTCATGTCGCTCCGGCTCGAGAAGAACTACGGGACCTGGTTCCGCGAATACCGGCCGATCTACACGCCGCTCGAATCCGGCATCACCCGCTACATCAACCTCGACCACGACTTCATCGGCCGCGAGGCGTACGAGCGTGAGCTGGCCGGCGCTGGGCCGGCGCGGCGGCTGGTGGCGTTCGTCGTCGATCCGGATCCGGACGACCCGGCCGATGTCATCGGCGACGAGCCGATCTGGCACGACGGCGCGGTCGTGGGCTGGGTGACGTCCGGCGGGTACCTCCATCACGCGAAGGCCTCCCTGGCGCTGGGATACGTGCCGGCCGAGCTGGCCGCGCCTGACGGCAAGGGTGGCGCCGGCTTCGAGATCGAGATCATCGGCCGGCGCCGACCGGCCCGGCTCCAGCCGACGCCGCTGTTCGATCCCGACGGCCTGCGGATGCGCCAGTGACGGACGCGCAGGAGGGCAGTCCGCGCGGTCCTGGCGGCGCGGGCGCTGGCGCCCCGGTGGCCGAGGCCGCCGGGCGGATCGTCGTCGATGGGCACCGGCTTGCCTTCGAGCCGGGCGACTCGGTGGCCCTCGCCGTGTTGCGGGCCGGGGAGCAGCCGGGTCGCGGCGGGACCCTATGCCTCGCCGGCGATTGCCCGAACTGCCTTGGCACGGTGGACGGCATCGCCTATGTCCGGACGTGCCAGGCCGCCTGCCGGCCGGGACTGGAGATCGTCCGGCATCCGGACGGCGCGAACCCGCCACTCCCCGTGGTGCCGCAGTCGGACGTCACGAGGACACCGACCGGTCCCGAGATCGAGGTCGAGCGGCGCGAGGTCGAGATCGCGGTCATCGGGGGCGGCTCGAGCGGACTCGCTGCAGCCGCGACCGCACGGGCCGCGGGCCGCGACGTCCTCGTCCTCGAGGCAGCCGACGGGCACGAGGTCATGGCCATCTACGCCGGCCCGACCATCGTCGCGCGCACGCCCGCCGGCATGCTCCACGTCCACGCCCAGGAGGTCGTCGTCGCGACCGGCGCCGCCGAGGTCCATCCGGTCTGCCCCGGCAACGACCTGGCCGGTCTCGTGACCGCCCGGGCCGCCGAGCGACTCCACGCGGCGGGCGTGGCCCTCGGTCGGGCTGTCGCCATCGGGACGCCGCCGGCCGATGTCCCCTGCCAGCGCCTGGACGGCCGGCTCGTCCGGTTCGAAGGCGACGAGGCCGGACGCGTCGCCGCGGTCGTGACCGCGGATGCGGCGACCGATGCCGAGACGACGACCCCGTGCGACACCGCGATCCTGGGTCTTGGGCTCGCGCCACGGGACGTGCTGGCGCGGATGGCCGGGCCGATCCCGATGACGGTCGTCGGCGACGCCGCCGACGAGCATCCGCTGCCGCCCGCCCCGAGGGACGGGGTCGTGTGCCGCTGCCACCAGGTCACCGTGGACGGGCTCCAGGGCACGTGGGACAAGGGCTTCCAGGAGCTTGAGCTCATCAAGCGGGCCAGCCTCGCCTGCCTCGGGCCGTGCCAGGGCGGCGCCTGCCTGCCGCAGGTCCGTGCCTGGCTCGCGGAACGCTCGGGCGAGGTGCCGGAGCCGTTCACGGCCAGGCCAGCCTCACGTCAGATCACCCTGGCCGAGGCCGCTGCAGACGTCTACATCGATGCGTTCCGCCGGACGCCGCTGCACGAGGAACACGTCGCGCTGGGCGCGCGGATGGATCGGTTCGGGGCGTGGTGGCGGCCGTGGCACTACGGCGATGCCGTCGCCGAGTATTGGGCGGTCCGCGAGGCGGTCTCCATCGGCGACGTCAGCACACTCGGCAAGCTGGTCGTGTCCGGACCGGATGTCGTCGAGTTCCTCGAGCGGCTGTATCCGTGCCACGTCGCGGACATCAAGCCCGGCCGGTCCCGATACGCGCTCCTCCTCAACGAACGCGGCCACGTCATGGACGACGGCATGATCCTGCGCGAGTCGGAGACCCGGTTCGTCCTGAGCTTCACGTCCGGCGGCGCCGCCAACGCGGAGATGTGGATCCGCGACTGGATCGACGCCTGGGGCCTCCGCGTCCACGTCATGGACCGGACGATGTCACTCGCCGCGATCAACGTGACCGGGCCGCTCGCCAAGCAGCTCCTGATCCGTGCCGGCCTCGCCGACCCGCCCCGGTTCCTCTCTCACGTCAGAGCCGACGTCGCCGGCGTCCCGTGCCACGTCATGCGCCTGTCGTTCACGGGCGAGGCGGCCTGGGAACTGCATCACCCGGTCGACGGCTCCGTCGCGCTGTGGCGGGCGTTGATGGACCTGGGCCGGGACCTGGGGATCCGCCCGCACGGCCTGCAGGCGCTGTTCGCGTTGCGGCTCGAGAAAGGCCACGTCATCGTCGGGATGGACACGGAACTGGACTCGACACCCCGCCGGCTGGGCATGGACTGGGCGGCCCGGATGGACAAGCCCCGGTTCATCGGCCGGGCCGCGCTGGAGCGGACCGCCAAGCTGCCCGACCACCGGCGCCTGCTCGGGTTCACGATGGACGGCGAGGCGCCGGTCGAAGGCTCCCCGATCTGGTCGAACGGCGATATCGTCGGGCACGTGACGGGCAGCTGGGCGTCGCCGGTCCTCGGCCGGACGGTGATGCTCGGCTGGCAGAAGGTCTCGCCGTTCGTCGACACGGTCGAGATCGACGGCCGGACCGCGACCGTGACACCGACGCCCTTCTACGACCCGGAGGGCCTCCGTGCCCGCGCTTGAGCCGCTGGTCGGCCTGCGGGTCGTCGCCGATCCGGCGGCGCTCGACGGGGCGGGCTGGGAGCCGGCCACCGGCCACGCGACCCGCCCGCCCATGGTCCTGCGCTTCGCTCCGGACGAGGCGTTGGCCATCGGCGCCGGCAGCGTGATTCTGGATGACCCCGATGCCATCGTCGAGGACGAGCGCGGCTATGTCGGGGCGTGGTGCGTCTTCGATGCCATCAGGGGCCAGACGGAGTGGGCGCCACCGGCCACGCGACCGGCCCTCGCCCAGGGATCCGTCGCGGGTGTGCCCGCGAAGGTCTGGCTGCCAGACGATGGCGACGTTCTGGTCGTCGTGACCGCGGCCCACGCCGCCGGGCTCGCCGAGCGCCTCGGGTGGCCGCGATGACGTACGCGAGCCGCATGGTCGAGACGCTCCTGCCGATCCGCTGGCCGGACCGCCCGAAGGCGTCGTATGACGTGGTCATCATCGGGGCCGGCGGTCACGGCCTGTCCACCGCGTACTACCTCGCGACGCGCCACGGGATCACGAACGTAGCGGTCCTGGAGGCCGACTACATCGCGTCCGGCAACACCGGACGCAATACGACGATCATCCGCGCCAACTACGGCATCCCCCAGGCCGTCCGCTTCTACAAGCACAGCCTGGACATGTATGCCGCACTCGAGGACGAGACGGGTGCCAACCTGCTCCACCAGACCAAGGGGATCCTGTGGTGCGCCCATACCGAGATGACGATGCGCACGGAACGCGCACGCGCCGCGCTCAACCAGGCGCTCGGCGTAGAGACGGTCATGGTCACGCCGACCGAGATCAAGTCGCTCGTGCCGCAGATCGACCTGACCGGCGGCGGCCGCTACCCGATCCTCGGCGCCTCGCATCACCTGCCGGCGGCGACGGCTCGCCACGATCGCGTCGCCTGGGCCTACGCGGCGGGCGCGGCCCGATACGGAGTCGATCTCTTCCAGCACACGCCGGTCACGGCCCTGACCGTCGAGGGCGAGCGCGTCACCGGCGTCGAGACACCTGCCGGCCCGATCTCGGCGGGCGTCGTCCTGTCGGCGACGGGCGGCCGGGTGACGAAGCTCGCCGGCCAGGTCGGGATCCGGTTGCCGATCCGGACCCACCCGCTCCACGCGTTCGTCACGAACGACCACGCGCAGGGCTTACGGAGCATCGTCGCGAGCACGGAGCTCATGTGCTACGTCTCGCAGACGGAGCGCGGCCAGATGCTCATCGGCGCCGAGTTCGATGCGCAGCCGTCGTATTCGCGCCAGTCGTCCTTCGATGCCCTGCGCGGCTACGCCTACAAGATCTCCATGCTGCTGCCGTTCCTGCGCGACATGCGCATCCTGCGGACATGGGCCGGCCTGTGCGACATCTCGATCGACTACAGCCCGATCATGGGCTTCACGCCGGTCGACGGGTTCCTCGTCACCACTGGCTGGGGGACCTGGGGCTTCAAGGCCATCCCGGCGGGCGGGGAGGGCATGGCCGAGTTGATCGCCACCGGCCGGCCGCCGGAGCTCATCGCCCCGTTCGCCCTGTCGCGGTTCAAGGCCGACCACCTCCTGGCCGACCAGGGCTCGTCGGGGACGCGCTGATGCACTCGATCGTCTGCCCGCGCTGCGGCCGTCGCTCGCTCGACGAGTTCACGTTCGGGGGTGAGCGACGAGCCGTGCCGGACTGGATCACCGACCCCGACGAGCGCGATTTCGACGAGGTGTTCGTCTTCGAGAACCCGGACGGCGTCTCCACCGAGCGCTGGTTCCACGCCCACGGCTGCCGGCGCTGGGTGACGATCCGACGCGACACGACCACCGACACGATCCTGGAGGTCCGCTGACCATGTCCACGCTGGCGGATCGCTCGATCGAGCTCCATCTGCGCGGACGCGTCCGATTCGGCGTCGGGGCGATCGAGGCACTCCCCGAGCTGGTCGCCGCGGCCACTGACGGCGGGGGACGGAACGCCTTCATCGTCACGGATCCGGGGGTGGTCGGGTCGGGCGTCGTGGATCTGGCCCGTGGCGTCCTGGAGGCCGCCGGGATCCACGTCGGGGTCTTCGCGGAGGTCGAACCGAACCCGGGCACGGCCTCGATCCTGCGCGGGAGCGCCGCCCTCACCGCGTTCGGGATCCCGGGGACCGTCATCGTGCCGATCGGCGGCGGCTCGTCCATGGACTCGGCCAAGGTCATCAGCCTGCACGCGGTCAACGGCGGCGACGTACTCGCCCTCGGATACCACCGCGAGGACATCGCTCCGGGTGGGCCGGTCGTGGCCATCCCGACCACCGCCGGCACCGGCGCCGAGACGAACACCTACGGCGTGATCACGGACGAGGCGGCCGGGCGCAAGGGCTACGTGGGGCATCCGTCGGTGCTGCCGGCGTGGACGATCCTGGACCCTGCCCTGACCGTCGGCCTGCCACGCGCCGCGACCGCGGCGACCGGGGTGGACGCGATGACCCACTCGCTCGAGTCGCTCCTGTCGCGGAACCCGAACCCGTTCGCCGAGGCGATGGCGCTCCAGGTCATCCGCACGGTCGCCGACTGGCTGCCGGTTGCCGCCGCGGACGGTTCGGATCTGGAGGCGCGCTCGCAGATGCTTGTCGCCTCACACCTGGCGGGGATCGGCCAGCAGAGCGGGACGGGCGTCGGGCTCGTACACGCGCTGGGCCACGCGATCGGGACGCGCGGACGCCTCCCCCACGGCCTCGCGCTCGCGGTCGTCCTGCCCGAGGTCTGCCAGTTCTACGCCGATGAACCCGGTCTGCGCGACCGCGAGCTCGCCCTCGTAGGCGTGGCATTCCGGGCGGCGATCCCAACGGAGTCGCCCGCCACCGCGACCGGTGCCGCGATCGGGGCGATGCGCGGGTTCCTGGCGTCGCTCGGCCTCCGGCCCACGCTCCGCTCGCTCGGCTTCGATGCCGCGCTGTTGGACGTCGTTGCGCAGGACGCCGTCGACGACGCCGCGATCAACAACTCGCCGCGGCTCCCGACGCTCGCACAGGCGCGCGCGATCCTCGAGTCGGTCGCGGGCTGACCCGGGCGACCGAGCCGACTCGCCGTCATGCGCCTCTTCCGCCGCCAGCCCGCCTGGTCCGTCGAGATGCGCTGGAAGGAGGAGGTGGTCTACTGGGAGGGCCACCACGGCTTCGTCTTCGATGGCGGCTGGGGCGTGGAGCCGGCCGTGACCTACCTGCCGCCCGCCGCCGATTGGGACGCGGTCGTACCCGGCTGGTTGCGCGGCCGTCGCGCCGAGATCGTCCAGCGCCTCGAGGCCCGTGGCGACCAGGTCGTCGAGGATGGGCTCTACCCGTACCCGCGACCGGGCCGCGAGGTCTTCAGCCTGCGTCGATGAGCGGCTTGACCTCGCCGACGAAGCGCTCGAGCGTCTCGAGGTCGTAGGGGGCGGGCTGCTCCGAGATGACCGTCTCGAAGCCGAGCGCGACGTACGGCCGCAGGCGGTCCGCGATCTCCTCCGGCGACCCTTCCCAGAACGTGTCGTCATCCTCGACGTCGCTGTCAGGCGTCCGGTTGTGGACCATCGCCGCGTCGCGGACGCGCCGGGCTTCCGCCTTCGAGTCGCGGATCGTGAGCTTCACGCCGAGCGTGAACTCGATCTCGTCGATGTCCCGTCCGACCGCCTCGCAGTGGCCGCGCAGGACCTCGATCTTGTGGGCCATCACGTCGACCGGACCCATGGCGTTCCACATGTCCGCGTAGGTCGCCACCGTGCGGAGGGTCTTCTTCTCGCCGCTGCCACCGATCATGATCGGCAGCCGTGGCTGGACCGGCAGCGGCTGGTGCCGAAGGTCGTCGAACGCGTAACGACCACCTGCCTCCGAGGTGACCGAGCCGCCGTCGAGGACCGCGCGCATCGCCCCGACCGACTCGTGCAGCCAGTCGAGGCGCTGGCCGAAGCCGGTCCCGAAGTCGATGCCGTGGGCCTCATGCTCCAGGTCGAACCACGCTCCGCCGATGCCCAGGATCGCCCGGCCGTCACTGACGTGGTCGAGCGTGGCGGCCGTCTTGGCGACGAGGCCGGGATTGCGGAACGTGTTCGCGCCGACGAGCAGCCCGAGACGGGTCTGGGTCGTCTCGCGCGCCCACGCCGCCAGCAGCGACCAGCCTTCGAAGATGGGCTGATACGGGTCGCCGAAGATCGCGTACAGGTGGTCCCAGGTCCACAGGTGGGTGTAGCCGAGACGGTCGACGCGCTTGGCGGCATCGAGCATCTCCGCCCAGGACGCGCCCTGGCTCCAAAGCAGGATGCCGGGCTTGAGGTCGGTCATGTGGGGCGATCTCCGGGACGGGTGGGGGACCTGATTCTAGCCGGGGCTGGGTAGACTCGGGCGATGTACATCCCCGAGCACTTCCGCCCGACCGATGAAGAGGTCCTCACCCTGCTTCGCCACCACGGCGCGGTCGACCTCATCACGCTGACGGCGCGTGGCCTGCTGGCGACCCTCCTGCCGATGGCCTGGGACGAGCCGGGGTCGCGGCCGGGCCTCGGTGCGCACGGTGCGCTCCTGGGGCACGTGGCGATCAAGAACGACCAATGGCGCGAGCCGGCCCTCGGCGAGTCGCTGGCGATCGTGCGCGGCGCGGATGCCTACATCTCCCCGTCCTGGTACGCGGCCAAGCGCGAGCACGGGCGGGTCGTCCCGACGTGGAACTACGTGACGATCCACGCGTACGGCCGGCTGGTCGTCCACCAGGACCCGGCCTGGCTCGAGGCGAACGTGCGCCGCCTGGTCGAGG
>Ga0302322_100006093_pt1 | contig 10649 bp, 9 predicted proteins | sample Fen_T0_2_FD_203757 | JGI IMG/M metagenome (GOLD analysis project Ga0302322, IMG submission 203757) | Peat permafrost microbial communities from Stordalen Mire near Abisko, Sweden - Fen_T0_2 | ecosystem: Environmental > Terrestrial > Soil > Wetlands > Permafrost | place: Sweden: Abisko... | reverse complement strand
GAAATCAAGCCGAGCTTGGACTCACTGGTTGACGCCAAGGTCGGAGGCAAGATCGTGGTCGACGCGCGCAGTAATGCGCTAGTCGTCACTGAGCGCGGTTCGGTCATGCAGAAATTGAAGCCGATCATTGTGAATCTTGATCATCCGAATGAACAAGTGATGATAGAATCGAAGTTTATCGAAGTGACGAATGCCGATATCAAAAATATTGGTGTCAATTGGGCCTCCTTAAACAACTATAAAATCGGTACGTCTGGGCCAATTACGAGGTCATACGATCAGACGAACGGCAGAAAGGCAGCTAACGGTACGAGTGAGGCGAATATTAATCCCGCGGTTTGGAATGATGGAGCTGCTCGCGCCGGGCAGATAACCGGGCAAACTATGTACCCTGCACGTACAGTTACTACCACTACTGTCCCTACCGATTATCCGGGTGCCACGATCGTACCTGGTCAGCCTGTTCTCAATGCGGCTGGCGTACAGGTTGGTACAACTCCCGCGACAGCGCTGATCACGCAAACGACTTACCCGGATCTCAAGTGGGGCTCGACCGTATCGGATTTATTCCAGAATGATATTACCAAGATTACTTCCACTGTTTTCTCAGCGGACCAGTTTGGTGTGATACTTAGTGCGTTAAAAACTCAGAATAACTCCAAACTTGTTTCCAATCCAACGGTGGTAACGCTCAATAATAATGAAGCATCTATCAATATGGGTGATGAGCTTCCGATCCCGAATTTCACATACAACCAGGAGAAGGGCGTATTTGAGATCAGTGGCTTTACCTATAAACCCGTTGGCGTGATCCTCAAGGTCACCCCTCAAGTGAATTCTGCGGGCTTTATCAAACTCAGTGTTGAGCCAGAGGTGAGTTCGACTGACCCGACCAAAGATAAGATTTTTGGTGCTGCATCGCTCCCTGTCATCACGACTCGGAAAACCAAGACGCAGGTCACCCTCAAAGATGGCTATACCCTCGGTATCGGCGGCATGGTTACGTCGGCAAATTCCAAGGGGCAGACCAAAGTGCCCTTGCTGGGGGATATCCCAGGATTGGGCCGGTTGTTCAGGAGCGATTCCAAGAATAACCAAAGTACCAATCTAGTCATCTTCTTGACCGCCAAAACGATCAAACCTGATGGTGGTGATGTGAGCGAGGTGTTTGATCCTCGTCTGACACGCCAGATGGAAATCGAGAAAGCCGACCTCCCTGGTTATCGTGATGGTTCGAACCCCTTCTTCACTCCTCCCCCTCCGGAAGCGAAAAAGAAGGGCCTGTTTGGCTCCGATAAGTAAGCGAACCAGCTTCCAGATATCTTTCAAGAGCACGGCGTCGGCCGTGCTCTTTTTTTTGCCAATATCATGACAGTGGAATCTGGTCTTCTCGAAGTTAGTGCGCAGATTTGAGTCTGCGGCGCACAAAGGTGTTAGCCAAGTCGCGTGGTCGAGCGTATTCGGGGCTCAATCGTCGCAAGTTTTAGATTTAACCTGTTTACCTCTTCGTTAGAACAAGTCCGATGGCTTCCGCCGACTCCGTCCTCACCCTTGCTGATCTCGATGCCTGGTCCTTTACCGGTACGGCTCTTGCGGTGCTTGGCCATCCGATCAAGCACTCTATCAGCCCGGCTATGCACAATGCCGCACTCGGCGAACTTGCTCGCAGCGACAGTCGCTTCGGCAATTGGAAATATTTCCGCTTCGACGTGCCGCCCGAGGATCTGCCTCGTGGTCTCGATCTGCTTCGCGCCAAGAATTTTCGCGGACTCAACCTCACTATCCCGCACAAAATCATAGCCTTCGATTGTGTTGTTGCGGTCGACCCCGCTGCCCAACGGATCGGGGCCGTCAATACGCTACTCGCGACCGACCAGGGTTGGCAGGGTTTCAACACGGATGGCTACGGCCTCGCCACTGGTATCCGCGAAGACCTCGGCCTCGAGGTCGCTGGTGCGGACGTCATCTTGCTTGGCGCAGGTGGAGCCGCACGCGGTGCCGGCGTCGAATGCCTGCAACGCCGTTGCCGCTCACTCTGGATCGCCAACCGCACGGTCGCTAATCTCGACGTATTACTGAAAACCCTACAACCCGTTGCTGCCGGTATTGCTGTGCACGGCTTCGATCCGCAATTGCCGCCCGACGATCTTCCGGCGAACGCCATTATCATCAACGCCACCTCCGCTGGCCTTCGAGATACCGACGCCGCCCCTGTCAATTTAGCGCAGTTCCCGCGCCCCGCCGGTGTGTTCGACATGATCTACAACCCGCCGAAGACGAAGCTGCTGGTCCAAGCCGAATCTCTCGGAATCCCCAATGCCAACGGCCTTTCGATGCTCATTCACCAAGGCGCCCGCGCTCTGACCCATTGGACCGGTTTGCCGACGCCGGTCGAGGCGATGCGTATTGCCGCGCGGGCGGCGATGGCGAGTTGAGGACCGATCTTTTGGTTGGCTGCTATTGTCGCTTTGGATTGTGATCGAGGTGGACCCGCACTCCGTGCGGGTTGAGCAGCGTTGCTCACATTGACGCGTTATTTTCGGACCGAACGTGCACGGAGTGCCCGTTTCACCTTGGGGAATCCACCGTCTCAAAATTCTTTGTTCGGTTTCAGCCTTGGCGGTTCTTATAGAACAAAGACTGTGATCAACGATACCGAACTACTTCGTCAGTATTCTGAAAACCACTCCGAGGAGGCGTTTGCTACTCTCGTGCATCGGTATCTCAGGCTCGTTTATTTCGCCGCGCTCCGCCGAACTAATGGCGATATGCATCTCGCCGAGGATGTCACGCAACGGGTCTTTGCTGCGCTCGCGGTCGACGCTGTCTCGCTGCAGCGTCACGTGGTCCTCACAGGCTGGCTCTATGTCACTACTCGCCACGCTGCAGCGAATGCGATGCGTTCCGAACTGCGGCGGCTCAAACGCGATCAAGAGGTTCACGCCATGCAGGAAAATCAAACCACACCCGATCTGGAAGCCGATTGGAATCAGTTGCGGCCTCAACTCGATGGCGCGATCGACGAACTCAGCGAACCTGACCGCCTGGCTGTTTTGCTGCGCTATTTTGAGAACCGTCCCTTCGCAGAGATCGGCGCGGCACTGCGTGTGTCCGAAGACGCGGCGCGGGTGCGGGTGGATCGTGCGCTCGATAAACTTCGCGCGCTGCTCGTGCGGCGTGGCATCACGTCGACGGCGGCGGCGTTGGGCTTGGCTCTGTCGAGTCAATCGGCACTGGCGGCTCCGTCGGCGCTGGCGGCGAACGTGATGGGTTTCGCGCTTACGAACGCATCGGCCGTCGGTGCTGCGGTGGCCGGCAGCACGACCACGATTGCGAGCCTTCTGCATTTTATGAGTGCCTCCAAAACGATTATCGCCACGACCAGCGCATTGGCCGTTCTTGCGCTGGGTACTGCCGTTTACGAAATCAAAGAGACGCAACGGGGCCAAGCCGCGCTCGCCGCTGCCGCTCAAGAAAATGTCTCGTTGCGCGAGCGCTTGCGTTCAGCTGAAGAACTCACTGCAAACCTGCAAAAAAATATGGGTGAAGTCGCGAAGAGAGCAGCTGTGCAGGCGAAACCGGCTACCGTGGCGCAAAGCCCCAATCCGGCTAGAAGCGCCCGGTTTGATCTATTGATGACAAACCCTGAATATTTGGACCTGAACCTCAAACTGGCGCGTAACGCGTACCGTTTCAGATTTGGCCCATTGTATCGAAAGCTTGGATTGAATTCCCAACAAATCACGGATTTCGAAGCTGCGTTGGATGAACAACAACAAGTTATTGACGACGCGATCAATGCAGCGCGCGCGCAAGGGCTATCGCCTAACGAGCCTCGCCTCGGCCAATTAATCGAACCGACGATTAATGCTCAACAGGACAAGCTACGCGCCATTTTAGGCGATTCTGGATTCGCAGAATATAAAACCTACAAGAAGACAGCTGCTTACCGCGCCTCAGCGGATTCTCTCGCCTCAGCTCTCTATTACACCGGAGCGCCGCTCACCGCCGAACAGGCAGACCAACTGACGCACGTGGTTTCAGTTAACACTCGAACGACTCCTGTGAAATTTGCCTCAGGTACGATCGATCGCGCAGAGACCAATTGGGAGAAAGTGTCGGCACAGGCAAAAACGATGCTGTCCTCTTCTCAATTTGACGCGCTGCAAACGGTAATCGAAAGGGAACGAATCAGGCGGCAGCTGGGAGATTTGCAGGACAAGTTGACCAACGCCGCGATCACCACGCCGGCGTCGCCGGGTGCTGCCAGTTCGGCTTCGGCAAGCATGGGCTCTGGTCAATGAGCAAACAGGCTGCGTCTGCAGTGTGACCGACCCCTTTGATTGAAGCAGTAGAACGTCAGCTAGGTAACTCGCTTTGCTTTGGGGGGGGCTGGGTTAAACGGCCGGTTTTGTGATTATTGCGGAACGGTCGGTGCTCGTTGCGAGACCGTCGATGGCTGTTGCTTGAGTGTAGATGGTCCTTGCGGCCCGGTACGCGGTCATTGTTTGGCTGTTCATGCCGATTGTTTTTCGGTCGGTGGTCATTGTTTCGTTGTGAGTGCTCATGGTTTGAGTGGCCGCGGGCGTTGCTTGGGTGTTCGCGCCTGTTGTTTGGCCGTCAGGGGGCATTGTTTGAATGTTCGCGCTTGTTGTTTGGCTGCCTGCGGGTGTTGTTCCGATGTTCAGGGCTGTTGCGTGGATGTTGGCGCGAGTTGCGCGAACGTTCGTGGTCGTTGCTCAGATGTTCACGGGCTCTGGGCTGCTGGCAGGGCTCGCTGAAGGGGCGTCGATTCTACCTGCGGCGCAGTTGTCGGTCGGATTGACAACGTGCGCGTCAGCCGACGTCATGCGTAAGCTCCCATGCCTTTTAACTACGCCGAGCTTGCCGCTGAATTTCCATGGTTCTTTCCCGTCATGGCGGGCGTTTTTGGTGCATTGATCGGGAGTTTCCTCAACGTTTGCATCTATCGGATCCCGGCGGGCAAATCCATCGTGCGGCCCGGTTCGCATTGCGCCTGTGGACAACCGATCGCTTGGTATGACAACATCCCGGTACTAAGCTGGTTCATCCTGCGTGGGCGCGCCCGCTGTTGCGGTCGGCCCTATTCGTTTCGCTACGCGTTTGTCGAGTTGCTGACCGCGGGGCTTTTTCTCTGGAGTTGGCTGCGGTTCGCGCCGGAGTCCCCGGGCAAGGCGGTGGGCGGCATGCTTTTTATTGCGGTGCTGATTTGTGCGACGTTCATCGATCTCGACCACATGATCATCCCTGATGTGTTCACGATCTGGGCGGGCGTGGTGGGTGTGGCCCTGTCGTTCGCTCTGCCGGCGCTGCATGGGCAGCGGCACGAAATTTTCGTAATCGCCAGCTTCCGTTCCGGGATTGATGCGTTGCTGGGGCTTTTGGTCGGTTCGGGTTTGGTCCTTTGGATCGCGCTGCTGGCGGAGGAAGTCTTGAAGAAGGAAGCGATGGGCTTTGGCGACGTGAAGTTTGTCGGCATGATTGGCGCGTTTTGCGGGTGGCAGGGTGCAATATGCTCTATCTTTGGCGGCGCTCTGGTGGGGACGGTGTGGTTCGTATTCGCGTTAATCTGGCAGAAGATTTTTCCGCCGAACGAAAAGGCGGAAGCTGGGAAAGGTGGGGCTGGCCGTGCGGAGGCCGGACCGGAGGCAGCGCCCCCGGCGACAAATTCCGCTTCAACTGAAGGCTCGTCGGAAGCAGCGCAGGAGTCGTCGCCGCTCGGCTTCGGGGTGCATGTGCCGTTCGGGCCGATGCTCGCGATGGGTGCGTTGCTCTATTTCCTCGTGGCCGACCGTTGGATCGCGGCGTACTTTGCGGAACTGAACTCCCTGCTGTGAATGTAGCCGGCCTGCGCTGACGCCGGTGCCAGCTTTCTATCCCAGAAATCCGCGCACGAGGGCGTAGAGTTCTTCGGATTCAAGGAGGAACGAATCGTGACCGAGGTCGGTCGAGAGCTCGGCGTAGCTGGCGCGTTTGCCGGCACGAAGGAGTGCCAGTGCGACTTGCCGGTTTTGCTCTGGCGGGAACAACCAGTCGCTCGTGAAGCCGACGACGAGTGTCTCGGCTTCGACGTTGGCGAAGGCTTTCTCAAGCGAACCATGAGCCGCCGCCAAATCGAAATGATCGATCGCGCGCGTGATGTAGAGGTACGAGTTGGCGTCGAAGCGATTGATGAAGCTTTCGCCTTGGTAACGCAGGTAACTCTCGACCTCGAACTGCACGTCGAAGTTGTAAGCGGCACCGTCGGCGGAGTGGGTGCGCTTGCGGCCGAACTTCCGGTCCATGCTGGCGTCCGACACGTAAGTGATGTGCGCCATCATGCGTGCGATCGCGAGGCCGACCTTCGGGCCTCCACTTTTTGGATACTCACCGTGATGCCACTCGGGATCTTGCATGATCGCCTGGCGCCCGACCTCGTTGAAGCCGATACCCTGCGCGCTTTCACGGGCGGTGGTGGCCATCGGCAACAGGCGTTTCACGAATGACGGATATTCGATGCCCCATTGGAGAACTTGCATGCCGCCCATCGAGCCGCCGAGCACGGCGTAGAGCGACGTGATGCCGAGTGAATCGAGCAAGCGTTTCTGAGCGCGCACCATGTCGCGGACGGTTACAAATGGAAACTTGATGCCGAACGGTTTCCCTGAGGTAGGGTCGATCGACGATGGCCCACTGGAACCTTGGCAACCACCGAGGCAGTTGGAGCAGATGACGAAAAAGCGGTTTGTGTCCACGGCTTTGCCGGGACCGATAAGGTTGTTCCACCAACCAGGTTTGCGATCGCTGAGCGAATGAATGCCGGCGCAGTGGTGGTCGCCGCTCAATGCATGGCTGATGACGATGACATTGTCGCGTGCGGTGTTGAGGTGCCCGTAAGTTTCGTAGCGTAGGGTGAAACCTGGCAGCGTCTGTCTGCTCTCAAACGTGAACAAGTCCGTCGAGACAAAGTCGTGCGCCTCGACCAAGCCAACGTCTCCCGGTTCGGAGCGGGTTGTAGTCTCGATCTCGTCGGCGTCGTTCATGCGGGAAGCATCGAGAAACGTGAACCGCCAGGCGAGCAATCTTAAAGCGGAGCATCTGTTCGTAGTTCACCTGTCAGCTGCGGACAGAAACCCATCCCCCAGAGGCTTCTGCAAACAGCTTCCATCTGGCAGTGAGCACGATTTTCAATTGCTCGTCTGCCTGCGATTTATCAACTTGGGCTCCGCGTTTTTTTTGCTCGTTCGCCGCATGTAAGAAAAACGGGAACACCCCATTTAGGTACTATCTTTTAAGCTAAACCTGAAACATGAAAATGATCATTCGTCTGGTCCTGGCCGTCACGGCCCTCATCCTCTCGGCCTCCAGCTTGCGTGCTGGCGAACCTGTATCCATCGGCTATTTCGCCGCGATCGATAAAGAAGCTGCGCCGGTCGTCGGCGAGCAGTATTACCTGCGACACTGCCTGACCTACGAAAGCGGGAAGCCCTGGCGGACCACTAACTATTGGGTTGGCATACTGGTGCCGATCAACTCGAAGGTCACGTTCACGTCGTTAGGTTCTAAAAAAATGCAGATCCGCATCGAGAAAACTGGCCAGGTCTTAGCCATCGAAAATGTCGAAAAACACACGCAAAAAGATATGGCTACCATCGCCAAGAATTTGCTGACGCGCCAGGAAGTGCCCTATGAAAAATTTGACGAGAAGACGCAGAAGAACATCCGCAATGGCATCCTAGCACTTGGCATGACAAAGGAGCAGACGGTGATGGCCCGCGGCTTCGCGCCTGCGGTCAATACGCCTTCACTGGAAGTCGACACTTGGATCTACAACGACAGCGTTTTTGTTAAACGCACTCTGATCTTTCAGGACGGCGTATTGGTTCAAGGGCGCGGTCTGATGTAGGCCTTTACGAGGTTTCGGTGTTCGCTGAAAACTAATTAGTAGGCCTACAGGAACTATCGATATCAAGTCCTTGTCGTTCTAACACAAACGGTGTGGTCTTGAGGGAAATATTGAGGGAAGTACTCTGTCGGTAGCCCGAAAAGAGATGGCTTGAATCTAGTATCGGAAAGTCAGATACCGAAGATAGCTTCGCAAGGCCGGTGGGTCGCTCCTCTGGCCTTTTGTTTGGTTTGGCCTGCAGGTTGGGAAATGCCGGGGATGAGTCTTTTCTGGCTGAAACCAGTTGAAGTCAGCGGAATATTGGCTCTTTTGCGGCGCGTGCATTTCTCATTGTCAGGCATCAATGATTTCGCCATGGCTTTGCTATCCGCAGCCTTCAGTCGGGCGATATCCCCGCTTGCAAAACACGTGAGCCCGCCCCTTGCCATCACGAATTCCGCTTCCCAATGATCCATTACCTCCGCTTGGCGCTAACCGCCGTCATCCTCTCATCGTTGCTCCCCGCTTTGAAGGCTGAAGACCCATCACCGTTTACTCTACCGGCTGGCGATCCGCTTGCGGTCTTGGTGTTGCCCGAAGGTCTCGACGTAACGAATGTTGGTATCGCGGTTAGCAAGGCTTTGGTTGGGGAAAGGTGGGAGAACTTGGGCTGGGAGGGTCACCTGACGACTGCGACAATCAAGAAAAGCCGCGTAAATATAAAGGTTTTCGCCCTCGCTAGTGCGGCAGATGTGAAGCTCTACGCTCAATACTCGTCGGAAAGTAACCTAGCCGAGGAAAAATGCCAGCAGGTCGCTTTGCGCGAATTGCGCTCACTGGAGAAGACGGTCGCGGAGCAACTCAAGCTTACGTTTCGCAAAGCCAAGGGAGAAGAGACTGTGGACCGGGCAACTGCGGGCTGAGCAACGGGGTGGTTCTGTTATCGCTCGCCACCGGGCGAGCGAGGGAAACGTACGTGCGGTAGAGGATAAACGCAGGAGGCGGGTGCGTTGCGAATGGTTTGTTACTCTGAGTGCTACTCGTGCCAGCACCAATGCCAGGGTTCGTAGACGATGCCGTGACAGTTGCCCCGGGGGAATGAGAGTTTAAAGCCGAACTTGTCGGCGTGCCTAATCAACCAGGCGTAGGCGCGCGTGTCAGCAAAAGCTTCTTCCAGCGGAAGCGCATCGTGGCCGCCGATGTCGATCGCGCGGCCGGTGTGGTGTTCGCTGTAGCCAGGCGCGGCGATGGATTTCAGAATTTCCGAGATGGCTTCTCCGCGATCAAGTTTGCCGCGGATGATCTTGGCCTGCCGATCGACGCTACGAAAACCGGAAAGAGGCAGGAGCTCGATGTCGAGCGACTGGGCCGCGGTATGCATGGTGTTCCATGCTTGGGCGGCGGGTTGTATGAGGCGGCAATCGTTGGCTGCTGGACTGGCACCGATTGAGACCAAGTTGGTCGCTTCGAGCTGGATCGGGAGATGGCGCTGTCGCGCGTAGTCATCGGGTATTCCGAGCTCGCGCGAGAGCGCTTCGATCCGGGAGGCGTAGTCGGGTTGCAGGGCGGCCATTCCTGTTCGGAGAAATGGCCAAGCGCCGTGGAAAGGTCAGCTCAAAACTGAATTCGTTTAGCGGATACAGCCGACCGTGGACGTTGGCGTTCTGGATTAAATCGTCGTCCGCGCTTACCCGCCGTGTTCGGCGAGCCAGCGTTCGGCCTCGATCGCGGCCTGACAGCCCATGCCGGCGGCGGTGATGGCCTGTCGATAGACGTGGTCGGCGCAATCGCCGGCGACGTAGACGCCTGGAACTTTGGTGCGCACTTGCGAGCCGTTAACGGGTTTGAAGTAGCCGCCTTCGTCGACCTCTAGCGCGCTGGCGAAAGGTCCGCTGTTGGGTTGGTGGCCGATGGCGACGAAGAGGCCTTTGATCGGCAGCACCGACTCGGCGCCGGTTTTGACGTTCTTAATTTTGAGGCCGGTGACGCCGCCTTCTTTCACGCCAAGGACTTCGACCGGCGCGCTATCCCAGACCATCTGGATCTTCGGGTGCGACGTCGCGCGGTCGGACATGATCTTCGAAGCGCGCAGCGAATCGCGGCGGTGTACGAAATACACCTTGTTCGCGAAACGTGTGAGAAAGAGCGCCTCTTCGGCTGCGCTGTCGCCGCCACCGATCACGGCGACATCCATCTTCCGGTAGAACGCACCGTCGCATGTCGCACAGGTCGTCACGCCCTTGCCGCCGTAGAGTTCTTTTTCTCCGGGCACGCCCGTCATACGCGGCGAAGCGCCCGTCGCGATGATGACGGCCTTGGTCAGGATCTCGCTTTCGGTCGTGATGAGCTTCAGTGGCTGCGAGGAAAAATCCACGGACTTGATCATCGCCTGTTGGAAGCGCGTGCCGAACTTCGTCGCCTGTTTGCGCACGTTATCCATCAGCTGGTAGCCGTCGACGCCCTCGGGGAAACCGGGAAAGTTTTCCACCTCTGAAGTGGTTGTGAGTTGACCACCGGGCAGGTTGCCCTCGACGACGAGTGGGGAGAGATTGGCGCGGCCGGTGTACACGGCGGCGGTGAGGCCTGCGCAACCGGTTCCTACGATGACGACGTTTTCGACGGGGGATGACATGGTTAAAATTTCAGTAGTAACTTCGCACACAAGGGAAGGGGAAAGTGAAAATGGTCCAGCGCAGCACGAGATTTGCGCCTTCTTTACTTAGTTTAGCTGGTTGCTGGCTGCATAGAATCCGACGTGCACGGA
>Ga0302322_100006092_pt1 | contig 10651 bp, 8 predicted proteins | sample Fen_T0_2_FD_203757 | JGI IMG/M metagenome (GOLD analysis project Ga0302322, IMG submission 203757) | Peat permafrost microbial communities from Stordalen Mire near Abisko, Sweden - Fen_T0_2 | ecosystem: Environmental > Terrestrial > Soil > Wetlands > Permafrost | place: Sweden: Abisko... | reverse complement strand
GTAAATGAAAATCATAAGGATTGTCATTATATTAGTACCATCATGTCTCCTATCGATCCATTACGACCAAATCCAGATACCCTTCTTGATTTCCTGAAAAAAGAAGAGGAAAAAGAGAAAAAGGGGAAACTTAAAATATTTCTTGGCATGTGTGCCGGCGTCGGGAAGACATACGATATGTTGAAAGACGCACAGGCTGCCCTGTCCAAAGGTATTGATTTGGTCATTGGCTATGTGGAGACACACAAGCGTTCTGAAACTGAAGCACTTCTTGTCGGATTACCGATCATCCCCCGAAAAATATTTGAATATCGCGGAACGATCCTCGAAGAGACGGATATCGATGCAATCATCACACGGAAACCGCAGCTCGTTCTTATTGATGAATTAGCCCACACGAATGCGCCGGGGAGCCGGCACACAAAACGGTATCAAGATGTGCTTGAACTGCTCGATAATGGCATTGATGTATTCACCACACTCAATGTTCAGCATCTCGAAAGCAGGGCTGAAACGGTTGCCCAAATTACAGGCAGCATCGTCCATGAGACAGTGCCGGATTCTATCTTCGAGGCAGCCGATGAAGTTGAGGTCATCGATATTTCACCGGATGAACTTCTCAAACGGCTTGCAGAAGGAAAAGTCTATACTCCTGAACGTTCGAGGCGGGCCGTTGAGAGCTTTTTTCGGAAAGGAAATCTTACCGCTCTGAGAGAAATGTCTCTCCGTCTGACCGCCGAACGTGTTGATCAGCAGCTGCGGGAGTATAAACAGACGAAGCGGATATCGGAAACTTGGAAATCCGGAACACGTCTCATTGTCGGAATCGGTGCAGATCCGCAATCGCTATCCGTCATTCGCTGGGCGCGCAGAGTATCCTATACGATGGATGCATCGTGGATTGTTGTCTATGTCGAAACGTCGGTAAAGATAACGGAACAGGAGACCGAACAACTCGCAAAGAACTTCAAACTTGCGAAGGAACTCGGCGCTGAGATTATCACGACTTCCGACGAGGATATCGCAGGCGCTCTATTGCGTGTAGCACGCGAGCAAAATGCTACGCAGATTATCATCGGGAAACCGGAACGACAATTGTTCTTTCGACCATCCCGACTTGTCGACAACCTTCTGAAACGTAGTGAGGATATAGATATTTACATAGTCGGACATGAAGATGAATCTCAAACACCGGTGAGGCATTTCATCATCCCAAGGATTCAATCCGGATCGATTCAGTACCTCATTGCTGCGCTCATTGTTCTTGGTGTTGCCCTCGCTTGTTTCCCTCTGACATCAATTATTGGTTTTCGAACCGTATCGTTTATTATTCTTTTTACAGTTTCATTGTTGCCCTTGAGAATGGGACGCGGCCCGGTGCTCCTGGGTGCGGCACTTGGAGCTTTATCGTGGGACTTTTTCTATATCCCGCCCATCTTCACGTTTTCGGTGGGGCATGTAGAAGATGTCTTGATGCTTGCAATGTTTTTCATTGTAGCGGCTGTTACGGGAACGCTTTCCGCCCGTGTCCGTGAAAGAGAAAAAGCTGTCCGGCAGCGTGAAATGAGATCCTCGGCGCTCTTTGCCCTGACGAAGGATCTCTCATCGGCACATTCTCAGGATGAAGTTATTCAAGCGGCTGTTTTAAATATTAAGAAGTTTTTTGATGCGGACGTGATTGTTTTTCTTGGCGATGCGGATGGTGATATGAGCAAGCAACCACATGCGGCGAGTTCATGGAGTTCGGATGAAAAAGAATTTAGCGTTGCAGCATGGGCGTACTGGAACGAGAAGAAAGCCGGAAAATTTACCGATACACTTCCATTTGCACAAGCTACATATTATTCCATGTCTGGACCTCGTTATCCAGTCGGTGTCATTGGAGTAAGAACAAATCAGAATGAAAAGCTCTCAATCGATCAGGAAACATTACTTGAAAATTTCATTGCACAGATTGCATCTGCACTCGAGCGTGAATTGTTAAACGAAGTGACAAAGAAATCAATTGTTGTCGCAGAGTCTGAGAGATTGTACAAGACACTCTTTAATTCTATCTCTCATGAATTAAGAACGCCCATAGCTGCTATTATGGGCGCATCGGAGAATTTAGCGGCAAGTCAGCTACAGAATACTTCTACTGCAAAAGATCTCAGCACTGAAATTCATATTGCTGCCGAACGATTGAATCGACTCGTCGCTAATTTATTAGATATGACACGTCTTGAATCCGGAATGATCCAACCGAAACTGGATTGGTGCGATATCCGTGATATCATCAATGCTACCCTAAAAAATCTCGATCGCGAAATTGACCATCATCCAATTACTGTAAAAATTCAGGATGATCTACCCCTGCTAAAATTGGATTTTGGACTCATGGAACAGGCGTTAACGAACCTGCTCTACAACGCAACGGTACACACACCTCATGGAACATCAATCGAAGTCAACGCTCGTGTTGAGGATAATCAGTGTATTATTACTGTCGCTGATAATGGTCCCGGTATTCCCAGGCCGGATATGGATAAAGTATTTGAAAAATTCTATCGGGCAGAAGGAATAGCAGCCGGCGGAACTGGATTGGGCCTTCCGATAGCAAAAGGATTTATTGAAGCTCATCGGGGTACACTTTCTGTTCGAAATAGGACCTCCGGTGGTGCAGAATTTAAGATTGAAATTCCGATAGAAATAGAAGCCGAGAAACGATGAGTACGGTACCGAATATTCTTATTATTGATGATGAAGTTCAGATTCGGCGTTTACTTCAACTGACTCTGGAGTCAAACTATCATTTAAAATTTGCGGCAACAGGGAAGGAAGGGATCATCAAAGCCGGTTCGGAACGTCCAGATTTGATTATTCTGGATCTCGGCTTACCTGATATGGATGGTCTGGCCGTTTTAAAAGAAATACGTGAATGGGCAACTCTTCCGGTGATTATCCTTACAGTACGTAATACAGAGGATGACATCATCTCCTGCTTAAATACTGGTGCAGATGATTACCTGATCAAACCTTTCAGAACAGGAGAATTGCTCGCCCGTGTGAGGACTGCGCTTCGTCATCGGCCAACTGTGCTGGAGAAAGAAGTCTTCAAGACGCATAATCTCACAATCGACTTGTCTGCGCGTACTGTGAAAAACGGTGAAGAGATAATAAAACTCACCGGTACGGAATATTCTCTGCTCTCCCTTTTTGTTCGGAATGCAGGACGAGTGCTCACGCATCGATTTATTTTGGAGCAAATCTGGGGACCGACATTTTCCGAAGAATCACAGTATACACGAGTGTACGTAGGTCAGCTGCGTAAAAAGATAGAGAACGATCCCGGTCACCCAAAGATTATTGTTACAGAATCTGGTGTCGGATATCGTCTCTCAGTCGAGTAATTAATCTATAAAAGTACTTGTTGAGAGGAACTGTTTTTATAAAATCTGCTTTTATAAATGTGATGTTCTCTTTTTCACTTTTTAGTCTCACTGTTTCAGCTTTTCGCCAGCACCCGTTTCCTCGTATAGGGAATCAATCCGCCGGCTTCAACAATTGCCTGCCGTGCTTTTGGCAACGGAATAACAGGAAAGGAATTTCGAGATGTTGCGTTGAGTATGGCGGTCGGTGTGATTTCAATGATATCACCGATGGCCGCTACGAGTGTTGGACAAGTGACAGTCTGTAATCCAAGATTAATACTGTTCTGCAGGAAGATGCGGGCAAAGTTCTTCGCAACAATGATCAGTTCGTACCCTTTCAGCGCAGAGACCGCCTGCTCACGTGATGAACCGCAGCCAAAATTTTTACCGCTTATGATAACGTTGCCGGCTGAAACCTGGTTCGATTTGAGCAACTCGTTTAATTCTTTCATATCAGCAAATGCAAATTGCGGTGTTTCAGCCGGCAACACCGTTGCCATATAACGGCCGGGATAAATGATGTCGGTGGAAATATCATCGCCAAGTGTAAAAATAACTTTTGCCATTTCAGTTCTTTCCTCCTTTCAATGATCTTGGGTCGGTAATGAAACCCGTCAGAGCCGAAGCTGCTGCTACAGCTGGTGAGCAGAGATACACTTCAGATTTCGGATTACCCATCCGTCCTTTGAAATTTCTATTCGTTGTTGAAAGTGCAACTTCGTTATCTCCCAACGCACCCTCGTGAATACCAAGGCACGGTCCACAACCGGAATTCATCACCACGGCTCCAGCCTTCATAAATGTGCCGATGTATCCCTTCGTCAGGGCTTGATTGAAGATCCGCCCGGAAGCAGGAAAAATAAGCATACGTGTACCATGGACAACCTTTTTGCCAATAAGAATCTTTGCGGCAATTGCTAAGTCATCCAGACGGCCATTGGTGCACGAACCAATAACGATCTGGTTCACCTTCGTGCCTTTTACTTCCTCGATCGGTTTAACATTGTCTACGGTATGCGGGCACGCGATCTGCGGTCCGAGTTTAGAAACATCGATATCGATAACTCGTTCATACACCGCATCTTTATCCGGCTTGACCAGTTCGATCTTTCCTTTTACCTTTGCCTCTTTAAGGAGGTACCGGAGAGTTTCTTTATCTGCCGGAACAATACCGCTCGTAGCTCCTGCTTCAACTGCCATATTGCAAAGGACAAGCCGTCCAGAGGTTGACATCTTCTTAATTGTCGGACCGTGAAATTCTATGACTTTGAAATTTGCTCCCTCAGCGGTTAAAATGCCGATGATATCTAAAATAAGATCTTTGGGACCGACATAGTTCTTGAACTTTCCCTTCACGTTCACTTTGATGGTGGCAGGTACTTCCACGTTCAACACCGTCCCGAGAGCCCATACACTTGCCATTTCGGTGGCGCCGATGCCAAATGCAAATGCCCCCAGAGCACCATGGCTTGTTGTATGACTATCCGTACCCACGACAACAGCGCCCGGGCGTACATAACCGTTTTCCGGCAGTACTTGATGGCAGATTCCGCCGACATCGCCCCTGATATCATGAAACTTTGTAATAGCATTTGCCGCGACAAACTCCCGTATTTTCTTTTGGTTGGATGCGGTTTTTGGCGATTCGGCAGGAACTCGATGATCGAAAATAATACCGATCTTCAATGAATCCCACAGCTGGGGTACGAGTCCAGTCCCTTGATAAATTTCCATGAATTGGTTCATTACCAATGCTGCGTTTTCATGCGACATGGCAAAATCTACCTTTGGCTCAACAACATCGCCTGCACTGACCGATGCGAGACCGGATGCGCGCGCAAGAATTTTTTCTACAATGGTCTTTCCCATAACGGACTCCTTTACCCTATGTTCGATTTCAGATGCATTGTTCTTCTTTCAAACGTCTGATCTCTTCAGCAGAATATCCAATGCTTGTCAGAATATCATTCGTATGTTCGCCAAGTTTCGGTGGCGGTGATTCAACCGTTCCGGGGGTTTTAGAAAACTTTGCTGTCAGATTGAATAACTCTAATTCACCAATTCCTTCAACAGAGATTTTCCCAAACGTATTTCTGTGATGTATCTGTTCCTGGTTCATAGCGCTATGGAGTGGAAGAATCGCGCCGGCAGGGACATCATGGTTATTGAATTCCTCCACCCAGAAATCAGTGACCTGAAGAGTCAATTTCGATTCCAGCAGCGGTGTTAATTCTTTCCGGCTTTTCTTTCGAGCATCACGTTCCTGAAACCGTGGGTCAATTTTCAATTCAGGAACACCGAGCACATCTGCCACTGCTTCCCATTGTTCCTGTTTATTTGCTGCAATATTGATGAATCCGTCTTTTGTCTTGAATACTCCGGAAGGTGCGGCGGTAAAATTATCATTGCCCATTAATACCGGCTGCTGATTTCCGATCATTAAATTTGCAACGACCCATCCCATCAAGGGCATAATGGAATCAAGGAGCGCCACATCAATAAATTGACCTTCACCTGTTCTCTCTCTGTAATACAATGCAGCCATGACAGCAAAGGCGGCATTGAGGCCGCCAACGGTGTCGCAGACAGGAAAACCCGCACGGAGCGGGTGCAACCGTTCGTCTCCGTTGATCGCCATTTCACCGCTCAATCCCTGGATGATTTGATCGTATGCTGGTTTTAATGCATCCGGACCGCTTTGTCCGAATCCCGAAATCGCACAATAAATAATTTTAGGATTGATCACACATAACGCATCGTAGGAGAGACCAAGCCGGGACATCACATCCGGGCGAAAATTTTCAACGACAATATCGGCAGTCTTGACAAGTTTTTTAAAAACCTCTTTGCCGCCCGCTGCTTTCAAGTTTACCGTGATAGATTTTTTGTTCGCATTTTGTGCTAGGAAACTTGTCCCCATAAACATCTGGTTGTATTTCGGAACACATCCGAGCTTGCGCGCCAGATCTCCCTCTTTCGGATTTTCAATTTTAATAACTTCCGCTCCGGCAAGCGCCAAATGCATTGTTGCAAACGGCCCGGAAAGAACATTCGTCAAATCAAGAACGCGAATTCCTTCTAACAGTTTCATGAGTTCTCACTTTCTTGATGGGTATTTACTGGTCCGGATTTATATACCAATCCAGGCAGCTCACGGTTGAAGAAAGCAGCCTGTTCCTTTGCAATTGCTATTAAGCCCGGTAAGTGAATATCCATTCGATGGCCAGAGCGCTGCAATGCATGGACAAAATCTTCCGTGCATACATTTCCTGCTGCAACTTTTGTAAACGGGCATCCGCCGAGCCCGGCAAGAGACGACTCAAAATATGTTACACCCGCTTGCATTGCAGCGTAACAATTTGCCAAACCAAGGCCGTACGTATTATGGAAATGACAGGTGCATTCCGCTGTAGGATCAAGGTGGAATACCGCATTGAACAATTTTATCACTTGATCAGGATATCCATAACCAGCGGTATCTGCAAGGCTAATAGTTTTGAACCCGGCATGAAAATATTTTTGAATGATGCCGAGCACACGCTCCAAGGGAACTGCTCCTTCAAACCCGCAGCCAAACGCTGATTGTACTGACAGCTGAACACGCTTTCCTGCAGCATGAGCTTGTTTTGCGGTCGCAATGATTCTCTCAGTTGCTTCTCTTGTAGACATGCCCGTATTCTTACGGCTGTGTGTATCACTGGCAGAAACACCCATACAATACATCTCCACGCCGCATGCTTCGCCGCGTTCCAATCCTTTCTCATTCAGGACAAGCCCCGAGAGAATGACATTCTTCGGTTTGCGTACCGCTTCAGTAAAATAGTTAAAGAGTACATCCGTATCTGCCATTTGCGGTACTTTGGCGGGATGCACAAATGAACCAAGCTGGATAATATTCACACCAGCGGCAATAATACTTTCTGCCCAACGAATCTTTTGTTCAGTCGGAACGATTTGCTGTTCAGATTGAAGACCATCCCGTAAACCAACTTCATGGATTATCATGGTATTCATTGGATCGCTCATAGTTTTTCTGCGATAGCTTTTCCCATATCGAGCGTACTGGCACTACCGCCCATATCGTATGTACGCACACTGCCTTCTTGAATGACGGCTGCGACGGCTTGTTCCAATCGGTTGCCTTTTTCAGTCTCACCGAGCCAATCGAGCATCATTTTTACAGCAAGAATGGTGGCAATGGGATTCACTTTATACTGGCCGGCATATTTCGGAGCAGAGCCATGAGTTGGTTCAAAAACAGCAAGGTTCGTTCCAATGTTGCCGGAACATCCAAATCCAAGTCCGCCCACCATCTGTGCGCAAAGATCAGAAATAATATCGCCATACAGATTTGGCGCCACAAGAACATCGTAGTTGAATGGATTCTTCAACAGCCACATCGTCATAGCATCAATATTGGCGTCGTCCATTTGAATTTCGGGATACTGTTTTGCCACTTCCTTTGCTGTTTCGAGGAATAAGCCATCCGTTGCCCGTACCACATTCGCTTTATGAACGACGGTCACCTTCCTCCGTTTAAATGTACGGGCGTATTCGAATGCTGACCGTACTATCCGTTCGCTTCCCGCTTTTGTATTGATCTTGCACGAGACGGCATATTGATCCAATGGAAGCTTGGCAAATGGAGCAAAGGGTTTTGAAATTTTGGTCAGCAGATCTGCAATCTCCGGCGGCACAGGATTGAATTCTACGCCGGAATAGAGATCTTCTGTGTTTTCACGGAACACAACGAGGTTGATCCCCTCCTTATAGTTGAGAGGATTACCGGGATACGCTTTACAGGGACGCAAACAATTATACAGGTCAAACATTTGCCGCATACGAACAATAGGGGAACGGTAGATCAGACTGTTTGATTGAAGCTCAGGAACAAGTTCTGCCTGAGCAGCTTTGACTGGCTTTGACGTGATCGCCCCAAAGAGCGCCGCATCAACATTCTTCAGCAAGTTCACGGTTCGTTCCGGGAATGCATCTCCTTCCTTACACCAGAAATCCCAGCCAATTTCGCCATGAATATATTCTGCGTTCAGATCGATTTTTTCAAGCACGATCTTTGCAGCATCCAACACATCGATGCCGACACCGTCGCCCGGAAGCCACGCAATTCTAAATTTCGACATGGTTCACCTTTCTTCTCAACTCAATTTCTTCAGTGCAAGTTTTTTCAGACATGATTATTTTTTAAATAGTTGTCCATCTCACCTTCCGTCCTGATTGAACGGAGGATAAAAGGGGAGTATTCTTCCTTTGTTGAACGTGATATCATCTCATTCCTAATCGGTAATTTCGTAGAGACAACGGCGGATAATTGCGACACCTTCATCAATTTCTCCTGACGATATGTTCAGCGGCGGCCGGAAGCGCACGGTGCGCTCACCGCAGCCGATCAGAATCAATCCTTTTTCGAACGCCTTCGTTTTTAGCAGCTCACGCCGTTCCTTCGAATCAATATCTATTGCACAAAAAAGCCCGAGTCCGCGTGTATTGCTAATCATCGATGGAAATTCCATTTCCAGTTTTAACAAATGATCCAGCAAATACATACCGATGGTTCTTGCGTTTTCAACAAGATCTTCTTCCTGAATGATCTCGAGCATTCTCGTTGCACGTACCATATCGACAAGATTGCCCCCGAACGTTGAATTGATGCGGCTCGGGACTTGAAACACATTCTCCGTCACTTCATCCACCCGTTTGCTGCACACGAATCCACAGACCTGGAGCTTTTTCCCAAAGGACATCATATCGGGCTCAACGTAATATTCGTGCGCCCACATTTTTCCTGTCATGCCGACCCCGGTCTGGACTTCATCGAAGATAAACATGATATCATTCTCGTTGCAGATTGTGCGCAATTCAATGAAGAATTCTTTTCTAAAAAAATTATCACCGCCCTCGGCCTGGATGGGCTCGATGATGAGCGCAGCAATGTCGTCCTTGTTCTCAACAATTGCTTGTTTGATTTGCTGGATCGCCAGGGCTTCTTCCTCTTGAACTGCACGAATGCGTTTCTCTGTGAGAGGAAAAGTCAAAATGGGATTGTGAATACGTGGCCATGAAAATTTGGGGAAGTACTTGATCTTCACAGGGTCTGTGTTGGTCAATGAGAGTGTGTATCCGCTTCTCCCATGAAATGCGTTGCGGAAATGGATCACCTGTGATCCCACTTCTCTGGAATACCCTTTTGTAAAATTCTTCCGGACTTTCCAGTCAAAGGCGGTCTTGAGCGCATTCTCATTCCCTAGCGTACCGCCGTCAATGAAGAACGCGTACGGGAGGTACGATGGCTGAGCCACACGTGCAAATGTTTCAACAAATTCTGCCATTTCCACCGTATAGGCGTCTGAGTTCGACGGCTTGTTGACGGCAATTTTCCCCAATTTATTTATAAAAGACGACTCGCATAATTTGGGATGATTCATTCCCAGCGCACCTGATGCAAAGAAAGTAAAATAATCCAACAGCGTTCGATTCGTGCGCGAGTCGTAGACATACGTTCCGTGGCTTTTTTCCAAATCGAATACTATTGCAAAACCATCTGCAAGCATATGGCTGCTGAGGACGGAGTGAACTTCTGACGGTTGGATTGTTACCGGGAGGTGAGTCCCTGGTTTCTCATTCTTGTTCGTGGGCATAGAACACCTCGAAATTCTTTTGTGAAGGGTTTATGGAAAACATCATCCGTTTCCATTTCCTCAGAAGAATTCCTGATGCTCATACAATGAAACGATATAGAGGTGAATGACTGACAAGGTTGCAATTCTCTCTGTATCAGACGTTTCTCATCATTGTTCGTTATCGCACATCGTCTGTGCTAATAATTATCTATTTGTGCTCTCTGTAAACGACCGCTGTAATCAATATACACAGATTTCCATTCCGTGAAGAAATCGTAGACAGCCCAGCCACCCTCGCGATGTCCGTTGCCCGTTTGTTTGACTCCTCCAAACGGCAGGTGGGCCTCGGCACCAATGGTCGGAACATTGATATACGTGATGCCTGCTTTGATATCTCGGATTGCAACGAATGCTTTATTCACATCGCGTGTGTAGAGAGAAGAGGATAGACCATACAACGAATCGTTTAATTTCGTAATGGCATCTTCTAAAGAAGTTGTACGAAGCACGGATAAGACCGGTCCAAATATTTCTTCTTGGGCAATGCGCATAGAAGGGAGGACACCGTCAAAGATGGTTGGCTCAAAGAACCAGCCTTGTGCT
>Ga0302322_100006091_pt1 | contig 10652 bp, 7 predicted proteins | sample Fen_T0_2_FD_203757 | JGI IMG/M metagenome (GOLD analysis project Ga0302322, IMG submission 203757) | Peat permafrost microbial communities from Stordalen Mire near Abisko, Sweden - Fen_T0_2 | ecosystem: Environmental > Terrestrial > Soil > Wetlands > Permafrost | place: Sweden: Abisko... | reverse complement strand
TCACGGGATCGTATTTCGGTTCCTGTTCCCAGCCCACGATGATGAGCGGCGGGTTGCCGTTGCGCTGGCGTTCCTTGTTGCCTTCATCGTTGCCGGCCTTGATGGCTTGGAGCAGTTTGTCGGCATCGAGTTTGTCCTTCTCGTCGTCCTTCACGAAGCCGATGTTGCTGAACTCGAAGATCACGGACCAAGGCGCATTCGTTGGTTGCAGGAGGCCGAGCTCGTTCCCGCTGGTCGGTTCGCCGGCGGCGGCCATCATCGCCCGGGTCGTTTTGCCGTCGAAGAAGGCGAACCCCGCCGGGAGTTCGATCTGCGCAATATTGCCCAGCTGGGCCGTCGCCGGACCCGCCAACGCCGGCGGTTTCTGGCCCGCCGCATCTTGCGCGGCCAATGGGAGCGCAAGCATAAAGATCGCCTCGGCGGCAAAGAGCAAGGTCTTGGCGGTAGTCATCATGATTTTGGTTTGAGCGTCGGGGCCCGGATCCGTGGGCCAATGGCGCGGGAGTGGTTTACTCCCGGGCTGCCGTTGCCGTCAAGGTGATTGGAAATTGCGATGAACAAAATTCACACCCGGTTGGCTTGCCGGCAGCGGCGAAGTCACCGCCTTCATTCTCACCGGTGTCAGGCCGCCTAGACTTGCAGGGCACTTCCCGCCGCCACCCCGATTCCGAGCTTTCCAATGGAGCTAAACCCGGTTAAGAATCGCCGATGCAAATATCATTTTTCCGGCTGGCGGTCGGCTTGTTGGCCGCCGTGCTCACCTTGAACTGCGCCCGAGCGGCGGACATTAAACCGCTACGCGTCCTGTTGATCACGGGCGGTTGCTGCCATGATTACGCGAAACAAAAAGACATTCTGAAGCGGGGCCTCGAAGCGCGCGCCAACGTCATCGTGGACCAAATTCATAGCGACAGTGGCGAAACCAAACCGCCGCTGCCCATCTACGGCAATCCTGATTACGCCAAGGGCTATGACGTCGTTATCCACGACGAATGCGCTGCCGATGTCAGCGATCCGGCCGTCATCAAAGGCGTGTTGGCCCCGCATCGCGCCGGCACGCCCGGCGTGAATCTACACTGCGGCATGCACTGCTACCGCATCGGGAATCCCAACGAACCGGCGACCGCCGGCGCCGAGCGCGCACTGTGGTTCGATTACCTCGGCCTCCAATCCAGCGGTCACGGTCCGCAGTTGCCGATTGCGATCCACTTCACCGACAAAACCAGTGCGCTTACGCTTGGCCTCAGCGACTGGACCACGATCAACGAAGAGCTGTACAACAACATCCAGGTCTTCTCGACGGCCACCCCGCTCGCCCGCGGCCTGCAGACCACTAAGAACAAAGATGGCACGCCGAAGGACAACGAAACCGTGGTCGCCTGGATCAATGACTACCACGGCACTCGGGTCTTCAGCACTACGATCGGCCACAACAACGCCACCGTGGAGGACGCTCGTTACCTCGACCTCGTGACGCGCGGCCTGCTCTGGGCCTGCGGCAAACTCGACGCCCAGGGCAATATCTCGCCCGGTTACGGTCCGAAACCGTGAGGGCGGCTTCGGCCGGTTCTTAAATGCCCAGAAACGTTTCCTGGATCAAGCGTTCCACCGAGTTCATCGCGGCTTGCAGTCCGGTGCGTTTCCGGTCGAGTTCCGGGTCCTCCGGCCCTGGATTAAAAAGCGCCAGGGCCTCCTCGCATCGTTCTTTCAACGGCAAACTTTCATCCCGGTTCCCTAACTGGACGACCAGCTTCTTCACGCGGTTAATTTGTTGCAACGCCGCCGCAATCTTCGCCGTGGCCCGATCCACTCCGACCACGCCGAGTTTGACCTCCTGCAGCAAGCGACATTCGAAGGTGCGACAACAATTTGGCCGATACGGGTAAATGCTACATCGCCTGGCTTTCAAAGCGCGGCAGGGCTGGAGTAACAGCCCACGGTCATTCGTTTCGGCGTCCTCGACCTCCAGGCCCATGACTTCGAGCGCCGAGGTTTCAGCGCGGCTGGCGAGCTCCACATCGGCAAACAAGGAGCCGTCGCAACACAGTCCGCAACGGGTGCAGAGAGTATCTGTCAGGTTTGAGTTCATCGGGAGCGGACCGTTTTCATCCCGGCTAGAATTAGGCGAAAGCCGCGCAATGCAAAGGCCCAAAACTGCGCAGGCTGGCTCGCGGAGCTATTTTTCCCGCTCGTGATGGGCTTTTCCGCCCGCCCGGCAAGTAAGTGTGGAAGTAGTTCCTGACCCTCCTGAGTGCCACCAATTGGAAAGGATCAGCCGCCACATGTGCTGTGGTTCAGCGCGCGCGCGCCGCGTACGGACGATTTGCCATTGCTCCGCTCCTGGGTTCGTCCGAGAATCCGGACCCATGACTCGGACTTGTTTCTCCGTTCTGACTTGGATCGTGTGGTCGGCTAGCGGTCGGGCTGCGGAATCCGGCGCGGCGGCGGAAGCGGTTTTCCTCTCGGGCACGCGGCAACCTATCCTTGAGGGGCGGCGCAGAGGCGAGGGGTATTTTTCGCCGGATGGAAAAGCACTCATCTTCCAAAGCGAACGCGAGCCGGGGAATCCGTTCTACCAGATTTACACGCTCGATCTCGAAAGTGGCGAGAGCCGGCGCGTCTCGCCAGGGACCGGGAAGACCACCTGCGCTTTCTTTCGGCCCGGCAGCGACGAGGTCGTCTTCGCCACAACCCACTTCGACCCGGAAGCTATTACGAAGCCGAAAGCGGAACTTGAATTCCCGGCTGCCGGCAAGGAGCGCCGTTACGCGGGGGCGGGCCAGCGGATCAGGCGGGCCTCCGGGATGGCGATATCATCGTGGAATTTGCCGGCGTCAAAATCACCAACGTCTATGCTGACACCTACGCCATGGACGCGGTGAAGATCAGGAAGCCCGTGATGGTCGTGGTTGCTGCGCAACGGGGGGCGCGTCAGCCTCACCGTGACCCCGGCCGCCAGGAAATAGGCATGACGATCCCGAGCCATCCCCTCCCAGAAATGCCGATGCGGGCTTGCCGCGGAGCGAGGTGGTTCGCGCTGGCCGACCCGCGAGGGGTGCGGTTGGCCAAAGTAGGCGGGCAAATGGGTCGGCGCAGGACCTACCGTCCATCGTCGCTTGACTGCGGCGCGACGAGCCTCGCCCGCGCCCGCCCCCAACCGGATCGGCTCACAGGGAAATGAAAAGTTGAAGCCGGGAACTACAAGCATCGCACTGACGGGCATCCTGGCGGCCGCCGTCGCCCTTCCTGCCGCCGAATTCCACGTGGCGCTCACCGGTGACGACGACGGACGGGGCACGCGACAATCTCCGCTTCGCACGATCCAGCGCGCGGCGGACCTCGCCCAGCCCGGCGATGTCGTCACGGTGCATGCGGGCACTTATCGCGAACGCATCAACCCGCCGCGCGGCGGTGCCTCCGACCGGGAGCGGATCGTGTATCGCGCCGCGCCGGGCGAGCCGGTCGAGATCAAGGGTTCGGAAGTCGTTCGCGGTTGGGTGCCGCTGCCGAACGAGGTCTGGAAAGTGGTGTTGCCGAATTACGTCTTCGGCCGTTTCAATCCCTATCGCGATCTTATCCACGGCGACTGGTTCAATCCTAAGGGGCGCGAGCATCACACCGGTGCGGTTTATCTGAACGGCGACTGGCTGACCGAGTCGGCCACACTGGAAGCGGTGCTGAAGCCCATCGGCGACACCCCGCTTTGGTTTGCGGCGGTGGAAGCGACCAACACAACGCTTTGGGCGCAGTTCCGCGGCGTGAATCCCAACGCGCAGCGCGTGGAAATTAATGTGCGCCCGACGGTGTTCTACCCGGACCAGCCGGGCCGGAATTATATTACTGTGCGCGGTTTCACACTGCAGCAGGCCGCCACCCCGTGGGCGCCACCGACCGCCGAGCAAATCGGGTTGATCGGCACCCATTGGAGCCGAGGCTGGATCATCGAAAGCAACGTGGTCAGCCACTCGATTTGTTCTGGCATCGCACTGGGCAAACACGGCGACCAGTTTGACAACACCTCGGCCGATACCGCCGAGGGTTACGTCAAGACCATCGAGCGCGCCCAGGCCCACGCCATCGCTTGGACCCGCGAGAACATCGGCCACCACGTCGTCCGCAATAACACGATCTCGCACTGCGAGCAGGCGGGCATTGTCGGCAGCCTGGGCGCGGCATTCAGCACCGTCGAGGGGAACGTCATCCACGACATCCATGGGCGCCGATTGTTTACCGGCGCGGAGATGGCGGGTATCAAGCTCCACGCCGCCATCGACACGACGATCCGCGGCAATCACATCTACAACAATGTTCGGGGTCTCTGGCTGGATTGGATGGCGCAGGGCGCGCGCGTATCGCAGAACCTCTGCCACGATAACGCCAGCGAAGATTTGTTCGTGGAGGTGAATCACGGACCGTTTGTGGTGGACAACAACCTGTTGCTGTCGCCCACGAGTGTGTTGGATATGTCGGAAGGCGGCGCCTATGCGCACAATCTTTTCGCCGGGAAGATTTCCAACCGGCCGGAGCCCGGCCGTGCCACACCTTTTCATCCCGCGCATTCCACCGCGGTCGCCGGGCTGGTCGTCATCCAAGGCGGCGACGATCGTTTCTACAACAACATCTTCGTCGGCACTGGCGAGCCCTCCACCCGCGCTCGCCCTACGACCGGAAACGAACCGCGCTGGATCAGCTGCTTCGGCCTGGAGGGATACGACACCAGCGAACTCCCGCTCCAGACTGGCGGCAACGTCTACTTTCACGGCGCGCGTCCGTACGCCACGGAAACCAATCGGCTCACGCGGTCAGATTACAACCCGGGCCTCCGGCTCGTCGAGGAGCAGGGCCGGGTGGTTTTGCACCTTGCTCTGGAGCAATCAGTCCGGGACCTGCCAACCCCGCTTGTGACCACCGCCCTGTTGGGTAAGGCGAAAATTCCAGGGCTGCCCTACGTGAATCCGGATGACTCGCCACTGACGCTCGACCGCGATTACTTCGGCCAGCGCCGCAGCCATGCCCGGCCCACGCCCGGCCCCTTCGAGAATCCTGGCGAAGGTAATCTCAAACTGGAGGTTTGGTGACGGGTCTAATTCTGCCGGCGGCAGACCGGAGCAACTCGAGATGAACGGCTCGAGGTTTGCCATCTTCCTCACGCTGGTGCTGACGGCGTGGGCGCTGATGCATTGGTATGTGTTCTGGCGGCTCGGCACCGTTCCCTGGGTGGCCGCACATTGTCCGACCAAATGGCTGGCGCTGTTCGCCTCGGTCCTATGGCTCAGTTACCCCTTGGCCCGCTGCTTGAACGCCTGGAATTGGGCGGCCGTCGGCGGGCCGCTGGAGTTTGCCGCGGCGGTGTGGATGGGCACGTTGTTCCTGGTGTTCGTGGCGTTGCTCGTGGTGGATGGGCTCACGGTTGGTGGATTGCTATTTTCCCAGGTCGCCCCGCAAATGAGAACCATTGCGGTGCTCATCGCGGGAATCGGTGCGGTCATCGGCCTCGGGCAAGGATTGCGGGCGCCGGTGGTGCGGGATTACGAGGTTCGGTTGGCCGGGCTGCCATCGGACCGCGACGGCCTCACCCTCGTGGCCATCTCCGATCTGCATTTGGGGACGTTGAGAGGCGGGCGCTGGCTGACAAACCTTCTGGGCCGCATCGAGGAACTGAAACCCGACCTGGTCGTGATCGTAGGTGATCTCGTGGATGGCAACGTTCGCCAGGTCGAGCAGCTGTTGCCAACGCTTAAACAACTGCGCGCTCCGCTCGGGGTCTGGGCGGTCACGGGGAATCACGAGTATTACGCGGGGCTGGCGCCGAGCGTGGAGTTGTTCCACGCGGCGGGCTACCATTTGCTGCGAGATCGTTGGGCGGAAGTGACTCCCGGCCTCATCCTCGCGGGGGTGGATGACCTCACCGCCCGGGAGCAGTTCGGGCCGAGCGGCGATGCGCTCGAGCTGGCGTTGGCGAATCGACCAGGTGGGGCCACTCTTTTGCTTTCTCACTCGCCGCTGGAATCGGAACGGGCCGCCGCCGCCGGCGTCAAGCTCATGCTTTCGGGCCACACACACGCTGGCCAAATCTGGCCCTTCAACTTTCTGGTGCGGCTCAAATATCCCTTGCTGGTCGGGCGCTTTGAGGTAGCCGGGATGACTTTGATCGTCGGCCGCGGAACCGGCACGTGGGGGCCGCCGATGCGCCTATGGCAACCCAGCGAAATTCTGCGCATCCGGTTAAGAGCCTCGAGTTCTCAAACCACGCCGCCTCCCGCGGTCCGTCTGGACGCTTGACGGATATCGTGGTTACTCCAACGCCACAGTTCCCGCTGCCCTCCCTCGGGTCCGGCGTGCCCGAGCAAGCAACTCCTGTGATCCTGAAAAGCGCGCACTTGCGTGGCGTTGCATTTGCGACAAACTTGTCGCAACGGTTTTTTTTTAATCCCTCAAACCATGAGCACAAAATTCAAAGCCTACGCCGCGCCCGCCAAGGGCCAACCCCTAACCCCTTTCGAGTTCGACCCCGGCCCGTTGGGCGGCGAGCAAGTGGAAATCAAAGTCAGTCACTGTGGCGTATGCCATTCCGACCTTTCCATGCTGGACAACGATTGGGGCCTCTCGGCCTACCCGTTTGTACCCGGACACGAGGTGGTGGGGACCATTGTCGCCGCCGGCAACCAGGTGAAGCGGGTGAAAGTCGGCGACCGGGTCGGGCTGGGTTGGTTCTCGGGCAGTTGCATGGCCTGCCCGCAATGTTTGTCCGGGGATCACAATCTTTGTGGCAGTGTGGAGTCGACCCTGATCGGCCGCTTCGGCGGGTTTGCGGACCGGGTACGGTGCCACTGGGTCTGGGCCACGCCGTTGCCGGCCGCGCTGGATCCGGTCAAAGCCGGGCCGCTCTTCTGCGGCGGCATCACCGTGTTCAACCCGATTGTGCAATGCGGGGTGCAACCGACGCAGCGCGTGGGCGTGATCGGCATCGGCGGGCTGGGTCACCTGGCCTTGCAGTTCTTGAACAAATGGGGCTGCGAAGTGCTGGCGTTCACGTCGAGCGATTCCAAACGCGAGGCCGCGTTGCAGTTTGGCGCGCATGCCACGGTCAACTCGCGGGATTCCGCGCAAATGCAAAAGCTGGCCGGTTCGCTGGATTTCATTTTGGTGACGGTAAATGTGACTTTGGACTGGCCCGTGATCCTGAACGCGCTCGCCCCCAAGGGCCGTTTGCATGTGGTCGGTGCCGTGGCGGAGCCGATCCCGGTGCCGGCCTTCGCCTTGCTGAGCGGACAGAAAGCGATTTCCGGCTCGCCTCTCGGCAGTCCTGCGACCACCGCCAAGATGCTCGCCTTCTGCGCGCGCCATGCTATCGCCCCCACCATTGAGAAGTTTCCGCTGTCCCGCGTCAACGAGGCCCTGGAGCACTTGCGCGCCGGCAAAGCGCGCTACCGGATCGTGCTCGAAAACGATCTTCACTGAATCCCCTGATACGACGGATGCCCAAAAATAGATGAGCCACTTGTCCTCCTTTCCGTGAGGAATCAATCCCCGCGTGATGAGTTCGAAATCAACCGGGCTATAGGCCGGGGCGAAGCCCGAGTCGATCCGCAGGCCCGGCCCGAGCTGAGTCTTCCAAGACTGCCTTGCCTGGGGATGCATAGAATGCGCTCCTCCGACCAAATACGTTCGGAGGGTCGAGCTCCACGGGGACCTGATTCCTCACCCGGACGATAGAAGACGAAGGCGGGGCCGGTGAGAGCAGGATTGTCCACGGTGGACCAAGCGATTCCAGTTTAGTGCCTCGGGTCCTTGTCGCGCCATCCAACGGCTATTGCTCATGCCACAGGCGTAGATGGCGTCGGTGTTGCCCCCGCGTACCTCCGCCACGATCAACAGGGGGGCCAAGCCCACCACAGGATCGGCTACCGTCCCAGTGTCGCCGGGGTCGTGCGATTGCCTGAGGAGCGCACGACCGCTGGTGGTGGCGCTGCGATTGCCGGTGGCGAAAGCGCTCCGTCGGGTGCGGCCGTAAGGTCCCGCGCATACCCGCGGGCCTGGACGCGGTTACTACAACATGCCTCGACGGGAACTTTGAGTGAGCATGGCCCCTCCGAACGCATCGCTAACAAATTGCTGGTAGCGCTGCGCCGATAGAGTAGTTTTCCGTCCGTGCCGATGAGTGGGAACGTGGCGGAATGGCAAACCCGGAAAAGGCGGATGGATACGAATTGGCGCTCGCTCAATCCCACCTGGCAAATCATCCCATGGCCCGAGGGCTTGGATACTTCGAAACTCACCTGGCATGCGGTTGTCGAAATCCCAACCGCCAACCAAACATCAACTTGGCTGAACTGAATCCATGTCCGCTGGCGCTGCCACTGCTCCGCGAGCAACAGGAAATCGTGCGGCGAGTGGAGGGCTTGTTTGCGCTGGCCGACCAGCTTGAGGCGCGGTTGGCCAAGGCGCGCGAGCGAGTAAACCAGCACACGCCCTCCCAGCTCCACGGTGTCGTTGCGGCGCTGGTCTCCATGCTTGTGGCGCTGACGCTCGTTGCCCAGCCGACGATGGCCGCGTCGGTTCAACGGGGCGCCGACAGCATTGCCTATCCCGATGGCCGGCCGGCCGCCCGGTATCGGTTGGCAGCACGGGACACAGGCCCGGTGCTGCGCCACGGCAGCGGGCCGGGGCAATGTGATGATCTGGGTGCCCGCGACGTCTGGGTTTGGGAGCACCGCGGCAGCTACTTCATGCATTACGACGGCGCCGGGACAAACGGGTGGCTGGTCTGTCTCGCTACCAGTCAAGATCTCACGAACTGGATCAAGAAAGGTCCGGTGCTGAATCTGGGTAGCTCGGGGACGGAAGATTCTGCGTCGGCCTCGTATGGCGTCACGTTCGCTGAGGGGAAGGACTGGCACCTATTCTATCTCGGAACACCACACACCTCGTCCGCGCCGGATTATGTCCCCGCCTTCCCGTATCTCACCCTCAAGGCGCGCAGCAGTTCACCGGCGGGTCCGTGGGTCAAGCAACCGGATGTGATCCCGTTCCGGCCCCGGCCCGGTACTTACTACTCAGCGACGGCGAGTCCGGGACAGATTGTTCCGCAGGGCGGAGAATACCTGATGTTCTTCAGCGCCTCGACCTCGGAGCCGACGTGGCGCACGCTCAGTATCGCGCGGACCGGCGATCTCGATGGCGCCTGGCGCATTGACCCGGAGCCGATCGTGCCAGCGACGGAACAGGTGGAAAACACCTCGCTTTACTACGAGCCGAAAAATCGCACGTGGTGGCTGTTCACCAACCACGTTGGCTTGCGGGACGGACTTGAATACACGGACGCCGTCTGGGTTTACTGGACTTCGGATCTCAACCATTGGAATCCGGCGCACAAGGCGGTGGTGCTCGATTCCCGGAATTGCGTTTGGTCACGGCACATCCTCGGCCTGCCGTCGGTGGTCAAAGCGGGCCCGCGTCTGGCGATTTTCTACGACGGCCACGCGTCGGAGAAGATGCCCGCGGGTGTTAAGAGCCACATGAATCGTGACGTGGGCTTGGCTTGGCTGGATCTGCCTTTGGTGTCACCATCGAGCGAATAGAAAACCGAGAAAATGAACGCTTCTTTTTCAGGCAACCGGAAATCGCATGGGCAACTGGCGAGGGGAATTCGACAGCTCATCCGGCCGGCGGCCACCTTTTCCCCGTTCGAGGCGGAGACGGAAATTCCTCCTCGTCTGCGTGCGGACTCGCGCGGGCCCAGTCGCTCGACGCGGCGGGCTTTCGTCTCGCATGGCGAAAAAAAAACACCTTTCGCCGCCACTCAGGCGCTGCAAGTCTTATCCAGCAGGACTAACACGATCAAATCGCCGACCAACTAGTCCCAAGAAAAACCAGAGGATGAAGCAACGTTCTAACTTTAGAATAATTCCGTATCCCAGCCAAAACCACTCAACCACGAAAGACCATGAACTACACTCCCGGTTTCAATCCTAAATTCGGCACCTTGGGTGCCGCTGTCGCTGCGCAATGGCCCGAAGCGCCGGTCTTGAAAAGCCGTAACAACAAAAAAACCGATACGCTGGGCATCGCCTTGTCAGGCGGTGGGTACCGGTCGGCCATCTTCTCTTATGGGGTGCTGCGCGGCCTGCAAGAGCTGGGGGTGTTGAACCAGGCGGATTACCTTTCGGTGGTATCCGGCGGTTCGTGGATCGGGACGGCCTACGCGATGGCGGACAATCTGAAATATTTCTTCGATGTCCCGGCGGACCGTGCCAATTTCATGGAGGAGGGTTTTGAGTCGTTGCTGGTAAATCCGTTGCGGTTGCTGGAAGAGGCGGCGTTGACACGGCCCGACAACAATTATGTGAGCGATCTGTACGGGCGGCTCATCGCCCGCACCTTTCTCCGCGAGCACGGCGATTTCTCGCGCTACAATCCGCTCACGGACGCCACTCTGATTCATGACGCGGACCGGCCGTTTCTGCTCGTCAATGGCACACTCCATTTCCGCCGGCCGGACACGTTTGACATCACGGAGGAATGTTTCGAGATGAACCGGCTTTATTGCGGGTCGCGTTCACTGGGCTACGTGGACACAAAAACTCTACTGGCGGATGACGACACGATCCGCATCCGCGATGCGGTCGCGATCTCCGGGGCGGCAGGGGCGG
>Ga0302322_100006090_pt1 | contig 10652 bp, 8 predicted proteins | sample Fen_T0_2_FD_203757 | JGI IMG/M metagenome (GOLD analysis project Ga0302322, IMG submission 203757) | Peat permafrost microbial communities from Stordalen Mire near Abisko, Sweden - Fen_T0_2 | ecosystem: Environmental > Terrestrial > Soil > Wetlands > Permafrost | place: Sweden: Abisko... | reverse complement strand
CCTGCTCGATATCGGATAATCGAACGGGCTGCCCATCACGCTTGCGCTCATCTCATAGGAGGTGCGGCAGATGAACTTCACGCCGGGCGCATTGGTGGGCACCATGAACACCACGGCAAAACTCTTGTCCTGCAACGGCAGCAGGCCGTGATGCGCGACAAAGGTGAAATTGGTCAGCACCGATCCGGTCGCGACCACCTTGGCGCCGGACACGACGATGCCGGCATCGGTTTCCTTCTCGACATGGCAGCAGACGTCCACCACTTCGTTCGGCGGCCGATCGCGGTCGACCGGCGGATGGATGATGGCGTGGTTGATGAAGGGCACCCGCTCCTGGCTGTATTTGTACCAGCGCCTGGCATTGTCCTGATACGGCGCGTAGAACTCCGCATTCGCGCCGAGGGTGGCGAGGAACGCGGCCTTGTAGTCCGGTGAGCGGCCCATCCAGCCATAGGTGATCCTGGCCCATTCGGCGATCGCATCGCGCCCGGCGACAAGCTCCTCGCCCGTCGTCGGGGCCTTGAAGAAGGCGTGCGTCATGCCGCCATTGCCGGTGTCTGTCGGCAACAGCAGCTTGTGCTTGCGCGTATCATCATGCAGGGCGTCGTAGAGCCGTGCCACCATGCGCGCGGTATTGCGAAATGCAGGATGCGTGGCGACGTCCTTGACCCGCTCGCCATAGATGAACACCGTGCGATCGTCGCGCAGTGACTCCAGATAGTCCGCGCCGGTCTGCGGCCGTGTCCCCGCGCCAGGACCGATCTGGTCCGGGGCGACGGCAAACGCCGTACCCGCCTCCTGCGTCGTGGCTGACATCCCACTCTCCCCTTTGCCTTTGCCCTGCGCGCGGTCGCCCGCAGTGTTCGATTATCGAACTAGTGTCCGCATTGCGAACTTAGGCAAAAGATAGCGCTGACACAGGCTGATGGCAAGACGGCCCTCAGATCGTGGTGGAAGCCAATTGCGCCGCGACCCGCGTCAGTTCCGGCAGGAATCGCTCGCGCATCTCGTTGCGGGTAGTGCGGGTCGAATGCGTGGACAGATTGATGGCGCCGACCGCCTGGCCGCTGCGATCCACAACCGCGACCGCCAGCGCGCGCAAGCCCGGCTCCAGTTCCTCGTCGACGATGGAAAATCCTTGCAGCCTGTCGGCGCGAATGCGGTCGAACAGCGCCTGCAGATCGATGATCGTGTGCGGCGTGTGCGGCTCGAAGCGCTGCGATTTGAGCCGGCGCCAGATTTCGGCCTCGTCGAGAAAGCCGAGCAGCACCCGCCCCAGCGCGGTGTGGAAGGCCGGCAGCCGGCTGCCCACCGACAGCGTCGCCGACATGATGCGGCGTGCCGGAATCCGCCCGACATAGACGATGTCGCTGCCTTCCAGGATCGCGGCCGAGCAGGATTCGGACAGGCGCTCGCTCAGCTCCCGCAGCAGGGGCAGCGCGCGGTCGATCCAGCTCTGGGTCGACAGATAGGCGAAGCCGAAATCGAGGATGCGCGGTGACAGCGAGAAGGCGCGGCCATTCTGTTCGACATAACCGAGTTCGGCCAGGGTATGCAGGACCCGCCGCGCCGTTGCGCGCGACAGATCGACGGCCTGCGCCGCCTCGGACAAGGTCATGGTCGGACGCTCGCGGCCGAAGGCGCCGAGCACCGCAAGCCCCTTGGCGAGCGTCGTCATGAACTCCTTGTCGTCGCCGCGCTCGCCTGCGGGCATCGTCATCGTCGGTAACCTGTTGACTTCATCGGACCTCTGACGGAAACTATCCGCATAACGAACTGAGGTTCGGATATCGAACGCCATCGCGGTCGTCAATCGCCCCACTGCATGAGGGCGAGGTCCGTGAAGACGGCGTCTCAGGGAGGATGCAGATGACACGCTGCAAGGACAGCCCGGCCGCGCAGACTCCGACCGCGAACCCCGGCATCGATCGTCGCTCATTGTTGAAAATGTCGGCCGCAGCCGGCGCGACGCTCGCAAGTGGCGTGCACGCGCCGGCCATCGCGCAGACGCGGGCGGTGAAGCTTGGCTATGTCAGCCCGATGACCGGTCCGCTCGCGGCCTTCGCCGAAGCGGACAATTTCATCATCGCCAATTTCAAGGACGCGACCCGGCAAGGCATCAAGCTCGGCAACGCTACCGTGCCGGTCGAGGTCCTCGTCAAGGACAGCCAGTCGAACCCGAACCGCGCCGCCGAAGTCGCGAAAGACCTGATCGTGCAGGACAAGATCGACCTGATGCTGGTCGCGTCCACGCCCGAGACGACCAACCCGGTCTCCACCCAGTGCGAGATCGAGGAGGTGCCGTGCATCTCCACGGTGGCGCCCTGGCAACCCTGGTTCATCGGCCGCCAGGCCAATCCGGGCGGCGGACCGTCGGCCTGGAAGGACTTCAACTACACCTATCACTTCTTCTGGGGGCTCGAGGACGTCGTCGCCGTCTTCACCAACATGTGGAGCCAGGTCGCGACCAATAAATCGGTCGGCGGGCTGTTTCCGAACGACGGCGACGGCAACGCCTGGGGCGACAAGGTGGTGGGCTTCCCGCCGGTGTTGGAGAAAGGCGGCTATAGGCTTACCGATCCCGGCCGCTACCAGAATTTGACCGACAACTTCTCCGCCCAGATCGGCGCCTTCAAGGGCGCCAATTGCGAGATCATCACCGGCGTGGTGCTGCCGCCGGATTTCACCACCTTCTGGAAGCAGGCGCTGCAGCAGGGTTTCAGGCCCAAGATCGCCTCGATCGGCAAGGCGATCCTGTTCCCGGTCGCGGTCGAAGCACTCGGCAAGGACGGCCATAACCTGTCGTCCGAAGTGTGGTGGTCGCCGAGTCACCCGTTCAAATCGTCGCTGACAACAGCGAGCGCGAAGGACCTCGCGGGCGCCTACGAGGCCGCAACCAAAAAGCAATGGACGCAGCCGATCGGCTTCGTGCATGCGCTGTTCGAGGTCGCGGTCGATGTGCTCAGACGCAGCGCCGATCGTGATCCCAAGGCGCTCGCAACCGCAATCGCCGCCACCAATCTCGATACCGTGGTCGGCAAGGTGCAGTGGAATGGCGCCAACCTGCCGCCTTTCGCGGCCAAGAACATCGCCAAGACGCCGCTGGTCGGCGGGCAATGGCGTTTTAGAGACGGCAAATACGACATCGTCATCACGGACAACCGCACGGCGCCGGCAATTGCCGTCGGCGGCCAGATGGAGGCGATCGCCTGAACGGAGCGGTCGCGCCATGCTGCTGGAAATATCGGGTTTACGCAAACGTTTCGGCTCGGTGGTCGCCGCCGAGACGCTCGATCTTGCGCTCGCGCCAGGCGAGGCGCTCGGGATCATCGGACCGAACGGCGCCGGCAAGACCACGCTGTTCAACCTGATCGCAGGCCGGCTTTCGCCGGACGCCGGCTTGATCCGCTTCGACAGCCGCGACATCACGCGCGCGAAGCCGCACTTGCGCTGCGCCGCCGGCATCGGCCGCACCCACCAGATCCCGCAACCGTTCGAGAAGCTCACCGTGTTCGAGAATCTGCTGGTCGGTGCCAGCAGTCGTGGCCGCAGCGAGCGCGAGGCGGCGCAGTGCTGCGGCGACATCCTCGACAAGCTCGGCCTGCTCGGACGCGCCAACCAGCTTGCGGGGTCGCTGACGTTGCTGGAGCGCAAGCGATTGGAACTGGCGCGTGCGCTCGCCACCTCGCCGCGCCTGCTGCTGCTCGACGAGATCGCCGGCGGCCTGACGGAGGCCGAATGCAGCGAACTGGTCGCGACCATCAGGGACATCCACCAAGGCGGCGTTGCCATCATCTGGATCGAGCACATCGTGCATGCGCTGCTCGCGGTCGTCAGCCGGCTGCTGGTGCTGAATTTCGGGCGCAAGATCGCCGAGGGCGAGCCGCGCCGCGTGATCAGTTCTGCAGAGGTGCGGCAGATCTACATGGGCATAGAGGCCTGAGATGGGACTGCTCGCGACGCAGAACCTCACGGCTTTTTACGGCGACTTCCAGGCGCTCTACGGCATCGACGTCACGCTGGAGGCCGGCGAGACCATCGCGATCATCGGCGCCAACGGCGCCGGCAAGACCACCTTCCTGAAGACGGTCGCAGGGCTGATCAGGAGCTCTCCCCGCAGCGTCGTATTCGACGACCAGCCGATCGGGGCATGGCCGGCGGCCGCAATCGTCAAGCTTGGCATCGCGATGGTCCCGGAGGGACGACGACTGTTTCCATCGCTCACCGTGGAGGAAAATCTGCTGATCGGGGGCCAGGGACGCAAAGCGCCGGGTCCATGGTCGCTGCCGCGGATCTATGAGCTGTTTCCGGTGCTGAGACAGCGGCGCAACAATCCGGCGACCACGCTGTCGGGCGGCCAACAGCAGATGGCCGCGATCGGCCGGGCGCTGATGTCCAATCCGCGCCTTCTGCTGTGCGACGAGATCAGCCTCGGGCTGGCGCCGATCGTGATCGCAGACATCTATGCGGCGCTGCCGCGCATCAAGAGCCAGGGCACCAGCGTGGTGCTGGTCGAGCAGGACATCGCGCAGGCGATGAAGGCGTCCGACCGGGTCTATTGTTTTCAGGAGGGACGCTTGTCGCTCGCCGGACGCCCCCATGACCTCACGCGCGACGCGATCCACCGCGCCTATTTCGGCGGCTGACATGAATGGCATCCTCGATGCGTTGCTCCAGGGCATCCTGCTCGGCGGGCTCTATGCGCTGTTCGCGGCCGGGCTGTCGCTGATCTTCGGCGTGATGCGGCTGGTCAATCTGGCCCATGGCGACCTAATCGTGCTGGCGGCCTTCGTCATCCTCGCCATCGCCACGCGCCTCGGCCTCGATCCGTTCCTGGCTGCGCTTGTCGCGCTGCCGGTCATGTTCGGCATCGGATTTGCGCTTCAGCATGTGCTGTTGAACCGCACCCTGGGGCGCGACCTATTGCCGCCGCTGCTCGTCACCTTCGGGCTGTCGATCATCATTCAGAATGGGCTGCTGCAGCTGTTCTCGGCCGACAGCCAGCGGCTGCGCGCAGGACCAATCGAGACCGCCTCGATCGCGCTTGGCGGCGGCATCGCGGTCGGCGTGGTGCCGCTGCTGACGCTGCTCTCGGCCATCGCCGTCATCCTGGTCCTCAATCTCGTGTTCTACCGGACACCGCTCGGCCGCGCCTTCCGCGCGACTTCCGATGATCTCGAGGTGGCGCAGCTGATGGGCCTCGATGTCAGCTGGATCTTTTCCATGGCGATGGGACTGGCGCTGATCGTGGTGACGATCGCGGCGCTCTATCTCGGCATGCGCGCCAATTTCGATCCGACCATCGGTCCGGCGCGGCTGCTCTACGCCTTCGAGGCGGTGATCATCGGCGGCCTCGGCAGCTTCTGGGGTACGCTCGCCGGCGGCATCGTGCTTGGAGTCGCGCAGACCTTGGGCGCCTGGATCGATCCGGAATGGCAGATCCTGTCCGGCCATCTCGCCTTCCTCGCCGTGCTGATCATCCGGCCGCGCGGCCTGTTCCCGCGTGCATTCGACTAGTCGTTCCTCATGGTGAGGAGGCGCGTCGGCGCCGTCTCGAACCATGAGGCCCCGAAGCAGATCTTGGCCTCTCCTTCGAGACGCTTGGCTGCGCCAAGCTCCTCAGGATGAGGAGATCAAGCAGTTATGACGCAGGGCTAGGGACGCGCGATGCAGGACGAGACCGGGTTCAGCCCACAGACCTATCACATCGCGACCGCAACCCGCGGCTCGCGCGTTGCCGGCGGCTGTGTCGTTCTGATCCTCGTGGCCCTCGCGGCGCTGCCCGCCTTCGCCGGACGCAGCCTGATCCAGGACCTGATCTTCATCTTCTACATGCTGGCGCTGGCGCAGTGCTGGAATCTGCTCGCCGGCTATGCCGGGCTGATCTCGGTCGGCCAGCAGGCCTTTGTCGGCCTCGGCGGCTATTCTCTGTTCGCGCTGACGATCACGGCCGGGCTCGATCCGCTGCTGGCGATTCCGCTGTCGGGCGTCGTCTGCGGGGTGCTGGCGCTGCCCGCCGCGTTCATCGTGTTCCGGCTGCGCGGCGCCTACTTCGCGATCGGCACCTGGGTGGTCGCCGAGGTTTGCCGTCTGGTCATGGCGCAGATCAAGCAGCTCGGCGGCGGCACCGGCACTTCGCTGCCGTCAGCGGTCACATCGGGCCTTGCCGGCATCGAAGCGGTAAAGACCCTGTTCGCTGTGCGAGCGCCGGCGGCGCGCGATATCATGTCCTACTGGATCGCGCTGCTGCTGGTGACCGTCACGCTTGCGGTGCTCTACGGCGTATTGCGCTCGCGCCGAGGATTGGCGCTCGGCGCCATCAGGGACTCGGAAGACGCCGCCGCGAGCCTCGGCGTCGACATCTTCCGCGTCAAGCTCACCGTCTATGTCGCGACCTCGGCCGTGACGGGCATGATCGGCGCACTGATCTATCTTCAGAAGGCGCGGATCTCACCGGATGCGGGGTTCGCCGTGCTGGACTGGACCGCCTATGTCATCTTCATCGTCGTGATCGGCGGCATCGGCACGGTGGAAGGGCCGGTCATCGGTGCGCTCATCTTCTATGCGCTGCAGCACTATCTTGCCGATTTCGGCGCGCTGTACCTGATCCTTCTCGGTACGCTCGGCATCCTGATCATGCTGTTTGCACCCACCGGCCTCTGGGGCTTCGTCGCCGAGCGGCATCGACTGACCTTGTTTCCGACACGACGGCGATTGGCGATCCGATCATCCGGCATCCGCCAATCGCCTCCAGACTAGGATCACGCCGACTGTTCCTCGATCGCCTTCACCGCGACCTGGGCGACCTGGCTGAGCGCCTCGCGATCGGAGCCGGACGACGCCATCACGCCCATGCCGACTATGACCGCGGAGAGATAGCGCGCCAGCGCGGCCGGATCGGCCGAGGCTTTCAGATCGCCCTCCGCCTTGGCCCGGGCGAAACGATCGCGCAGATGATCCTCGGTCTCCGCCCGGCGCGAGGCCAGTTCGAACGGCACGTTGGCCGAGCCGGTGCCGCAGGCGAGGCCGCCCTGGACCAGCAGGCAGCCTGGCGGATTGGCTGGATCGGTCTGCTTCTCGGCGACGCCCATCAGCATCCGCTCCGCCACCGCGCGGGCGGTGGGCGCACCCAGCACCTCGTCCATCCAGGCCGCGCGCCGGGCGGTATAGCGGTCGAGCGCTGCCTTGAGCAGGCCTTCCTTGCTGCCGAAGGCGGCATAGAGGCTCGGCGGGTTGATGCCCATGGCCTCGGTGAGTTCGGCGATGGTGGCACCCTCATAGCCATGGCGCCAGAATACCTCCATCGCCTGGTCCAGCGCCGCATCGCAGTCGAATGTCCGGGGACGTCCCATCGCCATAAGCTTCGCTCCTGCCCTGCTCCCTGACGCCGGAGGCCACCCGCTCCGACGCGTCAACCCCACTTATCTTATTGTTCTTAAAGTCGTTCTTGATCTGGCTCATTTTCTCCCGAGCCAGGCTGCGATTTTCGTAGTATATGATACATAAGTATCTTGCGGACGGGCTGCCAGCGCCACATTTGTAGTGAGCACTACAATTTGGAGCGCGCGATGCCTTCGTCGAAAACTCATTCTTCCGGCCTCTTCCGACGGGTCGCCGGAACCCTCGTTGTCGCCGGCGCCCTGCTGCTGGGCGCCTCGGTCATCACAAGCCGGTATTTCAACACCTCGCCCGGCGCTGCCAATGCCGCCCCGCCCGAGCAGGCCGTGGCCGTCACCGTCGCCGTGGTCGAGCCGCGCCAGGCCAGCCTGTGGGACGAGTTTTCCGGACGGCTCGAGGCGGTCGATCGCGTCGAGCTCAGGCCACGCGTGGCGGGCGCGATCCTCGCCACCAACTTCACCGAAGGCGCGTTGGTGAAGGCGGGCGACGTGTTGTTCAAGATCGATCCGGCGCCTTACGCCGCCGAGGTCGACAAGGCGCAGGCGCAGCTCGAAGCGGCGAAAGCGCGCGCGGCGTTTGCTGCCAATGAACTGGAGCGCGGCGCACAGTTGGTCGGCAACGCCATCGTGACCCGGCGCGACTACGACCAGCGCGACAACGGCAATCGCGAAGCCGCCGCCAACGTCAAGGCGGCCGAAGCGACCCTGCAGACCGCCAGACTCAATCTCGACTACACCCAGGTGCGCGCGCCGGTCGACGGCCGCGTCGGCAGGATCGAGGTCACCGTCGGCAATCTGGTCGCGGCCGGATCGGCCTCGCCGGTCTTGACTTCGCTGGTCTCAGTCAACCCGATCTATGCCAGCTTCGACGCCGACGAGGAGCTGGTGCTGCGCGCGCTGACCTCGGTCGCGGACGCCTCCGGCAAGCGCGGCGATCTCGACCGCATCCCGGTGGAGATGACCACCTCCGGCGGCATTGCCGCCAAGGGCCACATCCAGCTGATCGACAACCAGGTCAATGGCCAGAGCGGCACCATCCGCGTCCGCGCGGTGTTCCGCAACGAGGACGGCCGGCTGATCCCCGGCCAGTTCGCCCGCGTGCGCATCGGCCAGCCGCAGCAGCAGAGCCTGGTGCTGGTCGACGAGCGCGCCATCGGCACCGACCAGGACAAGAAGTTCGTCATGGTGGTCGGCGACGACGATCGCGCGGCCTACCGCGCGATTACGCTCGGCGGCAGCGTCGACGGCCTGCGCATCGTCACCACCGGCCTGAAGTCGGGCGATCGCATCGTTGTCAACGGCCTGCAGCGCGTGCGGCCGGGAGCGCTGCTGAAGACCCAGGTCGCGGCGATGGGCACGCGCGACGGAGCGTCTGACAGCCAGCAACTGGCACAGCGTTGATCATGATCGGCTGCGTCAACCAAGACTGTCGTCCCCGCGAAAGCGGGGACCCATCACCACCGGCGTCCTTTGTAGACAACGGAAGATGACCCGAAGCCTTTTCCGCCAATTGGCCGCCCGCGGTATGGGTCCCGGCGTTTGCCGGGACGACGGCGGGTATGCGGATGCGTCGAGCACAATCGCTCACGCGGATTTCAAGTCACGCGCTGACCTCTCTCGACCACAGGTCCAATCATGAACCTCTCCAAATTCTTCATCGACCGGCCGATCTTCGCGGGCGTGCTGTCGACGCTGATCTTCCTCGCCGGTCTGATCTCGCTGTTTGCGATGCCGATCTCGGAATATCCCGACGTCGTGCCGCCTTCGGTCGTGGTGCGCGCCACCTATCCCGGCGCCAATCCGAAGGTGATCGCCGAGACGGTGGCCACGCCCATCGAGGAGCAGATCAACGGCGTCGAAGGCATGCTCTACATGAGCAGCCAGGCCACCACCGACGGCGCGATGGTCCTGACCGTCACCTTCCGGCTCGGCACCGATCCCGACAAGGCGCAGCAGCTGGTGCAGAACCGGGTGCAGCAGGCCGAGCCGCGGCTGCCGGCGGTGGTGCGTCAGCTCGGCATCATCACCAAGAAGAGCTCGCCCGACCTCACCATGGTCGTGCATCTGATGTCACCGAACGGCCGCTACGACATGACCTATTTGCGCAACTACGCGGTGCTCAACGTCAAGGACCGGCTGGCGCGGATCGACGGCGTCGGCGACGTGCAGCTGTTCGGCTCCGGCGACTATTCGATGCGGATCTGGGTCGATCCGCAGAAGGCGGCCGAGCACGGCCTCACCGCCAGCGACATTGTGAAAGCGGTCCAGGCGCAGAACGTCGAGGCCGCCGCCGGCGTGGTCGGCGCCTCGCCGAGCGTCAAGGGCCTCGACCTGCAGCTGTCGGTCAATGCCGAAGGCCGCCTGTCCACCGAGGAGCAGTTCGGCGACATCGTGGTCAAGAGCGGCGCGCATGGCGAAGTCACGCGGCTGCGCGACGTCGCCCGCATCGAGTTAGGGGCTTCCGAATACGGCCTGCGCTCGCTGCTCGACAACAAGCAGGCGGTGGCGATCCCGATCTTCCAGGCGCCCGGCTCCAACGCGCTGCAGATCTCCGACAACGTCCGCGCCACCATGGCCGAGATCAAGAAGAACATGCCGGAGGGCGTCGACTTCCGGATCGTCTACGACCCCACCCAGTTCGTGCGCGCCTCGATCGAAGCCGTCGTGCACACGCTGTTCGAGGCGATCGTGCTGGTGGTGCTGGTGGTGATCCTGTTCCTGCAGACCTGGCGCGCCTCGATCATCCCGCTGCTTGCGGTGCCCGTATCGATCGTCGGCACCTTCGCGGTGATGCATCTGTTCGGCTTTTCCATCAATGCCCTAAGCTTGTTCGGCCTGGTGCTCGCGATCGGCATCGTGGTCGACGACGCCATCGTCGTGGTCGAGAATGTCGAGCGCAACATCGAATCCGGGCTGTCGCCGCGCGACGCCACCTATCAGGCGATGCGCGAGGTGTCGGGGCCGATCATCGCGATCGCGCTGGTGCTGATCGCGGTGTTCGTGCCGCTCGCCTTCATCTCCGGCCTCACCGGCCAGTTCTACAAACAGTTCGCGCTGACCATCGCGATCTCGACCGTGATCTCGGCGGTCAACTCGCTGACCCTGTCGCCGGCGCTCGCTGCGCTGCTGCTGAAGGGGCATCACGACCCGAAGGACGGGCTCACCAAAATCCTCGACAAGGGATTGGGCTGGTTCTTCCGCGGCTTCAACCGCGTCTTCGTGCGCGCCTCCGACAATTACAGCGGCAGCGTCACA
>Ga0302322_100006089_pt1 | contig 10652 bp, 9 predicted proteins | sample Fen_T0_2_FD_203757 | JGI IMG/M metagenome (GOLD analysis project Ga0302322, IMG submission 203757) | Peat permafrost microbial communities from Stordalen Mire near Abisko, Sweden - Fen_T0_2 | ecosystem: Environmental > Terrestrial > Soil > Wetlands > Permafrost | place: Sweden: Abisko... | reverse complement strand
GTTCGGCGAGAGCTTCACGATAAGCGGTCGTTTCGCCGCAGCCTTGGCCTTGGTCACCAGGTATTCCAGCGATCCCGGGTCGGAGCCAAAGGCCATGCCCCCCGCGTGAACATTGGGGCAGGAGACGTTCAACTCATAGGCCGCGACCCCCTCAGCTTGGTTTAGCCGTTCGATGACCGAAACGTACTCGCCGACCGTGTAGCCGAAGACGTTGACGATGACCTTTGCCGCCGGGTAGCGGAGAAGCGGCGGCAACTTCTTGGCAATGAACTCCTCGACCCCCACATTCTGGAGGCCGATGGCGTTCAGCATTCCCGCAGAAGTCTGCACAATGCGGGGAGCCGCATGGCCAGTCATCGGAGCCAGTGAGATGCCCTTGGTGACGAAGCCGCCTATCCCCTCGAGAGAGACGATATCCTCGAACTCGATTCCATATCCAAAGGTACCGCTTGCAGCGATGACCGGATTGACCAGTTCAATCCCGGCCAGCGTCACTTTCATCTCGGGTTTCACGCGCGACACTCTTCCTTGACGTGGATTTACTACTCTTCTGCTGGCAAACCGGATGGTCTCTCCGGCTTGAGTGCTTCTTTCAGCACGCGGCCCACCGATGCAGAAGGCTGATTGATCCCCGCAAGCGAGGCAAAAGTAGCTGCCAGATCAACAGGGGCCACTCGTCCATGATACTCGCCCGGCTGAAACGGCGCCCCGTAGAAGGCTAAGGGAACGTGTCGATCATAGGACCATGGGCTGAAGTGCGTCGTGCCCCCCCAGAGGCTCGTTCCTTCCATCTGGTAGGCTCCCAGAACCAGCATCACATACCAGTTGCCGTGATCCGCATAGCTGTGCGCAAGCAGCTTTCCCCACTCCGAAGGGGGCAGCTGGCCATGGGCCAACTCAAGTCGTGTGTAGACTCCGGCGACCTGGGGCGCAGGGGCCAAGCGGTGTTGCAGGGGGAGCGGTCCATCAGGCTGCGGCGCCTGCCCCGTCACAGCCGCTGGCAGAAGGCCTGCCACAGCCTCCTCGGCTGTCCGTTCGTCGATCCCGGCTCTCTCGAATGTTCGGCGGTCAAGGGCGACATAGGGAAGGTCTGGCCCCGGCAGCAGGTATTGAAGCTGTTTTCCCGTTGAATAGCGGGCGTTCAGCTGCGTGTTGAGCGCCGCGTAGACCTTCTGCATGTCGACTGTTGCTGAGTCGATGCCCAATTTGGCTGCATCACCGGGGATTTGGGCAATACCGTGGTCCGCAGTGAGCGCAAGCCAGACGTTATCCAGCCCCACGGCGCCATCCAGCCACGTGAAGAAGTTGCCTAGGTCGCGATCAATGCTCAAGATCATCTGCTCCTGAACTGCCGAGTCGGGACCAAGCTGGTGGCCTTGGATGTCGTTCGCCGAAAGCGAAACGACAACTAGGTCTGTAACCCCATTCTGGCCTAACTTCTCGCCGGTGATCAGCGCTTTGGCAAAGTCGAGTTCATAACTGTTTGCGGCTGGCATTCTCCCCACAAGGTCAAAAAACATCGTGGTGCCTTCCACCATTGCTTCGCGCGCGGCCTGGGCTGGCCGGTCGCTTGAATTGAAGGCGCGCGCCCATTCGGGCAGATGCTCCATGTAATAGGTGGAAGTGGTGAAGTGTCCACTTGCGTTATCGATCCAGAAGGCGCCGTTTGCGGATTGTCCCGCAGGCAGAATTGCCGCACGATCTTTCAGGGAGATGCCATAAACCCGAGACCGGCCCTGTGTGGCAAGCCTCAGCTCGTCGCCCAGCGTCGTGGCCCGCAGATTCCGGGGCGATGAGCCAATCACAAACTTGGCTGCCGTTTCAGGAGCGCCAGAAATGTTGGCAGGAATGGAACTTGGCGGCAGATCGACGAGCTGATATCGCTCATCCTCCACCGAACTCACTTTCCTATCAAAAGAGCGGGAGGCATCCCAAAACTCGTTGGATTCGATGCCGTGTCCATCGCTGTAGGCGCCTGTTCCGATCGTTGCATGCCCCGGAGCGGTCTTGGTGTTCGCGTAATCGTAATAGCAGTCAGTGAACCAGGCGCCTTCCTTCATAAAGAGATTGAAGCCGCGGCCCTTGAACTCGTTGCGGTCGCGGTTGAGGTAGTCGCCGCGGAACTGATCGATTACAACGATGACGATCAGCTTGGGTCTTCCAACGTAGGCTTGCGCACGTACCAAACCGGGCGCAAACGCAGTCAGTGCGAAGGCGACGAGGAAAACGACTAGGAACAAAAGGGAATGACCGCGCGGTCTCATGAGTCCGATCATAAACCGCGGATTGTTACAGTTTCGCCGAAAAGGCGCAGACGACGAACTGATGAACTTGGGAATTGAACAGAGAAGCTTGGCTGCCCCAGGTCCCGCTTTTGGGACCTGGGAGACCACAAATTCACTCGCTCGCTCTGCTATGCGATGACCGGCTCCGTAGCGTTGACCTTTACCGGAGTGAGCCAGCCAAATCGGTCGGGTTTGAGGCCGTTGGCGATGCCGAAGAACTCATCCGCGATCTTCTTGGTGATCTCGCCTGTCTTTCCGTCGGCGATGACGATGCGGTCGATGGAACGAATAGGCGAAACCTCAGCAGCCGTTCCTGTGAAGAAGACCTCGTCGGCAATGTAGAGCATCTCCCGTGGAATTGGCTGCTCGGTAACTGCCAGCCCCAGGTGGCGCGCGATCGTCAGCACGCTGTCGCGCGTGATGCCGGAAAGGGCGGAGTTGGCCAGAGGCGGAGTGTAAAGCACGCCATTTCGAACCAGGAAGATATTCTCGCCAGAGCCTTCGCTGACCAGGCCATTCACGTCGAGCCCGATGCCCTCCTGGTATCCATTGATTTCGGCTTCCATGTGAATAAGCTGCGAGTTCATGTAGTTGGCGCCGGCCTTGGCAAGTGCGGGCATCGTATTGGGCGCCAGGCGGTTCCAACTGGAGATGCAGACATCCGCACCGCCGTGGCCAGCGATGTACTTCCCCCATGGGAAATTTGCAATATAGACCTCAATGGGAGAGCCCTTTGGGCTGACGCCGATCTCCCCATAGCCCCGCAGGGCAATCGGACGGATGTAACAAGGCGAGACGCCATTGGCCTCAATCAAATCCACAACGCCAGCGCAAAGTTCCTCGAGCGTGAATGGGAGATCCATGCGGTAGATCTTGGCCGAGTCAAGCATTCGCTGCATGTGTTCGGGCAGGCGAAAAACGGCTGAGCCCTGCGGCTGCTTGTAGCATCGAATCCCTTCAAAGACGCTGGAGCCGTAATGAACCACATGGCTCATTACGTGAATGGTGGCCTGCTCCCAGGGAATCATGTTGCCGTTGTGCCAGATCTTCGAGGTCGCTTGGATAGGCATGGAAGAGAATTGCTCCTTCGCCGCGTGGGTTGCGGTTACTCAACAGGGTACCGCGATTGTGGTGGCTCTGTCACGGATCGGCGCGAAGACTGTGCGCAGGGCTCCCGCAGGACACCTCGCTCTTAAGCATCGGCGCTGGCGGCTCAATGTCAACGTTCGGCCAGAATAGGCTCGGCAAGAGCGAGCGTGACCATCTCCCGGATCGCATCGATCACCAGTTCGGGTTCGTCAAGGTGAATCCAATGCGCGCTCGCAGGCGCAATCACCTGTCGCGCACAATCACCGATGCGCCGAAGGTCCGTCTCGGAGAGCGGTGTAGATTTGCCCGGTGTCAAAACCACGACAGGAGTCTCCCGAATGGGGTCCGCATTGTGCATCTCCCGTACGGTGTCGGGTATCGCCTCGACATGGCTTCGCATGCCAACGTAATAGCCGGGACGAGACCAGTGTGAGGCAACAATCGGCCAGACCTCGCGGGGCATCTTACCCACCTCGTCCTTGACCCGTTTGAACACATGCCGGCTGCCGTTTCCTGCGGCCCCGGCGATTCCATTTGCGACGTTGCCTGCACGAAGAAACAGGGTTGTCACAGCGAGGCGAGCAAGGCCGAGGCGAGCAACCGGAATCGCGAAATTGGAGAGCTTCCTGCCGCGATCAATCTCAGACTGTTTGTCCGGATCGAGGGGTGGCCATTCCTCACAGCGCATCGGGTCCACGAGGACTAAACTAGCCACCTCCCGTGGATGCTCAAGTGCAAAACGGCGCATCACCAATCCGCCAAATGAGTGCCCGACAAGAATGTACGGCGGCTCAATCCCCGCTCCCCGCAGCAAGGCATGCAACTCGCTGACAATGTTCCCCGGGGTTCGCGCGCAGCGGCTTGGACTGCTCCAGCCGAGGCCGCAACGGTCATAGGAGGCTGTGTGAGCAAATTGCGACACTTTCTCCTGAATGTGGGCCCAATTGAGATGTGTTGCGGCAATCCCAGCCTCAAAGAGAACGGTAGGCCTGGCAGACCCTTTCTCTTTTACGTAGAGTTTTCGTCTGCCGCCGATATCGATCCATCGGCCCCCTCCGGCAAATCGCTTCCGGTCACGCCGTGCGCCGAACCACTGATAAACGGTTCCAATGATGGCCAAGGCAGCGACCAGCCCGACGATGGAGAAGACGAGGATCATTTGCTGTCCTGGAAATGTGTGAGCTCCGCAGGGCTAAAGTCCTTCGCGCTAAGATTAGCCTTGGCTGTTCCTCGGTCGAGAATGAGAAGCGACGAGCCGGCATGGCCCCGCGTCTTGGTCTCAATCTGGCTCGCCGACCAGACTCCGCCCGTATGCCGCAGCCCGAAATACGTAACTTCCTTCACCGTCCCGCCCAGAAGTGTCTTTTCCACATATACCGGAAAACCAATGCTCTGGTCGAACCAGGTTTTCACCTCGCTGTAGTGAGTCTTGTCGCCCGCGCCCGGTATGCTGCTGAGAACATTGCAATCGCGTGCGCCAAACTTCTTCTTTTCCAGAACAGTTTGCCGCGACCAGTAATACTGCGTTTCTAGAAAATCCTCATAGCTGAAGCCGGTGCCGAGAGGCCCTTCTTTCCACTTTTCAAATGGGAGGGCAACAGGCAACGCATCTCCGGGACGTGCGATTTGAATTGTACTCTTGCCATTCGGTCGCATTTCAAGAAGGATGTGCATTCTCGCTTGAACGGGCGACGTAACCTCAACCAGCGCACGCAGAACGCCAGGAAACCAATGTGCCTTGATGTTGATCGAATAGCTGGTTCGAACCTTGTTCTCATCGATCCGCACGAGGTGCCCGCTCGCACGATAATCGGCCGTTTCGATTCGTTCCCGCGACGGCGCCAGAACGGCATTCGCATCGCGGACCTGGGCCGGAGCAGAAAGAACAGCCAAAGGCATCAGCATGGCTACAGTCAAAAACGGCGCCACACCTGTCATGCTTCAATCCTTCCGTCGCGAAGACGAATCTGACGAGCCGCAGAGTGTGCTACGTCATTCTCGTGCGTTACAACAATCAAAGTCATTCCCCGCTGTTTCTGGATCCCTTTGAGGATTTCCATGGTCTTCGCCGAATTCACGCTGTCCAGATTCCCGGTCGGTTCATCCGCCAGAAGTATCTCCGGATTGTTGGCGAGTGCTCGCCCAATCGCAACCCGCTGACGCTCCCCGGCCGATAGTTCATTGGGATACTGGCGCAACCGGTGCTCCAAACCGAGTTCCACGAGCAGTTTCTCAGCGCGGTCTCTTCGGTTGCGAGGGCATGGGCTCAGTGCCAGCATTGGCACTTGTACGTTCTCGAGAACGCTAAGCGTGGGGATCAAATGAAATGCCTGAAAAATGAAGCCGAGCTTCTGTGAGCGATAGTCATCAAGATCAATCGTGGTCCCGAGCTTCGCCCCTCGAAAGAGAACCTCTCCGCTGGTTGGGAAGTCAAGCCCGCCCAGCAGGTGCAGCAGGGTGGATTTGCCGCTTCCGCTGGGTCCGCTAATGGCCAGAAATTCCCCGGCGCAAATGGAAAGATCAACCCCCCGCAAAGCCTCGATGCGCCCCTCATCGTAGCTCTTGCACAGCCCGCGCACCTCCAGCAATGGCTCAGTCATGGCGCAGCGCCTCCACAGGCGAAAGGTGCGCACCGCGCCAAGCCGGAATCAATCCGGCAACCAGACCGGCAAGCAGTGCAATCCCAATAGTCTCCAAAAGCATCAGAGGCGAAATACCCGCCGAGACAATGCTGGCCGTCTGAGGTAGCGCAGCCAGTAGATGAAGCGCCCCTGTTCCCGCTAGTATTCCTAACACCCCACCCGCCAGCCCCAGAGCAACCGCCTCCAACTCAATGAGTACCAACACCTTCCAACGCTTCCATCCGAGCGCGCGGAGTATACCGATCTCGCGCGTACGTTCAAAAACTGACATTGCCATGGTGTTGGCGATGCCCAGAATGCCGATCAATAACGCAATCCCCGAGGTACCCCAAGCGGAAGCATGGGCCAACTGCACCACCTGATTATTATGGGCCTGTTCGGATGCAGGGACCGCGCGCAGACCGGGCAATGCGGCTTCTATCGCTGAAACCGCCCGTTTCATATAGTGATCGGGATCTTCGCCGGCGGGCAGCGGTTTCAGTCGCACATGAAAGGCCGTCACCTTCCCATCCATCGCGCCCAACACCTGCATCTGATCCAACGGCATGACCACTGCGGCCGCCTCAAGAGCCGATCCGCCATGGTAGATCCCAGTCACCGTGAAAGCCGATCCCTGGATCTCTATCGTGTCTCCGGCCTTCTTGTTGAGGGTTTCGGCTAGCATCTCGCCCAGCATGACCTCGGGTGCGCCATCGCGAAAACGCCGCCCTGAGACCATTTTCAGGGAGTCGAGCTCGTAAGAATCGGCCTTCCAGCCAAAGGTCAGAGCATTCACTTCAGGAGTGAGGTCCGCCATGTTCAGGATCATCGGCATCGCCTGGGCTACCATGGGCAGCTTTCGCAGTGCTTCTCCGGATGACTCGCTCACCGAAGTATTCAAAAATGTTCGCTGAATCACTGAAATATCGGTGCCCGTGCTTTCATACATGCGAAGCCACTCGTGCTCAAATGAGCGGGAGAAACCCACCAGCCCCACAAAGGCGCCAATTGCCATTCCAATTCCGCAGAGAGTCAGTATGGTCCGCAGACGTCTCCGTCCAAGGTTCTTCCAGGCAAACCGCACAAATGAAAGTTGGGAAGGCATAGCTTGGCGAGTATCCTCAGCTGCTCGGAGAGATCAAGGTACTTATGTTGCCATTCTATCGAAGATTCGCAATGGCGCGTAAGTACTTCCGGAGTATTGACCGTCGGTGAGACGTCGCCGTCGAATCAAAGTCCGACCGAGAACCATCGGTTAAGCGATAATCGGGAATCAGAGCATAAGTTATTTTGGACAGCAAGATGAGGCTCCCCGCTTGCTCGAGCGCTACAAGCAACGCGCACTCGGAATTTGGCGCAGAACCACTGTCCAAAACTTGCCATCAGGATGCGTGGCCGAATCGGCTGTCACCGTGGAGTTTTGTTGGAGCTTGCCTGAAACAGCTCCGAAGCGCTATTCCGCATCGGAGCTGATCAAGGGGTTTACCGGCCGCGTCCGCGAGAACTGCCGCCGCCACCGCCGCTGCCCTTGCGCGCCTGGTAGCAGTCCCGGCAAAATACCGGGCGATCGCCCCTGGGTTCAAACGGAACTGTTGTGGGCTGGCCGCAACCGGAACAAATCACAGGTGTACCCTGTGCCGGAGCCGAACGGTAGCCGGAGCCTCCCTGATCGTTTTTCTTTGCCTGACGGCAATTCTTACAACGCTTCGGGGTCGAGTAACCGCGTTCCTGAAAGAACGCCTGATCAGCAGCGGTGAAGGTGAAATCCTGCCCGCAATCGCCGCACGTAAGTTGAATATCTCCGGCCATGGGTCTCCTCGTGGAGATTGTACCGCCCAATAGCAAGTTTGCATACAAGGAATCTTCTGAATTCACAAAAGTTGTGTCGTCGTTCAATGAACAGGATGTTTCATTATTCTGGAGGCGAAAGCTCCGAATAGTACGTCGATCCGTCGTCGGAAGCCTGCTTTCAGTCGTTGAAGCGATTACTATATCCGTACGTCTTGAGCCTGCTGAACACCTTGAGCCTGAATGCGAATCTTGTACATTCTCACTTCGCTCGGAATTGGTGGAGCGGAACGTCAAGTGCTGGGTTTGGCTCAGCGAATGGCCGATCGTGGCCATGCCGTCGCCCTCTTGACGTTGCTTCCCGGCCGCAGCGAAGAGTGGGAGGCGACCCTTCCAGTCTTTCGCTTGGATATGCGAAAGTCCCCCGGCACTCTCCTGCGGGGCTTGGTGAAAGGCCGGCGCTATCTTAGCGAATTCGGCCCGGAACTCATTCACAGCCACACATTCCCCGCCAACATGGTGGCCAGGGTGCTCAATCTGCTAGGCCCTCCCACACCGCTCGTATCGACAATTCACAACGTTTATGAGGGTTCCTGGCTGCGGATGTGGGCCTATCGCCTTACCGACCCCCTAAGCCGAAGAACCACAGCCGTGAGCACGGCCGCCGCCGAACGCTTTGTCAAGCTCAAGGCCGTGCCGCGCCGCAAATGCTCGGTCCTCACCAACGGCATCGACACCAACGAGTTTGTGTCCGACCCGGTTCGCCGAACCGATGCCAGGGCTGCCATGGGAGCTGAGAGCCGATTCATCTGGCTCGCCGCTGGCCGCATTGCGCCCGCAAAGGACTATCCCTGCCTGCTCAGAGCCTTTTCCGGACTCCTCTCCTTCTCGCCGGATGCCTGCTTATGGATTGCAGGAGAGACCATCGATTCCGAGTCAATTGCAATTCAGACGCTCTCCTCTCAACTCAATCTTGGAAAGTCCGTCCGGTGGCTCGGGCTACGCCGCGACATGTCCTCCTTGCTCGACGCTGCCGACGCATTCGTACTCTCCTCGGCCTGGGAGGGCATGCCCCTGGTTGTGGGCGAGGCCATGGCGATGGAAAAGCCCGTCGTGGCCACCGATGTTGGTGGGGTCCGCGAGCTTGTTGGCGAGGCAGGGATCATTGTTCCTCCCAGCGATCCGGATGCCCTGGCTCGGGCGATGCTCGAAGTAATGATGGCTGAGCCCGCCGCTCGCGATTTCCTTGGCAGTTCCGCCCGAGAGCGCATTGAGACAAGATTCAGCATCGAGGCGAAGGCAAATGAATGGGAGAGATTCTACCGGGAAGTCCTCGCATAACGGCGCCTATTGTGGTCGCCAGAGTCGGAAGGTCCCGTCAGAAGATTAGGCACCACCTCCGATGCGAAGGAACTGAGTAAAAGTGGGTGCAAAGCCACTCAAACGGCTCCATAATTGCAGAATCAGGAACAAATCCCGAAGAAAACCCCTGAAATACCAATAGTTTCGCGTTCCACGTGGAAAACTAGGTCGAAACTCGGCGAACTCGGCCTTGGTCTTCAGGAGCCCTCGCGCTACCGAGAGCCCGCGAACGCACAACTTTCAACCCACACTCCGCCAGCTGCAAAACCCCATTCCCGCCATCTTGCCGATGATTCTCCCCGGCCGGCGTAGGCTATTCACATAGCTCCATCTTTCTCGCCCCCGCTCCCCAATCCCCGAGGCCTCGATCTCCAATCCCCTCCGATCTGTCAGGTATCCTCCCGGTCTATACCCCCCAAAACACCCCCCCTACCCCCCTTTTCTCGTGAAACTGTGAAGCACAGAAACTGTGTAACGCTGAATCCATTGGGCTTACGCTAACTACGATCCAAAAAACCATATCCTTATGATCGCGCCCGTCGGTATGTGCGACTCTCCACTCAGCTTGGCCTCTTCCGCAGGAAATATCAGGTAGAAACTGCCCTGTAAGGCAATATTTACACGCCCATTCGACAGCAACAAAGCCCTCTGCCCGGACCGGCTGGCGCAGTACCGCGCTCGCAACATAGTCAATCCAAAGCAAATCCAAGATTTCCACCAGAGCCGCGAGGTTTGGCGTCTGCATTGCAATCTCACAGGGCGAGCATAAGCAATCGATCCCTCGCAGACGCATTGCGAAGAATCACACGGCCGGGAGGCCGCACCCTTATGAACACAAAATTTGCAGCACTTTCTTCGATCTCCAGCCAGCTCGCAGTCATCCTGCTGGCATCTGCAATCGGGGGCCCTGCCAATGCGCAGCAGACGCAAGCGGCTGGGAATCCGTCAGGAACCACTCCTTCGGCGGCGCTTGAGCAACCATCCCCTGTGGCTACTCAGTCCACCGCCCGCGCCCCGAAGGAGGGGTTCTGGGGCCGTGTCAATCCCTTTGCGCGCAAGAAGTGGGTCAATGACCGCGTGAACCCTCTCCGTGGCAGGCTGGACGAACTGGATGAGGTGAGCGCCAGGAATGCCCGCGATATCAAGGATGTAGACAGTCGGGCGCAGGCCGGAATTCGTCAAGCCCAGTCCACCGCCGATTCTGCGAACCAGAAGGCACTCGCCGCAGATGGCCAGGCGCAGACCGCTTATAGCGCTGCGCAGGGGGCATCCACCCACGTCGATCAACTGAATACGACCGTCGCCGGGCTTGACCAATACCATCAGGCTTCCGAGGTCGAAGTCACCTTTCGCGGGAGCCAGCCGATTCTCTCGGCCGCCACCCGCAAGAAGCTCGACGATCTGGCAGCCAATCTGACCAGCCGCCGGGGCTACATTCTGGAGATCGAAGGTCACTCCCTTCTGGCCGGCAGTGCCGGTATCCAGAGCTCTGGCCGTCAAGCTGAGG
>Ga0302322_100006088_pt1 | contig 10653 bp, 10 predicted proteins | sample Fen_T0_2_FD_203757 | JGI IMG/M metagenome (GOLD analysis project Ga0302322, IMG submission 203757) | Peat permafrost microbial communities from Stordalen Mire near Abisko, Sweden - Fen_T0_2 | ecosystem: Environmental > Terrestrial > Soil > Wetlands > Permafrost | place: Sweden: Abisko... | reverse complement strand
ACGTGAAGCTCCAAATCGTCCGAACCCTGCCCTCGGGCTCCTACCGTTCGGTGCGAAACGGCGACTACTCGATCCTCGAGTCCTACATCGGAGCACTGCGCTCGGCGGAGAAGATCGTCTACCTCGAAAGCCAGTTCCTCTGGTCACCAGAGATCGTCGAGATCCTGATCGACAAGCTCGACCACCCGCCCACCGACGACTTCCGTCTCATCGTGCTCCTGCCCGCCAGGGCCAACGACGGCGCCGACATCTCAAGAGGCCAGGTCGCAGCCCTGATCGAGGCCGACGGCGATGACGACCGCTTCCTCGCCTGCACCGTCTACGCGCGGGAAGCGAAGCTGCGCGACATCGTCTACGTGCACGCAAAAATCGGCATCGTCGACGACCGCTGGCTGACGGTCGGCTCCGCCAACCTGAACGCCCACTCACTGCTCCACGACACAGAGATGAACGTCGTCACCCACAACGAGAAGATCGCACGAGAGACGCGGCTCCGTCTCTGGGCCGAGCACCTCGAGCGTGAGGAAGAAGACCTCACAGGCCCGACAGCGGAGATCGTGGACAACCTCTGGCGCCCCATCGCCACCGAACAACTCCACCGAATCGAGCGCGGCGAACCACTCACCCATCGCCTCGTTCTGCTACCGGGCGTCTCGAGCAGCCGGCGCCGGCTCATCGGACCGCTGCAAAGCCACCTCTACGACGTCTGAGCTCGCCCTAGCCCAGCGCGATTCTCGCGCTGTCCGTTCCTAAGCCGCCGAACGGGGCGTCAGATGCCCGGCGCACCGGCCGTTCTGGGTCACCTGAGCGAGTCCCCGGCTCAGGTGCGCTGGAGAGCGGTGAAGAGGTTTCGCGCGGCGCTCGCGATCGGAATGTATCGTTTGTTCGTTCCCACTCCAGCCTGCTGGCGAAAGGAATCAGGTGTTGCAGCCGCAGGGAGAGTTTGGACAGATGGATGGCGTGGTGATGCGGGACCTTGTCCGCCAGGGGGACGTTTCGGCTCTTGAGCTCGTCACTGCTGCGATTGGGCGGATCGAAGCGCAGAACGAGTCGCTGAACGCCGTGGCTCTGCCGTTGTTCGAGTTCGGACTGGCGACTGCCGCTGATCCTGCGCTACCGCACGGGCCGTTCACGGGTGTCCCATTTCTCTTCAAGGATGCGGGCGCCTGTTATGGAGGTCTGCCGCAGTATCTCGGCAGCGGCCTGCTGCGGTCGATGGGTTGGACAGCGCCAGCCGACACCGTGTTGGGCTCCCGGTTCCGTGATTGCGGCTTCGTTGTCGTGGGCAAGACGAATTTGCCTGAGTTCGGTGTCCAGGCGACCACCGAACCGCTCGCGTTCGGGCCGACCGCGAACCCGTGGGACATAACCCGATCCGCCGGTGGTTCCAGTGGTGGAGCAGCTGCAGCGGTGGCTGCCGGGCTGGTGCCGATCGCGCACGCCAGCGATATTGGTGGTTCGATCCGGATGCCCGCCGCCTGGTGCGGAGTGGTGGGATTGAAGCCATCACGGGGTCGGACATCGACAGCTCCTATCGTCGACCCCAACATGGTCGAGCACGTGATCACCCGTACGGTTCGCGACACGGCCGAGGTACTCGAAGCTGTGGCGGGACCGGCGCCTGGAGACCCTTATACGCTCGCCCAGTCCGAACACGGGTTCCTAGACGCGCTCGAGGGCAACCCCGCCCCGCTTCGGATCGGGCTGCTCACGAGCGTTGATGCGAGCTTCGTCACTGTCGCGACAGAGTGCGTGCAGGCGGCGGAGGAGACCGGGCGGCTGCTGGAATCGCTCGGCCACACGGTCCAGTCGGCAGGCCCGAGACACCTGTTCGATGACGCGTTCGTCGAGCACACGTTCGCCAGCACCGCTCGCGAGTTCAAGCGAATGCTCGACAACCTCGCCGCGGCGGTCGGGCGACCTCTGACACCGAGCGATGTCGAGCCGTTCTCCTGGGCGCTCGCCGAAGCCGGAGCAGCGATCAGCGACGAAACCTACTCGGCAAGCCAGACCTGGGAACGGGCCTATACATCGCAGGTGACCTCCTGGTGGAACGACGACTACGACCTTCTACTTACCCCCGCCGTCAGCGAGCTAGCGCCCCTGCTCGGGGAACTCGTACCGCTCCCGACCGATCCGCTCGCGATCCTGGGCCGATACCGGCAGATCTGGGCGTTCGCCGCCCCTTTCAACGTCACCGGCCAGCCCGCAATCAGCCTGCCGACGGGCCAATCCGCGGACGGACTCCCGATCGGCATCCAGCTGGTGGCCTCCCTGGGTCGCGAAGACCTACTGATCGAAGTCGCGGCACAACTGGAGCGGGCAACCCCATTCCCGACAGTTGTGGCGAGGTAGAAGCCGACGAACTGCGGTGTGGGGTCGGCGTATTTGTTCGTCTGAGAGAGCAACGTTGGCCGCTTCGACAGCGCGGCTTTCGTGTCCGCACTTCTGAACGAGCAGCTCCTAAGTTACGGCCGCCAACTCGACCCGATCGTCAACGAGATCGACCTTCTGGAGCAACGCATCCAGCGTGACCGCATCGACGAGGACAAGCTGATCCGCCAACTCGTCGCGATCAACCAGCGGATCACGCGACTCCGACTGCTCCGACACCTTCGAACGGCGAGCAGCCTCCACGATCGTCATCTCGCCCGAGCTGACTGAACAGACCAACCTGAACTTGTCTTCAACAGAGAGAACAACAGGGCGTGCCATCAGCGTGCTCCTTCAGATCAGGAGCCCGAAAATACCGCCCTGCCAGATTTCGTCAAGCGAGACAGATCAGCTCAAAAAGGCTACGGCAGCCGTCGCTGACAAGAAGGTCGGCGCCAAGAGAAATGGCCATGCGGCCAGTTAGGCCAAACAGTGGCCTGGCGGGACGTATTCTGTCGGCATGTTGGCGGTGAGTTGGATTGACGTGTTCTTCGTGATCACCGGCTCGTTCAGCGTGCTGATCACGATCCCGATGATCATGCTCGCCGTGTGGAGTAGGCGTGAGGCGACTGAGCTTCGGAGCATCCAGACGGATCTCGTGGGGTTGATGGGCGAATCGCGCCGGCTGGCGGCAGAGATCCATCTGCTGCAAGCCGAGATCCGAACGGAACAACACGAAGCTGTCGCCGCAGCGGAGGACGCGGTCACGGCCGCCACCGGTGCGGTCGGTGAGGTGGGAGCTGCGGTGGAGGACGTCGGCCGCATGGTCGACGCGCTCGCGGACGAGGGAGCCGATCATCGCCCGGGCGCCGTGCAGACACCGGACACGAGCGGGTGAGCACCCCCACGGTTGGCTCTCTGGTGAGTAGCGGTTCTTCTGTTGGCTAGACGTCTGATCACGCCAATTCTTGGCCGCCGGGGGCTCGGGTTCGGCGCCGACGAGAACGCTCGTGGATCGGCTTTCTGAACGCACGCTGGCGCACGCCGTAGTTTGCCCGCCGGATCCGCTGACGCAGGAGATGCCCGCGTCTCCGGTTCCACCGCTACTTCGAGTCGCCGGTCTGGAAGAAGCTCGCGATCGCGCCTGCCGAACCAGCGACGACGAGCACGGCCCAGATCTCAAGGACGACGTCGATGACTCGCCCCGCAACGGTGAGCGGATTCCTGATCTGGGATGAGACGGTGAGGAGTTGCACCGTCGTGAAGAAGAACGCGTCGAACAACGTATGGATGTCCGTCTGCTTGGCGTTCCGTTCGAAGGAGTAGACGATGGCCGTCCCGATCCCATCGATCACAGCGGTCAGAATCAGCACGAGCAGGAGCCGGCTGGCGAGCCGCCTGTGCCGTTCCTCCCACGTCCCAAGACGCTTCAGCTCTTCGAGGATCATCGTCGTCCATCCTACGGGCACACTCCGACACCGCTCATGCGATCCCGCACAGCGCCTGCCGGTCCGGGGACTGCTTGCCGCCCGGATACCGGAACCTGCGCTCCCTCACCGGCAACAGCGGCATGACGAGCTCTCACAACTCGTCCGAGACTTCCCGCGTGCTGGGGTGTAAGCTGTGGGTGGTGCCGTAAGTGATCGGTGCCGAGAGGCTTGTGCGGGTGCCGCATTGATCGGCTCCGCGACGCTCCCATCCTCAGCAAATTGGGTGGTCCTGTTCGTCGTTGGCCTGCGTTTCGGGGCGGCGGTGAGCAGAGTTCTCCCGCATCGCGGGACACCACCAATGCAAGGGGGCCTTGATGGGCACAGCAGTCAGTCTTCTGATGATCGCCGTCGGCGCGATCATGGTCTGGGCGGTGACCGCGACCGTGTCGGGAGTCAGCATCCACACCGTCGGGATCATCCTGATCGTGATCGGGGCCGTAGGGCTCGTGCTCTCGATCGTCTTCTGGCAGAGCTGGGGCGGCTTCGGCGGCACCGACAAGGCTGGAAGCAGCACGACCGTCGTCAAGCACTGAGCGCAAATCCGATCCCGTGACAGGGAAGAAAATGAGGCCACAATGTCTATCTGGCTCCTGATCTTGATCATCGTTGTCGTCGTTCTCCTGATGGGTGGCGGATTCGGCTACCGCAGACGCTCATGACATTCCATGTGCTGCGGCAGCTGCGCCCGCCAGCTCAAACCCGATCCAAGGTGAGCGCAGGATGAGCGCACAGCTCGATGGGCGCCGGAGCCACACGGCTCCCGATGCCCATGCGAGCACGATCGCGCCGCCCGGCCGTCCCGCGACGAGACGCGTTGGTGGCGGCCAACAAACCACCCTCGCGACAGACGACGAATCGGCCGCGAGATTCCGCAACAGCCCGACAAGAAGGAGCACATGATGAGCGGTACCACTGATGAGATCAAGGGAAGAACCAAAGAAGCGGTCGGCGTTCTCACCGACGACAAGGACCTGCAGCGAGAAGGCAAGACCGACCAGGCCGCGGCCGCCAGCAAGAACAAGCTCGATAGCGCCAACGACTGGGCCAAGCACAAGATCGACGACATCAAGAACAAGCGCAACAAGCACGACTGATCAGCCCGGACGCGTGAGGGCCGCGGCCGTGCCTGGTCAGCCTGGCACGGCCGCGGCCAGCGCGCCGGGGGTTCGCCGAAACACCAGCTCGTGGTGCAGCCGATTCGGAGCAGCCGCATCGACGCTCACCGACTCTCCGCGACTGGGCCGGCGAGGGCCGACGTTCGCTTCCGGGCTGGGCTGCTGTCGGGTCAGCCTGCAGCGGCGATCCGAGCCTTGTGCGCGGGGAGGTGTTAGCCGTCGACGAGGAGGCTCTGAATGGGTCCGAGGAGGCGGCGTGAGCGGTGCGAGACGCCGGGCAGGAGGACGAGGCGGTGTGTCAGCGGCGCACCGGCCCGACGCCGGGCGAGCTGCTGGGAGGCGATCGGCCACCACCCGGAAGTGTCGCCCGGACAGAAGTCAATCCCCCCGGCCCACTCGCAGTGTCCAGGCGCACGGCGTCAATGATTCGAGACCGCGATAAGCCCTCCTATGCCTGCGATGTAGAGCGCGAGGACGGTGATCGAGTCGATGCCCATGCGGAGGAGCTGCCTGTGGGGCCGGGTGATCAGCCCCCAGAGGTAGACAGCGGTGAGCACTATCCCAAGCGCGGTCAGGTAGATGTCCGTGTTCTGGGCCTGAGGCAAGACGGCTGAACCGGAGAGTAGGCCGGCCAGCAGGAACAACACCGGCAGGAATGCGTTGCCGCCGAAGATGTCCGAGACGGCGAGCTGATAGTCACCGAGCTTGATCGAGGCGATCCCGGTCGAGATCTCAGGCAGTGCGGTTGCGGCCGCGAGGAAGGTGGCCCCGAAGACGACACCCGAGACGCCCAGGTGGCTTGCGATCCGTTCGCCGGTTCGCTCGAGCATGATCCCGGCGGCGAGCGTCACGGCGCCGGCCAGCGCGAAGACGGTCGTGGCACGGGCGAGGCTCATTTTTCCAGCGGCGGACTGCTTGGAGTGTCCTCGCGGCTTCTCCTGGCCGCCAGGCGCCGTGCCCGAGGCGTCGTGCCACGGCAGACCGCGCCGGGCCCGACTCACGAGCCAGACGCCGACCAGCCAGCAGACCGCGATCAGGAGCGCGGCGGGCTCGAGGCGCGCATACGGGCGGGTAGCCGGGAGCTGGACACCCATCACCGAGATCGCGAGAACAAGGATCACGAGCAGGCCTTCGAGCCCGAGCACGAGCGAGGCAGCGCGCGTGGTCAGCGCCGACTCCGGCCCCATCGCCACGTCGAGGGCCACAAGGACGACCGTCTGGATCGCGATCCCGCCGAGGATGTTCCCGATCGCGATGCCGAGGTTATGCGAAAGCGCCGCCGAGGCAGTGATCGCGATCTCGGGCAGGTTCGTTGCCACCGCCAGCAAGACCGCGCCGCCAAGCGCCTCGCCCAGCCCGAGCCGCGTGTCGAGCACATCGGTCGAGCGCGACAGCTGGATCCCGGCGAACCACACAACCACGGCCGCCACCAAGAAGATCAAGACGAGCGGAACAAACCCCAGACCAGAGAACACACCCCGGTTCTACCGCAACGATCGGCCGGGCCGATTACCGTCAGGGCGAACTCGTCGAGCCACCCGCGCTCAGACAGCGGTCGCGACGGCTGGAAGTACCACCTCCAGACCCCAGCAAGTGGCAGCACAACGGCCTGCGGATCGCATCTGAGCGAGCGGCAAGCACCCTGAATCTCCATGGTAAAGGGGGTCGGGGCTAGCCGCTTGAGGCGGAGCGACCCATCCTGGCGAACCCCATCTTCCTCAGCACCCAGCCCTCCTGCTGAGGCGTAAGTCGATTCCAATACGCCTTTGCGGCCCGCTCTCGCTCCGACTGCGAAACCTGCTCAACCTCTGACGGAGGGAGAGTACGAGGTACGAATCCCACTGATTTTGGGTGCATCGGCTCTCCCTGAAGGGCTTAGATAAGCCATGCGCCCGGCACGATTCGAACGTGCGACCTCAGCCTCCGCAGGGCTGCGCTCCATCCCTGCATTATTGCGTGGGGGAACCCGAGATCGTGGCCGCCGGGTTCCGAGCCACCGGTCCGATACTTCGAATGGACGGTGCGACGGCTGCGTGCTCTCCCCGACAAGCACCGCGCTTCATGTTCGGATATGGCGACCCGATACAGTGGATAGAGCGTCGTAGGTGTAACAGTGGATAGAGCAACAACGGTTCGAATTCAGACGAAATACCTGCAAATCGCACACTTCGCCCCCGTAGCTCAGTGGATAGAGCAGTGGTTTCCTAAACCGCGTGCGCAAGTTCGATTCTTGCCGGGGGCATCAACAATCTCCCTGCTAGCTCCCATAATTCCGCGGCGCGCGAACTAGGTCAGGCCTCGCCCCTCGAACCTCCGCTTGCGATGCCTAGAGTGCTCCAGCGCCTGAAATAGACGCTCGGGCGGCGGTGCAAGCGGTTATTGACACCGCGTGCGCAAGTCCGAGTCTTGCCGGGGACGTCAACGCTGATGCCACGGCGAGGCGATAGCACAACAGGGTCGGAGAATCGCGGAACCGCGTGGCTCGCGGCTATGGGATCCAATGGCCCCGTCTCGGCCGGAGCTTCCGGGCACACGGACGGTCATCCAGGTCGAGTTGTCGCTTTGGCGAGACGTGGGCGAAGGTTGTACGCGGCGACCGTGTTCAGCCCGAGGATCTTCTCCTGCGCCGTGTTCGTGGTAGCGGCAATCAGCTCGCGAAGTGCACCCAGTACATCGGCGTAGCTCGCTGCCAGCGTGCATACCGGCCAGTCGGAGCCGAACATCAACCGGTCTTCACCGAACCACTCGCAGACGGGGTCTGTGTAGGCGCGCAGCTGCTCAATCGTCCAGCTCGTCCAGTCGGCCTCGGTCACCAGGCCAGAAAGCTTGCACCAGACATTGGGGAGTGCGGCCAGACGTCGCATCGGCCCTTCCCATTCGGAGTCAGAGCTGCCATTGGCGATTCGCGGCTTCCCGATATGGTCGATCACAAAGCGGGTCTCAGGGTTTGCCTCCACGGCCGCGACAGCCGCGTGCAGCTGCGGCGGTCGAACGACGAGGTCGTACGCAAGACCTCGGCGGCCGATTGCGGCAATTGATCGCTGGACCGATCCCTGCCGCAACCAGTCGGGATCACGTTCGCCCTGGACGAGATGGCGAATCCCGACGAGCGCGTCTCCGTTGGGTGCCGAGGCGAAGGACGCGAGCTGTGCTTCGACGTCATCGGGCTTCGTGAGGTCGACCCAACCGACAACTCCGCAGACGGGAGAGTCGGTGCCGGCGTCGGCCAACAGTTCCAATGTCTCGGCGGCATCATCCCTCGCTTGTACGACGACAGAGGCATCTACACCGGCTTTGGCCAGGACGGCTCGAAGGTCGTCAAGACCGAAGGGCCGGCGTAGCGGCGCCACGTCGTCGGTCATCCATTCGTAGTGTCCCTTCCCCGGGTCCCAGAGGTGGTGGTGCGCGTCGATGATCACGTGGCATCAGCGGGGACCGGAGCGTTCTCGGGCAGCAACCCCTCGTGCCTCAACTCGAGCCAGAGGTCGCTCGCGATGGGTTGTTCGAACAGCCGCGCGTTCTCCTCTGCCTCGTCGACTGTCCGCGAGCCGACGACGACAGAGGCGACAGCCGGGTGCGCACACGGGAACTGAATCGCGGCGGCCTTCAGCGGCACACCGTGCGCTGCACAGACGCCGTCGATGCGCCGCGCCCGCTCGACGATGTCCGGAGCCGCAGGGCCGTAGTCGTACTTGGGGGCGCGCGAGTACGGGTCGGCGAGGATACCGCTGTTGAAGACGCCGCCGACGATCACCGAGATGCCTCGTTCCTGGCAGTCCGGCAAGAAACGCTCGAGTGCGGAGCAGTCGAGCAAGCTGTAGCGGCCCGCTAGGAGGAAGCAGTCGAAGTCGCCCTCCTCGGCGAACCGCAAGAGCATCTGCCACTGGTTCATGCCGGCACCGATCGCCCCGACGACGCCCTCGTCCCGGAGCCGTACGAGCGCCCGACACGCGCCGTCGATCGCCTCGTCGAAGTGCTGGTCGGCGTCGTGGATGTGCACGATGTCCACGCGCTCGAGACCGAGCCGCTCGAGACTCTCATCAAACGACCGCAGGGCCCCGTCGTAGCTGAAGTCGAAGACTGGATTGAGAGCCGGGACGCCGGTCCAGGTCGACTCCCCATCCTGCACCTGCGTCGGATCCAACACGTCCGTCTCGCGCAACAGCCGGCCCACCTTCGTCGCAAGGACGAACTCGCTGCGTTGCTGACGACCCAACGCGACGCCAATTCGCTTCTCCGCATCGCCCATCCCGTAGAGCGATGCCGTGTCGAACAGTCGCACGCCAGCTGCCCAGGCGGCCTCGACCGTCTCGATCGCCGTCGGGGTATCGACCGCGTCGTAGAGGCCCCCGATCGGCGCCGACCCGAAACCGAGCCGCGTGACCTCGAGCGACGTCGTCCCCAGCCGCGTGCGATCGGCGACCTTCATGCGCCCTCCGGCGGCACGATGCCTTTCGCGAAGACGAAGCACCCCTAGAGGCGCTGCTCGCTGTTCGCGACAACGGCGTGGAGGACCGCGCGCGGTCGTAGAAGGCGAAGCGCTCGAGCGCGCCCAGCGGGAGCGCCTGCCCCATGGCGTCATCGATTGCCTTCTGCACCTCCCGTTGCACGTCGGGCAGCGCGTCCGGGTCGTCCGTGACCGCCATCCGCAGCGCCGGTGTCTTGATGAACGAGTCGAGCGGCATGAGCGACAAGATGGCCCGGGCAGCCTGTGGCGCATTCGCACCCGCCAGCCGAATCGGACGTCCGTGCGTGGTCGTTCGCGCCACCGAGTCGGCGGGGAAGTTGGCGTCGCAAAGCACGAGCTCGTCGCCGTGGCCCATCGCGGCAAGTACCCCCAGGAGCTCAGGCGTCAATAGTGGGTCGAGATTCTTCAGCATCGACTTAGAGCATCGCACCAATAATCCAAGGGTTGAACTCCTCCTCTCCGATGTCGGCGGCTTCGCTCTTCGAGGGCTTCCCCGACGCGACCGCGAGGATCTCCTCGAAAATCTCGGCACCGACCTCGTCGACGGTCGCTCCTCCGAGGATCCGCCCGGCGTCGATGTCCATGTCTGCCTGCTGCGAGGGTCCGACAGAGTGGACGGCGCGGCTTGGGAAGGCGGTAGTGAACCAGACCCTGACGCTGTCCCGGGACAGGTCCGCCGTAGTAGCCAGTGATCGTGAGATCACCGCTCTCAGGGTCGTCGGCCCCGGTCGCGACGCCAATGAGGTCGCCAGCTGACCAGCTCGGTGGTCTCCCCCACGCTTCGGTCAGATGCGCATCGTGGATTGGCGGCCCGTCGGGGCCACCCGTGACACGCCAGACGGTTGCCTCACCGGTTTCTGCGTTCCAGCCCCACTTGAAGTGCTCGACGGACGCTCCGCTGTCGAGGCGCGAGGGCTCGTCGAAACCGATGCGCGGCGCTGCCAGCCATCGCTATGGGCGCGGCGCATCGAGTTCGGGGAGCTGGGGGCATCCGGCGTACGCTTGAACAGTGCCCTGCATCGACGTCCACCCAACCCTGGTTGCATGGCTTGTAGCGGCAGCGTGAGAGTCCTTTCGTTTCGCTGGTGGTTTGAGAGCCGAGAGACCGGTCGGATCACCATCGCTCAGTTCCCGAACTGGCCCTTGTTCGCGATCGGAGCGGGATGGCTGGTTCGACTTGTCGTTAACGAGTCATCCGGGGTTTACG
>Ga0302322_100006087_pt1 | contig 10653 bp, 7 predicted proteins | sample Fen_T0_2_FD_203757 | JGI IMG/M metagenome (GOLD analysis project Ga0302322, IMG submission 203757) | Peat permafrost microbial communities from Stordalen Mire near Abisko, Sweden - Fen_T0_2 | ecosystem: Environmental > Terrestrial > Soil > Wetlands > Permafrost | place: Sweden: Abisko... | reverse complement strand
GTCGCCCGGCGAGAACCCGGCGACCAGCGCGTCGATGCGCGCCGCCAGCTCTGCGGGCAGCGGCGCGGGCGCGTGCGTCTCGAGCAGCTTGAGGGCCTTGCGGCGGGCTTTCTCGGCGAGGTCGAGCCCGCCTTCTTCCTGCCACCGCACGTGGCCCAGGCGGTTGATGATCGTCGGGCGCCACTGCGCCTTGCGCACGTTCTTGGCGGTGTGGCGGTGGGCGAGGAAGTCGCCGCCGGGGCCGACGGCGCGGACGACGTCGACCGCCAGCGTCTCCGGCGTCACCTCGACGCCGGCGAAGAGCTTGCGGTTGAGCGCGATGTACTCGTCGACGATGACGATGAGCTCGAGCGACGCGGTGAGGCCGAAGTCCAGGTAGCCCACGTCGTGGTTGAGGTTGGAGCCGGCGGCGAGGCACAGGAACGCCAGTTCGGCGATCTCCATGCCGGCCTGCGCGTCCACGACCTGCGAGTCGGACGTGCCGCCGTAGCCCCAGTTGGGGAGGTCCAGCCAGCGTGCCATCTCGATCTGGCAGAGGAACGTCATGAGGTACTCGGGCGCGTTGTAGGAGCTCTGCGACGTCGCCATGTCGAGCACCGCCGGGCCGATGCCGAACAGGAACGGCGCGCCCGGCTTACGCAGCTGGTGGATGACGAGCCCGAAGAGCGACTCGGCCACTCCCTGGCAGGTGTGGCCGGCGACGGTGATCGGCGCCGTGCCGCCCGCCAGCGGCGCCGGCGAGTAGATCGCCGGGATGCCGTGGTCGGCGCAGAAGAGGAGCTTCGCGAGGCTGTCGACCGGGTGGCTGAGCGGGCTCACCGGCTCGAGGTACATGGTGAAGTACGGCTTGGCGGCCAGCTCGTCCGGCCCGCCGCGCAGCGCCTCGGCGATGTCCGTCATCACGGCCAGGTCGCCGGCGTGCTCGGAGGTCATGACCATGGGCTTGGTCGTGTTGGCGACCATCGCCTTGAAGCTCTCGAGGTACGAGCGCTGCGGCTCGACGTCGTTGGGATGTGCGCACGACATGACGAAGTCGATGTTGGGCAGCGCGTCGCAGAGCCGCGCGGCGCGGGCGACGTCGGCGAGTCCGCTGGGACGATGCTCGCCGGTCTCGATGTCGTAGGTGCTCATGAGGTCCGAGCCGGTCCCGAAGTAGCTGTTGGACCGGCCGAGCGACATGGCCGGCTCGCCGGCGCGGTCGAAGACCTCGATCACCGCCGGCGCCGTGATGCGCGCCTTCTCCACGAGCTCGCGCGGGATCCTGACGAGGTCGGGCTCGGAGACCTCGCAGCCCGCGGCCCGCAGCAGCTCGAGCGCCTCGGGGTGCAGCACGCGCATGCCGACCGAGCCGATGATCTCGAGCGCGGCCTCGTAGATGGCCGTCTTGTCGGCGTCGGTGAGGTAGGTCATGCGGCCGGGGCGCGGCCGCTCTTCGCCCGCGCCTGTCCGTCCGTTGACTTCTGAGGTGGGCACAGCCGGCTCCTTCATGGGTCTGATGAACATCTCGCGCGCTCCACCCTGACTCCGCCCCGGCGGCACATCAAGAGGTCGCCGTTGCTGTCCAGAGTTCTGTACTCGTTTTCGTTGTCGTGCGCCGGGACGGCCGCTATGCTGGATTAGCGAGGAGGTGACGCGATGCCCGACGAGCGCAAGGCGGAGGAAGAAGGGACCACCTGGGGAGCTGCGCGCGTCCTGGATGTGCTCGAGTTCCTGGGCCGCCGCACCAGCCCGGCGCCGGCGAGCATCATCGCGGCGTCGTGCCACATCCCGCGCTCGAGCACCTACGGGCTGCTCAACCTCCTCAAGGAACGGCGCTTCGTCACGTACCGCGCCGACGAGCGCGCCTGGTCGCTCGGCTCGGCGGCGTTCGAGCTCAGCGCCGACGCGCCGCTGTTCGCCCACGGCCTCGCCGTGTTGCGCGCGTTCGCCACGTCCTCGCGCGGCCTCACCGTGCAGCAGATCGCGACCGGCGCCGGCATGTCACGCGTCGCCGTCACCCGTATCCTGCCGCACCTCGTCGAGAGCGACCTCCTTCACGCTGATCCTGACGGCACCTACTCGCTCGGCCTGGAACTGGTCAGTCTGGCTTCGCGCGTGGGCTGGGTGGACAGGCTGCGGATCGCGGCGCGCGCGCATCTCGTGCGACTCCGCGACGCGACGGCCGAGACGGCCAATCTCATCATCCTCGACGGCGACCACGCCATCTACGTCGACCAGGTCGAGAGCTCCTATGCGCTGCGCCACAGCGGCTGGGTGGGTCGCCGCGTGCCGCTGGCGGGCACGGCGACCGGCGGGGCCTTCGAGGACCGCACCACGTCACACGTCGCCGGTGACGCGGTGGAGGCCGGCGTGACCGCCATCGCCTGCGCCATCGACCTGCCCGGTGACGACGCCGCCGTCAGCATCACGGCGCCGAGCTGGCGCATCGAGGAGTTCGGCATCGTGCGCGCCCAGCGGATGGTCGAGGCCGTGGCGCGCGAGATCTCCCAGCGGCTCAAGTCCTAGAGCCGGAGCCGCCGAGGCCGGACGCGGCGCGGGAGGACACGCCGCGGCCATTCACCGGGCAGCGACGCCAAGGGGGCCGGCGGACGACTGTCCGCCGGCCCCCTTGCTGGTGCGTCTGCTCTGCTTGCGTCGAAGCGCCTAGACGAGGTCGCGGACCAGCCTGACGGCGCCGCCGGCGTCCGGCGCATAGCCGGCGGCGCCGATCTCGTCCGCGTACGCCTGCGTGAGCGGCGCGCCGCCGACGATCGGCTTCGCCGACAGCGAGGCCGCATGCAGCGCCTCGATGACGACCTTCATCTTCGGCATCGTCGTCACCATCAGCGAAGACATGGCGACGATGTCGGCGTCGTGCTCCCGCGCGGCGGTGACGAAGTCCTCCGTCGCGACGTCGACGCCGAGGTCGAAGACGTTGAACCCGGCGCCGTCGAGCATGAGCGCCACGAGGCTCTTGCCGATGTCGTGGACGTCGCCCTCGACGGCGCCGATGACGACCGTTCCGCGACCGCCCGCCGCCTCGACGGCGAGATGCGGCGTGATCACGTCCATGGCCGCCTTCATGGCGTCGGCCGCGACCAGTACCTCGGGAATGAAGAGCTCGCCGGTGGCCATCTTCGCCCCGGCCTCATCCATCGCGCTGATCAGCGCGGAATCCATGATCTCCTGTGCCGTGGTGCCGGCGTCGAGTTCGGCCTGCGCGGAGCGCGCAGCGCCTTGCTCATCGCCCGCGAGGACGGCCTGCCTGATGTCGTTGATCGACACGGTTCCTCCTAAAGAGCGGTCCGCCTGCGGCGACCCACTCGCTTGTTGGCGTGCGGCGACAAGTGTCCCAGGGACGCGGACAGTCTCGTTGTCACGGACAAAGGGCCTTGTCGGCGCGAGCGACCACTGCGTCCATGTCGCGCCGCACGTCGTCGGGCAGATCGACCGGCTTCGCCTCAGTCTTCAGCCGCCGGTACTCGTCGACGGCGCGCTCGTAGAGGTCCTTCTCGCCCTCGGCCTCCCAGGTCTGTTGCAGCTGGAAGCGGAACAGCCCGGGCTCGACGTAGTCACGGCAGTGGCGCAGGGTGTGCTTGCTGTGCACGAAGCTGCCGCCGATGCCGGCCGCGACGATCTCCTCAACGGCGAGGTGGTCGTCGTCGACCTGCACCCCCCCGACGTACTCCTTGAGGAGGGCGATCAGCTGGTTGTCGATGATGAGCTGGGCCGGGCTCGCCAGACTGGCGCCGCCCAACCGCCCCAGGCCGTAGGCGATGTCCATGCCGGCCATGATGCTCATGAGGCCGCCGAGGGCCTTCTCCGCCACGGCCCGTCCGTCGGAGACGTACGTGTCGGTCATGATGGGGCACCCCGAGACGGGGATCCCGAAGCCCTCTTTGCAGAGCTGGACGCCGGCGGAACGCTGCACGTTCGCCGCCGGCGTGGCCAGCGTGGAGAACCCGGTGGCCATGTCGCCCGGCACGTTGAACTGGGTCATCATCGCTGGGTGGCCGGGCTTGACCACCTGACACAGGATGATGTGCGCCAGCACCTCGGCGCAGTTCTGCACGACGCTGCCGGCGACGGTCATGGGGCTGACGAAGCCGGACATCACATGGCCGTCGGCCGAGATCGGCACGCCGTGATGGCACGCCTGGATGATCTCCTCGGCGTCCATCTCCTTCATGATGAACGGCGACACGGTGCCCGGATTGATGATCGCGACGCTCTGTTCGCGGAGCGCCTCGACGCTGCCCATGCGGGCGACCATGAGCTCGAACATGAACGGGACCGCTTCGCGGCTGAAGGCATGCATCCACAGCGGCTTCGTCGTGTTCTGCATCTGGATGCTGAGCGCATGGACCTCGGCGCTCTCCGCCGGGACGTCCATCGGCGTCTGGATGGCGCAGATGTCGGCGTGGTCGAGGATCTCGATGATCTGGCACCACTCGGCGTAGCGCGCCGCCGTGTTGTCCTCGAAGCGCTTCGAGTCCACGTCGTGGTGCAGCATGCTCTGGATGTTGGTGCAGGAGTAGAACAGCCCCTCCGGGTGCGGGATGGGGCAGTCGTGACTCGCGTCGGCTCCCTTGACGGTCAGCTCGCCCGGAACGCTGGCGATCGCCGTCTCGATGAGGTCGACCGGAAAGCGCACGACGTGCGTCTCGCGGTCGACGTCCGCGCCGGCGCCGGCGAGGATGTCGAGCGCGCCGTCGTGATCGATCCTCATGCCCATGGTCGAGAGCAGGTACAGGCATTTCTCGCGCATCGTGCTCACCTGGTCGGAGGAGAGCAGTCGCAGCTTCAGTGTGTCTCCCATGTGGTGTCTCCTTGGGATGCGTCGCAGAGGCCCGCCCTGTGGGCGAGCTCTGCCGTGCGTTTGGAGAAGAGGTGGCGCCGGCCGCGGCGGGCGCGGCGCTCGGGCGAGTCTACGGCCCGCGGGAGTCGAAGCTGGTGCTGTCGGGCGTGAGGACGTAGGGGGGCACGCCCGGCAGGAGGGCGAGACGGTACATGCTCAGCGTGAGAGCATTCTCTCTCTCTGTCATCGGACGATCCCCCTCGGTGCGCGGCCGCGAGGCCGGGCGCCAGTCGCGAGCGATGACTCCGCAAGTCCGGCCATGCTACGGCTGCGACGCCGGCCGGGCAAGTCCCTCGCCGTCGAGTCCACGGCCATGGACGGCTTCGCGCTCGAGCGGCCGTCCCGGCGCTGCGACTGGACCGTCCGCAGGCCTCATTTGCGTCCGTAATCCCGGACAAGACCCCCTGCGGGTGGGCATCCCCGCGAGCCTCCCCTACAGTCGCGCGAGAGACTGCGGCGGCGCCGCCCGCGACCGTCAGGCCGTCAGGCGCCGCACCTGAAGCCCCGCGAGAGGAGACTTCCCGTGACCATCACCCTGGACGGTTCGTCGCTCACCGTCGAGAAGCTCGTGCGCATCGCCCGCCACGGCGAGCAAGTGGAGCTCGATCCAGCCGCTCTCGAGCGCATCAAGGTCTGCCGCGCCATGCTCGAGGACAAGATCAAGGCGCGCGAGATCATGTACGGCACCAACACCGGCATCGGCGAGTTCAGCGAGATCGTGCTCGACGACGACCAGGTGCAGCAGTTCCAGCGTTTCCTCGTCTACAACCACGCCGCCGGCATCGGCGCGCCCGCGCCGATCGTGGGCGTGCGCGCCGCCTTGGCGGCGCGCGCCAACGTCCATGCCCACGGCAACTCGGGCAACCGGCCGGAGATCACCCAGACCCTCGTCGCATTGCTCAACGCCGGCGTCACGCCGGTCATGAGCTCCAAGGGCTCGGTCGGCGCCTGCGGCGACCTCGCCCCGATGGCCCAGATGGCGCTGGTCATGATGGGCGAGGGCGACTCGTTCTACCAGGGTGAGCGCATGACGAGCCGGGAGGCGCTCGAGCGCGCCGGCATCCCGATCCCCGGGCTGGAGGCGCGCGACGGCCTCGCCACCATCAACGGCTCCAACGTCCTCACCGGCATGAGCGCGCTTCTCTGCCATGACGCCGACCGCTGGCTGCGCCAGGCCGAGATCGCCGCGTCCATGAGCCTCGAGGCGCTGCTCGCCAACCTCAAGCCCTACAACAGCAAGCTGCACGAGCTGCGCGGATTCTCCGGCGCCGTGCGCAGCGCCGCCGCCATCCGCGCCTGTATCCAGGAGAGCGACCTCGCCACCGGCAAGATCAAGACCAAGGTGCAGGACGCCTACTCCATGCGCTCGACGCCGCAGGTCATCGGCGCCGCCCACGACGCCCTCAAGTGGGCGAAGAGCCAGGTGGAGATCGAGCTCAACGGCGTCGGCGACAACCCGATCTTCGTCCCCGAGGACAAGCTCACGCTGACCGGCGCGAACTTCCAGGGCACGCCGGTCAGCCTCCCCATGGAGATGATCGGCCAGGCCATCACGATGGTCAGCGTGCTCAGCGAGCGGCGGCTCAACCGCCTCGAGAACACCGCCACGAGCCAGGGCCTCCCAGACTTCCTCACGCCGAACCCCGGCTTCTACAGCGGCCTGATGCTCAGCCAGTACACCGCCGACATGCTCATCACCGAGCAGCGCATCCTCTCGGCGCCGGCGAGCACCATGAGCATCCCCGCCGCCGCGGACCAGGAGGACTTCGTCTCCATGGGCATGAACACGGCCCTCAAGAACCGCCAGATCCTCGAGAACGCGTTCGGCGTACTCGGCATCGAGTTCATGGCGGCGGCACAGGCGCTCGATTTCCGCGACTTCACGCCGGGCAAGGGCGTCCAGGCGGCCAAGGCCGTCATCCGCCAGCACGTCGACCACCTCGACGTGGACCGGCCGCTGTTCCCGGACCACAACGCGATGGCCGCCCTCGTCGAGTCCGGCGAGATCCTGGACGCGGTCGAGGCCGAGGTGGGCCCGCTCGGCTGAGCCCGGGACTGGAGGGGCCGGTGGACGAACAGACGGTGCACGCGCAGCTGGAGGAGGCCGGCCTGCGGGTCGGGCCCGTCCACCGCAATCTGCCCTCCCCCGAGCTCACGGCCCGCTCCCTCGCCCGTCAGGAGGGGATCCTCGCCGCCAACGGCGCGCTCGTCGTCAGGACCGGCGAGCGTACGGGCCGCTCTCCGGCCGACCGCTACATCGTCGACGAGCCGGAGGCCGCCGGCGTCGCGTGGGGCGGCCCCAACCAGCCGTGCTCGCCGGAGTACTTCGAGCGGCAACTCCAGCGCGCGAGCGACCACCTGCGCCGTCGCGAGGTGTACGTCTTCGACGGCTACGTCGGCGCGGAGCCGGCGTACCGCATGCCCATCCGCGTGGTCGCTCGCGCGACGTGGCACGCCCTCTTCGCGCACACGCTGTTCGTGCGCCCGGAGCCCGTGGACCTCGAGGGCTTCGCTCCGGGCTTCACGGTCGTGCAGTGCGGCGAGCTGGAGGCCGATGAGGCGCCGGAGGGTGCGGCCGCAGGCCGCGGGTCTGGCGCCGGTCCGGCCGGCGACCCGCCGTCCCCGGTCTTCGTCGGCATCTCCTTCAAGCGCCGCCTCGTCCTGATCCTCGGCACGATGTACGGCGGCGAGATGAAGAAGGCGCTCTTCACCGTCATGAACTACCTGCTGCCCGAACGCGATGTGCTGCCGATGCACTGCTCGGCGACGGCAGGGCGACTGGGCGACGTCGCCCTCTACTTCGGCCTCTCCGGCACCGGCAAGACCACGCTGAGCGCCGATCCTTCTCGCCGCCTCATCGGCGACGACGAGCACGGCTGGACCGACCACGGCGTGTTCAACTTCGAGGGCGGCTGCTACGCCAAGGTCATCCGCCTCTCCGCCCGCGCCGAGCCGCAGATCTTCCAGGCCATCCGCTTCGGCTCCGTGCTCGAGAACGTCGTGGTCGACCCCATGACGCGCGCGATCCACTGGGACGACGACTCCATCACCGAGAACACGCGCGCGACCTACCCGGTGAGCCACATCCCGGTCGCCGTCGCGACGGGCGAGGGCGGCATGCCGCGCAACGTCTTCTTCCTCGCCTGCGACGCCTACGGCGTGCTGCCGCCGATCAGCAAGCTGACGCCGGAGATGGCGAGCTACCACTTCCTCTCCGGCTTCACCGCCAAGGTCGCCGGCACGGAGGCCGGCGTCGACGAGCCCGAGCCGACCTTCTCCGCCTGCTTCGGCGCGCCGTTCATGCCGCGCGACCCTGTCGTGTACGCGGAGATGCTGGCCCAGCGCCTGCGCCGCGGGCCGGCGCGCTGCTGGCTCGTCAACACCGGCTGGTCGGGCGGCCCGTACGGGCAGGGCAAGCGCATGCGCATCTCCCTGACGCGCAACCTCCTGAAGGCCGCGCTCGAAGGCGCGCTGGACGACGTGCCCTGCGCGCCGCATCCGGTCTTCAAGGTCCTCGTCCCGGAGCACTGTTCCCGGGTCCCCGCACGTCTGCTCGACCCGCGCTCCACCTGGCCGGACCCGGCCGCCTACGACGCGCGCGCGGCGGCGCTGGCGCAGCGGTTCGCCGCCAACTTCGAGCGCTTCGCCGGCCGCGTGTCCCCCGACGTCGCCGCGGCCGGCCCCAGCGTCGCCGACTGAGACTACGACTTCGCGGCTCGAGCCGCGGCCTCCTCACCTGAGGCGCCGCGGCGTGCCACCGGGCTCCGCACACATCCGCGTGGGGTCCCGTCACCCGCCGCCACGAGCCGACGTTCCTCTCAAGGACCTCCGCGCGCGAGCCGATGCCTGAATCAGAGACAAGGGCGCCACCTCTTGTGGCGACGATCATCCGCGACCCGGGGAGTGGACGACGCATGGCAGAACGAGCGGACAGCTACACCCGAGGCGAAGTGACGGCTCGAGGCTTCGAGGCGCGCTGCGTCACCGACGACAGTGTCGAATACCTCTGGCACCGCGGGTACGGTCTGCGTGCCGACCAGAGAGAGCGCACGACGACTCTGATCACCGACCCGGCCATGCTGCCCGACGGTCCCTGGACCGCGACTGCCCTCGGCAGCGAAGAACTGCGCGACGCTTCGCTGCTCGAACCTCTCTGACGTCCGCAGCCCGGCGGCCCGCTCCCGCGCCGCCACGGCGCCCTGATGAACATGCGCGACACGCCCTCGAGGGCCGCCATCGCGGCTTCTGACGTCCCAAGCGCGACTGCAGGATCCTCTGGAGAGATGTCGCAGGACGAAGAGCGTGCCCCCGAGAATCTCGCCGCTCCCACTGCGCCGACCGCCCCTGCCGCCTCAAGCGGGACGGACGGAACGGTCCAGGACGAGGTCCCAGGCGATGTCCCCGGGCAGCAACGTGGGCAACAGCGGAGGATGGTGCGAAAGGGGCGGGGGAGAAAGTCCCTGCAAATACGTGGCGGGAGCGACGGGGCTCGAACCCGCGACCTCCGGCGTGACAGGCCGGCGCTCTAAACCAGCTGAGCTACGCCCCCGCGAAAGGATGCTGACGGCGGTCACGGAGCGACCGGCCGCGCTGCAGCGAATGCGGAGTCTAGCATACGACCTCCGGCGCGGCAAAACGGCGGGGAGGCGGCGCAGGGGCAGTCGCGAGGGTGGAGACGACGGCGCGGGAAGGGCCGGCCGGTGTCAGGCGGGGCCGGCTCCGTCGCGTTCCTGGGAGCGCTTGGCGGAGTAGCCACTCCGTCGCGACGAGACCGCGTACTCGAGGATCGCGCGGCCGAACGACGGCCTGCCCGGCAGGCCGTGCAGGCCGCGCACCCGCGGCGCCGCCAGCGCGTCCTCATAGGCCTCGATGACGCTGTCGGTGATGCGACCCCACGAGAGCTCGGCGGCGGCGGCGCTGCCCGCGGCCGCAAGGCGCCGCCGCTCCCCCTCGTCGTGCAGCAGGTCGTACAGCGCGTCGGCGAGGGCGACGGGGTCGCCGGGGGGCGTGAGCCGCCCGGCCTGCCCGTCGCGCAGCACGGCGCGGTAGCCCGGCAGGTCCGAGGCGACGACCGGCACGCCCGCGGCCATCGCCTCGGCGAGGACGATCCCGAAGCTCTCCGCGGCCAGCGACGGCGCGCAGACGATCTCGGCGTCCGCCAGTTGGGCGACCTTCTCCTCATCGGCGACCCAGCCGAGCGCGTCCACGCCGCTGATGTCCACCGGCAGGCCGGAGCCGTTGCGGTCGGTCTCGAGGAGTTGCCGGCGCGTGGCGCCGGCGACGACCAGCGTCGCGTGCGGCACGCGCTCGCGCAGGAGGGTGAACGCCTGGAGCAGCACGCCGAGTCCCTTGCGCCGCTCGGCGCGTCCTACGAACAGGATCCGCCCGCTGACCTTGGGAGCTCCCACAGCCGATGCATACTGCTCCACCGGCACGCCGTTGGGAATGATGCGGTACGGTCCGGGGAACCGGCTCTGCGGGAACGCCCGGGCGGCTTCGCTCACGGCGACGCGGACGTCGATCCGTCGCATGATGGCGCCGACGATCGGCCGCATGGTGTCGTAGTAGCCGGACGCGTCAAGCGCTGCGTGGAACGTGCCGATCACCGGCGACGTCGCCATCAAGACCGCCATCATCGAGACCATCGGCGTGCACGGCTCGTGCACGTGCAGCACATCGAAGCGGCTGTAGCGGATGGCGCGGTCCATACGGTTGACGATCTGCGGCGAGAAGTTCACGTAGGCGACCGAGCCGTTGCTCGGCACCGGCATGGCCATGCCGACGGGGACGAACCGCTCGGCCATCCCGTGGCGGCG
>Ga0302322_100006086_pt1 | contig 10653 bp, 8 predicted proteins | sample Fen_T0_2_FD_203757 | JGI IMG/M metagenome (GOLD analysis project Ga0302322, IMG submission 203757) | Peat permafrost microbial communities from Stordalen Mire near Abisko, Sweden - Fen_T0_2 | ecosystem: Environmental > Terrestrial > Soil > Wetlands > Permafrost | place: Sweden: Abisko... | reverse complement strand
CCTGACCCGCGAGGGCACCGCCTTCCTGCCCCATGCGGTGGCAGTGCTGGACGCATTGACTGCCGCGAGCAGCGCGCTGCTGCACGAGACCCGGCCGGCGGACGAGACGGTGCGCGTCGGCGCCCTGCCCACGGTGGCGCCCGATCTCTTGCCCGGCGTGCTGAACCAGTTGCGCGCGCGCCGGCCCGCCACCCGGGTGGTGGTGCAGACCGCCGCCAACGCGCCGCTGCTGGAGATGCTGCGCGGCGGAGCCATCGATTTCGCGATCGGCCGGATGAGCGACCCGCAGCAGATGATGGGCCTGTCCTTCGAGTTCCTGTTCGTCGAGCCGCTGGTGCTGGCGGTGCGCCCAGGCCACCCGCTGGCCGGCAACCCGCAGGCGCGCCTGGCCGACGTGCTGGCCTACCCGCTGGTGGTGTTCGCGCGCGGCACCATCCCGCGCCACAACACCGAGGGCTACCTGGCCTCGCAGGGCTTGCGCCTGCCGCACAACTGCGTTGAGACCCTGTCGGTGTCGGTTGGGCGGCTCTTGACCCAGCGCTCGGACTCGGTGTGGTTCACCCCCGCCGGCGCGGTGCGCGAGGACATGGCGCAGGGTTTGCTCGCGCAAGTCGACCTGACCATGCGCGGCACCGAGGAGCCGGTGGGCCTGCTGCTGCGCGCGGTGCCGGGCGATGCCGGGCAGTTGAGCGAGGCGGCGCGCGAGTTCGTGAGCGCGCTGCGCGCGGCAGCCGCTGTGCGGCGTGAGGCTGGCGAGGCGGGAACGCGCGGCACTGGCCGGGCGATTTGAGCAGGCCGGCCCTGGCGCGCGTTCTGCGGGCGGGTCAAGGGCACGCCGCGGTTCCGGCGGGTGGTTGCGATGCGCAGCTGCGGCGGGTGCTTGCGGTTTGAGGCTGCTGCGTGCGCTGGCAGCATGTGGTTGCGGCGTGCGGTTACACCTTGTGGTTGCACCGTGTGATTGCGTTGAGTGGCTGCGGTTCGCGGTTGCGGCGTGTGACTGCGGGGTGTGGCTACGGCGTGTGGTTACAGCGTGTGGATGCGCCGTGCCGTTACACCGTGTGGTTGCACCGTGTGATTGCGTGGAGTGGCTGCGGTTCGCGGTTGCGGCGTGTGGTTACGGCGTGTGGTTACGGCGTGTGGTTACGGCGTGTGGTTACGGCGTGTGGTTACAGCGTGTGGTTACGGCGTGTGGTTACAGCGTGTGGTTACAGCGTGTGGTTACGGCGTGCGGATGCGCCGTGCAGTTACACCGTGTGGTTGCGTTGAGTGGCTGCGGTTCGCGGTTGCGGCGTGTGACTGCGGCGTGTGGCTATGGCATGCGGTCGCGGCGTGCGGCTGTTTGCAGTGCGCGGTTGCAAGCCGCGGCCGCTGTGCGGTCAGCCTCAATGGGTACGCGCCGCAGGGCGAGCGCCGGTGCGGCGCACGGCGATGAACCGAGCTTCGCGGCAGGCGCCGCGAAGCTCGTGCGATTGCTAGAGTTGAAAGCGTGTCATCGACCCCATCAGCTGCTCAGCCATGGTCTCCAGCTGCCTGGAAGTGTCGCGGCTTTGCGAGATCGAGGCGTGGTTCTGCTCGGCCGAGCTGGCGATCTTTTCGGTGTTGCGGGCGATCTGTTCGCTGGCCTGCTGTTGCTCTTTTGTAGCGTGGGTCAGTTCGCGCAGTCCGGAGGCTGCCTTCTCGGCTTGCGCCTGCAGGGTCTCCAGCGGGGTGATCAGGTCGGAGATGGTGGCCACGCCGGTAACCACGCGGGCCTTGACGTTGTCCAGCAGGGTGCCGGCGCTGCCCATGTTGGACTGGATCGCCTCGATGGTCTTCTGGATTTCGCTGGTGGCGTTGGCGGTGCGTTCGGCCAGCTTGCGCACTTCGTCGGCCACCACGGCGAAGCCGCGGCCCTGTTCGCCGGCACGGGCTGCCTCGATGGCGGCATTGAGCGCCAGCAGGTTGGTCTGGTCGGCGATTTCCTTGATCAATTTCACCACGGTGCCGATTTCGCCGGCCTGGCCTTGCAGGGCCTGCATCTGGCTGGCGAAGTCGGTGACGGAGCGGTCGATCTCGCCGATCTCGCGGGAGACCTTGTTGCCCATCGTAAGGCCGGAGTCGGAGATCTTGACAGTGGCTTCGACCACGTCCTGGGCGAACTTGGCGGAATCGGACATCTGGCCGATCGAAACGGTGAGTTCTTCGACCGAGGCGGCGGTGGAGGATACGGCTTCATTCTGCGAGGCGGTGCTGCCGGAGAGTTCGTTGGCGGCCACGGCGAGCTGGGAGGCGGAAGCCGAGACGTTGCCGATGTCGCGCTGGACGTTGCCGATCAGCTCTTTGAGGTTGCTTTGCATGGTGCCGATGGCAGTGAGCAGGGCACCAGTTTCGTCCATCCGCCCGACTATGATCTCGGAGCGCAGATCGCCGCCGGCGACTTTTTCGGCGACCCGGACAGCCTGGCCCAGCGGGGTGGTGATGGAGCGGGTCAGCAGCCAACCTATAGCCGTGGCCACGCACAGGGCCGCGGTGGTCAGGGCGATCACCCAGGCGCGGGCGCGCGCGCTTTCGGCCTGCATGTCGACCTGCTCCTTGGCGATCTGGACTCGGGTGTGCTTGAGCAGGGTTTGCGTGGAACCTATGTAGGCCTTGAGGGCAGGCAGCACTTCCTCTTCGGCCTTCTTTTGCGCCTCTTCCTTCTTGCCGTCCTTGATCATCGCCACGGTGGCATCCAGGCGCTCCAGATAGACCTTGCGCTTGGCCATCGAGACGTCGACCAGTTGCTTGCCTTCGGCGGTGGTCAGGTGGCCGAAGATATCCTTTTGCAGTTCGCCGACACGGGCGCGCAGGCTGGCGGAATCGGCGAGGTCAAAGGCGGTGAACACCTTCTGGGTGGCCGCCAGGTCGCCGAACTTGGCGCCCACCAGGTTGCGCGCGCCGGACAGGGTCAGGATGTTGATCCACTCCTGGGCGTTGCGCTCCTGCGCCATCGAATCGTCGGTAAGCTTCTTGTAGCCTTGCTCAAGGTCGTTCAGGCACCAGATCGAGTATCCGGCCGCGCCGGTGGTGATGGCGAGTATGGCAAACAGGCCGACGGCGAGGCGCCGGCCTATGGAGAATCCGCGTTTCTTCATGCTTGTGGCTCCTTGGGGTCCCTGATTCGGTAATAAGCACCCTTGTGAGGTTGTCTCTGACGTTGCCTGGTTCTAAGGGTCGCCTATTGTGACTGGCGGGCCATGGCTGGCTAACGCGGATTAGCGCGAACAATCCACCGCTGTTCGTGCTTTTGGCGCGCCGTAACCAACCGCCACGCAGGGCCGCGATAGCGTTAAAGTGTCGCCCACACCAGGTACGGAGCCAAACCGCACCACCGGCCGACAAGTGGGATGCCGCGGAACCCGGGCCGCCGCCGGGCCGTCATCAGCAGGCCCACCGAACCACCAGTACGGAGAATCCCATGACAACAAACCGCAACGAACGCGACTCTTTCGGCGCCATCGCCGTCCCGGCCGACCGGCTGTGGGGCGCCCAGACCCAGCGCTCGCTGGAACACTTCCATATTTCCACCGAGCGCATGCCCGCCGAACTGGTGTACGCCCTGGCGGCGGTCAAGCGCGCAGCGGCGGTGGTGAACCGCGACCTCGGGCTGCTGAACAAGGACAAGGCCGGCGCCATCATAGTCGCCGCCGACGAGGTGCTGGCCGGCCAGCACCCGGGCGAGTTTCCGCTCTCGGTATGGCAGACCGGCTCGGGCACCCAGAGCAACATGAACATGAACGAGGTGCTGGCCAACCGCGCCTCCGAGTTGCTGGGCGGAGAGCGCGGCATGGGGCGCAAGGTGCATCCGAATGACGATGTGAACATGGGCCAGTCGTCCAACGACATGTTTCCCACCGCGATGCACGTGGCGGCGGCCACCGCGGTTGCCACCCACCTGCTGCCGGCGCTGGCCCGGCTGCGCGCCACCCTGGCGGCCAAGTCCGACGCCTTCAAGGACATCGTCAAGATCGGCCGCACCCACTTGCAGGACGCCACCCCACTCACCCTGGGACAGGAGTTCTCCGGCTACGTCGCGCAACTCGATTTCGCGCAGACCATCATCGCCGCATCGCTGGCCGGCTTGTGCGACCTGGCGGCCGGCGGGACGGCGGTGGGTACGGGCCTGAACACCCACCCGGAGTTTGCCGCGCGCATCGCCGCCGAACTGGCGCGCACCGGCAAGCTGCCGTTTAGGAGCGCGCCCAACAAGTTCGCCGCCCTGGCCGGCCAGGAGGCTCTATTGGCGGCGCACGGTGCCCTCAAGACGCTGGCCGCGGCCTTGATGAAAATCGCCAACGACGTGCGCTGGCTCGCCTCCGGCCCACGCTCGGGCTTGGGCGAGATCACCATCCCGGAGAACGAGCCGGGCAGTTCCATCATGCCGGGCAAGGTCAATCCGACGCAATGCGAGGCTCTCACCATGCTGTGCTGCCAGGTGTTCGGCAATGACGTGGCGATCAACTTCGGCGGCGCCTCCGGCAACTTCGAGCTCAATGTGTTCAAGCCGATGATCATCCACAACTTCCTGCAAAGCGTGCGACTATTGAGCGACGGGATGACCAGTTTCGAAGAGCATTGCGCGCGCGGCATCGAACCCGACCGGGCGCGCATTGCCGACCTGATGGAACGCTCGCTGATGCTGGTGACCGCGCTGGCCCCGCACATCGGCTACGACAAGGCCGCCGAGATCGCCAAGCGCGCGCACAAGGAAGGCAGCACCCTCAAGGAGGCGGCGCTGGCGCTGGGCTACGTGAAGGCGGGCGACTTCGATCTGTGGGTCAGGCCCGGGGAGATGACCCGGCCGGCCGCCTGACGCGCGGGCGGCGCCTGGACTTGCGCCACCTTGCCGGCCCGGCAGACGGGCCACGGCGCGGTTGCGTGGCGACGTATCTGCAGGAAGGTGCGGCAGGAAGGTGCGGCAGGAAGGTACGGTAGGCAGCTGCGGCAGGCGCCCTCAGCCGGCGGCGTTGCGGGCCGGCGGATTCAGGCGCGCCACCACCGAGAGTAGGGCCGGCACCACCGGGTTGTCGTTCGAGGCGTGATAGGCCAGCGCAATCGGGTAGCACAGCGGCGCATTGCCGGCGCGCACCTTGAGGTAGCGCACGTAGGGCACCCGCACCGCCTGCATCGCGCTGGGCACCAGGGCAATGCCGACCCCGCCCGCCACCAGGGCCAGGATGGTCTGCATCTGCGGCGCGGTCTGCACGAAGTTGGGCAGGAAACCGCATTTCTGGCAGGCGGCGGTGATGATGCCCTCGAAGCCCGGCCCCTCGCGCGACTCGAAGCCGATGAAGTCTTCGCCCGCCAGGTCCTTGAGCATGACCTGGGGGCTGGCCGCCAGTACATGGGTCTGCGGCACCGCGAGCACCAGCTCCTCCTCGCGGAACACGTCGACGCGCAGCTTGCCCGAACGGGTCAGCGGCGGCACCACGATGGCGATATCGGCCAGGCCCGCGAGCAGCCCGGCGATCTGCCGGGCGGTGGTGTCGGCGCCGAGGATCAGCTTGACGTCCGGGTAGTCGCGGCGAAAGGCCAGCAACAGGTCGGGCAGCACCTGCAGGGCCGCGCTGGGAACGAACGACAGGCGCAGGGTGCCGACCAGCCCGGCGGCGGCGCGCTGGGCAATTTCGACCGACAGCTGGGCATGGGCGAGGATCCGCCTAGCCTCGGCCAGGAAGGCGCTGCCGGCGGCGGTCAGGCCGACATGCTGGCGCGAGCGCTCCAGCAGCACCACGCCGATGTCCTTTTCCAGGCGCTGGATCGCCACCGTGAGCGGCGGCTGGGAGACGTGCAGGCGCTGCGCTGCGCGGCGAAAACTGAGTTCCTCGGCGACGGCGACAAATTGCCGCAACTGGCGCAGGTCCATCGCTTATGCCGCTGGCACGGGGCGAAGCGGAGGACGCGGCCGGGCAGCAGAGCGTGATCGCTTTTGAGTATCAAGCATATGCCCAAATAGTATTGGAGAGATCAGGCTGGCGCAATTAGTATCCATTGCAGTGCAAGCTTCCAGCGTCTGGATGGTCTGGGCCGGTGGCGCCGGCGTGGCGGCCCTCTCCACCCCGTACCGGCAGTCCTCCCCACGCAGGGCCCGCAACCGACGCCGCCATCCCCTTTTCCGGAGTCACCCCATGCAGCCCTCCCTGCTCGAAGAAGTAAACCAGGTGCCCAACCCCTACCCGGTGAACTCGCGCACCGAATACCCGGAAGTCTGGCGCCTGTGCGAGCAGGCCCGCGAACTGGCCTGGGACCCGGCGCGCGACCTCGATTTCTCCGACCTGCGCGATGCCGACCTGCCGGCCGAGGTGCGCGAGGCCGGCGCCGAATGGTGGAGCCTGCGCGCCTGGATGGAACATGGCGCCACCCCGTACGGCGCGGAGCGCCTGCGCGAGGCGATCTTCGGCCACCAGCCCTTCGAGATCAAGCAGCACATCACCAATTTCATCAACGAGGAACTGCGCCACCATGAGGCGAGCTTCCGGATCGCCGATGCCCTGGGCGGCTACCAGCCGACCCCGCGCGCCGACTACTTCCAGTCCATCATCCCGCGCTTCCACGACGAGCGCGACGAGAAGGCGATGAGTTTTTTCGCCGGGCTGTCGGTCAACACCCTGTTCGAGCAACTGTCGGGCGAACTGTTGCAGGCGCGCTACGAGAACGCCCGCTTTGAATCGATCCGCCTGGCCTGCCAGTTGATCCTGCGCGACGAGGCGCGCCACATCCAGTTCGGGCGCATCATCATGCGGCGCTTTTTCAACGAACTGAGCCCCGAGGAAAAGACCACCATAGGCGCCAAGTTCGCCAAGAAGCTGCGCGGCAGCCTGCTCAACGGTGTCTACGCGGTGATCAACCTGCCGGAAGACGAGCGCAAGCGCTCCGGCCGGAACCGCGCGCTGGCCGCTGAATACGGCCTGGGCGCGACCCATCCGGACGACGAGATCGAGATCATCCGCCGCGGGGTCGACAAGATCCGCGAGGACGTGGGGCAATACGGCGTGGTCATTCCGATGATTCCGGAGATCGATCAGGCCCGCACGGTGGCGTTGACTTGAGTCCGGGCATTACGCACGCGGTCCGGCAGCCGCGCCAGTGCCATGCGGCACCCGGGCCGTGCCAGGCGCGCGGCGCCTGATGCCTCCGACTGACCCGCACGAGCCACTTGCCAGCGCGCCGCCCGAGTTGCAGCGCCTGATGGCCGAGGTCGGCCCGCTCTGGGCGAGCCACCCGGCGAAGTACAGCGACCTTGTGAAAAACGCCTACCTGCCGCTGCAGTTGCAGGGCCCGCGCGAGGGCGTCACGGTGCGGCGCGACCTGCCCTACGGCACGCACCCGCGCCAGCGCCTCGACCTGTTTCTCCCGGCGGGGACGCAGGGCGCGCCGGTGCTGCTATTCGTCCACGGCGGCGCTTTCGTGCGTGGCGACAAGACGGTCAACGAGGGCATGTACGACAACGTCCTGGTGTGGTTCGCGCGCCAGGGCTACATAGGCATCAATGTCGAATACCGTCTTGCTCCCGAGGCGCCCTATCCCGGCGGCGCGGACGATGTGGCCGGCGCCGTGCAGTGGGCCCACGCGCACGCGGCCGCCTACGGCGGCGATCCGGAGCGCCTGTTCCTGGTCGGCCATTCGGCCGGCGGCACCCACGCGGCCAGCTACGCGTTTGACCCCGCCCTGCCCTACCTGGGCGCCCGGCTGCGCGGGCTGGCGCTGATCTCGGCGCGGCTGCGCGCCGATACGCTGGCAGAGAATCCGAATGCCCACGGCGTACTCGCCTACTTCGGCGCCGACGACTCGCTCTACGAGGCGCGCTCGCCGGTGAGCCATGCGGCGGCCTGCCCCCTGCCGGTGTTCATCGCCTGCGCCGAATTCGAAAATCCGCTGCTCGACATGTACAGCCTGGAACTCGCGCATCGCCTCGCCATGGCGCGGCGCCGGGCCCCGCCCTTCCTGCGCCTGCGCAAGCACAATCACATTTCCATGATGGCCCATTTCAACACCGGCGAGGAAATCCTCGGCCGTGAACTGGTGAATTTTTTCCAGACCGTCGACTAGGAACACAATGCCAACCTCAGCCTTACGCTCCCGCTTCCGCCTGCTCGCCGCCAGCCTGCTGACCTTGCTGACCGCGCACGCCGCCTTGGCCCAGGCCCCGTTTCCAGCGCGCCCGGTGCGCCTGGTCGTGCCCTACCCGGCCGGCGGCCCGGCCGACGTGCTGGCGCGCACCATCGGCACCCGCCTGGGCGAAGGCCTGGGCCAGACGGTGATCATCGACAACCGCGGCGGCGCCGGCACCGCCATCGGCACCAAGGCAGTCGCGGACGCGCCGGCCGACGGCTACACCATCCTGCTCGGCACCGTAAGCTCGCATGCGATCAACCCCATCCTCAATCCGCGCATCGGCTACAACCCGGTGAAGGACTTCGCCGCCATCGGCCCGGTGGCGGCCACGCCCTTCCTGCTGGTGGTGCACCCTTCGGTGCAGGCGCAAACGGTCAGGGAACTGATCGCGCTGGCGAAGGCCAGGCCGGGCACCCTGGCCTCCGGGTCGGCAGGCAACGGCACCTCGAATCACCTGGCGATCGAACTGTTCAAGACCCAGACCGGCACCGACATCCTGCACGTGCCCTACAAGGGTTCGGCTCCTGCCCTGGCCGATGTGCTGTCGGGGCAGATCCCGATGATGTTCGACCTGGTCACCACCTCGGTGCCGCAGGTCAGGAGCGGCACCCTGCGCGCCCTCGCGGTGACCTCGCGCGAGCGCCTGCCTGCGCTACCCACCGTGCCGACCATGATAGAGGCCGGCGTGCCCGATTTCGACGTCAGCGCCTGGTTCGGCCTGTTCGCCCCGGCGGCCACGCCGCCGGCGGTGATCGCCCGGCTCAACGCCGAGCTCGAGAAGGCCCTGCTGTTGCCGGACGTGCGCGATCGCCTTGCCTCCCTCGGAGCGCTGCCCATGGGCGGCACCCCGGCCGAGTTCGGCAATTTCGTGCGCAACGAGAACCTGCGCTGGGCCAATGTGGTCAAGGCCTCGGGGATGAAAATCGACTGACTGGTGCCGGCTGTCGTGGCAGCGCCTGGCTGTCAGAATCGGCCGGCAGCGCGCGCGGCGCGGAATCCTGTACATTGCGCGCACCATGATCCCGCCCCTGCACCGCGTCGTCCATAGCCGTCCGCGCCTGGTCATCGGCATTGTCGCGGGCATCGCCTGCGGCCTGTTGCTGCCGGGGGCTATCGGCCTGGTCACCCGCATCATGCTGGCCTGGAACGTGACGGTGTGGTCTTACCTCGGCCTGATCGCCTGGCTGATGGCGCGCGCGCCGCAATCACGGGTGCGCGAGGTCGCCCGACGCGAGGACGAGAACGCTATCGCTGTCGTCGCCATTGTCTCGCTGGCGGCGGTCCTGAGCGTGGCGGTGATCATTCTAGAACTGGGCAACATCAAGGACCTGCCGGCGCAGCAGCGCGCCCTGCGTTACGGGCTCACCGCCCTCACCCTGACCGGGTCGTGGCTGATGGTCGGGGTGATTTTCGCGCTGCACTACGCGCACATGTTCTACCTGGCTGGGCCCGAGCAGGCGCCGCTGCGTTTTCCGAATGAAGAGCCGCATCCCGACTACTGGGACTTCCTGTATTTCTCCTTCACCATCGCGGTGGCGGTGCAGACTTCCGACATCAGCATCATGACCCGATCGATGCGCAAGGCGGTGCTGGCGCAGTCCCTGCTCGGCTATTTGTTCAATGCCGCCATCCTGGGCCTGTCGATCAATATCGCCGCCGGGCTGATAGGCGCGTAACTTGCGAGGGGTCTGCGCGCTCCCTACTATGCCTTCCCCTTGGTCCGCTTCGATGCCATGAGTACATCCGCCCCGCTCCTGTTGCCGCAACCGCTGACCCGCGCGGCCTTCGCCCCCTTCGGAGATGTGATCGAGGCTGCAGGCAGCACCTCCTTTGCGATCAACAACGGCATGGTCGAGCGCTTTCACGACCTGGCGCGCATCGAGGTCGACGGCGCCGGGCGGCCGCTGCTGAGCATTTTCCGCGGCCAGCCCTATGCCCTGCCCCTGCCGGTGCGCCACGTCGAGCGCCACCCGCTGGGCAGCCAGGCCTTTTTTCCGCTGGTCGAAGCGCGCTACGCGGTGATCGTGGCAGCGCCCGGCGACACCGTAACGCCCGCCGCCCTGCATGCCTTCATAGGCAATGGGCGGCAGGGGGTGAACTACCGGCCGGGAGTCTGGCACCACGTGCTGCTGGCGCTCGATCGCCCCGCCGACTTCCTGGTGATCGACCGCGGCGGGCCGGGCAACAACTGCGATGAGCACGTCTTCGCGCCAGCGGAGCAGCGGGTGTTCGCGCTGCACGCCTAGGCCGGGCCGGGCCCGCGCCCCGCTGCCGCAGCCAGGCGCGGGTCAGGCCAGACGCCCGCGCCGCACCCGCTGCAACAGGAAGCGCGCCGGGTCGATTGCGTCGAGCAGGTCCGCTTCCAGCGGCGGCGGCTCGCCTGCGATCAGGCTGGCCAGGGTGTCGCCCGCCAGCGCCGCCCAAGTCAGGCCGCGCGAGGCCATCCCGCCGCTTACATAGAGGCCGGGGCGGCGCGGCAGGTCGATGAGGTGCGCGCCGCTGAAAGCCCCGGCCTGCGCG
>Ga0302322_100006081_pt1 | contig 10657 bp, 6 predicted proteins | sample Fen_T0_2_FD_203757 | JGI IMG/M metagenome (GOLD analysis project Ga0302322, IMG submission 203757) | Peat permafrost microbial communities from Stordalen Mire near Abisko, Sweden - Fen_T0_2 | ecosystem: Environmental > Terrestrial > Soil > Wetlands > Permafrost | place: Sweden: Abisko... | reverse complement strand
CGTTTGTACTTCTGGGCGCTGGTCGTCGGGCTCTCGCAGCGCGGCGAGCTCGCCTACCGCGACGCCTGGACGGCGCGCGAGATGCTCGAGCATGGCCGCGCCGATGCGCGCCTGCGCGAGCGTCTCGGACCGCTGGTGCGCGAGCTGGATGCCAAGAGTTTCGGCGGGGAAGCTTGCGGCGCGGCCGACAGCGCGCGTCTCGCCGCGTTGTGCCGCGAGATCCTCGGGGTGCGGCCATGAAACGCGGTCGCTTCGAGAGCTGGTTCTCGATCGTCGCGCTGCTCGGCGTGATCGGATTGGCCTTCGTCGCGCAGGGATTGCGCGGCTCTCCCGAGGCGGCGGCGCACAGCGTCGCGAGCACCGAGGACAACGGCCGGCGCGGCTTCTTCCTGCTGCTGCGCGAACTCGGCTATGCGCCGATCGAATGGCGCAGCGCGCCCGGCAGCCTGCCGCACGGCGAGCACCTGCTCTGGTTGCCGCAGGCGCCCAAACCCTGGAAGCCGCGCAACGAGACCGCGCGCGGCGAGGGCGAGCATCCGAACCTGCTGCCCGGCCACGCGCTCGCGAACTACACGAGCTTCGTCGAGGACGGAGGCACGCTCGTCGCGCCGCTCAGCAAGGAGATGCTCGAGTTCCTGACGGGCGAGTTCGGTCTCGCGGAGGCCGGGCTGCTCGAGCTGCGCGGCGAAGGCAAGCGCGAGACGCGGCGTGTGCGCCTGGACTCGGGCGAGCAGCTGGAACTTTCACTCGACCTCTCGGCGCTGGTGCAGCCGCTGCCCGCAGGTTCGCCTTGGCGCGAGGTCTGGATCCTCGAGAAGAACGAGGGCGAGGCGGGTGCGGAGTCGCTCGCGGCGCTCGAATGCCCGCTGGGCGCCGGACACGTGCTGCTGCTGAGCGAGGATGCCTTCCTCGACAACGCGGAGATCGGCAAGCAGCAACACGCGCTCGCCGGCGTTCGCCTCGTCGAGCAGCTCTCGCGCGGCGGGCAGCTGCTGTTCGACGAGTATTGTCTCGGCACCTGGGAGCCCGAGAGCCTGTTCGCGTTGGCTGGTTCGCCGCGTGTGTTCCTGCTCACGGTGCACGCGCTGCTCTTGCTGGCGCTCTTCATCTGGGCGCTGGCTTGGGCACGCGCCTTCCCGCGCGATCCGCCGGCGCTCGCTGCGAGTTCGCCGCTCGAGCGTGCGCAGGCGCTGGCGCGCATCTGGAGGAGCAGCGGGCGCGAGGAAGAGGTGCTGCGCCGAGCTCCCCGACCGAAGCGCGCGCGCAAGTCCTTCGCGCGTCGTTGACAGGAGACCGTCCCGACCCGGATGCTCTGCGCATGGAGAGTCCCGTCACAGGCACGATTTCGACGCAGGCACGCGAGCTCGCGGAGCGCGTGCGCACCCAGGCCGGCCGCGTGCTGGTCGGGATGGAGACCGAGATCGAGCACTGCCTCGTGGCGCTGATCGCCGGCGGGCACGTGTTGCTCGAGGGCCCGCCTGGGGTGGCGAAGACGTTGCTGGTGCGCACGCTGGCGCGCGCGCTCGGCGGCGAGTATTCGCGCGTGCAGTTCACGCCGGATCTGATGCCGGCGGATATCACGGGCACGAGCATCTGGAGGCCGAGCGAGTCGGCGTTCCGGTTCCAGGCGGGACCGATCTTCGCCAACTTCCTGCTGTGCGACGAGATCAACCGCGCGCCGGCGAAGACGCAGTCGGCGCTGCTCGAGGCGATGCAGGAGGGCTCGGTCACGGCGGATGGCGCGCGGCATGCGCTGCCCTCGCCGTTCTGCGTGTTTGCCACGCAGAATCCGATCGAGCACGAGGGAACGTATCCGTTGCCCGAGGCGCAGCTCGACCGGTTCTTGTTCAAGGTGGTGGTGGACTATCCGACGCCGGAGCTCGAGGCGAAGCTGCTCGGGAGTGCACACCGGCGCGCGCCCAATGCGACGCCGGAGGAACTCGGTGTCGAGGCGGTGTCTTCGCCGGCGGAGATCTTGGCGTTGCGCGCGGGAGTGCTCGGAGTTGGCGTGCGCGAGGACTTGCCGGCGTATGTCGTGCGCCTCTTGCGCGCGACGCGCAGCGATGCCTCGTTCCTGCTCGGCGGCAGCCCGCGCGCGGGCGTGATGCTGATCGCGGCGGCGAAGGCAAGAGCGGCGCTGGATGGGCGCGAGTTCATCACACCGGATGACTTGAAGGCGGTCTTCATCCCTGCGCTGCGGCACAGGGTCGTACTCGACCCGGCCGAGGAGCTCGAGGGCGGCACGGGTGATGATGCGCTGAAGAGGATCCTCGACGCGGTCGAGGTTCCGCGCTGAGGAGCGAGCGATGATCCCGCGCGCGCGATTGTCGTGGTGCCTCGCGCTGGCGCTCGCGGCGGCGGGCTGGGGAGCGTTCGATGCGCGCGGAAGGCTCGTGGCGATGGCGATCGATGCGCTGGTGTTCGGGCTCGCGTTGATCGACCTTTTGCGTACGCCGCGGCCGCGTGAGCTGTTCCTCGAGCGCACGTTGCCCTCGCGAGCAGGCTTGTCGCTCGATTTCGTGCGCCGCATTCGCGTCGAAGCGCGCGGCAAGCGCGCGGCGGGCCTCATGCTCGAGCTCGATGAGGAGTTCGGACCCGATCTCGAGGTGCGCGATCCAGCCGACGCCAACGATCCGAGCGGCGGTCCGCAGCGCGCGCGCTTCCCGGCAACAGGCGCGATCGAGCTCACGCGCAAGTACCGCTCGCGCCTGCGCGGAGTGCACCGCCTCGGGCATGTGCGCGTGCGTGTCTCGAGTCCGTGGCAATTGTGGTGGCGCCAGGCGCGGCTCGGCGGCGAGCAGAGGATCGAGATCGAGCCGCCGCTCACGGGACTTTCGCGCACGCTGCAGCTCGCCGAGAGCGAGCGCTGGCGCGATCCGGGCGTGCGCAAGCTGCGGAGGCGTGGCGGGCAGTCGGAGTTCGAGTCGCTGCGCGAGTTGGTGCAGGGAGATGATTTGCGGCTCGTGGACTGGAAGGCGTTTGCGAAGCGCGGCCGGCCGATCGTGCGTCAGTTCCAGGAGGAGCGCGGGCAGGAATTGATCCTGATGTTCGACGCGGGGAGACGCATGAGCGCCACGAGCGCGGGCGGAGCCCTCGGCGGATGGACGAAGCTCGATCACGCGCTCGATGCGGGGTTGCAGATCGCGGCGGTGGCGCTGCGGCAGGGCGATCGCGTCGGCGCGCTGGCGTTCGACAGCCGGGTGTTGAGATGGATTCCGCCCATGCGCAGCTCGGCGCAGCAGGAGCGGTTGCGCGATGCGCTGTTCGACCTCGAGGCGAGCAGCGAAGAGACGGACCTCGAGCGCGCGCTGCGCGAGCTTGGGTTGCGGCACCGGCGCCGGGCGTATGTGGTGATCCTGTCGGACGTGGCGGATCCGCTGAGTATCGAGCGGCAGCAGAGGGCGTTGCGCGCGGCGTCGAAGAGGCACAAGGTGTTGTTCGCGGCGCTCGATGATCCGTCGTTGCGCGCGGAGGCGGAAGGTCGCGGTGGGGGGGATGCGCTGCTGCGTGCGGCGGCAGTCGAGCTCGTGGACGAACGCGCGACGAGCCTGCGTGCTCTCGCCTCACCCGGCGTGCGCGTTCTCGACGCGCTCCCCGCGGAGGCCGCGGCGCCACTTCTTGCCGCGTGGCTCTCGATGCGACGTGGGGGGTGAGCGCCTAGTCGTCGTTGCCGCGGCCGCCGAAGCCGAACCAGACGATCATGAGGACGAGGCTGACGAGGGAGACGGCGATGCGGACTTTGAGCGGCGCGTGGGGGCTGACGAAGGCTTCGAGGGTGCCGGCGATGAAGAGCATCGGGAAGACGGGGGCGAGCAGGCGCAGGGCGCGTTTGGATTCGAGCGTCAGGGCGTGCCGCCTCGTCCAGGGGCCGGGCGCGATCCAGCCGCGCACGAGGACCAGGCCGCCCGCTCCGGCGAGCAGCAGCGCCTGGATCTCGAGCATGCCGTGGCACCAGAGGATCGACGAGATCGCCCAGCCCTGGTCCCAGTGCATCGCGACCGCGGTGTAGCAGCCGAGCATCAGGCCGTTGACCGCGAGCAAGAGGATGAAGAGCGGCGGCACGAGGCCCGCGCCGAAGAAGAGCACGCCCACGAACATGTTGTGGGCCATGATCATGCCCGCGGTGCTAGGCGATTCGCCGAGGCCGAAGGTGAAGTTGCCGCGGAAGGGCTCGCCCGACTTCGTCTCCGCGAGCTGCGTGATCTCCTTGCTGACCATGTCCTGCGAGCTGAGCGAGAAGGCGAGTTCGAGGTCGTTCTTCACCAGCACGCCCGAGACGAGCGCCAAGCCGTAGACCAGCGCGAAACACGCCGCGACGAGCTTCCATTCGCGTCGCACGCTGCGCGGGACCTCGACCATGTAGAGCGTCCAGACTCGGGCCAGGAGCTCGCGCAGTCCGCCCGGGCTCGCGCGATACAGCGCGTGCGCGTCCGAGAGCAGCGCGCGCCGGCGCTCGAGCTCGAGCGCGTCCTTCCCGCTCGTCTCGGCCTCGGCAACCAGCGTCGCTGCGCGGCGATAGAGCAGGCGGAAGCTCTCGAGCTCCTGGTCGTCGAGCGTGCGCCAACCCGTTTCGCGCACGCGCGCAACGAGCGCCGCGAGGCGCGTGAGCGCGCGCTCGGGTTCCTCGCGGGTCACGCTCGTCATGGACGGTATCTCGTCATGGACCGCATTCTGCGCCGCGCGCGCAGCACCTGTCGAGGGCCGGAGCTTGCGATCGGGCGGCCGCGTGCGGATCATGCGCGCGTGGCGGTCTGGATCACACAAACGGCGGAGGGCGTCGAGCTGCGGCAGGACCTCGCGGGTGCGGGCAGCCGCGCGCTCGCGGCGGGGATCGATCTCGCGATTCTGCTCGGCCTGTTGCTCGCGACGCTGCTGTCGCTCTCGATCGTCTCGCAGTTCGATCCGCTCGGCGCGGGCAAGTTCGTGCTCGGACTGGTGCTCGGGGGGTGGCTGCTGGTCGTGGCGATCTACTGGATCGCGTTCGAGATCCTCTGGGGCGGCCAGTCGCCGGGCAAGCGCGCGATCGGCTTGCAGGTGCGCAGCCTGGATGGAGGACCGGTGCAGCCGCTGCAGGCGTTGGTGCGCGGTGCGTTCCTGCTCGTCGATGGGCTCGTGACGCTGCCGCTGCCGCTCGGATTCATTCTCGTGGCGGCGACGCCGGTCGGCCAGCGTCTCGGCGATCTCGCGGCGGGCACGCTGGTCGTGCGTCTGCGGCGCGCCGAGCGCACGAGCTTCGCCGAACCCTGGCCGGGCGAGCGCTGGTCGAAGCTCGCGCAGCGCGTGCTGCCGCTCTCGCCCGCACTCGCGGCGCGCTTCACGCGCGCGGACTTCGCGTATCTGCGCCACCTGCTCGCGCGCGGCGAGCCGGCGGTCTTCTCGGACCTCGACCCGGCGGCGCGCCGGCGCTTGTACGTCGAGGCGGCGCGCGAGTACGGGACGCGCGTGGGCGTGACGCAGTTCGGCGATGCGCGCGTGGTGCTGCGCGAGCTGTATTTGTTCCTGCGCGAGATGCAGCCGGGCGAGGGCGAGAGCGCTCAGCGCACGCGCAAGAGCGGCAGGTAGTAGCGGTAGTAGACCTCGAGGCTGAGCACGCACAGCGCGCTCGTGTAGCTCTTGTCGTTGCCGGAATCCTGCGCGTAGCGCGCATACGGCTCGATCGGATCCCATGAGCCGTCGCGGTTCTGCGAGGGAAGCAGCGTGCGCTTCATCGCCTCGTTCCAGCGCGTCCAGTCCGCGCCGCCCGTGCGGAACATCGCCAAGGTCCCGTAGTACCAGAAGTACAGATTGCCCGCGCCGCGCAGCACGAAGTCGTCGTCGCCCGAGTAGCGGTAGCCGCTCGGCGCGCGCTCGAGCACGTACCTGCGCGCGGGCGCATACGCCTCGCTCGAGAGCTCGTCGCCGAGCAGCGAGAGCGCGAACATCGCCGCGGGCGTCGAGGCGGGCAGCGTCGAGAAGTCCGAGTTCAGGCGCTGCGGGTCGTGGTTGTAGCGCCAGTTGCCCGCCTGCTCGTCGTGCGCGTTCTCGAGGAAGCGCCGCGCGGCCTCGAAGGTCGCATCGGGCACGCTGAGGCCCGACAAGCGCGCCGATTCGAGCGCCATCACCTGCCAGCAGGTGATCGCCGTGCGCGGCCACTTGTCGTACACGTGGCCGTCGGGGAAGTAGTAGCTCCAGCCTCCCGAAAGTCGCGGATCGCTCTGCACGTTCTGTTCGGCGAGGATGTGGCGCACCGCCGGCTCGAGCGCCGCGCGCACTCGCGCATCGCCGGTCATGGCGAGGTCCTCCGCCAAGGCATACGTCGCGATGCCGTGGCTGTACGCATCCGAGCGGCCGAAGTGACCTGTCTGCGGATCCTGCATCGCGATCAGCGCATCGATCGCGCGCGCGACGACGGCCGAGTGCTTCGTGTTCGAAGCCTGCGTGTGGCCCGCGCCGAGGAATGCGAGCAGCGCGAGCCCGGTCTTGCCGGTCGCGACTTGTCCGTACTTCTCGTCGAAGCCCTCGAGCCTGCCCCAGTTGCCGCCGCGCTGCTGGATGCGCGCGAGGTACTCGAGCCCGCGCGCGACCGCTTCCTCGGTGTGCTCGTCGCCGCCGTGCAGCTGCAGCGCATGCGCCTTCTGCTCGCCGGCGCGGTTCTCGTAGGGCGTGTGGTCCCAGCTCTTGCGCTCGATCTTCGGCTGCTCGCGCCCGATGTCCGGCACGCGCACGAGCGAGTCGCCTGACTTTCCGCTCGGCAGCGCGCTCTCGACCGGGCCCGCGAACGAAGGCGCGCGCGGCGCGCTGGCCTCGCCCGTCGGACCGCTGCCTGCGCCGTTCTCTCCGAGTCCGGCGAGCACGTCGGGCGCGTTCGAACTCCCGCCGCCGCCACGCCGCTCGGTCGGCGCACCGTGGTCCGCGAGCGCGACACCAACCTTCGGCGCCTGTGCCGCGGGCGCCGCCACTCCAGCCGCACGCGCGGGCGCCGAACCGTCGAGAGCTCCGCTCGCGGGTGCCTCGAACTTCCAAGGCCCCGGTTCGGCCGCACCGCCGCGCGCGGGCGCATCCGCCGAGGCGAGCGCGGCGCGCACCGGACTCGAGCCCGCGCCTTGCGCTCCCGACGGCAATCCCGAGACATCTCCGCTGCCGAGCTCGAGGCTCGGAGCCGCGCTCGATCCGCCGACCTTGCGCGTCGGAGTATCCTTCGGCGCGGCGAGCGCGACACCGGGGAGCGCGCTCGCGGGAGCGCCCTCCGAGGCACCGCTCTCGGCGCGCCGCGGCGGCGCGGCTTCTCCCGCACTCGGTCCGAGCGCGAGCGGGGCCAGCGGCGCGGGTGCCGCGGGAGCTCCGCCTTCACCGCGCTCCGCGCTGCGCTGCAGGTAGCCCGGACCGCTGACGCCGGCACTCGGGTTCTCCGCGAGCGCAGCGCTCGCGAGCGCGAGTCCCGGCGCCGCCGAGCCGCGGATCTTGGCCACATCGCCGTGCGGCGCGGCGAGCGCGACCTCGGCGCTCATCGGCACGGCCGCGGGCGCCGCCGTGCCGCGCGTGCGCTCGGGCGCGCTCGCTTGTTCTGCCGGCAATTGTGTCAGCGCAATGCCCGCCGGCGCCGTCGCGCTCGAGCGGCCGGAGGAGAACTGCGCCGGCTGCGCGCGCGCGGAGCTCGAAGCGGCGCCGCTGCTCGTCGACGGATCGGCCGCGAGTGCGAGCTCGGGCGCCTCTCCGCCGCGGCGTTCGATCGTTTCCGCGGGCGCTTCGAGCGCGACCTGCGAGAGGCCCACCGCCGCGACGAGCTCGGGCGCGAAGGAGCCGCGCTCGGGTGCGCTCGGCGCTGCTTCGGGCTGCAGCTCTGCAAGGCCGCTCGTCGCGCTCGGCTCGGCCGGTGCGCGGCTCGTCCCGAGCTCGGTCGGCTGCGCGTTCGCCTGTTCCTCGGTCCCGTTGCCGTTGTCGAGCGCGCCCGCGTGCTCGCGTCCTGGCGAGGGCGCCGCGCGCACGCTGGGCATGAGCTCGAAGTCGGGTTGCGAGGACGCCGGCGGACCGTTGTCGGGGCCCGCGGGCGCGGCACCGCCTTCGATGATCACGTAGCGCAGCAGGAAGAGCAGCACGAGGTGCGCGATCACCGAGGCGAGCACGCACTTGTACGCCAGGCTCAGCCCGGTCCAGCGCTGCGCCATCCAGGCCGAGAGCGCCAGCAAGAGCAGCGAGCCGACGACCGCGCTGTCGTACCAGGTCCAGGGCCGCGTGGGCAGCACGTAGACCTCGCGCGAAAGCGCGCGCGCGAGGTGCGGCGCAGCTCCCGCATCCGCGTGCGCGAAGACGAGCTCGAAGCCGCCGGCGGAGAGGCACGGGCCGCGGCGCTCGCCCGCCTCGGACGGGAGCTCGAGCGCGCGCGCGGGCTGCCAGCGCTCGCGTTCGAAGACGCTGCGGAAGAGCTCGAAGCGGCCGTTGCGATCGGAAGCGAAGTAGAGCGCGCGCCCGTCGCGCGCGAGCGCCGGCTCGCGCTCGTCGCTGCGCGTCGCGAGCGTCTCGAGACGCTGCGGTCCGTCCGGTGCCGCCTGCCACAGGTCGAAATCGCCGCCGCGCGAGCTGGCGAAGACGAGCTGTGCGTCGTCGGGCGAAGGCGCCGGGTCGGTGTCGTCGGCGGGGGACTGCAGCGCGTCCTCGAGCCGTTCGGGCGCGTCGAACACTCCCTCGTGGAAGCGCGCGCGGTACAGATCGAGCCCGCCGGCGCCGCCGGCGCGGTCCGAGGCGAAGTAGAGGTAGTTCGACGAGAAGCTCGGCGCGAGCTCGTCGTCGGGACCGTCGACGGCCTGGATGCGCCGCGCTTCGCCGGGCACGCCGCCCGCGAGTTCGCACAGGTAGAGCTCGCAGTTGAGCCCGCGCTCGCCCGAGGCGAAGACGAGGAAGCGGCCGTCGAGCGAGAGCGCGGGGCGCTGCTCGCCGCTCTGGCCCTCGATCGCGCCGCCGAGTGGCTGAGGGGAATCCCAGACGACGTGTCGCAGTCCCGGCGCGTCGAGCGCGAGGCGCAAATCCGTGCCGTCCGTGAGCTTGCCGGCACCCTCGGCCAGCGAACGCGCGTAGTGCACTCCCGTGTAGCCGAACGCGCCCGCGAGCGAGGCGAGCAGCACCAGCATCTTCCCGCGCGAGCGTGCCATGGTCGTGCTCCTCGCTAGCGCTGCGGGCCGAGTTCGGAGACGCGCTTCTGTGCCTCGGCGCTGTAGCGCGCCTTGGGATGCTTCTCGAGCGCTTCCTTGTACTGCGCCAGCGCCTTGTCGGGCTGCTTCTGCTCCTCGAGCACGCGCCCGGAGAGCACCAGCGCCTCGGCCACCTCCTCGTCGCTGTCGTAGAGCACCGCAACCTTGAGGAACTCCGAGAGCGCGCCGTCGAGATCGGCGGCGCCGTAGCTGAGGCGCCCGAGCTCGAGGTGCGCCTGCGCCGAGAGCACGCCCTTGTCGAGCGCCAGCACGCGTTCGAGCGCGGCACGCGCAGAGCGCGCGTCGCCGGATTCCGAGAGCGCGCGGCCGCGGCCGAGCTCGGCCTCGGCCAGGTTCGGGAACTCCGGGTTGGCGCGCACCAGCGCGCCGAGCACCTCGGCCGATTCCTTCCAGCGCTGCAGTTCGCCGAGTGCCAGTCCGAGGCGGAAGCTCGCCTTCGGGAACACGGCGTGACGCGGTGCTTCGCGCCGCACGCGCTCGAGGTTCTTCACGGCAGGTTCGAAGCGCCGCTCGCGGTACTGCGTTTCGCCGAGCAGGAAGAGCGTCTCGTGGAAGAGCTCGCTCTGCGCGTGCTCCTCGACGAGTTTCTGGAAGCAGCGCTCCGCGCCGGCGAGGTCGTTCGAGCGCAGCCGCGCGAAGCCCGACTTGTAGAGCGCGCGGTCGGCGACCGGCGCCGTGGCCTCGCTCGCGGCCGCGTCGTAGAGCGGGATCGCCTGCGCGTCGGCGCCCTGCGCATAGCAGTTCTCGCCCATGCGGAAGAGCGCCTCGGAGAGCGCCGGATCCTGCACGCCCTGCGCGCGCAGCTTGTCGATCTCGCCGCGCGCGGCGTCGTTCTGGTTGGCGTTGGCGAGGAGCAGCACGCGCTCGACGCCCGCCTTGGCGTGGCCCTGCGGCGTGCGCGCGGCACGATCGAAGCCCTCGAGCGCGGCGCGCGCGTCCTCGGCGCGCTTCTCCTTGCCGAGCGCGGCGCAGAGCGCGTGCAGCAGCGGGACGCAGCGCTGCTCGTCGAAGCCCTGCTTCAAGAGCGCCGACCAGCCGCGCAGCGCGCGCTCGAGATCGCCGCCCTGCAGCGTGCTCCAGACCGAGAGCTCGGCCGCGGCCTGTGCGAGCTTGGGATCGAGTTCGGCGCGTGCCTGCAGCCGCTCGAGTTCGGACGAAGCTTCGGCGTACTGCTTCTGCTGGTAGAGGCACCATGAGAGGCCATACGAGGCGCGCGCTGCGTACTCGCCCAGCGCCGGATCGGCGAGCGCCTCGCGGTAGCGCGCGAGCGCCTCGGCGGCGTGGCCGGTCTGCGAGAAGCGTTCGGCGATCTCGAAGCGCGCGCGCGCGGCGAGCGCGCCCTGCGGCAGCCGCGCGAGCAGCTGCTCGAGTCGCGCGCGACCCGCATCGGGACCGCAGGCGAGCGCGCAGCGCAACTCGCCCTCGTCGCGGTGCGCACCGGCGGGAAAGCGCGCCATGTAGCGGTCGTAGAC
>Ga0302322_100006080_pt1 | contig 10658 bp, 6 predicted proteins | sample Fen_T0_2_FD_203757 | JGI IMG/M metagenome (GOLD analysis project Ga0302322, IMG submission 203757) | Peat permafrost microbial communities from Stordalen Mire near Abisko, Sweden - Fen_T0_2 | ecosystem: Environmental > Terrestrial > Soil > Wetlands > Permafrost | place: Sweden: Abisko... | reverse complement strand
CGGGCGTCGAGAGTGGAATCGGCGTGTCGGCGGCGCGCATGCTGGCGCCGAGCATTACGCTGATCGCTCGCAATCCGCTACGTGAGGCGGCAGCGATGCAGATGCTGGCCTGTTGGGCGGGCGGTCTGACGCCACGCATCAGCGTGACGCCGGATACCCTGTTGCTGGAAATCGGCGCTTGCTTGCGCCTGTTTGGCGGTCTGGAGGCGATGGTCGATCTGGCCAGAGAGGGTGTGCAGGCGCAAGGCTTTACGGTTACGCTCGCCGCCGCGCCGACGCCGATGGGCGCGCAGTGGCTGGCGCAGACGGGGAGGGCGGTTTTTTGCGTCGACGCGGAATCGATGCTCCAGCATCTGGACGCATTGCCGATCGCCATCCTGCCTGCCAAGGCGGCGACCTCGCTGGCCCGCTTCGGGGCAAGAACTCTGGCCGATGTGCGCCGGCTGCCGAGTGCTGCGCTGGCCCGACGCATCGGTCTCGACAGCCTTCAACGCATGGCGCGCGCCTTTGGCGAGCTGCCCGATCCGCGCGTCGATTTCGTTTTCCCAGATCGGTTTTCCTTGCCCTTGCCGCTCCCGGCGGCGGTGGAAACCGCGGGGGCGCTGCTCTTTGCCGCGCGCCGCCTGACTTCGGCGCTGGCCGGCTGGTTGTCCGCCCGGCAAGCCGGCGTGCGCGAGATCTGTTTGCGACTGCAGCACCGCGAAACGGAAAGCGAACTGCTCTTGCAGTTTGCCGACTTGACGGCCGATGCCGGACGTTTCGAGCGCGTGCTGCGCGAACGGCTGGATATGCTGACGCTGCAGGCACCCGTGGAATCGCTCTGTCTGGATGCGACGCAGGTGGCGGCTCGGCCGGGCAGCAGTCTCGCTCTTTTCAACGATGCGAGTAGTGGGCAAGACGCCATCGGCGCATTGCTCGAACGGTTGTCGGCACGGCTCGGCGAGAAGCAGGTTTTTCGCGTGGCCCTGCACGACGATCATCGCCCCGAATGCGCGACACGACGCGCTGCCCTGTTTGAAAAAGAGGGGAGGGGCACAGCAACAGCCTTCCACCGGCCCCTATGGCTGCTCGACAAACCGGAAGCGCTGGCCGAGGTTGATGGCCGCCCCTACCGCCGCGGCCACTTGAAACTCGCAGCCGGACCGGAACGCATCGAATCGGGCTGGTGGGATGGCGGAGAAGTGAGTAGTGAAACGATGGGCGAAGCGGCTGGCGATGTCAGCCGCGACTACTTCATCGCGCTTTCGGTCGATGCCGCCTGGCTGTGGATCTATCGCGATTGCCGGGCTCCGGGCGGCTGGTTTTTGCAGGGTTTCTTCGCATGAAAGCGTCGCAGCCGATCCCTGATTACGCCGAACTGCACTGCCTCTCCAATTTCAGCTTCCTGCGCGGCGCCTCGCATGCGGAAGAACTGGTCGAGCGGGCGCAGGCGCTCGGCTACACCGCCCTGGCGGTTACCGATGAATGCTCGTTCGCCGGCATTGTGCGCGCCCACGTGGCGGCCAAACAGGTGGGCGTCAAACTGCTCATCGGCACCGAGCTGGTTCTTGCGGATGGCATGAGACTCGTTCTGCTGGCACAGAACCGCGCTGGTTACGGCAATCTTTCGGCGATCATCAGCCTGGGCCGGCGTCGCGCGGAGAAAGGGTCGTATCACCTGAATCGTGGCGATCTGGCGCGCGGCGTCGCCGATTGCCTCGCGCTCTGGATTGCGCCGACCGAGGCCAGCTCGGACGATGGGCTGTGGTTGCACAGCGGTTTCCCGCAGCGCAGCTGGATCGCCTTTGAACGACACTTGCAGCCCGACGATGGCGAGCGCCTCGCCGCTCTGCGCGCCGTATCGACGGCGATCGGCCTGCCGCTGGTGGCGTGTGGCGATGTGCATATGCACGTTCGTGGGCGCCGGCCCTTGCAGGATGTCCTGACTGCCTTGCGCCTCAATACTTCGGTCGATCGTGCGGGGCACGCGCTGTTTGCCAACGGCGAACGACATCTGCGTTCGCGTTTGCGACTCTCGCGCCTCTATCCGCCCGATCTGCTCGCCGAAACTCTGCGCATCGCCGCGCTCTGCGATTTCTCGCTGAGCGAACTGCGCTACGAATATCCGGAAGAGGTCGTTCCGGTCGGGCAGACGCCTACCGGATACCTCAAGGCCGAGGTCGAAAAGGGCCTCACGGTGCGTTACCCGGGCGGCACGCCGGACACGCTTCTGCAGCAGATTGCATATGAGTTGACCCTCATTGGCGAGATGCAGTACGAGGCCTACTTCCTCACCGTTTACGACGTTGTCAAATTCGCTCGCGAGAAAAAAATCCTGTGCCAGGGACGAGGCTCCGCGGCCAATTCAGCCGTGTGCTACGCCTTGGGAATTACCGAGGTCGATCCGCTGCAATCCAAGCTGCTGTTCGAGCGCTTCATCTCGCGTGAACGCAATGAACCGCCTGATATCGACGTCGACTTCGAGCATCAGCGGCGCGAGGAAGTCATCCAGTACATCTACGCCAAGTACGGTCGCGAGCGCGCCGCGCTGACGGCGACGGTGATCAGCTACCGCACGCGCTCGGCACTGCGCGATAGCGGCCGAGCGCTGGGCATCGACATAGACCGCATCAACGCGCTGACGTCCTCGTTGAGCTGGTGGGACAAGCGCGAAGAACTGCCACAGCGCTTCGCCGCCGTCGGGCTCGACCCGCAAAGCCCGCGCGTCGCGAAGTGGCTGGTTCTGGCCGAGCAGTTGCGCGGTTTCCCGCGTCATCTGTCGCAACACGTCGGCGGCTTCGTCATCAGTCGCGGCCGTCTGGATCGGCTGGTTCCCATCGAAAATGCGGCGATGGCCGAGCGCAGCATCATCCAGTGGGACAAGGACGATATCGACGCGCTGGGGTTGATGAAGGTCGATGTGCTGGCTCTGGGCATGCTCACCGCGATTCGCCGTGCACTCGACGAAATCTCGCGGCGCGATGGCCGCCGCTTTCGCATGCAGGACATTCCGCGCGAAGATGCTGCGGTCTACGAAATGATCGGCCATGCCGACACCATAGGCGTCTTTCAGATCGAATCGCGTGCGCAGATGAGCATGTTGCCGCGGCTCAAACCGATCTGTTTCTATGACCTGGTGATCGAGGTGGCCATCGTGCGACCGGGGCCGATCCAGGGTGACATGGTGCATCCCTATCTTCGGCGACGACAGAGGCTGGAGCCGGTGACGTATCCGTCGGCGGCGGTGAAAGGCGTCTTGCAGCGCACGCTTGGTGTGCCAATCTTCCAAGAGCAAGTGATGCAACTGGCCATCGTCGCGGCCGGTTTCACAGCCGGCGAGGCCGACCAGTTGCGGCGTTCGATGGCGGCATGGAAGCGGCGCGGTGGTGTCGATCATTTCCGCGACAAGCTGATCAACGGCATGCTCGCCCGCAACTACTCGCGCGAGTTTGCCGAAGCCATTTTTCGTCAGATTCAAGGCTTTGGCGAATACGGCTTTCCGGAGTCACACGCCGCGAGCTTCGCCTTGTTGTCCTATGTTTCGGCCTGGCTAAAACGGCACGAACCGGCGGCTTTTTTGTGCGGGCTGCTCAACGCCCTGCCGATGGGGTTTTATTCCGCCTCGCAACTGGTTCAGGATGCGCGGCGGCACAAGATCGAGGTGAAACCAGTGGATATCTTGCACAGCGCGTGGAGTTCGATTCTGGAAAGCACCGATCACGCCGCCGTTCGTCTCGGGCTACGCCAGATCAGCGGCTTGGGGCGGGAGGTCGGTGAGCGCATCGCCGCGGCGCAGCCGTTCAAGGACGTCGCCGATCTGGCGCGCCGCGCCGATGTGAGCCGTGAAGACATGGAACGGCTCGCCGCCGCCGGCGCCCTGGCCGCATTGAGTGGGCATCGGCGCCAGGCCGCGTGGGCGGTGGCCGCCGTTCCGGTTCAGCGCGATCTGTTGCTGGAAATGCCGGCCGTCGAGGCCCCTGCGGATTTATCGGCGCCCAGCGAGGGCGAAAATCTTGTCGCCGATTACGCCACCTTGTCCCTCACCTTGGGTCGTCATCCCCTGAGCCTGCTGCGCCGGATTCTTGAGCAAAAGCGCTATGTAACCGCATCGGCCTTGCGCGATTACAGTCACAATCGACCAGCCCGTTGCGCCGGTATCGTGACCGGCCGGCAACGCCCGGGTACCGCCAACGGAGTTATTTTCCTGACCCTGGAAGATGAGACGGGATTCGCCAACGTCATCATCCATGCAAAACTCGCCGAACGTCAGCGGCGCGAATTACTGGGCTCGCGATTGCTGGGGGTTCTGGGAATCTTGCAGCGTGAGGGTGAGGTCGTGCATCTGATCGCCAAGCGACTGGTTGATCACAGCGAACTGTTGGGGCGCCTGCCGACCAGCAGCCGGGATTTTCATTAGCCGCTGCTGAACGCCGCTGCGAAAATGAACCACCCTGAAGCCCGCGTCAAATGGCGGTCTGCGGCACATCTTCCTTGGAGACCAATAAATACGGCCTTCTTCAAGGCGTGGTCTGAAGATTGCCTATCTGCGGGCCTCTCAGGGCATCGATGATTGGAATCAATCGAGCGTGGTCTTGCGTACAAACGAAAAAAAGCCAGGCGATTTTTGATCGACTGGCTTTTATGAAAAACGGCTTACGTCTTGCCCGCTGCGAATTCCGCAGCGACTAGCGGTAGTCATATTCTTCAGGTTGCGAGCTTGCCGGTTCGGAGAAATAAACACTCAGGACCAAGGGCAGAATGATTGCCCCCATCACCAAAACAATCGAAGCAAATTGAGTCAGGTTCATTACGATTTCCTTTCGTCATGTGCGGGATGACCTCATCCCACGAAACGAATTCTACAGAACCGCGACTTCCATATCTGTTGCCGATTTGATTCGCCTACGTGTCCGCTTGTAACGGTGCGGAACTTCCTCCGTACGCTAGTGCCCCGAATCCTTTCTCGGCATCCCGCAAGCCCGTATCTGCCCTGTAATATGTTTTCGTCAACTCCCGTTTCACATACAATATCCCATGCTTAATGAGTGGTCTTTGCGGGGTGCCCGCGAATTCAAGCCTCGTTCGGGAATGAAAAATCAGGCGGCTTGAATGGATGAATGGCTTGGTCAAGGAGTGCCTTGTTATGACTTCGGAAAGTTTACCCCCGTCTTCACTGTCCCGCCGCAAGGCGATGTTTGCTCTGGCCGACCTAGTGCTTCTTTCCGCTTGTGGTGGCACAGCTGATCCGAACTGCAAGTCCAATGTCGCGCTGGATTCGTCGCTATCGTCTCTCGTCGGCAATGGCAAAGTCGCAACAAAACCCGACACTTTGACGGCGCTGCCAGTCGGTACCGCAGGCGCTGTGCAGACACGTGGTTACGTCGAATATGTGCCGCCCGGATACTCGTCAAAGTGCAAATGGCCCGTGATCATCTGCCTGCATGGTGATGGCGAGTTCGGTGACGGAAAGAGTGCGGCTGCTCTACAGCCCTTCTGGAACATGTGCCTGACCTACGAGATCACAGCGAACAATTGGGACGCACAGAAGCGCTTCATCGTTCTTGCGCCTCAGTTTTCGAGTTATGAAGATCGCTCGGCGGACAACGTCAATGCCTTCATTCAGTTCGCCAAAGCCAACTACGCGATTGATACCACGCGCATCTATCTCACCGCCGTGTCGGGTGGTGGCGTGGCACTTGGCAATTATCTGAACAAATATTCGGGTGGTGAAGCCGCCGCTGTGCTTCCCGTGGCGTGCTACGTGCCACCGGTTTCGCTGGCCGGTGTCAGCAAGTGGAAGAATGTGCCGGTCTGGTTGCTGTGTGGTTCGGCCGATACTACGGTAGGCGTGGGTAACGTGATGAACGTCTACAACTATCTTGTGACGGCGAACGCCCCGGTGTCGCCCCGCGTGACGTTGTTTACCGGGTTTGGGCATCAGTGGGAGGTGGCTAGCGACGCCTATTCGCCCGCGACCAACACTCATCCTTTTGACGCGACGAACGGCACAGTCACGCTCACCCCTTACGGGAACATCTATGACTGGCTGCTGCAATACCATCGCTAGCGGGAGCCAGCGACCCACAAAGAAACGGAGCCAGAAGGCTCCGTTTTACTTTGGCCCGGGCGGCCAATAGATACGGCAGTCTCCCAGGCAACATCATGAAGATGACCTATCCATGCGTCTCTCAGGGAAGTCTTTTCACCGCGCGCAAGCTACCACATCAAATCGTCCGGGATCTGGAAGGCGGCATACGGATCGTCCGCATCGATCTCGGTGGTGGTCTTGTTCACCCGCACGACGAGTGAGGCATCGCGCTCAGCGATCTTGTCGGCGATGACCTTGGGTACCAGTTCGGTCGTACCACCCTGGCAAACGATCACCAGGCGCCCGGCCATCAAATGCGCCTGAACTGCTGCCGACACATACAAGCGTTCGATCTTCTGGTTGTGCGTGAAATTGTAGGCGATGTCCCCAGGCCCTTTGCTCTGGCGATTCTTCTGAACCATCTGGGCAATTTGCGCGACAATCGCCTTCTGAGTGGCGACCGCGTCGCGCTGGGCATTGAGTTCGCGAGCCCGTTCGGCGTTCTTGCGTTGCGTTTCGAGCGCGGCCAGGCGCGCTTCATCGACGCTTTGTGTGCCGGTCCGGCGCTCGGTCTTTTTTTGTTTGGTCTTGTCGTGGCTGGCTTGTTTGGCTTTGTTCTTGTCGACTAGGCCAGCTTTCAGAAACTGCTCTTGCAAAGACGCCATCGAGGTAACTCCGAATTCAGGGCCCCCAGTTCAGGCAACGGCGCCAGCCAGAGGAAGGTCGCTAGCATAGCAAAAAGTCGATCCATGATCGCCAGGCTGCTGGCGATTCTGTCCACGAGCCGGAAGGCCAACACCACCATTTTTCACGAGGCGCTACAGAATTTCCATATGAACAACTTTCAGATCCTTTGCTACGGCGATTCAAATACCTGGGGATACATTCCCGTCACCGGCGGTCGCTACGCGCCGACGGTGCGCTGGACGGGTGTTATGGCGGAGCAGCTTGGCCCCCGATTTTCAGTGATTGAGGAAGGGCAGAGCGGGCGCACTACAGTCTGGGACGATCCGCTGGAAGGCGACAAGAACGGCCTGCGCTATTTGCCGGCGTGCCTGGAAAGCCACATGCCGCTCGATCTGGTGATCCTGATGTTGGGAACGAATGACCTGAAAGCACGGTTCTCACTCACCGCGCTGGACATTGCCCTCGGCGCAGAACGCCTGGTACAGGTGATCCAGAAATCCGGCTGTGGCGTGGACGGGAATCCGCCCGCGATCCTGCTCGCCGCGCCGCCACCGATCAATCCAATCGATGATGTGGGTTCCGAGATGTTCTATGGCGGAAGCCAGAAGTCGGCCTCGCTGGCGCAACGCTACAAAGCGGTGGCTGAGAAGTGGGGCTGTTGTTTTCTCGATGTGGCTGCGCTTATCAAAGTCGATGCGGCCGATGGTATCCATTACAGCGAAGCGTCGCATCGCGCTCTCGGCAAGGCGATGGCCGATCACGTATTGAACAGCAGGCAATTGGCGATCTGAGTGACGATTGACGGACGCGTTGCTTATTAAGGCGGTCTGGGGAGCATCGGGTAATCGGCCAACGGACGTTGAGGATGCTACAGCCGGACGTGACACTGAAGCGGATAGGGAGCGCCGAGTCAATCAGATGTTGAAAGGCGTTTGCGATGTCGGCGGACGTCGATCCAGTTTGAACATTTGCTCTGGATGTCCTTATGCTGGAAAGAGATCCCGCACGCGTGCGAACGGCAGTCCTGTCTCTGCTGCCCGACGTACTTTTCGATCCAAGACATGATTCAGGGGAATCTCTCGATTGAGCGTTTCAAATAGGTCGTAGCCGTCCATGCAGATTACCCGCTTGCCACGGCCAAACGCGACAAGCCCATCCTCGGTAAAGCCACTGTTGCTAACGAAGAGTCCGCGAGTCCAGGCCGCTTTCTGTTCAAGCTTGCCGTGGAAATTGTGCAAATCGGCAACCCCCGTTTGGGCGGCCTGCCACTTGGCTTCCACTAGATAAACCTCGCTTTGCAGTACAAAGCTACCGTCGATTTGCTCGCCCTTAAGGCGGAACGGCTCACGAGCTTCCAAACCATATGCGTTGAAGAGGTCGCGCAAGATCGTCTCGAAGGCATAACCCCGTTGCTGAGGAGAGAGCCGCCCCAAACCGACCAGCTCATTCTTCAAGGCGAGGACTTTGGGGCGATCGAAAGCGGGAACGACGGGCTGGCTCACGGGCTTCGCAACCCCCTGTTTGCCTTCAATTCGATTGATCAAGGAGAGCAGTTGCCCATGGGCATTATTGACAGCATCCTCCACACCTTGACGCAAACGAACGGCTTCGCGGTATTCCCACAAGACGTAAAGCGCTCTGACTGCTGTGGCCACATCCACCTTTTGCAGGAAGCATCTTAGTCGCTTGGCTTTGGAGGATCCCTGCTCCTTATAGAGCGCGTCATTGATGTCTACGTTGAGCTCTTGAGCGAAGAACTGGGCCATGGTGCGATCAGAAAAATCCAGGACATAACCGCCGCCCATTTCAAACAGATCATCGAGTACAAGAATGTCGATTGCGCGAATATTTGCCATACCAGTCTCTCAGAACTCGTCGCCGGTGGATCGCTGGGGCGGTGGAATAAACTCGTCAATTGCCCAGCCATCATCGTTTAGCTGGCCTATAACAGTCCAAAGAGGTCAGCTGCCAAAAATCCTAATGGAATTTCGTTAATCTTACACGCTGGCGGCAGTGCATGGCAGCTTAAGACGAAATGCAATGCTCAACCGTTTATAGTTCTCTAGGGGCAGGATGATGAGTAGTGGAGTCCTCTAGCAGCGAGCCCAGCGTACGGTTATCAACTAATTAGGAGTCAATTGGTCATCGCAACGTGACCGCTAGGCCAAACTGGCGACGGAGGGCGACGAGTCTGTAACGGCTGGTGTAGGAGTACAACTCTGCCAAGGTTTCAGGTTAGCGTCACATCTTCTGTGCTTTTTATCAACTGGCAAAAAGGCCCCGAATCACTAGATCTCGGGGCCTTAGGCTTGGTCTAAAATTACGGCGTCATAGTCTCACCTTATGCTGACACCGATTCGAACCCGGCGCTTCTTTTAACGCGCGATCAACCGCAGGTGCCTACCGCTCCACACGCCGTGCAGAAGTCGCAGCCATCCTTGCGGATCATCGTGTAGTTGCCGCATTCACCGCACAGCTTGCCGGCGGTGGGCTTGGCGGCGGTGCTACCGGCGGGCGTTTCGAGAATGCCCATCTGCTGCAGCGGCATGCCGTTTTCATCGAGGATGCCGAGCATGGCGTAGCGGTGGATGATGAGCTGCGCCATGTAGGCGACCGTCGACGGGTAATTGGTCTGCTTGCGTGTGCCGGGCACGAAGGCCATGAAGTCGCCGAGCGGCTCGGGGTAGTCGAGCAGTTTGCGCAGCTTCATGCCGATCCACGCCGGATCGAGCACGCGCATGTCGAGCGAGAGCAGCTTGGTGAGGCCGTCGAGGGCGCGCGGATAATTGCCGGAGAGCCAGACCGAATAGGGACGCGTGACGCCGTCGGGCAGGGTGATCTCCTTGAGGCCGAGAACGAAGTCTTCGTCGGTCGCCGGGTTGAAGATGTCGACCGTCCACGAGAGCGTGCCGTCAGTGCCAGTCTTCGGTTCCTTTAGGCTGAACATGGCGTCAAGCACCGGCGTCGGGCCTTCGTTCTGGAAGAAGCCGAGCTGATCGACGCGGAATTGGATCAGGCGCGCCATGGCCGACACGATCGACGGCATGCGCTTGTGTTCGCCGTGGGGCGGGAAGGACATTTCGAAGCCTTCGCCATCTGGCGTCTTGGCCAGCGATTCGAGCTTGAGTGCTAGCCAGGCGTGGTCGTTGGCGCGCATGTCCATCGATAAGGTCTTAGCGACCGCACCGAGGCCGCGCGGTTGCGCCGGTCCATTGACCCAGGCTTCAAACGGCCACGAGCGGCCTTCCTGATCGATATGACCGACGAAGAGCGCAAATTTGCCCATCTCCTGCTCGATCATGTAGGTCCAGGACATGTTGCCCTCTGGCAGGCTTGGGCGACCCGGCCAGCGCAGGCTGGAGAGCACCGGTGCCGGCAGGTTCTTGATCGACAGGCGGCGGTTGGCGTCGCCGTTCACGAAGTCCTGCGGCTGCTTTTTCTCTTCGGCCTGCTTGGGCGTATCGACCGAGAGCACCGAGCCAAGCACGCTGTTCGGACGATAGGTCGCCAAGCCCTTGAGGCCGGCCTTCCAGGCACTCATATAGAGATCCTGGAAGTCTTCGTAGGGGTAATCGGCCGGGACATTGACCGTCTTTGAGATCGACGTGTCGATATACGGCGCGACGGCGGCAACCATTTCTTTGTGCGCTTGCGCGGAGATTTCGAGTGCGGTAACGAAGTAATCGGGCAGATTTTCGACATCGCCGCCCATGTGTTTGTAGAGACGCCAGGCGTAGTCCTCGACGGCGTATTCCTTTAGCGTGCCATCGAACATGCGTTTTTTGCGGTTGTAGGTCCACGAGAAGGGCGGTTCGATGCCGTTGCTCGCGTTGTCGGCAAAGGCCAGCGAAATGGTGCCGGTCGGTGCGATCGACAGCAGGTGCGAGTTGCGCAGGCCGTGCTT
>Ga0302322_100006077_pt1 | contig 10663 bp, 8 predicted proteins | sample Fen_T0_2_FD_203757 | JGI IMG/M metagenome (GOLD analysis project Ga0302322, IMG submission 203757) | Peat permafrost microbial communities from Stordalen Mire near Abisko, Sweden - Fen_T0_2 | ecosystem: Environmental > Terrestrial > Soil > Wetlands > Permafrost | place: Sweden: Abisko... | reverse complement strand
GCTCTTCGAGGCAGCCCGGCCAACCCCTCCACCCGCTGCTGCGGTCCAAACCCCCGCCGAGCGGCCGGCGGACCTGCCGCCTGGCCAGCCGCCGGCAGCACGCCCCGTTGCGCTCCCGCCCGCACAGCCTCCGGCAGCCCGGCCCGTTCGCCAGGCGACGACGCCAGCCCCGGTCGCGAGTTCAATCGTCCAGCCCGCGGCGGTCGTGCCGACGCAGGCGACCGAGCAGCCCGCCTCGCGACAGCCCGTCGCCGTTCGGCCAGGCCCTGAGCATGCGCGACAGGTGTCCCGCCAGGCGCAGTCCGAGACGCCGCCAGCCAACCCCGGTGATCTCATCTGCGGGAACTGTCGGATCGGCAACGATCCGACGCGGCGATTTTGCCGGCGCTGCGGTCAGTCGCTGGCCGAGGCCGTCGTTGCCGTGGCGCCGAAGGTGCCCTGGTACCGGCGGATCTTCCGCCGACGTCGGACGACGGCTGCCGCGGGGGCGCGGCCAAAGAGCATGCGCACCGACGGACGCGGGGGCCGACGCGGGCTCTCGATCGGGCGCTCGCTCAGCCTGGTGCTCCAGATCGTCGTCGTGGCGGGGCTGGTGGGCGCGATCGTCGGGTACGCGGTCGTGCCCGGCTGGCGCGACGGCGTCAACTCGTTCATCTCGTCCATCCGGCAGACGGTGGCGCCCAACCTGGTCCCGGTCCACAGCGCCGGCCAGGCGACCGGGTCGGCTGTCAAGGGGCACCCGGCGCAGGCCGCGTTCGATGGGTTCAGCAACACCTACTGGGCCGCCCCGGCGACGGGCGGCGCATCGCCTGCCATCAGCGCCGGTTTCAGCCCGGCGACGGACGTCGCGAAGATCCTCGTCACCTCGGGCGCCGTCCCCGACTTCCAGGGCAGCCCGCGCCCGCACGACATCACCGTCGAGTTCCTCGACGCGTCAGGCGCGACCGTCGCCTCCAGGGATCTCGAGCTGAAGGACGTCAAGGATCCTCAGTCGTTCGACGTGTCCGCCAAGGGAGCAACGACCTTCCGGCTGACCGTGAAGTCCGTCTACGCCTCCAGCGGCGGCACGAACGTGGCGATCACCGAGGTCGAGTTCCTCGCGGCGAAGTGACCTGCGCGGACTCGCCCGGGCGCGAGCCTGCCGTCCCGCGGGGCTCACCAATGGCTTCGGGCAGGCCCAGGTCGGCGAGCATGCGCGCGTAGCTCGCCCGCGCGCTCGCGGCCGCCGCGCGATCACCGGCGCGCTCGCGCGCCTCGATGAGCAGGCGCCAGAGCGGGTCGTGGTAGGGGTCGACACCGAGCGCGGCGAGGCATGCTGCCGCCGCCTCCGCAGGCCGCTCGGCGAGGACGAGCTCGGCAAGGCCGACAGCCGCCTCCACGTAGTCGGCGCGCGCCCGCTCGCGTCGGGCGACGATCCAGTCGGCCGGGCCGTCCTCCGGCAGCAGGTCGCCTGCATACTCCGCCATCGCCGCTCGGTACGCCGAGATGGTGAGGCGTTCGTCGCGTCCGCGAGCCGATCGTCCGCGACTCATGGCCTCCTCGAACGCCAGGACGTCCACGCGCGAGCCACGCGGGATCGCGAGCCGGTAGGCGTCGCCGTCGCGCACCAGGATCTCCCGGCTGCCTGGGTCGGCGGCCGGCGCAAGCTCCCGGCGGAGCGCGGAGAGCGCGACATGGAGGCTCCGGGCCCCGGCCTCCGGGTCGGCGTCCCGCCAGAGCGCCTCCTGGATCACCTCGCGATGGACCGGCCGACCGGAGTTGACGGCCAACAGGCGCAGCACCGCCCGGGGCCGTGGCTTGAGCGAAGCAAGGTCGACGGGCCGGCCGGCGACCGAGATCGCGAACGCGCCGAAGCACTGGATCTCGAGCGGCGGGGCCCCGTCCGACGCGCCGAGCGAGGCGACGTCGCCGACGTCGAGCTCGTCCGCGCGAGGAGCGGGAGATCGCAATGCCTCCGGCTCGGCGAGCCCGGTATCGTCGTACAGCGCGGCTGCTCGCGCACGGAACTCGGTCGCGTGCGTCGGATCGGCGAGGGCGAGGCCCGCGTACGCCAGGGCATGCGGCCCCGGCGTGCCCGCTGTCCTCGCGAACGCCTCCGCGGCCAGGGCGGCATCTCGAGCGGCAGGCGCTCCCGCACGCGCCATGCTGGCGGCGACCAGCGAGCGCGCCCAGGCCTCGAGGGATGATGCCCCGAGCGCGCGGAAACCGGTAACGGCGATCTCGAGCGCCGGCCCCGCCTCAACGGGCTCGTCGAGCGAGGCCCACCCTTCGGCGAGTGCAGCCAATGCCTCTCCCCACGGATCCTGCTCGCGGCCGGCGGCGATCCGAACGGCCGACGCGTCGGCCCGTCCGTACTCGCTGCCGATCGGGCTGCGCGAGATCGCGAGGGCGGCCCTTCCGACCTGGGCGAGCCACGGGACGCCGAGCCGCTCGGCGGCCGCGACGGCGGCTTCGGCCTCGATGGCTCCCCGGGCGTCGCCGGCCAGGAGCCCCGCGACCGCGCCGGCGAGGGCCGCGGCTGCCGCGAGCGTCGGGGCGTCGGCGGCGGCGCGGGCTGCCTCGTCGAGCAGCGACCTGGCGTCCCTGACACGACCCGCCACGAGCGCGGAGAGCCCGGTCGCCAGCATCTCGCCAGCGCCCGGAGCGGTCGGCCCGGAGCCGGCGGTGCGGCCGGCGGCGGCCGCAGGATTGACCGAGGGTCCGCGGCGCGCCAGCGGGTCGCGGGCAACCGCCGCCCGCAGCCAGCCCGTCCACTCGGTGCTGGGCGTTGGATGCGGGTCCAGCCAGGCGGCAAGCGCCACGCGCTCACGCCGGCAGGCTGCCCCCGAATCGCCTGCCCCGAACAGCGCCTCTGCGCTGGCGTACGCATCGAGCCCCTGGATCCAGTGTCCCTCGGCGCGATGGCGGCGGGCCGTCGCCAACGTGAGCCAGGGGTCCTGCACCAGGAGCGCCGCGGGAAGGCTGTCGATCCAGGTCCCGTGGCCGTCGACGAGTCGCGCCCCGTGACGTTCGAGGAGCCGATCAACGGCGGACCAGTCCTCTGCGCGGCTGAAGGCGGCCAATGCCTCCGCAACCGCTCCGTCAGCCACGAGGAGCTCTCCGGCCCGGCGCGCCTGTGCCCGCGCGCCCTGCTCGCCGGCCTCGGCGACGAGCATCGCCTCGAGGTGGCTGCGCAGGACCTCGTGGTAACGAAAGGTCCCCTCGTCGTCGAGCGCGACCGTGAAGACGCTGCGCCGTTCGAGCTCCTCCAGCAGGGCCCGGCTTCCCGACCGTCCCAGCAACGCGTCGCACAGGGGTCCGCTCAGCCGGCGAAGGACGCTGGTCCGGACCAGGAAGTCGCGCAGCTCGTCGGGCAGCTCCGCTACCACGTTTCGCGCGAGGTAGTCACGCACGAACCGGGGGCTGGAGCCCAGGCCCGCGAGGATACGCAGCCGCTCGTCGCGGGGCTTGCCGCGCGTGGCGAGGTGGAAAAGCTGCAGGCCGGCAGCCCAGCCCTCGGTCCTGCGTGCGAGCCGGGCGAGCTCGTCCGGGCGGAGAGCGTCGTCGTAGAAGTCCCGGAAGAGCCGTTCCACCTCCCATGAGCGAAAGCGCAGGTCATCGACGCCGATCTCCAGGAGCGCGCCCGAGACCCGGCGGCGCGAGAGATTGAAGGCGGGAAAGGTCCGGGATCCGGCGAGGACCGCGAGCGTCGGCGGAGCGTAGTCGACGAACCGCTCGAAGGCAGCCTCGGCCGGTGACCCGGTCAGCGTGTGGAGGTCGTCGACGATCAGGAGGACGTTCGCCGACGCAACCGATTCGAGCGCGGCGACCGCGTCCTCGATGCTGGTCCAACCACGCGGCAGATCGACGATCGCCGACGCGAAGGCGGCCTCGAGACAGGCGACGAGCGCTGCCTCGCTCCCGTCGGTGCTCTCGGCCCGATACCACGCGACCGGATGGTCGGCCGTCGCGGCCCAGCCTGCTAGGAGTGTGGTCTTCCCGGATCCTGCCGGAGCGACGACAAGAGCGAGGCGGTGCGTCCAGAGCTGCGGCAGGAGCTTGTCGAGGCGCTCTCGAGGCAGCCACCGGACCCGGGGTACCCGGACCTTCGCGGGAACGACCGCGCCGCTGGCGTGACCGTGACCCGCAGGTCGCCGCTCGGACCGCGGTCCCATCCCCATCTCAGGCGACGCCGGCCCCCCAGCCCACCGGTCGAACGCCGGTGCGAGACGCCATTGTGGCCGCGCGCGCCTCGCCGGTCCAGCCCCGTATTCGGATCACGGGTGCGGGGTCTCGCCTCGGCTCACCAGTCAGCCGTGCCCGGTCAAGCGGGGGCGAGCGGCCGCGCGTCAGCCAGGGTGCGAGTGGAGCGCTCGAAGGCGCCGGCGCAGGGAATCGTCGGTCGCATCGAGGTGAGGATCCTCGATGAACCGCTCCGGGTGATGGCCGATCCGGACGAGCTCGCGTTCGAGGGCGGTCCGCTCATCCGGAATCCCCGCGATCACGATGGGCGAGCGGTCGCCGATCGCGTGGAGGATCCGCACCGGGTAGGGCTCCGGGCTGCGCGCTCTCGACCGTCGCGGAACCGACACGAGCTCGGCGCCACCGAGCCCCCGATCGCGGGCCACCCGCGCTCCGGTCCTGGCGAGGTGCACGACAGCGCCGCCGGATGGCCGGTGCGGCAGCGTGGCGACCGTCACGCCGGTCGCTCCCGGGCTGGTGGTCCGCTCCCCGGGTGCGCGCGGGCGCTCGGCGGTCGACCGAGGAACGGGGGTCGCCCTGACGGCGGGCATGGCCGGGATCGCGGGCGCGGTCGCCGGCCCGCCCGGAGCCGGCGAGCCGGGTCGGCGTGGTCGTCCATGCATGCGGGCACCTCCAGCGCTCCCGACGGTACGTCGACGACGCGGCCAGCGAGACGGCCGTTCGGATCGGAACCGATTGCCGAACGGCACGCCTCGTGCGAAACCGTGCCGCTCCCGCTACCGTCAAGGAGCCGTGCGCGTCCAGCTTCGACCCGTCGCCCATGCCAGCCGAATGCTCATCGTCGGGCTTCTGCTCGCAGCCTGCAGCGTTCAATCCGGCGGGAACTCCGCCACGCCGACACCGCTGCAGGTGGCGACTCCGACCGCCGCCGCAAGCTCGATCGGCGCGGCCGACGCAGTCGCCCGCGTTGTCGCCCTCGACCCCCGGTTCGCCGGACTCGGTCCGCGGGATCCTGGCTTGGTTGGCCAGGGTTCGTGGTACGAGGTTGCCCCGGCCGCGTCCGGCTGGAACGTCACCGTCGAGCTGGGCTGGGGCGATTGCCCGGCGGGCTGCATCAACCACCACACGTGGGAGTACGCGGTCGCCACCGACGGGACTGTCTCGAAAGTCAGCGAGACCGGCGATGCGCTGCCTGTCGCGAACGCCTCGACCCCCGGCCGGCAACCCACGCCCCAGGTGACTCCCCCTGCGACGAGTGCGGCGTCGAAGGCGCCTTCGACCGCGATCCCGCCGAGCGGCGGGCCGTGGATCGTCGGCACAGCGTCTGCCGGACCTGTCTGCCCGGTCGAGCGCAACCCGCCCGACCCGAGCTGCGCCCCGAAGCCCGTCGGCGGGGCGATGATCACCGTTCGCGACGCGGGTGGCCGTGAGATCGCCAGCACCACCACCGGCGCGGACGGGAGCTACCGGGTGGCGGTGCCCGCCGGCAGCGTGCGGGTCGAGGCGGCCCCGGTGGCAGGGTTGATGCATGCGCCCGCGCCGATCGACGTGGTCGTCCCGGCCGGCCCGGCGGCGTTGGCTCGGGTCGATCTCTCCTACGACACCGGGATTCGCTGACGGCCCAGCGCCTCGGAAAGCGCTGCGATGCCGGTCGTCCCGCGCCGCGAGCAGGGGACATGCGCCGACGCCGTTCCTGCTACGTTGCCGCGCGATGACCCGTCGACCAGCTCGCTCCGCGCGCTCGTGGTTCCGTGTGATGACAACCGTGCTTGCCGTTCTCGTCATCGTGATGGCTCTCGCCGGCTGTGGCACGATGAGCAAGAGCGCTGCGGGAGTCGTGATCGCGCTCGATGCACCGGGCGGACAGGTGACCAGCTTCACGCTGCGAACGACCGACGGCCAGGTGTTGCTGTTCGCGATCGGGACGCTGGAGACGGATGGCGCCGCATTCCCTGCCTCACACCTGGCCGTCCATGCCGCCACGCTCGGGCCAATCGCGGTCGCGTACCGCGAGGAGGGGGGCCGGAACGTGGTCTACCGACTGGTAGACGCTCCAGGGGCGGCGCCCAGCTGAAGCGACCGGCCGGCGAGCCGGACGCGCCCGCGACTACACTTCCCGCGTGCCGCTCATCGCGACGGAGAACCTGACCAAGCGCTACCCGGGGCCGGGCGGCGGCGTCCTCGCGCTCGACTCGCTGACTGTCGAGATCGAACCCGGGATCGTGGGCCTGGTCGGAGCGAACGGAGCAGGCAAGAGCACGTTCCTGCGCATCCTGCTGGGACTCCTCGCACCGACCAGCGGTCGGGCATCGGTCCTTGGCCTCGACACCGCCACGCATGGTGGCCGGATCCGCGAGCGGGTGGGGTACATGCCTGAGCACGACGTGCTGCCGCCGGACCTGACGGCCACCGATCTCGTGGCCCACCTCGCGGAGATGAGCGGCCTGCCCAGGACCGCGGCGCGCGAGCGGACAGCCGACGTCCTCAGGCACGTGGGTCTTTTCGAGGAGCGCTACCGCCCCATCGGCGGCTACTCGACCGGAATGCGGCAGCGCGTGAAGCTGGCGCAGGCGCTCGTGCACGACCCGCGGCTCCTCCTCCTGGACGAGCCGACGAACGGCCTCGATCCCTCTGGGCGCGACGAGATGCTCGACCTCATCCGCCGCACCGGGACCGAGTTCGGGATCGCCGTCCTGGTCTGCTCGCACCTGCTCGGCGAGATCGAGCGAGTCTGCGATCACGTGGTGGCGATCGACGGCGGGCGGCTCCTGCGATCGGCGTCGCTGGCCAGCTTCACGGGTCGGACCGGGACGCTGATCGTAGAGGTCGATGAAGGGGCGGACGACCTCGCCGCGGATCTCGTGGTGGCCGGCTTCCGGGCCCGCGTGGACGGGCCGCGACGCGTGCTGGTGGCCGCCCAGGACGTGCGCCCCTTCGACGCCATCCGGGACGCGGCCGCGACCCGCGGGCTTGCGCTCATCCGGATCGAGGCGGCGAGGCATCGGGTGGAGGACCTGTTCCGGGACGACCCCGACGACGAGGGAGCCGATGGCACTGCCGCCTGACCTCGTGGCGGGGAGCGCGACGGGCTCCATCTTCGACCTCGGTTACCGCGGCTACGACGGTCCGCGCCTGGGCCGCCGCCACGCGATCTCATCGCTCTTCACGCAGTCCCTGAAATGGACCTTCGGGATCGGCCGGGGTGGTCGCGCGAAGATCGCGCCGTTCGCGCTCGCGGGCCTCACCCTGCTCCCCGCGATCCTTGCCGTGGGGATCCGTGCGCTCGCCGGGCAGGCGACGGAACGGGTGACGCCGATCACGCCGCAGAACTACCTCACCTTCGTGCAGACCTTCATCGCCTTCTTCGTGACCGCGCAGGCGCCCGAGCTGCTTGGCCGTGACCAGCGCCACCACGTCCTGACCCTCTACTTCAGCCGTGCGCTGGAACGCACGGATTACGCGCTCGCGAAGTACGGGGCGCTCGTCTGCGCGCTCGCCCTCGTCCTTTTCGTGCCCCAGCTGATCCTCCTGCTCGGGATCGTCTTCGCGTCGATCGACCTCGGCGCCGGAGTCGGCGAGGCCCTGCCGCTCGTCGTGCCGATCCTCGTGAGCACGGTCGTCGCCGCGGCGTTCTTCTCCGGCGTGGGCCTCGTGATTGCCGCGTTCGTTCCCCGGCGGGCCTTCTCGGCGGGCGCGATCGTCGCAACGTTCCTGGTGCTCAGCGGTGTCGTGCAGGTCCTGGTGGTCCAGGGCCGGCTGCGCGATCCATTCCGCTACGTGGCCCTGTTGGACCCGTACGCGCTCCTCGACGGGCTCGCAACGACGATGTTCGGGGGCGTGGGTCGGAACGCGACCGTGACGCGCTCGGGGATCGATCCCGCCGTCTTCGCGGCAGGTGCCTGCGTGGTCGCCGTGGTGACGCTCATCGTGCTGGTCCTGCGCTATCGCCGGATCGAGGCGTGAGCCAGCTCGGCGTCAGCCAGCTCGCCACGCCCCCGAGCGTCGCGGTGAGTGCGGTCGCCAAGTGGTACGGCAACGTCGTCGCGGTGAACGACATCACCTTCACCCTCGAGCCGGGGGTCACGGGCCTCCTTGGCCCGAACGGAGCCGGCAAGAGCACGCTGCTCCACCTCGTGGCCGGGCTGCTGCGGCCGTCGGCCGGAACCGTGACCGTGGACGGGAGGCCGACCTTCGGCGACCCTGCCGTCTATCGGCGCGTGGGCCTCGTCCCGGAGCGAGAGGCCGTGTTCCCGTATCTCACGGCCCGCGAGTTCGTCCGGCTCAGCGCGCAGCTCCAGGGCCTGCCCGTTGGCACCGGCGCCGTCGATCGGGCGCTCGGCACGGTCGAGCTCGCAGCAGCCGCCGACCGCGAGCTCGCGACCTACTCGAAGGGGATGCGCCAGCGGGCGAAGGTCGCGGCAGCGCTCGTCCACGATCCGGCCGTCCTCGTCCTGGACGAGCCGTTCAATGGGATGGATCCGCGCCAGCGGATCCACATGATGTCGCTCCTGCGGACGCTGGCGGACGAGGGCCGGGTGATCCTCTTCTCGTCGCACATCCTCGAAGAAGTTGAGCGCGTCGCGGAGCGTGTCCTCGTGGTCGTCTCCGGGCGTCTCGCGGCGTCGGGCGACTTCCGCGAGATCCGGCGCCTCATGACGGATCGCCCCCACTCCTTCACGCTCCGGACATCCGACGATCGCGCGCTCGCAGGCCGCCTTGCGGGCCGGCCAACCGTCTCCGGGCTCACCTTCGAGGACGGCCGCCTGGACGTTCGAACGGCCGACTTCGCGACGTTCACGCGCGAGCTCCCGGTCATGGCCCGCGATGCTGGCGTCTCGATCTTCGAGCTGGCCCCTGCCGACGAATCGCTCGAGTCGGTGTTCGACTACCTGGTGCGCCGGTGAGCGGCGGAGTGCCGTCCACCGGTCGCGACCCCGTACCCGGCTGGCCCGCGGCCGCGCCGTCACCGCCGCCCCTGCCGCGACGTCCGTCGGCGCCCGTGCTGGGCGCTTCGGTTCTCGGGCCGCTCGTCGAGGTCACCATGCGTGGCCTGCTGGGAAGGCGCCGGATCCTGCTGGTCGGCCTGCTGGCGTTGGCGCCTGTAGGCGTCGCCGCCATCCTTGTCGTCGGCGGGGGAGTGGGCACGACCGCCCAGCTCACCCGCCAGCTGTACGACTCCCTGGTCATGACCACGGTCGTGCCGCTCGTCGCCCTCATCCTCGGCACCACGGCGATCGGGGCCGAGATCGACGATGGAACGGTGGTCCATCTCCTGGCCAAGCCCGTGGGACGCGGCTGGATCATCCTGGCCAAGATGCTGGTCGCCGGGACCACCGGGGTCGTCCTGTGCGGGACCTCGATCACGGTCTCGGGCCTGCTCCTCGTCCGGCTCGATGCGCCGGGGCTTCTCGTTGGCATGCTCGCCGGCGTCGTGCTGGCTGTGATCGCCTACACGGCCGTCTTCGTCACGCTCTCCGTGTGGACGGGCCGCGCGCTCATCGGCGGGCTCGCCTACGTCCTCCTGTGGGAAGGCCTGGTCGCGACGTTCTTCTCCGGAACGCGGCTCCTCTCGATCCGCGAGTACGGGCTGGATGTCGCCGCGGGGATCGCCGGCGCGGAGGCAGGCACGCTCGGGCGTGACGTGCCCCTGGTGACCGGCCTGGTCCTCGCGATGGTCGTGACCGGCGTTGCGTTCTGGCTCGGGGCGCGGCGTCTCGCGCGGTTCGAGATCTCGGACGCGGGGTAGGAGCGCGCTCGCGGCATCCCGGCCCACGGCCGCGCCCTCCGGCCCGTACAATCCGGCCCGTGCCGAAGCCACACCCGTACCGACCAAGACGGTCCCGTTCCGGAGACGTGGCCGGGACCTCGGGCACGCCCACCCCCGGCGAGGGCCTGGGAGCAGAGGCTGCGGCCGCTGCCGAGGCTGCGGCCGAGGCAGCCGCCGAGGCAGAGTCCGCTGCATGGGTCGGACCGCCGGGCGGGCCGCGCGGCGACGTGCTGGCGGGTCCGGCGGACGAACCGCCCGGCTGGTTCCGCGACGAACCGCTCGGCGACGCGGGGGATGCCCCGAGCGACGCGGCACCGACCCTCGCGGAGGCGAGTGCGGCTCCCGCCCTAGCGGCGGCCGGTCGCGAGGCGGTCGTTCCGGGCGAGGTCGCTGCGGCCCCGGCCCCCGCGGCCCCTCCGGCCGCGATCGCCGAGCCCGAAACGCCCGACGGGCCTGACGAGGACGCTGATCTGGAGTCGGTCCCGCCCCCGGGGACAATCTTCCGAACCGAGCCGCCGCCGCACGACGCCGCGGCCCGTTCACGGCACCGATCGCCGATCGTCTCCGTCCTCCTGGGGTTGCTGATTCTCGTGGTCGTCGGGGCGGGCGGTTTCGGGATCGGCATGCTCCTGCCCCTTCTCGTCCCGCTTCCGGCCGGTGACACCTCCGTTGTCTCGCCCGTCCCCAGCGGCGCCGCGCCATCGGCGACGCCGG
>Ga0302322_100006076_pt1 | contig 10663 bp, 8 predicted proteins | sample Fen_T0_2_FD_203757 | JGI IMG/M metagenome (GOLD analysis project Ga0302322, IMG submission 203757) | Peat permafrost microbial communities from Stordalen Mire near Abisko, Sweden - Fen_T0_2 | ecosystem: Environmental > Terrestrial > Soil > Wetlands > Permafrost | place: Sweden: Abisko... | reverse complement strand
CCAAGCGGAGGAGATTGCACCGGCACTTCCGGGCTTTAGTGCTTTTGCTAGAGCAGATGGATCATTCTTGAACAACTGCACGGAGTATTTGGCGAGCATCGCCTGTAGATCAGCAAGCAGCCGCATCATCGATTTTGCATCCGCAACGGATTGAGGCTCGTTTAGCCCGACCTCAACAGAGAGCGCTGCAAGCCTGTCTACAATTCCAGGCAATATCTGGTCATCAAGACTTGTGACGAGATCAACGGCATTCTGCACCGCCGTGCCGTCTTTAAGTTGCACGCCTGTCCAAGGTGAGGAATCGGTCCGCAGAAACAGGGAATGGTAACCACCGGCCTCTTTCAGAAGGTCGCGAACTCGATTTGCAGCCTTCGGATCGAACCGGCTGAGGTCAGGTTGGCGCCACCGAGTCTTGGCTGTTGCGACACGCTGCAGCTGTATCAATCGACCTTGTAACTGGTACACGCTCATCGAGGCGGGCGAGCGTTTGCAATGCATGCGCTCAACATGCCCGTCCAATCGGTTGCGGCGGTCCACGGTGCGGCTATGCACTCCTGCGCAGTCCACTGGCGTGGAAGCCCTTACAGTGTCGAGTGCGCGGCCGACCTGCTCCAAAACGCGCTTAGAGGAAACGTCCGCACCGTGCAGATCCATCGCAAGGTGGTCAAGACCAACCTGTTTGAGACGCTCAAAAACGACATTCAGAGCGGCGCGCTTCTCGGCGACAAAGAGGACCCGCTTGCCGGCCGCCGCCACGCCGGCGATCAAATTGACGATGGTCTGGCTCTTACCCGTGCCCGGCGGGCCGTGAATTACGCCATTTTCACCCTTGAGCACAGCTTCCACGGCACACTGCTGACTGGAGTCGGCATCCAACACGAAAAACTCGTTATCAGGCGGTGTGCTGTCCAGTTCTTTAGGGTCGATCTCGCAGTCGCGCGCTCCAGCCGCGCTCCGAGCTTTGACGTCTCCTGCGATGGCCGCGATCAAGTCGTGCGACGCCAGTTCCGTACCTCGTTCCTGCAGGTCCTTCACCATAGCCATCTTCTGAAACGCGAAATTGCCAAGATAAACGTCCGGCCGTATCGAGAAGTCCTTAACGTCTCGGCAGCGCTTCGTTAGCTCGCTGAAGAGAGGTTGCGGATCAAATGGTTCAGGTTCATCTCCGCCGTTCAGGAGGGCAAGTAAGTCATCTTGCGCGACGCTAACACCGAATTGGGTGTCCAGGAAATGCAGGAGGACAAGGTTGATCTGCGGTGGCCCAGTTCGAGACAAGGAAAAAGACCTGCTGCCTCGTCCCTGTGGATTCAGGCCGACTGGGAGCAGCAAAATCGGGGATTCGGGAACTCTGCCACCATCGTCTGCCGGCCAGGTCGCAATTCCGAGCGCAACGAAGAGAGTCTGCAAGCCCTTCTCTTCGAGATTGCTAAGTGCGCGGCGGGCGATCTCCCGGACTACCCCGTCGAGCCTGTCCGGTTCTTCCGCAAATAGCTTGGAAACCGGCACCGATGCTCCGGCAAAGAAAGCGGTAAGCGGATCTCCGCCAGCACCTGACAGGTCGAGCGTACCTGTCTTGAGCTGACGGAAGTACAGGAGGTTGTTGCGGCGCGACGGGTCGATCAGCTTTCGGATCCACTGCTGGCGAGCAGTGTCGATAAGGCCGCGCCTAGCTTCCGGGATTTGAGTTGCCGAAGTGGCCAAAGCTAGCTTCGCAAAAGGTCCAAGACTTCAAACACATAAGTTTGCCTCAATTGCGGCAGCTTTACACGGACAAACGTCACAGCCCGACGGTAAGCCAGACCTGATGGTTTCTGAAATCCAGGACGGTACGCGGGTTCCGAGCGGTGGCCGGTGACGGTGCCGCATTACGCTGCGACGAGCAAATATGAAGACAAGCCACACTGGAGCATCCCATGAAACTCCGTCGGAATGAATACTGCCCGATTCACCGTTCGTTGTTCTGCTGCGGTCGCGAGCAGGCGCGGAAAGGCCGCAGATTTCAGCTTGGCGTTCAGCGCGTCGAAGACCCTCACCATCCGAGGGGATTTCGCGAACTCCGGTCGCCAGCCGAGATGCGGAAGCTGCTCAACCGAAAGATCGCCGAGCAGGAGGGGAAGTGCGCTATTTGCCACCATGAATTTGCCGACTGTAGCGACATCGTGCCTTATGCCGATGTCGGCATAAGGCACAGAATGCCGACTTTCAGAATATGCCGACTAGACCGGTTCTCATCAGCGGATGCGAACGTATCATGATTTCGAGGTCGGCATAGTCACGGCGGGCTGACAGAGAGGAAACTCCTTCTGAACCTGGAAGGAGGTTCCCCTATGAATGATCCGTCCCGGAAATTCGTATCCGGTCCCTTGGCAGCCTTCAGAGAAGGATTCTTGCATTCACTTCTTGAGCTGGGGTACACGCCGGACTCCGCGGCCAACCAGCTCCAACTTATGGCGCATTTGAGCCGTTGGCTCCTCGGTGAAGACCTCGATGTGCACACGTTCCGCCAGAACGATTTAGAGCGATTCTTTCAGCTCCGGCGCCACGCTGGGTACACCCACTGCAAGAGCCTGAAAGCAATGCTGCCGATGCTGACCTATCTAAGAGCCGAAGGCATAGCGCTCTCGGCGTCCACTGTCGTTAACCGCGGACCCATAGATCTCGCCATTGATCGGTATTGCGATTACCTTGTCCACGAGCGCGGACTTGCAGAGTTGACCGTTCGGCATTACATCAATGCCGTTCGTCCATTCCTGCGGAGCGAACTCTCAAGCGATGGAGCCAAGATTAATTGGGAGTCGCTGGACGCGGCTAGAGTGACCGCATTCGTGGTGGCCCGCACTCCGAGTCAATCGCGAAGCGTCGCAAGCACGACGGTGACTGCATTGCGGTCATTCCTTGGCTACCTTTATGCCAACGGCTTGATCAAACAGCAGTTGACAGCGGCTGTTCCTGCGGTAGCTCGATGGCGCCTGGCTGCGCTCCCGAAGGCCCTGCAACCTCGCGAGGTTCAGGCGCTTTTGGCAGCGTGTGATCGGCGCACGCGAATGGGACGTCGGGACTTTGCCGTCCTGACGATGCTCGTTCGCCTCGGACTGCGTGCGAGTGAACTCGCGGGACTTCGCCTCGATGATATCGATTGGCGTGCTGGCTCCATCCTTATTCGAGGGAAGGGCAATCAGGTTGAGCCGTTACCGTGTCCGCAAGATGTCGGCGACGCAGTGGTCGCCTATCTGCGCCGAGGACGGCCCGCAAGCGCGGCGGATCGTAGTGTATTCGTCCGCATCAGAGCACCTCACCGCGCTCTTAGCGGCATCGGGGTGAGCGGGATTGTTGTCGCGGCGTCCCGTCGCGCAGGCCTCGGCGAGATCCGTGCACATCGACTGCGCCACACAGTGGCTACCCAGCTCCTTCGTGCCGGGTCCTCATTGCCTGAGATTGGCCAGCTGCTGCGCCACCGCCATATTTCAACTACAGCGATCTATGCCAAGGTCGATCGAGACGCACTACGAAGTATCGCGCGCCCGTGGCTAGGAGGTGCAGCATGAGCCCGCTACGACAAGCTCTCTTCGATTACCTCGCTGTCCGCCGTTCCCTTGGGTTCAAGTTGGGCAGGGCCGCGGGACTGCTCGCGCAATTCATCACTTACGCCGAGGAGAGGGGGGAGCAACATCTGCGCATCTCCACCATGCTTGCTTGGGCCACCCTGCCGGTGAACAGGCATCGAAACTGGTTGGCGAAGAGGCTTTCAATCGTGCGTGGCTTTGCTTCTCACCTACACACGATCGATCCTGCGACCGAAGTGCCGCCAGCCGATCTGTTGCCGTGGCAACGATGTCGCGCTACGCCTTACCTCTACTCCGACGACGAGGTGGCCGCGCTGGTTACTGCTGCGACGAGCTTACAAACGCCCTATCGCGTGCTGACGTATCAGACCTTGATCGGATTGCTGGCGGTCACCGGGATGCGCGTCGGCGAGGCCATTGCGCTCGACCGTGACGACATAGATATGACCCAGGGTGTACTGACCGTTCGGCTGACCAAGTTCGGAAAGTCGCGCGAACTGCCGGTTCATCCGAGCACTATCGAGGCGCTAGGACGCTATCTTTGCCGTCACGACCGCCCACGTGCGGCCGCAAGTGTCCCTGCGGTGTTTGTTTCGAATACCGGAACTCGATTGGCGTACCCCAATGTTCAATGGACTTTCCAACGGCTCCTGCGCCGTGCCGGAATCACGCGGCGATCGGCGTCGTGCCGCCCCAGAATCCATGATCTTCGCCATCGATTCGCAATCCAAACCATGCTTGACGCTTATCGGTCCGGCAAAGATGCAGAAGCGCGGCTCGCGATCTTATCGACTTACCTTGGCCACGTGAACCCGAAGGCCACTTATTGGTATTTGTCTGCTGCACCCGAACTATTACAACTAGCCGCTGATCGCCTCCAGCGCCACCTCGGAGGTGTCTCATGAGTGCGCTCGCCCCGACGTTGCAGGCGTTTTTTACCGATCGGCTCATTCGCCAGCGGCAAGCAAGCAATCACACGTTGGCGTCGTACCGCGACACCTTGAGATTGCTAGTGCGCTTCGCAGCCGAACGCCGAAAAGTAGAACCGGTGAAACTGGAAATCAGCGATCTGGATTCCGCACTGATCAGCGCCTTCCTTGATCATCGTGAACGCGAGTGTGGAAATGGCGTACGCACACGCAATACCCGGCTTACGGCGATTCGGTCACTGTTCCGCTACGCAGCCCTTCGTCATCCGGAGCATGCTGAAGTCATCCAGCACGTACTTGCGATTCCACCGAAGCGTTTCGCGCGTCGCCTTGTGAGCTTTCTCACAGATCCGGAAGTCGACGCACTTCTTTCGGCACCAGACCGAACGACCTGGGTTGGCCGACGCGACCACACGCTGTTCGCGACCGCAGTCCAGACAGGACTTCGTGCATCGGAACTGATTGGGTTGAGGATCACTGACGTTCATCTAGGCGTAGGTCCGCACGTCAGTTGCCTCGGAAAAGGACGAAAGCAACGGATCACGCCGCTCACCACGTCAGTGGTGGCGTTGCTCCGGACCTGGGTCTGTGAACGCCGTGAACAAGTTAGCGATTTGGTCTTTACTACGCGTACTGGAAGGATGCTCAGCCGCGACGCACTCGAACATCGACTTGCAGAATGCGTTGCAAAGGCCAGTAATAACTGTCCGTCCCTACGAGAAAAGAGGATCAGCCTTCATGTGCTGCGGCACACGGCAGCAATGAGACTCTTACATGCCGGGAACGATCTCTCGGTCATCGCTCTCTGGCTCGGCCACGAGCAGATGGAAACTACGCAGATCTACCTTCATGCCGACCTCGCTCTCAAAGAAAAGGCCCTCGCGAGGACCACACCCATAAATACCAGTCCCGGCCGTTACCGGGCACCCGATACGCTCCTCGCGTTTCTTGAGGCGCTCTGAATATGCCGACATCGTTCTGCCGCGGACCCCCATTTAGCGCCTGTGTACCTGCCGGATCGGCATATTCTGAAAGTCGGCATTCCGTACCGGACCACAGACACCCGAAAGGAATGGGAGGAGCGCGCCGAGATGACCATCCGGAAAACATCCAAGCCGTGCATTGGTGGTGCAACTCCGAAAAGGGATCGAGCAGACTTGGCGACCGATAACCGCTCGGTGCATTCATTCCCCGAACAGCATTAGGAGCCCGTTCCAGCGGGGAGTGTACGAGAAGTGCGCGGCAGAATGGTCGAGCTAAGATTCACGTCAGCAGACGGCCGACCAGTCGAGTGGTCTTCTGAATGTTGCGAACTCAGCTTATTTCCCGCTTGCAGTGCGCCGATTGTGTGCGTGATCCCAGATGGCGCAACGGCTGACTGAGGAGTATCTGGCGCTCGGGAAACACGGCGAGGGCTTAGACGGCCTCCTCTTCCGTCCCGCGAAAAACAACCGCATAGGGACGCTCGAAAAGCATCTGGAACCGGGTTCCATCTAGCGCAACATCGTCAGGAAATACGGCCAGATCGCAGGCATCAACGCCGAAGTGAACGGGTCGTGCGTGTAGTCGCTCAGGGCACCGGCGGCGACTAACGCGCTATCCCACTAGGCGGACATCGCCAAGGTGCAGGAGTGGCTGCGACACGCGAGTGTTTCCACTACCCGCCTCTACGACCGTCGCAAGAGCAAGCGCGAAGACAGCCCGACATTTCATGTGACGTGTTAAGTCTCGCCGTTAGAATATTCTTATATCTGCAAAACGGATCGATGCAGACGGGGCAACTGCTGGTGTGCCCGCAAGGAGGATGCGACCATGGCGCGTCAGATGATCAAAAGGGACATCACCCCTGTCCTGACTGCAGCACAGAAGTGGATTCAGACCTGCCTCATCGAAGATCGCTCGGTTTTGTCAGCCGAGCCCCGGTGGACGGCCTCGTTGGTGACGGACGTGTTCAAGGCTTTTGTCGAGCATCCTGACGTCGGCGATGACGATTTTATGACGAAGCTTAAGGCGCAGATGAAAGAGGCCTCCCCTCCCGCACAGCAGTTAATGGCAGAAATGCTGTGGGCGCTCTTGCTTTTCCCATCGAACATGAAGGCGCGCACGAAGCGACAGCAAGTGCGTGACATATGGGCACTGTCGCGGCAGCACCTGGCCGATGATTTGCCATTACTCGATGATCACGTGCTCGTTGGAATCGGCTCCGGTGGACCGGGATTTAATAATTACCGGCCTAACGAATTGGAATACTTGATTGCTCTGGTGCGGAGTTTGAAAGAGCAGAGTGAACCAGAACGTCTGCGCATTTTCACGGACTATGACACATTCCTGGGGTGGATCGAATCGGTGCCGCGCAAAGGTAGCCGCCAGTTTCGGCACATGCTGCGGTATTTCGCCTTTCCAGACCGTGTAGAGCGGATTTCCTCCAATAATGACCGCCGCAAAATTCTTAGAGCCTTTGGGTCTGGATCAGCGCGCGAAGTAGCTGACTGGAATGACCGCCAGCTCGACGAGAAACTGGTGGAGCTGCGAGCCCGTTTGCAAGCTGAGCAGCCATCTGCTGTGCTCGACTTCTACGAAGCGCCTCTCAAAGAGCGATGGTCCGGTGAGCAGACAATAAAGACAGTTGAAGGCGAAGTCGAGGTTACGGTACCCCGCGATGAAGATGAGCTGGACGATAAAGAAACCACGCCGCAAGAGATAAAGTCGCCCGAAGCACGCCAATCAATTCAGATCCAGGCGAAATTGGCGCGTATCGGTGCGGTAATGGGCTTCAAGATATGGATACCTCGCTCTGACAGAGGGCGTGTTAGCGAGCTCTTACAGGCAAAAGAACAGGCGGCACTCCTGCAAGACCTTCCACTGAATTTTGACCACACGACCATGTACACGATTGAGCAGATTGATGTGTTGTGGCTGAGAGGAAGGGCGATCTACCGTGCTTTCGAAGTGGAACAGACCACCGCAGTGTATTCGGGCCTTCTGAGAATGGCCGACTTGCTTGCTCTCCAACCGAACATGGACATTCGACTGCACATTGTCGCGCCGGATGAGCGGCGAGAGAAAGTTTTCACTGAAATGAAGCGACCCGTGTTTTCCGTTCTGGAGCGTGGGCCTTTGTCGCGGAGGAGCACCTTTCTGTCCTACGAAAGCGTTGACGCCATGAATAGCCTGGCACATTTGTCGTACACCAGTGACGGAATTATTGCAGAGTATGAAGAGAAGGCCGATTAAGTCTTGCCCTGCGCGACGAACCGGATTATCGCGCGGTGAGGATGCTGTTGCCGAGAAGCTTTCGGGATGATGTGAAGGTCTTAATTGAGTGATATGAGCATACAGCGTTTGGCCGGCGACTACGACAGCCACTTCTTCACGGCTTGCCAGACGCCTCGACGCGTCGAGCTGCGCTCGGTCTTATCGGCGTCTTCCTTGGGCGCGTCGTGTGCCATGATATTCACCACGGCAGAGTGGTCATCCTTAGCGTAGCTGTCGCGAAGGCGGCCACGTTCGATTTGTTCCGGCGACCACTTGGGAGCCCACTGGACGCGGTTGTTTCGTATCCAATAGTGGGACCGGCAGGAAAAGCTCCAGTTGCCGATGGACGGGTCGAGCGAGACGGTCTTGCCGTCAAATATGAGCTTCCAGTCCGTTGGCCGGATGGGTGTTACAACTTTGTTCCCGCAGCCGCAGCAGCACAGGTGCGACGCCGTTGCAAAGCGTGTCGAGATGTAGATTATCCCCTGCTCTAGCTCGTCAGGAATGAACTCGACGAATACATGCCTGAGCACGATTCCGGGCTTCATTGGGGCCGGTCCTCGTTAATGAGCAGGTTAGTGTCGATACTGAACTGGCTGTGGTGCTCAGACTTGAGATCGCGGTAGAAACCGCAGAGCTTCTTCCACTTGATGACGGCCAATGCGGCGTTCAATGCGTTGAGATCGGCAATCTGGATGTTGCGGTTGTAGTCAGCGTCACCCGGCGTGTCCTCGAAAGACACTCTGGAACGGAAGTGGTCACGCTCTTGCGCAGTGCTGGTCGTCACTCTCACTATCCCGCCTAAAGCGTTTTCTGTTAATTCGATACCCATGCCCACGTCGGTAAAAGGAATATTAAACTCTTCGAGCTTTTCGGCAATCAGTTTCTTTGGACCGCCCTTGTCTAAGCACACAAAAACAAAATCCATGCCGCGCAGCTCTTCCATATTGCTGGCGTCAACATAGGCAGGGTGATCGATGATACCCCGGTGCATTTTGGAGTAGAGGTTCTTGAAGTAGGTCGCCTTGGGGTGTCCGGCATCCAGATCGTCGCCGGACGGCGCGCCCGGGGAGCGAAACGCGTTGTGCTGATAGAACGTATCGCCGTCATAAAGGTGGATCTCCTTTACCGGCGTTTTTGCCACTAAGTCGAGCACATAGGAACCTGTGCCGCCTAACCCCAGGATAGCAATTTTGGGAACGGAGAGCTTCTTGGTGACCTCAACGATTTCCGCGCGACTGGAAGCGGTATCCGTGTAGTGGAACGGTTCGTCGCTTTCTTTGTCGGCCTCGATAACTGGGAAGGTCTTCGCGTTAGCGGTCGGAGCGATTCTCTGCGCCGGGCCGGACAGGATGGCGACATAGGTCGTCACCTGCGCGTGGTAGTCAGGATAGGAATCGGCAGGCTTCGGCTTGGCCGAGAATGAGTGGTTGACTGCCACTCCCTCCGCAAGTGAATGTGCGTTGGTGCCGTGCTTTATTTTTGCGATCTCCGAACCATCTTCGTCACAAGGATGTTCCCCTGAGAAGTAGGCTACATGCGTGTCGGGACGACCCGTTCGGTCGCCCGCGAGCACGAGCTTGATCACTAAAACTCCGCGTTTGACCTCTTTCCTTGAGTTCACGTAGGGGACATCCTTCACCAGCAGACAGCCGGAGCGGATTTCCAGGTCGTATCCTTCATCGCGCAGCTTTTTCAGATCCGGGCTACGATTTATCGGTCGCTGTGACATTGAAGATCATTCCATTCTTCACCTTCACGCTTTGGCCTTCCTTGAGGGAGCCCTGAGGGTTGATGCACGGGCCGTCCTCATAGGAAACGGTGTACAGAATGTTCGCGCCTGTGGGCGGCGTTGGGAAAGCCAGCTTAACGATCTCGTCGAACGCCAGCGTCCTGGTCGCGACCACCTTCTTCTGGCCGTTCACGATGATGATGTACTTCCGGGGTTGGGCGGTACGGCTGTGAAAGTGTTCATCCTCTCGAAGGTGGATCGGCTCCTCGTCGTTCTCCACGACGGGGTCTTCCTTGTCACCCCGGACTTCACGAAAGAGGTCGTCACCCGGCTGGACGTGCCCTAGTTGGTAGAGCGCCTCGCCCGTGGTGGGATTGGGTGACTCGTAGGGCTTCTGGTCGATGTGAATGCGGACTTCGCGTTTATGCTCGTGATTTTCCATTGGTTTCTACCTTTCTAGATGGGGCATTGATTGAGGGACAGCAGGTTATCGTTCCAGTCTCCGTCGGCGTGTGTGCGGACATAAGCCGTGCGGCCTGCCGGGCGAACCACGCCCACTTCCGAGCGCTTGCCGTTGTAAGGATCGAGGACAAAGAACGTGTTGGTTCCCGCGTCGATGCTGCGGATGACTTCCTCGCGAGTCCACTTCCAGCCTGCGCGGGGGTTGCCGAGGTGTGTGATGTGTTCGTGTGGGCTCTGCGGATGAGGCTTCGTGATACAGGTCACTCGAACGTCAGCCATTGTTTCGGTTTCCTTTCTTTAAGTCTTGAATTCTCTGTTCGCGTCAACTAAAGTATGACGAGAACGTATACGTCGGGTTGCAAGAAAAGGCGCCCCGACGGCGCTACCACAACGTCTCTATTTAATATACGCTTTCGTCTATAGGGTGTCAAGCCATGTCTGCCAAGTTTCCCGACCGCGTGCGGTCGGCTCGTCAGCTGCGGAATCTCAGCCAGTCGGACCTAGCGGCGAAAGCCGGATTGCAGCCCTCTGCGGTGTCACATTTTGAGACAGGCCGCAGGGCACCGTCGTTTGACAATCTCAAGGCTCTTTCCGAAGCGCTTCAGGTCACTACCGACTTCCTTCTGGGGCGTGTTGATGAGCCCGGCATGATGGGCATCTCCACAGACAAGCTTTTTCGTCACGCCGAAAACATGTCCAGCGACGATCTCGACACGCTCACA
>Ga0302322_100006075_pt1 | contig 10663 bp, 7 predicted proteins | sample Fen_T0_2_FD_203757 | JGI IMG/M metagenome (GOLD analysis project Ga0302322, IMG submission 203757) | Peat permafrost microbial communities from Stordalen Mire near Abisko, Sweden - Fen_T0_2 | ecosystem: Environmental > Terrestrial > Soil > Wetlands > Permafrost | place: Sweden: Abisko... | reverse complement strand
TCGCCGCGGTTCAAGACGCCGCCAAGCAGGCGAAAGAGCAAAACGATGCCGAGATGCAGAAGGTCACTTCGGCCTTCCAAATGCCCGGGATGATGTAAGCGAAGCAAGAATTGAGAATGCGGAGCGCGGATTGCGGAACGCGGGCGAACCTATTCGCCGGTTCGGCATTCAACCTTCCGCATTTTCCATTCCCAATTCTGTACTCCGATGACTCCCGCGTTCGACAAACTCCAGAAGCACTTGAAACAGCTTCCGGGTCTGGGTTTCCGCTCGGCGGAACGCATCGCGCTGCACCTGCTCGTCGAAAAACCGTCGCGCTTGCCGGCGTTGGTTGAGGCGCTGCAGGAGGCGGCGAAAGCGGTGCGGCGTTGTGAGCGGTGTGGCAACCTCGCCGAAGGCGATCGCTGTGCGATTTGCGCCGACGAACGTCGCGATCAGTCGATCGTCTGTGTGGTCGAGCACGTGCCGGATCTTGTCGCGCTTGAGCGCTCGGCGGCCTACCGCGGCGTGTACCATGTGCTCCACGGCAAGCTCTCGCCGATCCAGGGCGTTGGGCCAAATGATTTGAACTTCCCGTCGTTGCTTGCGCGCATCGCGGCGGGAGAGGTGCGCGAGTTGATCCTTGCGCTTTCGAATGACGTCGAAGGCGAAGCGACGTGTCACTATCTCACGCAGCAATTATCGCCGGAGCGCGTGAAGGTTTCACGGATCGGATTCGGGCTGCCGAGTGGTGGTGGCGTGCTTTACGCGGACTCGGTGACACTTAAAAGCGCCCTCGAAGGTCGCCGCGATTATCACTGAGTCGGCGACGTGACGAAAACTCGTTACGATCACTAACTGGCGGCGGCTGTTTATTCCCTCTTGATCTAATACTCCGCAGCTTGCTGCGGCTTGGTTGGCTGTAGGACCGGGTTTAGCCCGCGATGGCTTGGATCAATTGCGGCGTAAAGCCGCTCCAATAATTCTCTGCAATGCCTCGGAGCTGCTTGTTCCGGGGCCGTTTACTGGTTGACGATGTCTAGGCTAGCGAGGGTTTTGCGCATGCCTTTTTCACCGCCGCCCGAGCCCGCACTTTCTTTCGCGTGGCGGGTGACGACGAGGCGCTGGCCGATGCGAGCGAAGCGCCAATCTTCAGACTCCGTGGATTCAAAACTGATCAGGAGTAGAGCTCGACCCTTGACCAGGATGCGGCTTTCAGCAGCGAGCGGAGTGTTGTCCGCCGCGAGCCAAAGTTTCACCGTTTGCTCCAGCACTTTGACGTATTTGGGAAGTTTTTCGGTGATCTTGAAGGTCAACAACCGCGCAGGCTGGCTTTCCCATGGCTCGTTTTTGTCGCTCAATAGCTCGGCCTTTTCGAGCACCTCTAGCAACCGTGGCGTGGCGTTTAGGTAGGCGTTCAAGGTCGTTGCGCTGAGCGTGTCCATGGCCCGTTGCACGGCTGTCTTCTTTTTTAGATTTTCTCGGGCCGGTTTGTTTTCCTTGGCTGCGGCATCAACCAAGTCCCGTGGCCACAAAACCGTCAGGCCATCCGGCCCGTCCTGCACTTGGGCGGTGATATTGGCCTCTTCGTCGACCGGTTTGTCGTCTTCCATATTCTGGGCGGAAAAAGCATAAGCTACGCGGGCTTTTACCGGTTCGTGGCCGTTGAGGTTGGCCAAAGTTGTCTTGAGATCAGCCAGCACGTCGGCATGCAAGGCGTAGCAGGTTGCGAGCAGAAGGGCGAGGAAGCGCATAGAGGTGAACCTTGTGACTCGTTCCGAAAGATTCTGATCCATTGAAGTTACAGCGAACCTCGTTCGCATTGGACGCCAGAGGATTGGCGTGAACGGAAGCGAGTGCCTCTGTTGTGGTCGGATCGCTCACAATACGCCAGTCAGTGCTCAAGTGGATGGGGGAGAGACCGATGATTCAGTTTGTAGGACTGCGCCCAGCCACCCCCCTAATGCCCCTGTATGTCTAGCCGTCTGACCCGTTTACCTTTAAATCTCCAGCTCTTACTGCTGGCGGTCCCGCCTCTGCTTGTCGTGGCTTTGCTGGCCTGTACAATCCTTGTGGGTAACTACCGCGAATATCGACAACTCTCTCGCGTGCGCGGCTTGGTGACGTTGGCCAACCAGTTCTCGGCGATCGGAGCCGATCTTACTGCTGAGACTAATACGAGCATGTGGGATTTGATTTTCACTAAGATCAATCATGCAGAGGCAAAGTACGACGAGCGGGTGCGATCTTTCGAGCAGGCCGCGTCCATCACCGACGGCAAGTTAGTCGCCGCCCGAGCCGCTTGGGGGCTGATTGACCGGGACGGACTTGACCCGGTGGTTATCGGCCAAATTGAAGAAGGTTTTAAACGTGCCGAGGCGCTCAAGGTTTGGCGCAAAGCGGTCGTTTCCCGTGGCGAGGACATCGACTCGTCGATCACGACAGATCCGCTTTACCTCAACCGTCTTCGACGCTGCGAAGTCATCCTGCCCGATCGTGCTCGTGAGCAGGCTTTGTGGGACTACGTCAAGGAACGCGCCTACACCGGACTGGCGGAGTTCTTCGGCTCCATGCTGCTTTACACCTCGCGGGCGACGACGGATGCCGAACTAGCCCGCAGCATCGTGATGCAATCCGAATTGCTCCGCTTTCAGCTCACCGCCGAGCGGGAGGATTCGCTCGTGAATTACTTTATCAAGGAAGGCGCTCGTCCGAAAGGCCTCCAGTCCGACGATAGCGCGTGGTTGCGCTCACTCTGGGACCGACAGCGCATCATCAACGACAACGTCCTCGTGCTGGCTGACGCCTTCGAACGACGCATGGTTGAGAGCGCACTCACCATCGATCAGTTTCCCGAGATGAAACGAGCCCGTGAATGGCTGGCCGAGGAGGCGGCGGCCACGCGGAGTATCCATGAACTCTATACCCCTGCTCTTTTCGAGGAATCGGAGAAGACCCGCGATCAACGGATCCGTGATACCCTGAGCCAGCTGCGCGAACGTTTCATCGCGAACACCAGTTTGCGGATTGGTGACCGTTGGCGGAGCCTGAAAGTTCTTTCGGGTGTATTACTTGGTTTCGGTCTGATTTTTTCGTACGTTGGCCGCCTTATCTATGGAAATATTAACCGCACCTTGCGGTCCGGAGTCGAGACACTGGAGCATGGCGTAGCCGGTCTGGTCGATGCCTCGCGAGGGCTGGCCGAAACCAGCGCGCAACTTTCCGACCTGGCTTCAGCGCAGGCCGCTAGTGTCGAGGAGCTGTCCGCCACCGTCACGGAAATCGCTTCAATGGCCCAGTCGCGTGGCGAATCGCTCGACCATATCCGAAAACAGGAAACCTCCAATCGTGAACAAGCCGAACAATCAGTTACCTACATGCGGGATATGAGCCAATCCATTTCAGAGATTGCTGATGCCACCACGGAAACAGAAAAGGCAATCAGCACCATTCAGAACGTGTCGTTGCAGACCAACCTCCTTGCGCTAAACGCGGCAATTGAAGCCGCCCGCGCGGGTGAAGCCGGTGCCGGCTTTGCGGTGGTGGCTGGCGAAGTCAAGGTGCTGGCCGAGAGCTCATCGCAAGCCGCCCGTAACAATGAGACGCATGTCCAACGCTCGCGCACGGCTGTGCTCAAAGGCAGCAAACTCGCCCAGCAAACCGAGGAATGCTTGCAGCAAATGGACAAAGGCTCCCGCGTGTCGACCGAGATGGTCGCGGCAATACAACTTGCCGATAAAGAACAACGCGGCGGGTTGGAACAGATCCAGCATGCCACCACCTCGATCGAACAAAAGACGACTCAGCTGGCTGCCAGCGCGGAGGAGTTAGCCGCTTCGGGCCGCGAACTCGCCGGCAACGCCGAAAGCATGGATAATCTGGTGGAGCAACTCTCGCAACTACTCGGCAGCCGCAAGACTGAATCTGACAAGCCAGACGCGGACCGGAGTCCGGTTGATGCGCGGTCCGAGGTGGTGGAGGCGTAACGTTGTTGTACAGCTGAAAACGACTGATGCAGTAGAGACAGACACGCGTGTCTGGTTTGCAGTGAATTGACCGACAGCGGACTCAGGGAAACGCTCGCTTACGCCCTTGATTCTGAATCTAGAGCGTGCCGTCGATGAATCAACCACGTCAATCCAACCGTTAGGTAATCGTTGCCGAAATAACGCGCCCAGCCCCAGGCGCCCGCATAGATGAGTCCAATCGCCGCTAGGAAATACGTCGGCCACCACGGACCCACTGGCAATTTGAATAAGTGGGATCCGACGAGAAATACGTAGTACTGAATGATGAAGACAATAAGGGAATTCTGGCCAACGAAGGCCAAGGTTCTGAGTGAATTTTTCGCGAGAGCTTTCTGCTCAAACCTAGCGGTTATCGCCAAAGCGGCTAGCCCAACGCTCGTTCCCGCCATTAGATACGCGGGTCCTGGCGGATATTTCTGCATGATATTGAACAGGTGTCCGACGACAAAACCGCGGTGGAAGTGTAATAATTCCAATCCGACTGCCAGGACGCCGCAAACTGCCGTCAGACCAAACAACATGGGAGTGGGGGACCATTTTTGCTGGCGCAAATTCGCCAACCTCTCTCCGAGCACACTTCCAACAACGTAGACCGAGAGCCAAGGAATGACAGGAAAGACTGCTCCGCCCACCGTAGGCGAATCGACTCCGAGTGCGATCTTCTTGACGAACTGCCCCGAATGACTTCCCGGAGTCCATTGCAGGTAACCCCACCACGCTCCCGTAAAAAGCATCAGCCCGATCACGCAACGCCAGCCTGGAGAAATATGGCGGACCAACCATGGCCCGATGATCAAACAAACTCCAAGTGCGTCGGTGACAAAAAACCATTCGACATCTTTTCCAATGCCCAACCTCACCCAATGAAAGGCCGCTAAAATTGCAAAATGGCCGGGGCCCAACAGAAAAATCCCCCGGTCGATGAATTTCCAGCTGAAGCGATCAAATTCATTACCAAGCTGTACCGACAAAAATCCGAGTAAGAGTCCACTTAAAAGAACGAACGTGGGTGTTGCGCCCCGGCCGATCACCGTCGTCACAAATTGCGCGGTCGTCGCCTTAGCAGGACCGAAGTAAACTTCGCCAAAGTGAGCGATACAAACCAGCACCATGGCGAAACCACGGGTGGCATCGATATATTGAACCCGCCGGCTTGCAGAAGGCTTAATTGCGGCTTCTTGCTGCATAATTATCGAAAGGCTGGACTGATACAAATATTGTCGTCTGCTGGATTTTGATTCTGAGATACGGAAGACTCCCGCGGAATGAAAGAGAATTTGCGCCGAAACACGGTTGCGGTCCGGTGTCGGTTTTGTCGGTCTGCGAGAGCAGTTCTGGGTGTTGTTGCATCAACTCTCGGAGGTAAGGTCGAATCTCGATAAAAGCAAAAAAGAGAGCGAATGAGATTCGCCTGTGGTAGGTGAACTTGGTCGACCATTCTGGCGCAATCGAGGCGTTGCGCGGTGGCGAATGGGATCGGTGCTCAGTCAGCTGAGATCACTTAGACCTAAATACCGCATTAGGGGCCTGAGGTAAAAAGGCGACGCTGAAAGAGGAGATTACGAGAGGGAGGACGATCTGACTTCGGGCGCGGTGAGCATCTTTGGTGTTTCGTCAACCAGGCGGGGTTCGGAAATTTTCTTTTCGCTACCGGCACCGAGTTTTTCGAGCTTACGGCCGGTTACGAGTACGCGGCTTTCGACTTGATTCACCGTGCTGTTGTAGGCGCCTACGGCTTGGTTGAGGCGTTGGCCGAGGAGGTCGAGGTTTTCAGCCACAGCAGCGACACGTTCGTGGAGTTCGAGACCGAGTTTTCGGATTTCCTCGGTGTTTTTTGAGAGCGATTCTTGTTTCCAGCCGTAGGCAGCGGCTTTGAGCAACGCGATGAGCGTGGCGGGTGAGGCAAGGATAACGCCGACGCTGGTGCCGCGTTCGAATAGGTCGGGTTCGTAGCGGAGCGCGGCACTGTAGAAGGCTTCACCGGGGATGAAGAGCACGACGAACTCGGGCGCGGGCTGGATATTGCGCCAGTAGGCTTTGTTGCCGAGGGCGTCGATGTGGCCGCGGACGACACGGGCGTGTTCGGCAAATTTGGCTTTGCGGATCGTTTCGTCACCGGCTTCGAGCGCTTCGAGGAAGGCCTGCATGGGCGCTTTGGCGTCGACGGCGATGGATTTGCCGCCGGGCAGGCGGATGATCATGTCGGGGCGGACATCGCCTTGGGCTTCCTGTTGGATGAAGTCGACGTTCTCGACCATGCCGGCGAGTTCGACCACGCGCTGGAGTTGGATTTCGCCCCAGCGGCCGGCGGTGCTGGTGGAGCGGAGCGAGCGGGAGAGTTTGGTGGTTTCGGATTGGAGCGAGACCTGAGCGACGGCGAGACCTTTGAGTTGTTCGGTGAGCGAACCGTAGGCTTCCTTGCGGGCGTTTTCGAGCGCGCCGATTTTGACGTCCACTTTTTCGAGAGATTCCTTAAGCGGCTTGACGAGCGAATCGATGGCTTGCTGGCGGGCAGCGAGATCGCCTTTGGCTCCTTCTTGAAATCTTTCAAGGGTGGCGCGGGCGAGTTCGAGGAAGGCGGTATTATTGTTCTTCAACGCATCGGCGGAGAGTGCCTTGAACTCCGACGTGAGCCGTTCGTGGGCGTCGGTCAGAGCTTTGATGCGTTCGGTGGTGGAGGCGCGCTCGCTGGCGAGGGCGGTGTCGGCCTGGGCCTTGAGCGAGTCGACTTCGGCGAGACGTATTTTGGTGGCGGCGAGTTCAGCGGTGAGGCGAGCGGTTTCTTCATCGCGGGCGCGCAGGCGTTCGCGCAGGGTGGCTTGGCGGCTGTTAGCGAAAAACCAAACGAGAAGCGCGGTGGCGACGATGGAGATCAGGGCGGCGAGCAGGGTGTCCACGCGCAGCACCTTTTGTGAGCGGGAGGGTCATGGCAACAACGAGATGAGTTCAAAGGCCAGTTGCCAGAATTCAGACGTTGGACGACGAGTACGGAACCGAGTTGGAGGTTTGACGTGAAAAATGCGCGGGATTCTTGACAGATTCTTGACAGATCAGGGTTCGGGGGGCAAACAACGCGCCATGCTTCCCAAGGCCATTCCAGCGCCCATGGTCAGGCGTGCGTCCGCCTTCGTTGCAGTCTAATTATGCTGAAGGAAAACTCGCCAACCCCGGCGGACGTCGCTGAAAAACCGCTCGTACTTGTTGTCGATGACGAGTACGGCCCACGCGAGTCGATCGCCTACACGTTGTCGTCGGAATTTGACGTCGTCACCGCCGACCGCCCTTCGGAGGGCATCAAGCGCGTGCAGGAACGGCCGTTTTCAGTGATCATTCTCGACATCCGTATGCCGGAGATGGACGGCATTCGCGCGCTGGAGGCGATTCGTAAGATCGACCGCGATGTCTCGGTGGTGATGTTGACCGGTTATGGCACGCTCCAAACTGCGCAACAGTCGATGGTCCATGGTGCCAACCAGTATCTGCGGAAGCCGCCCGATATCGCCGAGTTGATTGAATCGGTGCGTAGGCAAGCGGCAGCAGCTAGCGCGCGCCGCCACCAGTCGCAGTTAAATCGTGAGATGGAGTCGATGAACGTCGCGCTCAAGCGCGAGATCGAGGAAAAGCAGCCACATATCTGGCAGGGCCGCGCGGCGGTCGAACTCGTGCACGACCTGGCGAACCCGCTCACGGTCATGATTGGTTATGCGACTCTCCTAGTGCAGGAAGCGAAGAAGGCGGCCAAGCGCGAAGGAGAGGATTCTACGAAACTGCTCAATTACGCGGACGTGGTCAGTCGGGCTGCGGAGTATTGCCACGAACTCGCGGACAACTGGCGGCAGACCAGTCGCAAGACCACACAGTTTACCGATCTCGATTTGGTGAAGTTGACGCAGCATGTGAAGGACGTGATTTTCTTCAGCAACGCGGCGATCGAGATTAGTGGTGTGCCGCAGGCGGTGGTGCGCGGGTCGCAGTTTGAGCTCACGCGCGTCTTCCAGAATGTTTTCAAGAACGCTCTCGAGGCGGGCGCAACCAATGTGAGCGTGACGTTCGCCCAACAAGACGAGCAGTGGGAGGTCAAGATCAGCGACAATGGCGCCGGGATGGATGCCGATACCGCGATCCTCGCGCTCAAGGGTGGTTTTACTACCAAGACCCATGGCACCGGACTTGGCCTGGGCATCTGTCGTCATATTCTAGGCGCGCATGGCACAACCTTGGCGCTCGAAAGCGAGCCAGGCCGCGGCACCACGCTTCGTATGCTTTTCCCGGCCCGGCGTTGAGGGACCTGCCTAATTTACTCCTACCGATTTGATCAGCCTCTAAAGCCGGATGAAGCACCGCCGGGTCAAAATTACGGGCATCGGTCCAATCACGCCGGCTGGCATCGGTCGGGAGGCCTTTATGCGGGGGATTTTCGAGCCGGTTTCCCGCGTCGGCGTTTGGACCCCGGCGGGAGAATCCAAAGGCGTGGCGGTGGCTGCGGCGATGGTGAACGATTTTCGGGTAGGCGCGTTTGCCCTCGACGCGGAACACTTGGTGAGTCCCCGTCCGGTTCAGTTTGCGCTCGCGGCAACCGTACTTGCTCTGCGCGATGCTGGATTGACGTTGGTTGACGTGCGGAAAAAGAAGCCGCTGGTCGTGGTGTCCCGTCCGTCGGTTGATCGGACCTCTTGGTCTGGACCTGGGGGGCCGGTTTCGCCGGAAAGAGCCACGCCGCATTTGATGCAAGAAGCCGTGGCCCGGCTGGTGGCCGGGCAGGCGGTAGACGCTAGTTATAGGAACGGTTTTTCCTCGCTGGATGCGATCGGTTTTGCGGCTATGCGTGTGGCGAGCGGAGAAGTGGATCTGGCGATCTGCGGTGGAGCGGATGCGCCGTTAAATGAGAAGATTCTTACGGAGTTGAAAAAACTTGAGCTTTCACCGAACCATGCCAACGCACCAGAAGATCTCTGTCGGCCGTTCGACTTATGGCGTACGACGGGGGTGGTAGGCGAGGGCGCTTGCATGTTCGTGCTTGAAGCCGAGGAAAGTCCACGTCGGGCGCACGCGCGGGTCGCGGGCACCGCGAGCGAGGTGGAGTGCAGTAATCGTCCTTGGGAGGTATTGGGCGAGGCTTTGCGGTTGTGCTTGGGCAATACCGGGCTGCGACCTTCGGCGATTGATTGTATCAATGCCGATGGTTTAGGACACAAAGCGCTCGATCTGGCCGAGGCGGTTGCGTTGAGCAGGGGATTTGGGACGCGTCTGCCCTCGATCCCGGTGGTCTCAATCAAAGGAGCGATTGGAAATGCGCTTGGCGCTGCCGGGGCGATTCAGGTTGGCTGTGCCGCTCTAGGAATGAAACACTCGATGATAGCACCGACCGTCAATTGGCGACACCCAGACCCCTCCTGTCCGCTAAATCTTTCTGCTTCTCCGCGGCTGTTGGCGATGGGAACAGCCTTGGTTGTCGGGCGTGACCTGGGCGGAAGCGTCTCGTGCCTGATCCTTAAACAATGAACTTAAGCACAGCACTCTGGGCGGCGATCGCCACAGTCATCACGGGTGCGGTCGCGTTGTGGACAAATCCCGCGCGCCCGACCAACCGGGCATTGTTTTTCTCCTCTTTGCATGTTGGTGTTTGGTTGTTGTGCATGCACCTGTTGGTGGCGGGCGGTTACCGCATCGGCTGGCTTCGGTGCATGGTGGTCTTGACGGCGCTGCTCCCCGTGCATGCTTGGATCGTCAAAGATACCTTTGACCGTTGCAGGGAGCCTTGGTGGGCACGGTTGTGGCGGTGTCGCGGTTGGCTCGCTTTTAGCACCTTGATGGTGGGTTGGGCGGCATCGGATTTCTTGGTTCCCTCGGCCGAAGTGAAGCAGCTACGGTCTTGGGGTGCTGGATATCTTTTGATCATGGCTGGAGCCGGCGCCGTGTTTGTTTTGCAGGCGGTTTCGAAGATGCAGGGCGTGAACGGGGTGCGTCGGATGGAGTTTCAGGTTTTTCTACTTGGCAGTGCGACGAGCACGCTGGTGGTGCTGCTTTCGGTCGTACTGGGCCTGTGGCTGGATGAACCCGTGGTGCTTGAACTAATGCCCTTGCTGGTCGTGGCCTTGTTTATTGGCACGACCTGGGCGCTGACTTCGACACAAGTGCTCGATGCACGCCATATACTTTCGGCGGTCTTGGAGCGGCTCGCGCTGGTGGCCGGAGTGGTATTGATCGCTTGGAGCGTACAGTTGCTGGCTCAGCAATTCGTCCACGTAGGGACTGCTTATGTGTTGTCGCTCGCTTCCGGACTTTGGTTCGCGGCGGAAATGCATCCGTGGCTCGGCGGGGTGTTTCAACGGAATTCGCGGCTGACGCAGTTGCGCCGCGCCATTTTTAGGGTGGCGCGAAAAGATCTGCGGCCTGAGGCCATGGAAGATTCTTTTATACGGGTACTAAAGGATCGGACGCAAACTGAACGGGTCGTGATCATGATGTGTTCGCGTAGCCGCCTGGTTGGAGCCGGGCTGGATCTGGCGATTGATTCGTCCGAGGTGAAACTATTGCAGTCGCTGCGGTGGTTGACCCCGGAAAGACTGGAACGCGAGAAAGCCATTGAAGGCCGCGAGACATTGCAGGCGTTTTTGACCGAACATCAATTCGCCGCTGTCGTGACTAATGCTGGT
>Ga0302322_100006074_pt1 | contig 10664 bp, 7 predicted proteins | sample Fen_T0_2_FD_203757 | JGI IMG/M metagenome (GOLD analysis project Ga0302322, IMG submission 203757) | Peat permafrost microbial communities from Stordalen Mire near Abisko, Sweden - Fen_T0_2 | ecosystem: Environmental > Terrestrial > Soil > Wetlands > Permafrost | place: Sweden: Abisko... | reverse complement strand
CGTATGGAGATGAAGAGCGGAATTAATAACTGCCAACTCATTGAGGATTATTATAACTCAGATCCGGGTTCTCTGGGGATGGCGATTGAGTATTTAAAATCACAGAATGGAAGAAAATCAACATTGATCCTTTCCGATTTTGTGCAGAGCGGACGCGATGAAAACGAACTGTATGGCGAAGTAGCAAAACTGGTGAAGAAGACCGGTATTGACAGATTTTTTGGTATAGGGAAAGCTCTTTTAAACCATAGTGAATTATTTGAACAGGGAGCTCGTTTTTTCAATTCAACTGATGAGTTTGTGCGTAGTTTTAACGGAGGTGATTTCAGATCTGAGATAATCCTTCTGAAAGGAGCCAGGATCTTCGAGTTTGAGAATATCGGAAAGCTCCTTGAACTTCAGGTTCATCAGACTGTAATGGAGATTAATCTTGATGCTATATCGCATAATCTGAATGAGTTCCGGCAGCATCTTAATCCTGGTACCAGAATAATGGCTATGGTTAAGGCTTTTGCTTATGGCGCCGGTCCGGCAGAAGTGGCTGCACTTCTGGAGTATCACCGTGTAAGTTATCTTGCTGTCGCCTATGCTGATGAAGGTGTTTTACTGAGAAATGCAGGTGTTACTTTGCCTGTTATGGTAATGAATCCCGATCCTTCTGCATCGGAAATAATGATAAAGTATAACCTTGAACCTGAAATATTTAGTTTTTTGTCCTTTGAAAAATTTACTGAAGCTGCATCGAAACATGGATTGATTAACTATCCGGTTCATATCAAAATTGATACCGGCATGCACCGGCTCGGATTCATGCCTGAGGATGTGGAAGTCCTGACCAAAAAAATTCAATCAACAGAATGTGTTAAGATCATTTCGGTCTTTTCTCATCTTGCTGCAAGCGAGGATCCTGGTCTTGATTATTTTACTCAGAAGCAGGTTGCAGTTTTTTTGAAGGCCGTTGAACAAATAAAGGATGCCACAGGATATCCGTTTATTCGTCATATCCTTAATTCTTCGGGCATAGTTCGTTTTCCTCAATATCAATTTGAAATGGTCCGGCCTGGTATCGGAATATATGGCGCAGGTCATTTTGATGGACTCTCGCTCAGAACTGTAGGTCGCTTTAAAACCAGAATATCACAGGTAAAGAGAATAATAGCCGGTGAGCCTGTTGGATATGGTTGTGCTGATGTGTCAGATAAGGAGAGGATTATTGCAATATTACCAGTTGGTTATGCCGATGGTCTGAACCGGAAGCTGGGAAACAGGAATGGCAGACTGTTCATAAAAGGTAAAATGGTTCCTGTTATTGGAAACATATGCATGGATATGTGCATGGCTGATATTACCGGATTGCATGCAACAGCAGGTGATGAAGCAGAGATCTTCGGCGAAAATATAACAATAGATGAAATTGCTGAAAAATGCCAGACAATTCCTTATGAGATTCTCACTTCAATTCCGGGAAGGGTGAAAAGAGTTTTTTACAGGGAATAGTCACCAATCTGTCTATTGTAATCTATTTAGCCAAGTTCACTTATATGTTCAAGACTTGCATTGTCTATAATGCATATTTTCCTTCCCTTTATTTTTATGATACCGTCAGATGCCAGATTAGAAAGCGTTCGTATAGCATTTGATGTTGTCATATTTGAGAAATGAGCTATATCCTCCCTTGATAATGAAATTCCTAATGTTTGTCCATCATTTTCATAACCATAAGTATTTCGAAGGACAAGCAGAGACTCGGCGATACGTCCTCTTACATGTTTTTGTGACAGGGAAACAGTTCTGTTGTTTGAAAAACCAAGTTCTTCTGTGACAATTTTTAGAAACTGGAGAGCAAGGGTCCCATTCTTCTTAAGGATATTGAGCAATGTGTTCTTTTCAAAAACACATATTGCAGAATCTTCAATTGCTGTTGCAGAAAATGACCAGTTATTATCTGTGAAGAGAGCCTGATGACCTATTAACCCCTGCTGCTTCACCATCTTAAGTATCTGTTCGCGACCTCCAACACCCTCCGTGAAAACTTTCACTTTACCCGATGCCAGACATATAAGTCCCTTTGTTTTATCACCTTCCTGAAACAGAAATTCTCCCTTCCCGATATTTGAGAAAGTGTGATGCTGCGCTATTGTTTCTTTGTCTTTCTTACTTAATCCCTTAAATATTGAGGTGGGTCCTTCAAGACAGAATTCAATATACTGATTACTATACTGCATGAATATATTATGTTTAATAACATACAAAGGTAATAAAAAAAATTAATAATACGCAATTTAACATTTTTTAACATATTCATTTACAGATAGTTGTAATTCAAATTGGTACAGCTTTTTGTTAATCAGATTTTGGAAATACTGCTTTCTTAATTACCGTCGGTTTCAACCGACGGTTTAAGGGACTTCTTTTTTTTAGGACTTTAGTCCAACAGGAAAGTTTTGATTGGGCTAAAGCCCTATTTTACCTTAGGTTGTTGGCCGTTGGCTGAAGCCAACGGTAAGTGAAAAAGTAAGTAAAAGTTATTGCAATTGATAATCAATACCGTGCTACAAGTGGCATTCTTCTGCCGGCGCCGAATGCCTTTGACGAGATTCTAAGTACAGGAGGTGCCTGGTATCTCTTATATTCATTGAAGTCGATCATCCTGATGACTTTATTTACAGTATCCTTGTCCGAACCTTCGCTGATTATTCTTCCTGCCGGTTTTTGCAGTTCAATATACTGGTACAAAATTGCATCCAGTATGTCGTAATCGGGAAGTGAATCCGTATCGCGCTGGTCAGGTCTTAATTCAGCTGAAGGAGCTTTTTTAATTGTATTTTCAGGAATAATTGTCCTCTCCCTGTTAATATATTCTGCAAGTTTATATACATCAGTTTTGTACACATCTCCTATAACTGATAATCCTCCGGCCATATCACCATAAAGCGTTCCATATCCTACAGCAGCTTCACTCTTGTTTGAAGTATTTAGCAAGATGCAGCCATACTTGTTCGAAATAGCCATAAGCAAAATAGCCCTGACTCTGGCCTGGATGTTTTCTTCAGTAACATCTTTGTTTTTTCCATTGAAAAGAGGCGAAAGAACATCCTCAAATGCACTAAATGGTTTTTCAATATTCACAATGTCATACTGAACATTCAGAGTTTTGGCAAGAGCAACAGCGTCATTAACCGAATGGTCAGACGAATAACGGGAAGGCATCAATACTGCTCTTACATTATTATTTCCAAGGGCTTCTGCAGCCAGACATAAACAGATAGCAGAGTCAATTCCTCCTGAAAGTCCTACAATACCACTTTTAAGCCCTGATTTTGCAAAATAATCACGGACTCCGGTCACAAGAGCGCTGTGAATAAGAGATATCGTTTCAGGTCTGGTATAGTTAGCTTTAATAGTTCCTGAAGTTATTTCTTCAAGAGAATAAGTTTTTACTGCTTCCTCAAAGAACGGAAGCCGGTTGATTATTTCACCTTTACCGTTTACTACTAATGAAGCCCCGTCAAAGATAAGCTCTGTATTTGCGCCAACCTGATTTACAGATATAACCGGTATTTTATATTTTATCGCTTTTGATCTGAAAATATTCTCTTTAGCTTCAATTTTTGAATATGAAAACGGGGAAGCTGAGATATTGATTATGATATCGGGATTCTGTTTCGAAAGCTCTTCCATTGGGGATACTGTGTACAATCTTGTCTTTTCAAATTCGTTATCGAAAGGCTGTTCATCCCACAGGTCTTCACAAATAGTTATGGCAAGCTTCATTCCTTTAAATGAAAATACCGAAAACCTGTTCTCCGGTTCAAAGTATCTGTATTCATCAAAAATATCATAAGTAGGGAGGAGAGCTTTATTGGCAGAAAAGATAATCTTCCCTTCCGACAGAACAAGGGCCGAATTATAAAGCTTCTTCCCTTCCTGTTTAGTATTCAGGGTAGGAGAGCCAACAATAGCAGCTATTCCAGTGCATTCTTTTGCTATCTCATTTACAGTTGAACGGCACTTTTCTATAAAGTCGAGACGGTCGAGCAGATCGAGAGGAGGGTAACCGGGTATGCAGAGTTCAGAAAAAACAATCAGGTCCGATCCTTCCGATTTCGCTTTTTTAATCGCGTTGCAGATCAAATCCTTGTTCCAGTCAAAGTTCCCTATATGAAAGTTTAGCTGAGCAATGGTGATTTTCATCAGCATCCCATTTAGAAGTTAATACCCAGTCTGAAACTCAGTATCTTTTGCGATATTTTGTCCTTAGGCTGTATTCCGTTGTCCTTGGTAATATCAAGAAAATTATTGTCAAAATTAAGTCCGACAACGAGAGCAGTTGTTCCGCCAAGTGAATACTCAATTCCTGCAGTTACATGGTAGGAGAGGTTGAACATATTTAATTCTTTCATGGCATTTTCATTTGATATATTCATTGAAGGAATATCAGCTTTTCCTCCAATAACTATTTTTGGATCGAGACCTATATCTGAGAAGAAAGTTATATATCCGATCTGGTTTGTCTGAAGCTTTAGCCCAAATGGAAATGACAGATATTGAATTTTATAGGTAACCGGTGTGCCTGGTGAAACTATAGAAGTGAAATTTGGAAACTCCATTGTAGTTGTTTCGCTGCTTTTAAGTCTTCCCCCGACATTCAGCAGGCTTATTCCTGTAGAAAAAGCATAATTAGGGGTAAAATACTTATTGAAGGTCAATCCGAAATTGAATCCCGCTGTAGCTCCGTTGTTTTCTACCAGTTTTGTGTCGGATGAGAACCAGCTTATTGCAGGATCGGCATGTAACCCAAAACCTATTATCTGCTGGGCTTTTGAAATGAAAGGAGTGAAAATCAACAGGAGAAAGAGAGTAATCCTTATTGAACCTTTGAGACTTTGTGCCTTAGTGGCAAAAAAAGTTATCATAAATCTGCTCCGTTTTAATTTACATGTAAAAATAACAAATAATAATAGAAGTTATTACGTCGTTATAATTAGTAACCATTCAATCGAAAAAGTGTTTATTTTTGTCTACTTAAAAAAGGGGCCATTATGAGAATCCGTTTTATATCTTTTATCATCTTATTATTTCTGGTTCCGGCGATAAGTTCGTGTAAAAGAAATCAGTATAAAGTCAATATTACATCGATAAGTGCGAAAGTGGAGATTAAGAGGCTTGAAGCCGATCTCTTCACCTTAAACCCCAATGAGATTACTGCAAAAGTCCCTATGCTCAAAGAAAAGTATAAAGGTTTTCTTCAATATTTCAGTTATGTGATCAATGCCGGAGATATTAAGGATGACTCTTTTGGAGATTTTCTTGAAAAGTTTTGTACCGATAAACAGAATAATGATGTATTTGCCCTTACCATGAAGCTCTATCCCGATATTAAAAAGGTGGAGTCGGGTCTTCAGGATGCATTCCGGCATTATCTCTATTATTTTCCCGGGAAGTATGTGCCGGCTGTATTTACATGTATAGCAGGATTTAATAACAGTATTATCACTGGCGATTCTGTGATCGGGATCGGGTTGGACAGATATCTTGGCGCTGACTGTAAATATTATCCGATGCTTGAGATTTATAAATATATGGCGGTGAAGATGACTCCTGATAATATTGTTCCTGACTGTATATTTGGTTTTGGTGCATCCGAATGGGATTTTGCAACTCTCAGGTACCCTTCAGATAACGTTATGGCAGAGATAATTCATAATGGTAAGCTTAAATATTTTGAAAAATGTATGCTGCCGGAGTATATGGATGAACTGATCTTTGGTTTTACAAAAGATCAGTTGAAATTCTGCAAAAACAATGAGAGCACAATGTGGCAATATCTGGTTGAACATGATATGTTGTTTAATACCGAACAGTTCACTATTCGAAAATTAACCGGGGAAGCTCCCTTTACAAGCTATTTTACAAAGGAATCACCTGGTAAAGCAGCAGTCTGGATAGGATTCAGGATAGTTGAATCCTATATGAAGAAAAATCCGGGAGTTAAGCTTTCTGATCTGATGACTAACACTGATGTCCAGGGTATCCTTGAGAAGTCGAAGTATAGTCCCCAATAGTCATAAATGAATTAAAAAGATAAATATATGAAAAGGATTCTACTCTTGATTGTAATGATTGGTTTGACGCTTCACATTTACTCTCAAGCACCTGAGAACGGGATACAGTCTAGAGACTCTCTTTTTAAGGCTGGCAAACTAAGAAGGGACCAGTTAATTAAACTCCGGAGAGAATGTTATAATATCGCCAAAAATCAGGCGTTTCCCGGACTAACGACTAATATTAAAACCGGAGAAATTGAGATTTCTGATACACTTACTTTTACAAATCTTGACAAAAAGGTCATCTTCCAGAGATGTTTGCAATGGATTGCAATTAATAATGGTTACCTTATTTACAGTGACCTTGAATCAGGGAAAATAATTGCTAACGGACTTATCGATCTTTCACACTTTGCAGAATTTAGTGATGGTTATTCAGGTACAGCGATAAATAAAATTCAGACGTCTACAAGCTATACAATGATTCTGACCATGAAAGACAATAAAATCAGGTATACTATCACAAATATTTCTTATTCCTTTACCAACTTCTCGGAAACCACTGATCAAATTTCATTCGCAATATCCGACCTCTTCCCGATTGAGACCAAAGATCAGACACAATGGGTTAGATTTATTTCGGTCATATACGCCAGCACTGATAAATTTTATTATAAATTAAAGGACTATTTAATTGACTATATATCCGAAGCTGAGAATGACTACAAATTTTAAAGCATTGGTAGTTGCCTGAGGTGAATCTGACCCTTTAAAGCAGACCCCAGACTTAAACTGTTCCCTGTTGAAATTAAGTGGTAGATTATTTAGATCTACTTGTTAAATGCCAGAAACCGCAAACCTCGCATTTATAAACGTGTATTTCCTGAACTCTTCTGTTTTCTTTGATATACTTAATCATATCCTCAGCCTCCTCCGGAGAATTGTAAATTGTCTTTTTACATGGAGGACCAATAGGTGCTATGTTTTTTATATTTGAAAGATTGTAGCCCATCTTTATGCAGAATTCCGGAAAGTTCTAAAATCAATCATTCTAATAAAGTTAATTAAATAAAAAAGGCTGTATTTTCAGGTACAGCCTTCATTTTTTTAAAACTTATACTACTCAGGATGAATAGCCTCAACCGGGCATACATCAGCACATGCTCCGCAGTCAGTACAAATATCTGCATTTATTTTATAGATATCACCTTCAGATATTGCTTCAACCGGACATTCATCTATACATGTTCCGCAAGCAGTACAATCGTCATTAATTTTGTAAGCCATTTTGATTATTTTTTGATTTATTAATTACAATTAAAGCGCAAAAGTACCTTAATTTTTTTAATAGAAAAAGAAAGATGATAAATATCTCAGTAATTTATCAAAAGTCGAGACTGAATGAAAGGTAGAATATCCTGGGTAAAAAATAGTGGTTCTCAATACCCCAGGCCCAATCGGCCCTTATGAAATATCCGAATATCTGGGCTCTTGCTCCGGCTCCGATTCCGGCAACAATGGGTTCCCTGTTCGAATCGAGAGTTACGGAAACAGGTCCATTTGAAATGCTTTGTGTATCATAACCATTTTTACCATCCCATGGAGATGCTCCTGACCAGGCAGTTCCGATATCACCAAAACCTACAACCTGCAGACTGTTCAGGAAGTTCGATCTAAGCGGATGATTTGCAAAATACCTTACTACCGGCCATCGTAATTCACTGTTTATCAGAGCAAAGCTATTTCCATTCCTTATATTCTGGGTAAATCCCCTCATATTAGTTGCCAGGGCCTGAAACCCATAATTAACATTTGGAGTAACAGGGATAGTATTATCAAACATTGGGTACTTATTGAAAAGATAACCCATCCAGTTGTCTACTCCGCCAAGGTAATATATGAGTTTGGTAGGTCCGAATGATGTACTTGCTGCAAACCGGTTTGCCCATATCAATTCCCTGTGTATCCGTGTGTATTTCCTGAAATCAACACCAAGTACTACCATGTCTGACTTACTTCGGAGAATCTCTTTATAATACTCACCAAAGATCTTAAACCTGGTGCCAAAGTAGATATTTATTGTTCTCTTGCGTGTATTATCAAAGATTATTTCCCCTTTAAAACTGGCCCAATTCTGTGAAAAATCTGAGCGACTCAATGATGCAGGATCTGTTGACAGATAAACATTCTTATCGTTTCTGTAAGAAAGGGTCCCTTTTAGTGCAAGTACTGGTGTAATCGGCTTGGCGAGGGAAAAATAAATGTTATGAGTAAATGTCTTTATAAGTGTATCTCCTGTTCCTGAGCTTTGGAAATATGCCTGCCTGTGGAAAATGAGTTGTTTGTCGAAGGTCCCTTTTAAATTTTCAAAACTGAGCAGATATTCATTGCTATCGAAATTCCCGGAAAATCTGAATCCACCTGTTATCCTGAAATTCTCGAAAAGGTCGACTGTGCCGAAACGGGTCATTATATTCACTCCGGGGTTAAAGTAAGGAGCACCGCCAGTATAGACCTGGTAGGAATTATTAAGGAAACTGAAGTCCACCTGACTGACAATATAATTATTGTAGAAGGATGTTTGATAGATTCGTTGAAGGGGCAGTTGAATGTGTCCCGTATCCAGATCAATATTCATATATTTCTTGCGCCATAACTGCTCATAATAGTTTTGCTTCTCTTTTTCGAAAATATAATGATTTACATTAATCGGTTCGTTGGTAATATAATACTCGTAGAGTGGTTTTGTAAGTGTGTCCCTTCTTTTTTTATCTTCAGCAACGAGCCATTGTCTCAGCTGATCAATGCTATCGGCTTTATGAATAAACTGATTTTTTTCTTTTCTGAATGTAGTCGTTGCAATTTCATTTGCAGGAATGGGTTTAGATTCGCTGTTTAGTCCTTCCCGCAAAAAATACTTCCTTTTGTCGAACAGTATTTCGCTGTATAAGTCCGATCCGTTTACAACTGACTGATTGATAATGTTCCTGTCGTAATTTGTAACTGGAGTTGATTTAATATAGTATCTGAAATGTGTGGTGGTATCGATAAAACTGATCGCACTATCGAATTTTGCTGTATACCTGTTCATTATTCCATTCTGATCGCCTAAATAGCTAAAATTATTCTTGGCGGTTCCAACAGCTTGAAATCTGTCTGCATACTTGCCCTCTGAAAGTCTGGTGAGTATATTATTTTTCTTTGTAATGTTATATGTGAAGAGGTCAAAAGTCAGTGATAATTTATCAAACGGATTAGCATTATTTATAAGCGTATCTGATAGGCGGTTTGAGGAGAAAATGATCTCTCCGGGTGAATCTTTCAAAAATGAAGGATTTAGATCATCAGCAATATCTCTGGTGATCTGTTCATTGGTCCCTGAAGCAATTGTGTGTATATAAATATCTGTTATCCCGTCTTTTACTGCTGAGAATACCAGGTGCGATCCTTCCGGTGAGTATGAAAAGTCGAGTACTTTATCGAAATATAGAAGGTTTCTTTTTTCGGTTTTCTTCTCGGTGATTCTGTAAAAATAGAGGACCAAAGCAGCTTTTTCATCAGTAATGAAAGTAAGAATCTTTCCATTAGGATGCCATGCAAGAACCGGATAGGTATTATCTGTAACCTGTTCAAACTTCGGTTCCTTTCTGAAAATTATTTTTCGTTTACCTGTTGCCTGATTATAAAGCCAGATCCTTTTTCTTCCCCAATCATTTGTTATATAAGCAATATATTTTCCGTCGGGACTAACTTTTACCTGCTGGTATATTTGCTCTTTTCGCGATTTTTTAATAATGTTTTTGTCATCCGCCGGTAGATTGGTCCCTCCGGAAAACTCTTCAGTATAATATTTTTTCCAGTCTTTTAAAATATCTTTCATACTCGCCCCGGTAACATACAGGAACCCTTCATTAATATTTTTATAGATCTTGGTCAGGTAAATTATATTTGGAATCAGTCCATCACCGTATTTTTTGCCGACGAATCGCCAAAAGGACTGACCGGCATCAATAGCATCATCATATTCCAGATGATTGATATTTTTAAATTTGCCTGATTTGAAACCATCTTTAACTCTGTTTTCAGCCTCTAAATCCCATCCGTATGAAACATAATGAATAAGTCCCTTTATGTACCAGTCAGGCATGTAGATCTGTGATGAGCTGGCTATTCTGTCTTTCAGGTCTGCACTATACAGCATTTCATTTATTATGACCTCTGTTATTGAAGCTGCAATCTGTCTTTGATACGCAACATGATCGCCTTCATAGTAAAGACTTACCTTGTTTTTAATTATCCTGCTGATTCCGCCGGTGTTATAACTGTCCTCATCAAAAGTAACCAGTCCTATATTTGATTGCTTATATTCTGCCTGTTTATTATATATGATAAAAATTAATCTTTTTTCAAGGGTATAGTCAAAGTAATCTTCAAGTTCCGCCAGTTTTTTAGTGGCGTATTCTGCAGTAAATTGAGCCAGATCGCGACCAAATTCGTTAAAATAACAATCGAAATCATCGAACCTGTAGAATTGCCAGTAGTAATCGAAGTACTGAACCTTGTTTTTCCCAAATGACATCTGATGACCATTATAAAACTGCCCGCTTGCATTTAAAT
>Ga0302322_100006073_pt1 | contig 10664 bp, 8 predicted proteins | sample Fen_T0_2_FD_203757 | JGI IMG/M metagenome (GOLD analysis project Ga0302322, IMG submission 203757) | Peat permafrost microbial communities from Stordalen Mire near Abisko, Sweden - Fen_T0_2 | ecosystem: Environmental > Terrestrial > Soil > Wetlands > Permafrost | place: Sweden: Abisko... | reverse complement strand
GTCGAGGCCGCCGTCGCTCGCCGTGAGGTGCGCCCTGACCTCGACGTCCGACGCGCGTCCGAGTGGACGATGCGGATGATCCTCTCGCTGCAGACCACCCCGTCGGTCACCTTCGACCGCACGTCGCCCGACGACCTGCGCGCGTTCCTCGCCGACCATCTGATCACCGGCTTCGGCCCGATCCCCGCCCGTGCCTCCACCTCCGATCTCCCCAGGAGCAGGAAATGACCACCGCTTCCGCCGAGTCCGTCACCACTTCTGCGCGCTCCACCACGCCGTTCGACGTGTGCGACCCGGCGTTCTATCTCGACCCGTGGGAGAACTACCGGTGGCTGCGTGAGCACGCGCCGGTGGCGTGGGACGAGAAGAACCGGATCTGGGTGGTCTCCACCTTCGAGGGAGTGTTCGAGGTGTCGCGCGACACCGACACCTGGATCTCGGGGGAGGGCATCCGGCCGGTCAGCTCCGTCGACCTGTCGCTCATCGGCCTCGACGGCGAGCAGCACACCCGTCAGCGCCGGCTCATCAACAAGGGCTTCACGCCGCGCGCCGTCGGCGAGATCGAGCAGCACATCCGCGACATCGCCGACGAGGTGATCGCCGGGCTGGCGGGGAAGGAGTCGGGCGACTTCGTGCCCGACCTCGCGATCCACGTGCCGCTCATCGTCATCGCCGAGCTCATGGGCCTGCCGATGGACGACCGCGAGAAGTTCTGGCGCTGGTCCGACGCGATGATGGGCGGCGAGGGCGCGGTCGACCCGGTCGTCGACGCCGAGCGCATGGAGAAGGCGGCGGTCGCGTTCACCGAGTACACGACGCTCGCGGCCGAGTTGGTCGCCCAGCGGCGCGCGGAGTATGCCGAGGCCAAGGAGGCCGCGCGGGCGCGGGGCGAGTCGGCGCCCGCGCCGAGCAGCGACGACCTCATCAGTGTGCTCGTCGCCGCCCACGACGAAGGCGTGCTCAGCGACCACGTAGGTGAGGACCTCGCGCAGCTCGACGACGCCGAACTCCTGATGTTCCTCGTGTTGCTCGTCGTTGCGGGCAACGAGACCACCCGCAACGCGATGAGCGGCGGGATGATTGCGTTCTCCCGCAACCCCGAGCAGTGGGAGTTGTTCAAGGCGAACGTCGACGACCCGGAGTTCACCCACCGTGCGGCCGACGAGATCGCCCGTTACGTGAGCCCGGTGCTCAACTTCGCGCGCACCGCCACGCGCGACACCGTGTTGCTCGGCCAGCCGATCGCGCAGGGCGAGAAGGTGTTGCTCATGTACCAATCGGCCAACCGCGACGCGACGGCGTTCGACGCGCCCGACGAGTTCCGCGTCGACCGCGAGGAGAACGCGCACCTGGCGTTCGGTATCGGGCCGCACTTCTGTCTCGGCGCCAACCTCGCGCGACTCGAGATCCGGGTGGTGTTCGAGGAGTTGGCGCGCCGTCTGCCCGACATCCGCATGACCGAAGGCGCGGTGCCCGTGTACACCGGCACCAACACCCTGGTGCACGGCGTGGAGTCGATCCCTGTCACCTACCGCTGACGGAGGCGCTCGGTCGGGCGCGTTCGGCCGGGCGCGCCCGACGCGCGCCCCGGGTCAGCCGGCGGAGAGGAGCAGCGGACCCGCGGTGGCGGTGCCGCTCACCGCGGACGCGTCGTGCGCGTGGTGGTACGCCTCGTGCAACGCGTCGGTGAGGAGATCGCGTGCGGTGACGATCTCGTCGTCGCGCCGTGCGGTCCGGTTCCATGCGAAGTCGGGCACGGTGCCCACGAGTCGGGCCAGATCGCGGCACGCCGCCGATACTGAAGCGAGCACCAGCTCGGGCGGCGCGCTGCTGGCCGAAGCTCGCACCGCCTCGAGGTGGGGTGGCGTCACGGGGCGGTCGTCGCGTTCGAACACCAGCACGAGGCGCTTGCGGGTGGAGTGGAGCACCTCGGCCGCGTGCGCGGCGTACTCGATGGCACTCCAGCCGTGCTCGTCGCGTTGGTTGCGCACGTCGCCGTCGGACACGTTGAGCGCGGCGCGGTACGCGGTGGGCAGGTCGAGCAACAGCGTGACGGCTTGCGCCGCGCTGACAGATTCGAAGTGGTAGCCGCAACCCGAGCACGTGGTGCCGGTGGCCGGCCGCTCGTGAGTCCGCATGGATCCCCCTCTGCCCCCTCTGCCCTCGCTGCCCTGATGCGGGCATCCGGGAGCGGTTCCGGAGCGGTTCCGGATCCTGCCCAATATTGGGGAGATGAGGGTATCCCATCAAAGGGCCGGAAGTCCCCAAAACTGATGACTTCGGGGTGAGGGCGGCCAGAGCGGGCGGGGTGAGGGGGGTCGGTGAGTGACGTTCGGCCCTGTGTCCTTGCCCGACGGGAACCGACGATGAGGACGCGAGCTGGACTGCGAGAGGAGCGCCCATGGTGCCAACGAGTCAGCAGGCCACCGACGTGGTCGTCCAGACCCACGGTGACGTCAACCGGTGGGAGCGGGAGTACGCCCGCGACAAGATCGATCGGCTGCGCAGCATGGCGGGCGCGCCGGTCCTGTTCGCGCGAGTGGATCTGCGTCGCTTCACCGACCCGGCTCGCGAGCGCCCGGCCGACGCGAAGGCGTCGCTCGACGTGAACGGGAGCCTCGTGCGCGCGCACGTGGCCGCGGCCTCGATCACCGAGGCCGTCGACCTGCTCGACGCGCGGCTACGCGAGCGACTCGGCCGGTTGTCCGGACGCCACGCCGCGCGGGTCCACACCTCGCCGCGCGCCAGCGTGCGTCCGACCTTCGGCGCGGTGCCCTCCGAGGACCGCGAGGTCGTCGCCCACAAGTCGTTCGCGGTGGGGGAGCAGAGCGTCGACGAGGCGATCGGTGACCTGGAGCTGCTCGATCACGACTTCTTCCTGTTCCGCAACGCCGCGACGGGCGAGGACAACGTCGTCGCCCGCGCGGAGGCCGGCTATGAGCTCTTCGAACCACGGATCCGCTGTCCACTCGGCGACGTCGTCGAGCCGGTGCACCGCAGCCCGGTGTCGCCGCCGGTGGTGCCCGTCGACGAGGCGATGGAGATCCTCGACCTCGGTGACCAGCCGTTCGTGTTCTTCGTCGATCCCGACGACGGCCGCGGTCGGGTGTGTTACCGCCGTTACGACGGCCACTACGGAATGATCGTGCCGGCCGACGGCTGACCCGACGGATTCGGTGCACATCGACCCGCTGCAGGGTCGCGGAGTTCAGGCGCGCACGGTCGGCGTATTCGCGGGCGGCAGCGCCAGCAGTGCCTCGGTCTGCTCGGTGGTCGCCACCGGTCGGCCGACCTCGGCGCAGAGCGCCACCGCTTCCTCGACCAGCTCCACGTTGGTGGGCTTGTAGCCAGGATCGAAGTGCTCCTCGATCCCCACGTGCAGGTGGCCGCCGAGTTCGAGCGCGAGGCGGGCGACGGGGGTCTGCATCATGTCGCCACCCCACACCGACACCGACCACGGCAGGCCGGTGCCCTCGAGCATGTCGAGGTAGGCGAGCAGCGCGTTGCGCGTGGGCGGTAACCCGAAGGTGACGCCCTTGCCGCGTGCGGTCAGGCCCCACTCGCCCCCGAAGTACAGCTTCACCATCGAGCCGGGCGGCAGCGCGCCGTTGCGGTGGTAGCTGAGGACGCACTGCAGGAAGCCGGGTTCGTAGATCGCGAGCGCAGGGCCCAGACCGAGGTCGCGGCACAGGTCGAACGAACGACGGTTGTCGTCGTACCCGTTCACGTACGCGCCCCCCATGGGCAGGCCGTCGGGCCCGGGCACGCCGATGTTGGTGGAGCCGGGGTCGACGACGGTCATCCGCAACGGCACCGCGGCGTCGATCATCCCGATGTGCTCGTTCTTCAGGTCCCAGCCGGCGCCGCCGGTCAACGTCGGGTACCACAACAGACCCGGTCGCTCACGCAGGATGGGTTCCCACGCGTCGAGATACGCGCGTGCCGCGACCTCGCCGGTGAGCCCGATGTCGTGGTTGTGTGCGTGGATGATCGTGGCGCCCGCGTCGTTCGCGGCGAGCGCGTTCGCCATGATCTCCTCGGGCGACAACGGCACGTGCGGATTGCGCTCGGGCTTGGTGACGCCGTTGATCGCGCACTCGATGATCACGGGTGTGGTGGTGGGGCTCACGGTCACTGCTCTCCTCAGGCCTCGGCGCGGGCCGCCTCGAAGCCCTCACTGGTGAGGAGCTCCAGGATCTTCGGCGCCAGGTCGCTCGCGACCTCGGCGATCTCCTCGTCGGTCCAGATGGCCAGCGGGATGTGGGGGTAGTCGACGGTCAGGTAGGGATAGTCGGGCATGCCGCTGATGCGGGCGACGGCCTTCGCGCTCCCGTACATGGCCTGGTGCACCACGGCCACGCTGGGGATGCCGGCCCATTCGAGTTCCACGGCGTCGCGCAGACTGCGCGCACTGCAGGAGCCTCAGCCACCGAAGCCGGCCACCGCCACGGTGACCTCGTTGATGAGTTTCTCCCAGTCGATCGGGTCGGGTGGCACCGACACGCTCGGCTTGCGCACCGCGACGATGCGCACCACGGGCGCGCGCTGCTCGATCTCGCGCGCGACCGCGGCGAGGATCTCGTCGCTGCGGCCGAGGCCGTTCGACACCAGGCCGAGCACGATGTCGCCGCCGTCGGTGGTGCCGAAGGCGGGCTCGCGGTTGGCGGCGCGCCCCTCGGCGGCGGGCAGCGGCCCGCTCGTCGGGTCGAGGCCGATCAGGCTCACGACGCACCTCCTGCAGACGTGCCCACGGGCGTCACGTCGGGCACCACCGGCTCGGTGATCGCCCACGCCAGGTGGGGGAAGATGATCCAACTCTCGGCCATGCCCGGTCCACCGGCGGCCACCAGCAACACGTTCTCGGGCTTGGCCACCTTGACCGTGCCCTCGCCCGGTTGCTGCGGCGCGGTCAGCAACGGCCAGAGGGCGGCGCGCAGATCGGCCTTCGACCAGCCCGCCTCGATGAAGTAGCGCCGGTGTTCGGGGCCGACCACCACCACGACGTTCGTGTCGTCGCCCAGCCACACGTCACCCGACGTGCCGCGCTTGCGGATCCCGCGGGCGATCGAGGCGGTCACTCCCTCGGGATCGCGGCTGGTGAAGTCGGTGGCCGACTCGAGGTTCATCATCGACGCGACCGTCACCGCGCTGGTACCGGCGGGCACGCCGCGCTCCTGCGCGAGTGGTACCCAGTCGCTGCCCTCTTCGTCCTCGCCGAAGCAGAACGTGTAGCGGGCCGGCGTGGAGAAGCTGGCCCTATCGAGGAAGTTCGGCACCGCGCGGCACACGTTGCGGATCACGAGCCGCAGGGCGCGCCCGATGGTCGCGTTGGCCTGCCAGCCGGGGCCGAAGCACCCGGCAGTGCAGTTGACGTCGAGCGCGGTGCGGGCCGGTCCGTTGACGATGACGACCTGGGCCGCCCCCGACAGCGTGCCGGTGGTGGAGTGGCAGTTGCCCTTCTCGTGGAGGTGGGCGCGCACCGCGGCGACGACGACGGGCATGTACTCGGGGCGACACCCCGCCATCACCGCATTGATCGCGGCGTGCTCCGCGGTCACCACCACCTGTCGGGTGGGCACCGCGCCGAGCACGGTCTCGGGCGAGAGCTGGGCAGCGGCGAGGAAGGCCTCGACGCGTTCGGGCGTGGGCGCCACGACGGGCAGCCCGTCGGTCCAGCCCTTCGCGTGATAGTCGTCGAGCAGCGACGTTTCGTCGGCGTACTCGTGACCGGGCGCGTGGAGTGTGGTCATCCCCCCTCCTTCTCCGCGCACACTAACCCGGAACCGCGGCTCCGGCGTTCCTGCTCCGGGCTCCGGCGTTCCTGCTCCGGGCCCCGGTGGGGGCGCCGGGCGCGCGACGATGGGGGCGTGCCCCAGACCGTGATCCTCCCCCTCGACGGCTCCGACGTCGCGCAGCGCGCGCTGCCCGTCGCCGATGCCCTCGCCACCGCTCACCATGCGGCGGTGGTGCTCGTCACCACGCCGGCCACGTTGGAGGACGACCGCCTGGTCCCGCCGGCCTGGTTGGTCGAGGCGTCGCGCAAGCTCAGCGTCCCCGACGTCCGCACCGACATCGTCGACACCAAGTGGGCGGTCGAGGGCATCCGCTCGGTCGTGGAGGAAGCCGCCGACCCGATCGTGTGCATGGCCACCCACGGCCGCGGTCGAGTGGGCGCGGCGATCCTCGGCAGCGTCGCCCAGGACGTCGTCCGCACCGTCGACGCACCCGTGGTGCTCGTCGGGCCCCACACCGACGTGGAGCGTCACCCCGGCGACGGCCCGTTGCTCGTGTGCCACGACGGCGCCCCGGCCTCGAGTGCGGTGCTCGCGGCCGCGTGCGAGTGGATGCGAGCGTTCGGCACCGGCGCGCTGCTGCTCCACGTGTCGCACCCGCTCGACGCCGAGGCCGCCCACGAACCCACCACCGTGATCGACCTCGCCGCCGAGCAGCTCGCCCGCTGCGGTGCGGTGGAGGTCCAGACCGTGCGCGACTCCTACCCGGTGGGCGTCATCCTCGACGAAGCCCGTGACCGCCGAGTCCCCGCGATCGCCATGAGCACCCTCGGGCGCGGTGGGCTCTCGCGCATGACGCTGGGCAGCGTGGCCGCGAGCGTGGTGCACGCCGCGCCGTGCCCCGTGCTCGTGGTCCGCCCGCCCGACGCGGCCTAGGGGCTCTCGATCACGCCGTCGACGTAGGTCACGGTCCGGGTACGCACCGACGGAACCGTCGCCCCGGGCACCACGATCCCCACGAGGTTGAGCGGGTCGACCGCGTTCACGATCACGCGCTCGCCGGTGCGGGGCGCCCGCCGTGCCTGCGCGAGCTGTTCGACTGCGTGGGGGAGCGCGTACTGCTCGCCCGGGAACCCGGCGACGAACCGGCCGCCGCGCACGAGACCGCGGTCTTCGAGACGCCGGAGCGCCCACTGCAGATCACGCCACGGGAAGGCCAGCGAGTCGTGGACGGCCAACCCCCGGAACACCACGCCGTAGCGCCGCAGCAGCACCTCGGCCACCGCCTCCGCGAGGTCTTCGCGGTCGGGCGCGTCGGGCGAGCCGGGCGAGCCGGGTGCGTCCGATGAACCGGGATCGATCCCCCCGGCGACGCGGGAGGCGACCGGGGAGGCCGACGACACGAGCGACCACCGACCCGCCGCCGCCGTCGCGGTCGAGCGCGCGCCCCGTGCCAACCGCGAGAAGCGCCGGGCGTCGGTGGACGAGCTGCTGCGCGCCACCCGGGCGCGGATCGCGCCGAACCCGTCGGCCATGACCAGGCCGCGCGCCACGCCGTCCCACAGGGCACGCTCGATGTCTTCCGGGAGGCGGTTGGTGGCGGCGGCCAACTCGGCAGCGAAGCACGCGCCGCGCTCGCGGAGCACCTCGATCACCTCTGCCGTTGCGCCCACCACGGGCTCGGCCGGTGGCCCGGTGCTGCGTGCCGCGGCGAGGAGCCACGGCAGGTCGTCACGGCACACCAGGGAGATCGGAGTGGCCTTCGACGGCGCCACTGCAGGCGCGTCGATGTCGCGCGCTCCCGGGGTGACCCGCAGCCACGCGACGTCACCGGCGACGCTGCAGCGGTCGAGCCATCCGGGTTCGTACCGGCGCATCCGGCTCGCGAGCAGGTCGGACTCCCACGCGACCGCGGCCGCTTCCCACCCCTGCAATTGCTCCACCACGGTCGCGAGCCCGGCCTCACCCACGAGTTGGGTGCCCGGCGCGACGTGCTGCCAGCGCAAGAGGAACCGCATGAAGTCCTGGGCGGTGACCGCATCGACGGAATTGCGTCGCGACCGGCGCGACCCCGCGTGCATCCGGGCCAGCAACCGCCGTGACACCCATTCGACCGGGGCGTCGGCCACTTCCGCGCCTTCGGTTGCTCCCCCGGTCGCGCTGCCGGCACGCGCCTCGGCGGTGTACCACCCCTGCATCGCGACCCCGCGCTGCTCGAGGTAGGCGAGGCCGACCTCCACGCGGGTGGGCGCGAGGCCGGTGCACGTGGTGAGTGCAACCACCGTGGTGATGCCGCTGATCTCGAGGTGGCCGCGCACCATCGCCGCGACGGCGTCCTCCTCGCCGGTGAACGCCTTCGCGGCGTCGGTGGCCCGCTCCGCGGTGGCCCACAACTCCTCGCCGGCGGGGTTGGAGAGCACCACCACCCGGTCGCGCTCGGCGAGCTCGGCGAACAACCCCGCCCACGCTTCACGCGGACGCGTCGCCACCAGCGACGACAGGAGGTCGTGGAGGTCGTCGGCCGACGTGGGCTCGGGGGTGGTCTCCGAGTGCACCTGGGCGATCGCCTCGGGATCGAGCGCGCCGATCGTGGCGAGGTCGACGTTGAGGCCACGCCGGATCACCACCGCGTTGGTGCGCCGGTTCTGCAGCTCTTCATCGTCGAGGAAGGCGTAGGGCCGCGCCGTGAGGATCTCGTGGGCGAGCACCGACGGCTCGGTGGTGTCGGCGCAGTGCACCTGCACCTCGCCGCTCTCGATGCGTTGCAGCAGGGCCTGGAAACCATCGGCGTCGAGCGCCTCGTTGAGCGTGTCGTCGATGGTCTGACGCACGAGGAGGTGATCCGGGATCTCGATCGGCCCCGAGATGTTCTCCTGGCACGCGGCCGCGCCCGGAAAGACCGCGGCCATGAGGTCGTCGGACTCCATGCGCTGGATCGGCGGCGGATTGCGCTTCCCGTTGCGAAAGCGCAGCACGATCAGCGAGCGGTTGAGGTTCCAGCGCCACCGCGACTGGAACATGGGCGACGGCAGGATCGCCTGCTCGAGCGTGTCGTGCACGGTGCGGCTGTTGACGTAGCGCACCACTTCGTCGAGCGGGAAGCTGTGGTGGGGCCCGAGCGACAGCACGATCGCGTCGTCGGACGCGGCCGCCTGCAACTCGAAGTTGAAGGTGCGACAGAACTTCTTGCGCAGCGCGAGACCGAACGCTCGGTTGATGCGCCCACCGAAGGGGGAGTGCACCACGAGTTGCATGCCCCCGGTGTCGTCGAAGAACCGTTCGACGACGATGCGTTCCTGCGTGGGCATCGCACCCAATCCGGCGCGACCGACCGCGAGGTAGTCGACGACCATGCCCGCGGCCTCGCGGTCGACGCCCGCCACCGCTTCGAGATGACGGCGGGCGCCCTCGCCATCGCCGGCGGCGAGGTACGCGTCGACCGCGGCGCGCAGTGCCGACACCTCGGCGGACAGCTCCGCGGTGCGCGCCGGCGCCTCACCGGCCCAGAACGGGATCGTGGGCGGCGCGTCGCCGGCATCGCGCACGCGCACCACGCCCATCTCGACCTTGCGGATCTGCCACGAGTGCGTACCGAGCAGGAAGATGTCGCCCGCCATCGACTCGACGGCGAAGTCCTCGTTGAGCGTGCCGATGAAGGTGTCGTCGGGCTCGGCGAGCACTCGGTAGTCGCCGGTCTCGGGGATGGCGCCACCCGACGTGACCGCGGCGAGTCGCGCGCCCTTGCGGCCGCGTACCTCGTGGTTCACTGCGTCGTGGTGCACGTAGGCGCCGCGGGTGCCGCGCCCCGTCTCGATGCCCTCACTCACCAGCTGCAGCACGTCGTCGAACTGTGCGCGGGTGAGCCCGTGGTAGGGGGCGGCCCGACGAAACGTGGCGTAGAGCGCGTCGGTGTCCCACTCCTGCGCGCCGGTCTCGGCGACGATCTGCTGAGCGAGGATGTCGAGGGGCAGGCGCGGGAGCTCGAGCACGTCGAGGCGGCCGGCGCGCACCGCGGCGAGGAGCGCGGTGCACTCGACCAACTCGTCACGGGTCAGCGGATAGAGACGGCCCTTGGGCGTGCCCGCGCGTGAGTGGTTGGAACGGCCGACGCGCTGCAGGAACGTGGCGATGCTGCGCGGCGACCCGATCTGGCACACCAACTCGACCGGCCCGATGTCGATGCCCAGCTCCAACGACGCGGTGGCCACCAGTGCGCGCAGATCGCCCGCGCGCAGGCGGGTCTCGACCCGGTGGCGGCGTTCCTTGGAGAGGCTGCCGTGGTGGGCGGCCACGACATCGTCGCCGAGACGCTCGCCGAGGTTGTGGGCGAGGCGTTCGGCGAGCCGGCGGGTGTTGACGAAGACGAGGGTGGTGCGGTGCTCGGTGACGAGCTGCGCGATGCGGTCGAGCACCTCCGACATCTGCTCGCCCGACGCCACCGCCTCGAGTTCGCTGTCGGGGAGTTCGAGTGCGAGGTCGAGCGCGCGCTGGTGCCCGCCGTCGACGATCGCCGGCAGCGCGCGGTCACCCACGAGGAGCTTGCCCACCGTTTCGATCGGGCGTTGGGTGGCCGACAATCCGACGCGTGCGGGGCGGTCGTCGGCGAGGGCCTCGAGCCGCTCGAGTGTGAGGGCGAGGTGCGCGCCGCGCTTGTCGCGCGCGACGGCGTGGATCTCGTCGACGATCACGGTCTGCACCGTGCGCAACATCTCGCGACTGCGGGCGCCGGTGACGAGGAGATAGAGCGACTCCGGCGTGGTGACGACGAAACTCGGCGGGGTGCGCAGCATCGCCGCGCGTGCGGAGTTGGGAGTGTCGCCGGTGCGCACCGCGACTCGCACGTTCGGCGCCGGCAGACCGAGCTCGGCTGCGATCTCGGCGATCTCGCGCAACGGACGCTCGAGGTTCTCGGCGATGTCGACGGCGAGCGCC
>Ga0302322_100006072_pt1 | contig 10665 bp, 14 predicted proteins | sample Fen_T0_2_FD_203757 | JGI IMG/M metagenome (GOLD analysis project Ga0302322, IMG submission 203757) | Peat permafrost microbial communities from Stordalen Mire near Abisko, Sweden - Fen_T0_2 | ecosystem: Environmental > Terrestrial > Soil > Wetlands > Permafrost | place: Sweden: Abisko... | reverse complement strand
GCGTGTGAATCCCTTGAGCTCAGTCAGCGTGAAATTTTCGCCACGCGCCCGCTCCAATGCCTGGTGCCACAACTGACATTCCAGCACGACGGAGTTACGGTCGAACAAATGATCTTCGGCCCATTGCACCGCCTCACCGATGCCAACGCGACTTTCTGCAAAGGCAACCATTGCCGAACGGTTTGGAAGCTGGCGCAAAGAAGCCCGTTCGGTTTCGCTCAACTGTGAGTTCCACAAAGTCCGCAGTTCAGCCCGGCTCAAATCCTTTTGTTTCCTGGCACGGGTTTTAACGGCTAGTGTCGCGCGTATCTCCTTGAGGTTTGCGCCGGCCAGTTCTGGTTTTTCGGCCAACAACTGTGCCAGTGCCTTATCCACTTCCGCGTCACGTTTGGAAAATCGGTCGCAAATCTCTTCGGAAACGCCCTCGATCTGGAAATCGCCGCGCGGGTGGTTGTTAATCTGATAACCAAAACTCTGCAACTGACGGGCGAGCTCGTGGTAATAGACGTTCTCGGCAAATTTTCTGGCCAGCAGCATTTCATAATTTTGCAGCGCCTTCCAGCGTTGCTCCACCGGGTCAAAGGTCGCGTTGAAGACAACGCAATGGGTGTGTAAATGCGGGTCGAGAGCGCGGGAGGTGTCATGGGTGAACAACGCCGCCGCAACCTTGCCGGTGGATCGGTCGCCATGCCCGCCTCCAGCCCGAACACGAGTTGCTGCAAAGGTTTCAAGTTCCCGCATTGCCGAACGGACAGCTTGCGTATGAGCTTCTATAATCCGTTCATCCGCCCCCGCCAAAGCCACAACCGAAACTGATTTGGGTGGTGAGAATGTGAAATCGTAAAACACCCGGCGATTAACCGCCTCCTTGCCATCATCCATCCGCACTGTGTTCAACCGTTGCGTCAAAGTCTCACCTGTGGCCGGATGTTGGTTTTCACAGAGCCGCAGGAAATCGTCCGCCCGAACCTTGCCGGACAAGCCAAGTTGTTCCGCGCCCACACCCATCCATTGGCCGGCCACACGTTGTCCTTCTTCGTAGTAATCCCCGACGCAAAGGTGTTCTTCAAAGTATTTCCTGGCGTTCGTCAAATTGTATTGCGTCTTGGCCGTCAGCACGGAAAACAGTCTCTCAAAATGCGACCTTCATTTTGTGTAAAGATTACACAAAACGAACGGGCAAAATTGATTCACTGGTCGGCATGAAAAGAAACCAGTCCGCGTCTTCGGGAATCAGCCGGATGATCAGCCGGCATGTCCGCGCGGCCTTCCTCTCTGACTTATGTTAACACCCACCACCGCTGAATTACGCAACGCCATCGAAGTCCTCACGAAGCTCGGTGAACGTCTCAATACCCACGCCGAACATTCCGTGATGCAACTGTCGGAATCGCCACTCGGTGCTCGCTACGCCGGGCGCATCGGAGTGAACGCCATTGAACAAACCAGCCGCATTGAAATCGTCGCCGGTCAACTTAAACATTGGCGCGACGAACTGTTGCAACAACGGAGGCAAAATGTTTCTCAATCCGTTTAATACAGAAGAAGCCGAACCCCTTCGCGAGCGAAGGATTTGGCCGCCGCCGATTCTCCGGCGGCTTGTCGGCGGAATTGCCGCCGGATTGCCAGCGGCCAACCGCCGTGATGCCCGCCGGACTACCGGCGTTATTTCCACGGCGTATCCGCCGGAGCATCCGGCGAAACTGCCGGGTAATCTCCGGGCAATTGCCGGGAGGCTGTTCAATCGTTGCCGGACATTCTTCCGGCAAACGTCCGGGAAGTTTCTGCCGCAATGCCGCCGGACATCCACTGGCTTCACCGGCGCAGTGGCCGGGCAGTCTCTCGTCTCACTCCAGTCTTATGCCCGTCACTGACCCGAATCTTATCCGGCAGGCTGCCGCGCAGTTTGAGCCGCGCCGCCGACCGCGTTTTCAAAACCTCCAGGCTTGCCGGGATGTGATTATTGAATTGCGGGAGAAAGGTGCGGCGTGCGAGGCCATCGCCGAGTTGCTGACCAAGTATGGGGTCAAGACGAGCCGAACGATGGTCAATGAATTCGTGCGGACACTCAGCCACCCAAAAGCAGGCCGTCGCCGGAAGCTACCATTGAACCCGGTCACACCTCCGGTTGCCCCACGGCCAAGCGTGCCGTCGGCTGTCTCCAAGCAGGCTGGGACTGTGTTCCCTGAACCAAGTGGCAGTGCGCCGATGAAAACGCGCGGCCCGCACATTGCCAAAGTTGAGCTTTTGAAACCCGGTGAACAATATGATTAAACGTCTCGACCTCATTCTTAACGGCAAGGGCGGTGTGGGCAAAAGTTTCTTCGCTGTCAATTTTGTCCAGTATCTCAAAGATAAAAACATCCTTCACACCGCCTGCGACTGTGACAACGAAAATTCCACGCTGAAACGGTTTCACGAGGAAGCCGAGTTTTTGGATCTGGCCGAGCCGCGCGCTTTGGACGCCATGTTCCGTGCGTTTGAGAAAGCCGATCTGGTTGTCGTGGACTGTCGCGCGGCTTCAACCGAAGTCTTCTTTGATTATTTCGATGAAATAAATTTGCAGGCGACGCTACAAACCCTGTCCGCCGCGCTCACGCTCATCATGCCCGTGAATCAGGAAGCCGACAGCATTGACCAGCTTCAGCGCATCGCCGCCAAGCTGGAAAATGCCTGTTCCTATGTCGTGCTGCGTAATGAGGTTCACAATAACACTTTTCCGCTCTACGACCAATCCGCCATCCGCAAGCGATTGCGAAAAGACCTCGGGGGGAAGGAAATCACCATGACAAAATTACAGCCGTGGCTGGTCGAGGAATTGAGCCTTAAAAATCTCCCAATCACCACTGCCCTCAAGGATGGCACGTTTCATTTGCTGGACCGCCAGCGCCTGCAAACGTGGCAACGAAACCTTTACACCGAAATTGAATCGGCAGCGGAACTATTGCTGCCCGCAAAATCATGAGTGCGACCCCAAAGGAGACCAAACCGGACTTTGACGAGGAGTTTTTGCAAACGCTCTCGCAATGGCGTGAAAAGCACAAAATCCGGGATGATGACGCGGTTTATCTCCTCGTGGAAATGTTTCGGATTCACCAGAAACATTGGGATGAACTTCGCCAGCGTCAGATGCCTTCGCTCGACCAGTTCCGCAGCGACATCGCCGCCGTCACCGAATCCGCCAGAGTTTTCAAAGAAAAGTCGGCGGAACTGATTGATTTGTTTGAAACCAGTCCGGCGGCGTCACCCATTAAAACCATCCCATTGTCGGCGGCGATTTCTTCCACTTCGGCGGCGCTACTTGGTGGCCTGCTCATCGGTCTGGTTCTCGGAAAGTTTCTTGGAAAATTCCTGTTATGACGATTGATTTTATCCCGCTCCATTTGCACAAACTTCCGGCCTTATCCAAGGCGGTATGGCCAATCGTGATTGGATATGCCATTTTATTGTTAATCATGGCTGTCCGGCATCTGTTGACTCCGCGTGAACGTAACAGCCATGTGGCCCGACTCGGTAGTCTGACTTGGAGACGCAATCAGTTTTGTCGCGGCTGGCTCATCACCGGGGACACCGGCTCGGGCAAGACCAGTTCCGGCATCAATCAACTCGCCCATCAGGTCTTTCAGAATGAACCGAAATGGGGCGGGCTGTGCGTTGACGAAAAAGGCGTCTATTGGGAAACACTCTCGGCGATGGCGCGGCAGTACGGGCGGGCACCGGATTTAATCCATCTGCAAATCCGAAGTGATGATTCGGATATGCAATGGAAACCACCCCACCGCTTCAATCTCACCGGCGACCGCACCATTCCGTTTTCCACCTATGCCAAGTTTGTCGTGGATACGGCCACCAGCCTGGGCCAGGGCGGGGACAAGGGCTTTTTCAAGAGCCAGGCGCAGACGCATATCGCCCATGCGCTCGAATTGCTTTCTGAATTGCACCAGCCAGTCACGTTGTCCGGCGCGTTCGCGTTGTTGTCCAATCAAGTGTTCTTGAAGGAAGAATTGGGGAATTTGAACGACCTGTTTGACGCCCCACGACGCCGGGTGCTGCACGACCATTTCACCAACCGTTTTCTCAACCAGCCCGAAGAACAGCTTGGCGGCGTGCGCGAGACCATCGGGAACTATCTGCAATACTTCCTGACGCCGGAAGTGGCTGAGGTGTTTTGCACCAAGGAAAACACTTTTAGCTACTCGGCGATTGATGATGGCAAAATCATCCTCGTGACCATGCCACAAAAGTTTCAGACCGAGCGGCGTTATGTGAACACGTTCCTGAAACTGCTATTCTATAATCACGCGCTGCGCCGGTTTGACAAATCGAAGGCCGAACGAGCCGGTGACAATCTGCTTATCTTGTGGGCGGACGAAGCACAGCGGTTTATGACCGCCAGCGAGGACGGCATGAGCGATTACAACTGTGTGGACGTGATTCGAGAAGCGGGCGCAACAATCGTTGCCGCCGCCCAATCCACCACGTCACTGGTCCCACCGCTTGGCAACGACAAGTCCAAGGTGTTGACGTTGAACCTGCGCAACCGGATGATTTTCCGTTCTGCCGATGAGGCGGACGCCGTGCAAGCCGCCGATTTTCTCGGCAAGAAACGGGTCGTGAAGCGTTCTTGGGGTTCAAGCGCCGGAAAGCGTAGCGTCAATTTCTCCGAAACCGAGGAACACAAAATCAAGCCGCACAAACTCCGCAATCTCCGCGACCATGAGTGTGTGCTGGTTCACTGTGACAAAGGTTTTCAGCGCCTGACGTTGCCGCCCTTGGAAGCCACCGGCGAAATCACCGAATGGTTTCCGTTATGGCGGCAGTTAATCTAAAAATTGTGGCCGATGGATTCCTTGGCCGCATTGGGGTTCGGGCGGGAACGTGCGCAGCGGAATTCAACGCCCATCCCCGACGTTTCAAGACAAGTAGAAGCGCGTGGTTAAAATTGAGCAGGGTTCACTGCGTTCACCATAGCCAACCGCGCTGGTGATAAAATAAATCAAACTATTTTGCGCCCTGTAAACATTGAGTGAAAATGGGGTCAAAGTTAAAAACCAACCAAGTGGCCCCGCGTAGAATCAGCGCGCTTTTGTGTCAAGCATCGGCGCCGACAGTGGTTTCGTTCAATGTTTGCAAGGCTTCGGTCGCCACATTATCGGTCCCGCAAAAGTGTGCCTGATAAAATAGTGGTGTCGTTGAATGAATCAGCGACGCACCCCAGAAAGCAAATTATGGAAACAACTGAAACGACGGCCACGCTTAAAAGCATCAATACAACTCCGCACCTTTGCCGGAGCAAGGTGAAACAAACCGCGCTGGAAATTGCTTCCGCGATCCGTCCGGCCAATAAATTCAAACGGGTTGGCATGAGTTTCATTGAACGCATCGAAGCGAAAGTCCGCGCCGCCATCCGCGAGGAAGTCAGAATTCATCCCAGCAGAGGCAAGACCCTTTTGTGAATCGTCCATCATAGCGATGCAAACAACATTGATGTCCGACGCACCACTAGCTAGGCGTACTCACAAAATTGCTAGCTGATGAATTCAAAATTTAAGCTCACTCGGATCCGCCGTGACCAACGCGAGGTTTGCTTCACTTCACGGGCTGCCGTCGTCCCCGTCCCCCTCTCGACGACGCCCGCTCTGCTTCACAAACCGCGCGCTCGTCACGAGCTTAAATGGTGCGGAACCGCAAAAAGCGGCAGGCTTCCGTCTGCGGTCGGCGGCGGGCATTACGCTCGTCCTCCGCAGACCGAAGCCGTGTTGCCTCATTTTGTCTTTGTCGCAGGACGCGGGATGCCAAGCTGAATCCGCTTGTTTCGCACTGATGCCAGAAAGCGACCTGTGCGCCGGGCAATTTCCGCATCGGGCAGTTGACCAAGTAAACGTAATCCCGCCGAGGTCCAGCGTTTTGGAGACTTAATAAAACGCACTGTTGTATTCATCAACCGCCGTGTGCGTACACTCAAGACGCTTCGCTTCAACTTCAGCGCAAGTGGCGCATCGCGCATCGTTCCCAGCAATGAATCTTCCTTGAGCGTCCATGCTCGCCTGTTTTCCGAGCATTGCGGAATTCCGAGTGAATGACGTTTCAATTGCACCGCATACCGCGTCCTACCCACCATTCGGGAAACCACCGGATCAGGTCGTTTGCCGAGCAACTCAATCTCACGCTTCGACCACGGGACGCGCTGAGGCGCAAAGATAGGAAGACCCACGGACTCGCGTTTGGCAGCCACCGCCGCCGAACTGCGGCGCAGCAGCTTCGCCAACTCCTCATCTCGAATTTGCCCAAGCAAACGCAATTCATAATCTGTCCATCGCTCTCGGTGCGAAATGCAGGAACGCCGGCGACGATGAAGGGTTCGCAAACGATGCGACTGGCGCAAAAGGCGCGCGATTTCGCGGTCTGATTTTGCACGAATCAGTTTGCGAATAGCTGATTGTTGTGTCGGCGTTAGGGCGTCCTGCAACATTGCTGTCTTTCATGCCTCACGGCGCTAGTTTCTTCAACAAAGTTGTTTGGGGATTTCTGCCGTGTTCATTCGCCTGATTCCCGCGCTTCTGGTTGCTCCGGGCAACATCGTTACGCCCGCCGTCACTGAGTTGCTGATGCTCCGCTGCCCGGCGGGCGCGGGCGGGGGGTGGGATTAACACGATAGAAAATTCTCATCACCAATGGATACTGCGGGCAAGTTCCGTAAGGATCACCTGGTGTTGCTCCTGCGTGACGCGCACCCGCCCCTTGGTATCGAGCGCCACAGGCAGTTGCGCTACCGCCGCCGGCGCGCTCTCACAACTTCTGGTAGTTATCATAGCTCTCAGAACTATGATATTTGTCAGAACCAAACCAGTGGGGCTTCACCGGACGGATACGGTAAAGTTTCCAACTCAACCGCAGGAATGGAAAATCCTATCGCTCCCGGAATGTGCCGCACCCGACATCGTCCGAGAAATGTCCTCGGTAACTACCAAGAATAGGAGACACCGCGCTGGCCCGTGCGTGTGGTTGCCTGCGCTCACTTCGCTCCGCCAACCCAACGCACGCGCCGCGACGGTTTGGTTCACCGCCGGTCCGTGCCGCTTCCCGTCGCGCTTGGCGGAAACGACTATATGTCTGTTCCGCCCGCTGCTCCGTCCAGCAGCACCGACCGTCTTTCCATTTCGTTTTCACTGGACCGGCTGGATCATCCGCGTCACGGCTGAAACAGGGGGATTCTGAAATGCGGCCACTCTGCCGTTAAACATTCGGGGGTCATTTTTTAACACTTTCTCAAGTGTTTTGAGGATTGGTGCAGAATCGGAATACCGACTCGCTCGTCACTTACCAGGCATCGAGTGATCAGATTATCCATTGTGTTCATCCCGTCTGCACCCGCGCTTCTGGTTGCTCCGCGCAACCTCGCGCCAGTGGTCGCAAAACCTTTGCGCCCGCCGTCACTTCGTTGCTGATGCTCCGCTACCCGGCGGCGCGGGCGCAGTCGGATGCGTTTCGTCAGGAACGGGGCTGCTCTCCCGGTGCGGTGAAGAGACCAGCCCCGCTCCTTCGGTTATGGCGGCAGTTGATCTGAGAATATGTGTTGAGTGGCAGTTGCTTACCATATCAGTCATTTTTGAGTTCACTTTTCTTGGAGGTTTTGACTGTTTCAATTATCGATGTTGTGGAACAGTCCCGCCAATATGGAACATACCTCATCATGTTTCTGCGAATCGGGATTTCATACACATCTGGGTATTTGTTATCGTTTCCATGGACAACTATATCGACATGATTCAGGTCAAGCAGTTCTTCCGAGACAAATAAAGGGGAGCCAACAATGACCCTATCAACTAGTCGACATTGGCGAACTATTTCCGCGCGATCTTCAAGTCGTATCATTGGTCGCCTCTTGTAGGTGGCGACGTCCTCGTCACTTAGTACACCGACGATAAGGGTTCCCCCAAAAGTTCTTGCTTTCTTGAAGAACTCAATATGCCCCCTATGAAACATATCGTAAACTCCATCAACATAGACAATTAAATCGCACTCAAGATTTGCCATAATTACCTCCGTGTGACAAATATTCTTCGCATAGGAAGTTTATTTAATGTTGGAATTGGAAGATTATCCAAGTCCGCTCACAAATTCTATTCAAATGATTCTCTTTGTGATTTGGAACATTAAGAAACATATCTTGAAAAGTCACCTGATTCAGATCGTGCATATCCCACTCAAGTCTTGCGTCCGTTAAGGCCTAAATCCAACCGTTCAAGTTTTAGCTCTAAATTAGCATATCCAAAGGCAGTCTTCTGAAGTGTGTCTTTCGGTTGATGAAACCAATGCAATGCGAGCCACTCTCCATCAGTGGCAGTCTCCCAGCGACCTCCCGACCCAGGTCCTTCAGCTCCTCCGACAAAGACACCATTACTCAGTAATCTACATTTGCCCTGCCACACAGCGTGTCGGGCGTAAAACGATATTACTTCATTGGCGGAGCCGGGTTCGACAATTTCTTGATGTATCGTCTTCATAACTGCGGGTTCGCACCAATGTGCAGTTACTAGTCTGTTTGTGGTGAGTGGAAATACTCGGTGATCCATTTGAAGCTGTTGCGTTGGGTGCAATTTTATCCCAGCCTCCTGAAGGAGTTTACCCACCCAAACATCTTCTGCTCCCGAACCGGGAGCCGTAGCCTCTGCCACGAGTCTTAAAGCTTTTCTTGACAAGAAATATCCCGCGCCCCCGCTTGCAAAGCCCTTATGCGCTTGATCTGCACTACCAATGAAGTCTGAATCATCCTGCAGCAGGTCAAATAGCCGCTCAACACACACGTAGGTGTCATCGTCGCATTTAAACATGTAATCGAATTGGTAATGGGCAAGTACATGACGGCAGAAAGTCCGCACTTTCTCCGGCAAGCGATCATAGCCGTCACCGGCGGGAAGTTGGAGTACATCAGGCTCCTCAAGTCTAGGGCCTTCACCAACGAAAAAAAATGCCGTCACCGCGTCGGGTAACTGCTTTAGCCAAGTTTCTCTTACAGCCGCTCGTCGTTCGGCGTAGCGGTGACTGGAGCAAATGCCAATAAAAATATTCAATTGGGCTCTCGAAGAGGAATGTTTTTCATCACTATCTTTGGTACAAAGCGTCGCCGCTTCCGTGTTCCCTAAACAAGCCTTGAACAACCCATCTCAAAAGTTGCTGTGGTTCGCTCGCCAATATCTGCTGGTTAAAATCATGGTTTTTAACCAAATAAAATCCGTAAGCGCCAAGGAGTTTTCCAAAGCAATCGTTGGATTGCGACTCCGTCCCGATCATTTGGTGGGTTGAGATCATAATGCCAGGATATCTCTGATCATCCGGGTGATGACCACCATCGTACGGATGGTATAATAAATCACTCCAAGGGATTGGATTGATAAGGTTTCGCGCCCATCCAGGGTCGCTAGAAAAAATTTGAGATGGCAGCACTTGTCCCCAAGAGCTGGGTTCAGTCCCCGGTATTTCCATTAGCCATTTCTGAAGAAAACTGTTGTGAGCGTCAAAATTGGTCATGGGATCATTGCCAAATCTAAAGTGCCTTGGCAAAGCCAGGTTACCGGTGCTGGCAGCGTAAGTGTCAGAAATAGAATTGTTTGGAAGCCAGCTTGTATGTTGGGCATCCGTAAGAAAGCAAGCCGCCATAACATTTTTCCTTTCGGGCAGCGGTCTCACCATAATGTCATCAACATCAAAATAGGTTCCTCCCCATCGCCAAAGGCAAACAACCCGAAAAACATCAGACCACACGCGCCAATCTGACCTGGCGTTTGGTAAAGTACCATCCAAGTCTGTTTGTTCCGCTAGTTCCGAATAACTCCAGCGAACTAAAGCTGCCCCGTCGTGTGGAAGATCACCTTCCTTTAACACGTTGCTGAATAAATAGACATTCGCTTCTGGTTCGTTTACGGCAATGCTTTTCAAGCACACTTGAATTTGGATCAAATTGTCCCGTTTAGGGTAGTTTCCTTCCCATAATAGAAAAATATTCCGCTCATCCATTTTAATGTCATTTATCGCTTTTAGCATTCCACTTGTTTATGTGAGAAGCATAGTTTTGATTGCTCGCTTAAAATGCTGCATGCCCCTGCTTGTTGATCCAAAGTGCTATGAGAAATTTAGAGATTTGATTCATGTCAGGATTCTCACGTTAAGAAAGTAAAACGAAACACTTCCGATTCAACAAGTGCAATCCGAGGGATTATTGCCAGTGCCTACACTAATCAGAAAATGACCATGCCTCTATGTGATGAACAGCGTTGAAGTGACGCCAGAGGCATGGTTGAGTTGATTTGCAAGAATCACGAGACTCTTGAAGCCGAGGCGCTGTTGAAACACTCTCGGACACAAAAGACTTCGATGCATTGAAAGATTATTTTGTGTGATTGGATAGCCAACATTTTCCTGAGTTTTCCGCATTAGTGTTGGCATGGCAGCTTAGGTAATTACTCCCGGTAATTGGTGCAATCTCCACACATCCTCGCGGTCCGAATTTCTGCAAAGAATAGAAATCTGCCAAGGCATCTTTCGTCGCTTAATATTCTGGATAAATCTATTGACAAGGGGAGGGCCTGCAAGCAGTGTGCGAGCGTAATCCAAGCTGCTCCGGGATTTTTCCCTTGCTCACAGCCCTCATGAAGAAGTTTTTTT
>Ga0302322_100006070_pt1 | contig 10668 bp, 9 predicted proteins | sample Fen_T0_2_FD_203757 | JGI IMG/M metagenome (GOLD analysis project Ga0302322, IMG submission 203757) | Peat permafrost microbial communities from Stordalen Mire near Abisko, Sweden - Fen_T0_2 | ecosystem: Environmental > Terrestrial > Soil > Wetlands > Permafrost | place: Sweden: Abisko... | reverse complement strand
CGCCCGCCCCCCTGCATGACGTACCACGGGCCGCGCAACGGAAATGACAGGGTGCTGCCGGGAGCGCCCCAGCGGAACCGGCGCGACCGTCCGACGAGCACGAGCAGGCCCGCCACCAGCAGGAATTCCAGCGCGGAGCCGGTGATGTCGCCGGCCGGCAGTCCGGGGAGGCGCACGGCCGAGGCCGCGCCCACCGTCGCCAGCGCGCCGATCGGCCCCCGCAGGGCGGCAGGCAGGGTACGCCAGGGCGTCACGCCGCCGAGCACGACAGCGACGACGCTCTCGCCGGCCAGGTCGGCTGCCCAGTCCCCGACCGTGGTCGCCCGCCACGCCTGAAGGACCGCCAGGGCGAACAGGGCGAGCAGGACGACGGCCCGCACCCGCAGGCCCGCCGCGGGCGACAGCCCGCGCCGCTGCAGCCGGGGAGCGAGCATGAGCCCGTCGAGCGCACCCGTGGCGTCCACGTGCGCCCACGCGAGGACGTGCCCGGCCGGCCCGTGCACGCGCAGCCCGGCCGAGCCGTCGTCCACGCCGGTCAGCCCGCCGAGCCGCTCGAGGGTGGCGGCGACGACGGACCGCAGCCGGTCGGCGCCCATCCGCTCGACGAGGACGGGCGCCAGCGTCGCCCAACGCGCCTCGGGACTGCGCAGGAGCGCCTCCAGCGCCGCGAGCTCGGCGTGCCGGTCGGGGTGGTCCATCCGCCGCTCCCGCTGTCATCAGGATGTAATGATCACGCAATCCGGGGGCCCAGGTCATGACGTTGTACTTCACCCGGGTCGGCACAGCTCGGCACCCGGCCCGGCTCGGCTCGGTCGACCGTACGGGAGGGGTCCGCAGATGCGCGTCGTCGTCAGCAACTGCAACACCACGCACGCGATGACCCTGGCGATCTGCACGCAGGCGGAGGCCGCCGCCCGGCCGGGCACCGAGATCGTCCCGCTGACGCCGGCGTGGGGACCGGAGTCGTGCGAGAGCTGGTACGACAGCTTCCTGTCGGCGGCCGCCGTGCTGGAGTCGGTGCGGGAGCTGGCCGCCGCGGAACCGTTCGACGCGCTCGTGATGGCCGGGTTCGGCGAGCACGGCCGGCAGGGCGCGCGCGAGCTCCTCGACGTCCCGGTGGTCGACATCACCGAGGCGGCCGCGCACCTGGCGTGCCTGCTGGGCGACCGCTACGCCGTCGTCACGTCCCTCGCGCGCACGGCGCCGCTCATCGAGGAGTCGCTGCGGGCCACCGGCACCTGGGACCGGTGCGCCGGCGTCTACGCCACCGGCATCCCGGTGCTCGGGCTGGAGGAGGACGTCGAGGCGACCGCCGCGTCGTTCGCCGTCCAGGCTCGGCGCGCCCTCGCCGACGGCGCGGACGTCGTCGTGCTCGGCTGCGCGGGCCTGTCCGGGCTGCACCGTCGGCTCGTGGAGACCCTCGACGTCCCGGTGGTGGACGGCGTCGCCGCCGCCGTCGGCCTCGCCGAGACGCTGCACACGCTGGGCCTGAGCACGAGCAAGCACGCCGGGTACGCGACGCCGCCCGCGAAGGGGCGCGTGGTCCCGGGTGCGCGCGTCGTCCCGGCGGAGCTCGTCGACCTACCCGACGCGGGCGACGCGGCGTCCCTCGGCAGGTAGCCGACCGGACGGACGGCCCGTCAGCCCCGCGAGCCCGGCGGCGACAGCGAGCCCGGCGCAGGCCGCCACCGCGGCGGCGAACCCGTCGGTGAACGACCCGGGCGAGGCGTAGCCGCCCCGGACGCCGAACGCGGCCACGGCCGCGGCGACCCCGGCCGCGCCGCCGAGCTGGCGCAGCATGCTGAACGCGCCCGCCGCGGTCCCGATCCGCGGGCCGGCCAGGGCACCGAGCGCCAGGGCCTGCGCGGCCGGGATCGCCATCGCCACCCCGGTCCCGGACAGGGCCAGCGGCACCGCGAGGGCGGCGTAGGCCCGGTCGGGCGCGGCGAGGGCCGACAGGGCCGCCAGCGAGGCCGCGTGCAGCAGGGCGCCGCCGGCGGCGAAGGGCCAGGCCCCGAACCGCGGCACCAGCCGCATGACCACCCGCGGGACGAGGACGACGAACAGCCCCCACGGCAGCAGGCGCACGCCGGCGCCGAGCGCGTCGTCGCCCTGCCCGGTCTGCAGGAACTGCGCCATGAAGTACACCGCGCCCAGTGCGGAACCCCACAGGAAGAAGATCGTGGCGCTGCCGGCCGAGAACCCGCGGTTGCGGAACAGGTCCAGCGGCAGCATCGGGGCGTGCATCCGGGCCTCCCAGCCGGCGAACCCGGCGATGCCGACGAGCCCGACGGCCAGCGCGGCGAGCACCTCACCGCCGGTCCAGCCGACGGTGTTGCCCCGCACCAGCCCCCAGACGACGCCGAGCGCCCCGACGGCGACGAGCGCCACCCCGCCGGCGTCGATGCGCGCCGGCAGCGGCGCCGACTCGGGCACCCGGCGCATGGCCGCGACGGCCAGCCCGAGCCCGAGCGGCAGGTTCAGCCAGAAGATCCACGGCCAGGAGACCCCCTGGACGACGGCACCGCCGATGAGCGGCCCCAGTGGGACCGACGCCCCGGTCGTGGCGGCGAAGACGCCGAGCGCCCGCGGCCGGTCGGCGGGCGCGAACGCAGCGGTCAGCAGGGCCAGCGCCAGCGGCATGACGAACGCCGCCCCCACCCCCTGGACGGCCCGGGCCGCGATGAGGGGGCCCGGCGCCGTCGCCAGCGCGCACGCGCAGGACGCCGCCACGAACAGGACCAGGCCGGTGGTGAACATCCGGCGCCGTCCGAACCGGTCCCCGAGGGCGGAGGCCGGCATGAGCAGGACGGCGAACGCCAGCGTGTAGGCGTTGACCATCCACTGCAGCTGGTCGGGCGTCGCGCCCAGATCGGCCCGGACGGTGGTGGCGGCCGTGGACACCACCAGCGCGTCCAGGCCGACGAGCAGCGACGACCCGGACGCGACGGCGAGCACCCATCGCTGCACGGCGACCTCCGGCACGGTGACGGACTGCTGACTCACGTGATCCCCTCTCGACGCAGGCGTTGACGCCTGTGCGGGGTAGGACACCGCGCCCGGCGGAAAGGAGTCGCCGATGCCTTTCGGTGCCTGGCGGTGTCCTATCCGGTGGAGGACGGTCCTCCCGGTGAGCGAGAGGTGCCCGGCATGCGCGACGGCCACGAACCCGACGGCTCGGTCCTGGACCGGGCCCGGGCCGGTGACGAGGACGCCTTCCGCGCCCTGACCGACCCGTACCGTTCGGAGCTGCTGCGGCACTGCTACCGGATCCTCGGCTCGGTCCAGGACGCGGAGGACGTCGTGCAGGAGACCCTGCTGGCCGCCTGGCGCGCGCTCCGCGACGTGCGGGAGGCCGCCGCGGTGCGCGCCTGGCTGTACCGGATCGCCACCAACCGGTGCCTCAACGCCCTGCGGGCCGGACGCCGTCGTGTCCCGGCGGCGGCCGACACGCCGTCCGCGCCGAACCTGGCGACGGCCGCGCGCGACGAGCCGGTGTGGGTGCAGCCCTTCCCCGACCTGCTGCTGGACGGCCTGCCGGACGCTGCGGCCGGCCCGGAGGCCGTCTACGAGCAGCGCGAGTCGATGGAGCTGGCCTTCATCGTCGGGCTGCAGCACCTGCCGCCCCGGCAGCGCACCGTGCTCGTGCTGCGGGACGTGATGGGCTTCCGGGCGGGCGAGGTCGCGCAGATCCTGGACATCGGCGAGGCGGCTGTGAAGAGCGCGCTCGCGCGGGCCCGCGAGGGGCTGGCCGCCAGGACGGTGCCCGCGCGCGACCGCGTACCGCGCGGGTCGACCGAGCAGGAGAACCAGGTCGCGACGGCGTTCGCGGCCGCCGTCGAGGCGGGGGACATCCACCGGGTGGTGACGCTGCTGGCGCCCGACGCCCGGCTGAGCATGCCACCAGAGCGGGAGACCTACCACGGCCGGCTCGCCATCGGGACGTTCCTGCAGGCCCGGGACCGGTTGCGTGGGGCCTCGCTGCGGGTGGTGCCGACCCTCGGGAACACCCAGCCGGCCCTGGCCTGCTACCTCCCCTGCCCGCAGGCCGCGGTCGCGCGGCCCTACGGGCTGCTGGTGCTGGACGTGCGCGGCGGGGAAGTCGTCGAGATCACCTGGTTCGCCGACTGCAGCGTCTTCCCCCACTTCGGCCTGCCCCGGCTGCTGCCCCTGGACTGAGCGGGTGCCGATCGGGCCGGTTCGGCGGTCGACGGTCAGGGCGCGGCGTCCGCCGGGGTGTACTCGAACCAGTCGAAGGCCGCCGTCCCCGCGGTGACGTACGGGCCGATCACCCGCCCGGTGAAGCCGGAGGCGGCCTCGGTCGACAGGTGCCGCCCGTCCAGCTCGGCCACCACGACGGCGCCCGCGCCGGACTCGACCCGGAAGCTGAGGACGTCGGGCCCGGCGTCCGCCTCCAGCCCGGTCGGGCCCTGCGCCGCCTGGTGGGCGGAGGTGACCCCGGCCGGGACCAGGTCGTGCGTGCGTACCTCGACGGCGAGGGTGAACGGGCCGGGCGGGGCCGGCGTGGAACCGAGCACGCCGCGGACGGCGCCGACGCGGCCGATCACCTCGACCCGCCCGCCGGCGACCTCGAGCTCGACATGGTGCGCCTCGTCCAGGCGCACGGTCAGGCCGCAGCGGGCGTCGCCCGGGTCGACGTGGACGGCGGCCCGGCAGTCGTGGTGCAGCTGGCGGCGGCCGACGACGGTGGCCCCGGGCCGGTCGAGGGTGGCGCCGGTCGCGTGGAGCGTGAGCCAGCCCGGCCGGTCCGTCAGGCTGTGCGCGCCCACGTGCTGCCACCGCGGCGAGATCCAGGCCGGGTCGAGGCGGTCGGCGTCGAAGTCGTCGCGGACGGCGTCGCCGATCCACCCGGTGGACGGCGCGCCGTCCACCGGCTCGGGTGCGGAGGCTCTCGGTGGGGCGGGCGCCTCGAGGTCGACCCGGGCGAACGTGGGCCACTCGCCGTCCCAGCGGACCGCCGTGAGGAACGTCTCCCGGCCGAGGACGTGGAAGCCCGGCCACCCGCCCCGCTGCCGGATGCCGAGCAGGACCATCCACCACGACCCGTCGGGCGCCTGCACGAGATCGGCGTGCCCGGTGGCCCGGACGGGCAGGTCCCTGCCGGAATGGGTGAGCAGCGGGTTGCCCGGTGCCGGGGTGAACGGGCCGCGGGGCGACGGCGCCGACGCGATCGACACCGCGTGGCCGGTGTGGGTGCCGCCCTCGGAGACGAGCAGGTACCAGCGCCCGCCGACGTGGAACAGGTGCGGCGCCTCGGGGTACTGCAGCCCCGAGCCGGACCACACCGGCCACGGACCGGCCAGGACCCGGCCGGCGTCGGGGTCGACGATCGCCGTCCGGATGCCGGAGAAGGTGCACCAGCACGTGCCGTCGGCGTCCCAGCACAGGTCGGGGTCGACGCCGGGCAGGTCCAGGTGGACCGGCTCCGACCACGGCCCCGCCGGGTCGGTGGCGGTGACGATCAGGTGCCCCTTGCTGGTGCCGGGCCCGGTGGTGCTGGTGGTGATCACGTAGAAGCGGCCGTCGTGGTGGCGGATCGTCGGGGCGTAGATCCCGCGCGACGCCGCGACGTCGGGCGCGAGGTCGAGCTGCGACGGCCGGTCCAGGACGTTCCCGAGCTGCCGCCACCGCACCAGGTCGCGGCTGTGGAAGATCGGGACGCCGGGGGTGTACTCGAAGCTGGAGCAGACCAGGTAGTAGTCGGCGCCGACCCGGCACACGCTCGGGTCGGGGTGGAACCCGGGGACGACGGGGTTGCGGAAGGTCCGGACGGGCGGCGTGTCGGCTCGCGGGATCTCCACGGCGCCCAGCCTAGAGGCGCGGCGATCGGTGCCGTTCGTCCTGAACCGGTTGATGCGTCCGCATTGGTGCCGGATGATCTGCACCATGAGCGAACCCACCGCCGAGCCCGGCCCACCCGCCCCGTCCGTACCGCCCGCCACTCCTGCACCGCCCGTCACTCCGGTAGCGCCCGTCACTCCGGCGGCGACCGGAGGGCGGGGGACGTTCTCGGTCAAGCTCGTCGGTGGCCTGTCCCGACACGGAGCCTGGCGCGTCCTGGCCCGCGAGACCCTCGTGACCCTGGTCGGCGGCATCAACGCGGACCTGACCGAGGCGACCTTCGACGCCCCGGACGTCGTCCTCACCAAGATCTCCCTCGTCGGCGGCGTCTCGCTGACCGTTCCCGAGGGGGTCGCGGTGAACCCCAGCGGGTTCACCCTCTTCGGGGGCAACCCCAGCGCCTCCGGCCCGCCGCCGGGCGAGGCCGTCGCGACGCTGCACCTGCGCGCCTTCGCGCTCGTCGGCGGGGTGTCGATCAAGCGGCGCTGACGGCGGGTCCCGGTTCGGGGCAGGTGTTCCGGGCCGGACGGCGGCCCCGATCCTGGTGGACGCGTGACGGCAGGACTCCTACGGTCGGACCCATGGTCGAGCGCCGGCGTCGCGACCTGATCGGTCTGGACGCGCTGGTCGCGCTCGCCCTCACCCTCCTCCCGCAGGTGTCCCCGCCGGACCCGGGCGGCGGCCGGGGCGGCACCCTGAGCTGGTTGCTGGGTGCGGCCGTGGCGCTGCCGGTCGCGGTCCGGCGGCTGTGGCCGGTGCCGGTGCTCGCGGTCGTCCTGGTCGCGGCGGTCGTGACGTCCGGAGTCGATGTCGGGGCCGGCGCCGGGCCGGCCGTCGTCCTCGCCGTCGCGTACGCCCTGTACCCGGTGGTGGCCGCACGCCGCGGACGGCCGGGGGTGTCCGCCGTCCGCCTCGGCGGCGCCTGCGTGGCCGGTGCCGCCCTGCTCGCCGTCAGCGGCGGGACGGCCGACGTCGGCCGTGCCCCGGGCCGGCTGCTGCTCGCGCTGCTCGTCCTCGGCGCGACCTGGGCGGCCGCGACGGCGGTCAGGGAGCGGCGGGAGAGCCTCCGGCTCGTCGTCGAGCAGGCCGCCGAGCGCGCGACCATCGAGGAGCGCCTGCGCATCGCCCGCGACCTCCACGACGTCGTCACGCACAGCGTCGGCCTTATCGCCGTCAAGGCCGGCGTCGCCAACCACGTGGCCGCCGAGCGCCCGGACGAGGCGCGGGAGGCGCTGGTGGTCATCGAGGAGGTGAGCCGCACCGCGTTGCGTGACCTGAGGTCCACCCTCGCCGTGCTCCGCCAGGACGGCGAGGCGGGTGCCGGTCGCCCGGGTCCCGGGCTGTCCGACCTGCGGTCCCTCGTGCGCGTCGCGGAGGCGGCGGGCGTCACCGTCGACCTGCAGTGCGACCTGGGGCGCGACCTGCAGGGTGACGGTGGCGGGGACGTCCCGGCGACGGTCGCCCGCGCGGCGTTCCGGATCGTCCAGGAGGCACTGACCAACGTGGTCCGGCACGCCGGCCCCACCTGCTGCCGGGTCCGCCTCGTCGCGGACGCCGGCACGCTCACCATCACCGTGACGGACGACGGGCCCGCCGTCCCGGTGCGCCGGCCGACCGACGTCGGGGGCGGCCTCGGCCTGGTCGGGATGGGGGAGCGCGTCCGCGCGCACGGCGGCACCTTCAGCGCCGGCCCGGGTCCCGGCCGGGGCTTCCGGGTCGTGGCCACACTGCCCTACGGGCCGCGCGGCCGTCCTCCTCGAGGATGAGGGCGGCGGACGTCGGGCGCCCGGGAGTCCCGTCCCGGGGCCGATGCGCGGGCGGCCAGGACGCGACCAGACTCGCAGCGTGATCGAGGTCCGCCACCTGACCAAGCGCTACGGGCGCGCCACCGTCGTCGACGACCTCGCCTTCACCGTGGGGGCGGGCGCGGTCACCGGCTTCCTCGGGCCGAACGGCGCCGGGAAATCGACCACGATGCGGATGATCCTCGGCCTCACCCGCCCCGACGCGGGCTCCGCGCGCATCGACGGGCGGGCCTACCGCGACCTGCAGCAGCCGCTGCGACACGTCGGGGCCGTGCTGGAGACCGCGGCGCCCCCTCGCGGTCTGCGCGCCGTCGACCAGCTGACCTGGCTGGCGCGCAGCAACCGGATCCCCGGGCGCCGGGTCCGGGAGGTGCTCGACCTGGTGGACCTCGCGGGTGCGGCGCGGCAGCGGGTCGGCACGTTCTCCCTGGGGATGGGCCGGCGGCTGGCACTGGCCGCGGCCCTGCTGGGCGATCCCGCCGTCCTGGTGCTCGACGAGCCGGTCAACGGCCTGGACGCCGCGGGGATCCGGTGGCTGCGCGAGCTGCTGCGCCGGCTGGCCGCGGAGGGTCGCACCGTCCTGGTCTCCAGCCACCTGATGACCGAGCTGTCCCGGGTCGCCGACCGGCTGCTCGTGATCCACCGTGGCCGGCTGCTCGCCGACACCATGACGGCGGACTTCGTCCGCGGTCACGACGGGTCCCTGGAGGACGCCTTCCTGCGACTCGTCGGGGCGCACGAGCATGGCTGACACGCTGGCCGCGGCGCGGGCCGAGCTGACCAAGCTGCGCCGGGTCCGCGGCACCTTCGCGGCGCTGCTGCTGTTCGTGCCGCTCACCGTCCTCGTCGCCGCGCTGGACGGGTGGTCGGCGCGCAACGCCATCGACTCCCGCAGCCCGCTGCTGCGCCCCGGCTTCACCGCCGCGCAGGCGGGGCTGGACGGCGTCGGCTACGGGCAGCTCGCGTTGATCGTGTTCGGGGTCCTCGTCGTGTCGGCCGAGTACCCCACGGGGATGATGCGGGCCGGCCTGCTGGCCGTACCGCGGCGTGGCCGGCTCTTCGCGGTGAAGGTGACCGTCCCGGCGCTGGTGGTGGCGGCCGTGGCGATACCCGTCACCGTCACCGGCTACCTGGTCACCCAGCGGGCGCTCGGTCCGCACGGCGCCTCGATCGGCGCGAGCGGGGTGCCCCGGGCGTTGGCGGGCGCGGTCGTCCACCTGACGCTGATGACGGTGCTGGCGGCGGGTCTGGCCCTGTGCAGCCGCAACGCGGTCGTCCCGCTGGCGGTCCTGCTGCCGTTGGTCCTGGGCAGCCACCTGTTCGCCCTCCTCGGCGTCACCCGGGACGTGGCCCGCTACCTGCCCGACCAGGCCGGGGCGCGGCTGCTGACCGTCGGGGCGGACGACGCCGCCTCCGGGGCGGCGGTGCTGCTCGGCTGGGCGGCGGTGGTGCTGCTCGTCGGCTACGTCCGGCACGCCCGGTGGGACACTTGAGGCCGGCGCGCCCGGGACAGGTGCCGGCGGATGTGCCGGGAGACGTGCCGGGAGATGTGCCGGTAGGCGTCGGCCGACGTCCGGGAGGCGAGGGACCGGGATGGCAGCAGCGATCCGCGTGCTGATCGCGGACGACCAGGCCCTGCTGCGGGGAAGCTTCCGGGTGCTCGTCGACGCGACCGCCGGCATGCAGGTCGTGGGCGAGGCCGCCGACGGCGCGACCGCCGTCCGGCTGGCGCGCGAGCTGCTCCCCGACGTCGTCCTGATGGACCTGCGCATGCCCGTCCTGGACGGCGTCGCGGCCACGCGGGCGTTGCGTGCGGACGACGCCACGGCGGGGGTGCGCGTCCTGGTCCTGACCATGTTCGACGTCGACGAGTACGTCTACCCCGCGCTCGAGGCCGGCGCGAGCGGGTTCCTGCTCAAGGACGCCTCCCCGCTCGACCTGATCGACGCCATCCGGGTCGTGCACGCGGGGGAGGGAGTGCTGGCCCCTGCGGTGACCCGGCGCCTCCTCGGCACCTTCCAGTCAACTGCGTCGTCAACTCCGTCGTCAACGCCGCCGTCAGCAGCGTCGTCAGCACGGTCGTCGTCGTCGCCGTCGCTCGGGGGCGGCGCCTCGCCACGGCAGCGGCTGGTCGGGCTGACCCCGCGCGAGCAGGAGGTGCTCGTGCTGGTGGCCGGCGGGCTGTCGAACGCCGAGATCGCCGAGGCGCTCGTGGTCGGCCTGCCCACCGTCAAGAGTCACGTGGGCAAACTGCTGGCGAAGCTCTCGGCGCGCGACCGGGCCCAGCTCGTCGTCGTCGCCTACGAGAGCGGCCTGGTCGGCCGGGGATCGGCGCGCTGAGGCGAGCCCCGCCGCCCGGTCCGGCGACGGCAGGAATGCCCGGAATCGCTGCCGGGCCCGTTTCCGGTGTTCGTCGCGGACGGTGAGGGCGACGGTGCGGAACGCGTTGACAAATCGCGTGACTGCGTTGTTGCAGCACGTCACCGGATGTTCCGGCCGACGGTGTGACCGGTTCGTCGCACAGCGTTCGGCGCGGGTCGCGTCCCGAGGGGAATCGCGTCGGCATTCTTCCCGGTCACAGCGGTATCAGCGGCCGCGGACGGGCCCTCCGCGCGCGGGGGAAAAGCACTCGGCGAGAAGCGAACACATTCCGGAGCGTCACGCCTCGTGACACGAATCATGTGGAAGAGGATTAACTTCCCGTTCACATCTAAAGGTTCGAATCACCTGACGCAATGGTTGGGTCGATCGTACGGTTGCCATGATCGCAGAGACCGCAGGACGTTGGGCTCTTGACACGGCTGTCATCCGCCCCTGCGGTGCCCCTGTCCGTGCTGCCCGCCGTGATGTGTCGGCGAGGCGCCGTACCCCCTCGGGAGTCGTTCCGTGCATGCTGCCCTGCCCACCTTGGCCGTCCGGGCCGGAGGCTTCCTCGGCCCCGCCGGGTCCTGGTTGGGCCTGGTGAACTGGCGGTCGTGGCTCCCGCTCGGCATCGCCGGCG
>Ga0302322_100006069_pt1 | contig 10668 bp, 8 predicted proteins | sample Fen_T0_2_FD_203757 | JGI IMG/M metagenome (GOLD analysis project Ga0302322, IMG submission 203757) | Peat permafrost microbial communities from Stordalen Mire near Abisko, Sweden - Fen_T0_2 | ecosystem: Environmental > Terrestrial > Soil > Wetlands > Permafrost | place: Sweden: Abisko... | reverse complement strand
ACGCTTGAAGTTGAACAGGATTTCGACTTGCAAAATTCGTGGTGCCCATGATGTGGATTGAACACATGACCTCTCCCTTACCAAGGGAGTGCTCTGCCACTGAGCTACATGGGCCTGCAAAACCAAAAGGCCTAACTGCCAAAGGCCCCAACTGCCGGAACCACCGCTGGCGACTCGGTGCTTCCAACCAGTTTCAGCTGGACACGCAGCGCCTGTCGCGCATGCCCAATTGAAACTGGAGCGGGTGAAGGGAATCGAACCCTCGTCATAAGCTTGGAAGGCTTCTGCTCTACCATTGAGCTACACCCGCTTTTTTCCAAACCCTCGTTCTTCCAAACCTTTGCAACCGGCACTGCTTTTACCACTTTTCGCCCCGCTTCACCGTCAAACACAGACCAAATAACGGATCGAAAACAGCAACTGTTTGGTGGTGGGGGATGGATTCGAACCATCGTACTCGTTAGAGGGCAGATTTACAGTCTGCTGCCATTAACCACTCGGCCACCCCACCCACCGGAGCGAACCTAAGATTATCGGGCAATCGATCCCCCAGGTCAAGTACTCTGGTTTGAAATTGCGAACATGGCGTTGTTTTGAGCTATTTTCCGAATCTGTCATCAAAACAAAGAGTTGCGAAAAAACAATGGCTTCGGCGCGCCTTTTCTCCGGCGAGGCCAGCCGCAGAGCAGCCAGGTAAATTGTCGGCCGCCAGCAACAATTGACCTGATCGCCCCGCAAAGTAGCTTATTCGGCCATGCGCAGCAGTCGAGCCTGTTCTTCCAGTTGCGTGTCCTCTATTTCCTGCAGCACTCCCTCCAGGTCCACCGGTGCCTGGCTGCGTGCAAAGTGCCCGGTCAGCGGGACATCGGGGGTCAGCAACCCGGCCTCGAACAGCGCCCACATCTCGCTGGCGTAGTCGGTGTCGAGCAACTCGGGGGCATAACGGCCGAAATAGTTGCGCAGATTGGCCACGTCACGCTCAAGCATCGCCGGAGCATGGTTGTTGCCGGCCGCGTCCACCGCCTGCGGCAGGTCGATGATCACCGGGCCGTCACCGCTGATCAGGATGTTGAATTCGGAGAGGTCGCCGTGGATCACCCCGGCGCACAGCATGCGTACCACCTCGCGGATCAGGGTCTGGTGGGTTGCCACCGCCTCCTGCGGCGTGAAGTTGCAGTCGTTCAGGCGTGGCGCGGCAGCGCCTTGCGCGTCGGTCACCAACTCCATCAGCAGCACGCCTTCGTGGAAGTTGTAGGGCTTGGGTACGCGCACCCCGGCGCCGGCCAGACGGTACAAGGCGTCCACCTCGGCGTTTTGCCAGGCCGCTTCCTGCGCCTGGCGGCCGAAACGCGAGCCCTTGGCCATGGCGCGCGCCATCCGGCTGTTTTTGGTGCGCCGATTTTCCGTGTAATCGACGGCCTGGCGGAAGGCGCGCTTGTTGGCCTCCTTGTACACCTTGGCGCAGCGCACCTCTTCGCCCGAGCGCACCACGAAGACCATCGCCTCCTTGCCGCTCATGAGCTGGCGCACCACTTCGTCGATCAAACCGTCTTCGAGCAGGGGAACCAGGCGTTTGGGGATTTTCATGTTGCTGCTTTTGACTATGGACCAGGGTGAGTGTTACGCATCAGCAATCCTGGTTTAGCAGGCGCGCTAGGCGCTCGCCCCGGCGAAAGCGTGCGCCGTCGGGGGCAGTGTCTTGAGGTGAGGGTCGCAGTATAAGGTACGCCGGGGCACACAACACCAGCCGGCCACCGTGCAGGCACGCCAACACGGCAGACCGCACCACGACAGGCATTTGGACCCGTGTTTGGGGACGAAAGTTCAGCTTGCGGCCCAAATCGCTGCGGGACGCACAAAGACTGTATAAATATATCGGCTTCCTGGAGTATGATTTACGCCAGCCATACCCAGGAAGACGCCGTGATCGACACCCCCGCAGCACTACGCCCCGCCGCACCCCACCATCTGGACGAACTGAATACCGGCCAGCGTGCCGCGGCGGAATATGGCATCACCCCGGGTGGGGCGCGCAATGCACCGCCGCTGCTGATCATCGCCGGGGCCGGCACCGGCAAGACCAAGACCCTGGCGCATCGGGTCGCCCATCTGGTACTGAACGGCGCGCACCCGGGGCGCATCCTGCTGCTTACATTCGCACGCCGGATGGCCGCCGAGATGGCGCGCCGCGTCGAGGTCATCTGTGCGCGCGCCAACTTCGGCCATGCGGCGATCCCGGCCAGTTCCTTCGAATGGTCGGGCACCTTTCACGCCGTAGGGGCGCAACTGCTGCGCCTGTACGCGCACTGCATCGGCCTGGACCCGAATTTCTCCATTCTGGACCGTGGCGACGCCGCCGACCTGATGGACCTGGTGCGCGACGACATGGGCTTTGCCGAGACCCGCGGCCGCGCGCGCTTTCCGAAAAAAGGCACCTGCCTGGCGATCTATTCCTACGCCGTCAACGCGCGCACCCCGCTCAAGGACACCTTGGGCAGAGCCTTTCCCTGGTGCGCGGACTGGGAAAAGGAACTCACCACCCTGTTCGGCAACTATGTCGCCACCAAACAGGCGCAAGGCGTGCTCGACTATGACGACCTGCTGCTTTACTGGGCCAAAATGATGGAAGTGGAGGATGTGGCGCGCCTGGTTGCCGGACGCTTCGACCACATTCTGGTCGACGAATACCAGGACACCAACTCCCTGCAGGCGGACATCCTGTTCGGCCTCAGCCCGCAGGGCACAGGCCTGACGGTGGTGGGGGACGACGCGCAATCGATTTATTCATTCCGCTCGGCCACGGTGCGCAACATTCTCGATTTCCCTCAGGTCTTCGTGCCGCCGGCCGCCACCCTCAAGCTGGAACAGAATTACCGCAGTAGCCAGCCGATACTGGAGGCCTGCAATCGCATCATCGGCCATGCCAAGGAACGCTATACCAAGGACCTTTTTTCCAATCGCCAGGGCGGCCAGAAAGCGGTGATCGCGATGGTGCCTGACGAAGCCGCCCAGGTGCAGTTCGTGATCGACCGCGTGCTCGCCAATCGCGAGGCCGGGATGGAACTGATGCAGCAGGCGGTGCTGATGCGCGCCTCGCACCATTCCAGCCAGCTCGAAGTCGAACTGACCCGGCGCAACATTCCGTTCGTGAAATTCGGCGGCCTGAAGTTTCTCGAGGCCGCCCATGTCAAGGATGTGCTGTCCATCCTGCGCTGGGCCGAGAACCCGCGTGACCAGGTCGCCGCGTTGCGGGTGCTCAAGTTCCTGCCCGGCGTCGGCCCGGCCGTCGCACGCCGCGCCTTTGCGGTACTCGGCGGCGCGCCCGACGGCTTTGCCGCGCTGGCCGGCTTCACGCCGCCGCCGGCGGCTACGCAGGCATGGGAGGGACTGGTGGGGTTGATGACCCACCTGTCCGCCTCGAAGGAATGGAAGGGCGACCTGACCCGCCTGCGCCTGTGGTACGACCCGCTGCTCGAAGCGCTGTACGACAGCCCGCATACCCGCCTGGGCGACCTCGACCAGCTCGAGCAGATCGCCGCCAGCCATCGCTCGCGCAGCGCCTTTCTCACCGACCTGGCCCTTGACCCACCGGAAGCGACCGGCGCAGAAGCCGGCGTGCCGGTCAAGGACGAAGACTGGCTGGTGCTCTCGACCATCCATTCGGCCAAGGGCCAGGAATGGCGCGCCGTCACCGTGCTCAACGTGGTGGACGGCTGCATCCCGGTGGACCTGGCTACCGGCACCGAGGCGGAAGTCGAGGAAGAGCGCCGCCTGCTCTATGTTGCCATGACCCGCGCCAAGGACGACCTGGTGCTGGTCCAGCCGATGCGCTACATGGTGCGCGGCCAGGCGCCCGGCGGCGGCAAGCACATCTACGCGCCGCGCAGCCGCTTCATCACCGATGCCGACCTGCCGGCCTTCGAGATCGTCGGCATGCCCGGCGACAGCGGCCTGCCGCAGATGCCGGTCAGGCCGGTGAAGGCGGTGGACCTGAAGGCGGCAATGCGCGACATGTGGAAATAGGCAGCGAGGACGCTGGCGGCGGCGCACCCGCTCAAGCCTGCGGCCCGGCGGTGCCGTCGTGCGGCAAGCCCGCACCCTTGGCGCCCGCCACCAGCCGCAGCACCAGTGCGCTTACCAGGACGGCAAGCACGAACCAGTAGAACGGCCCTTGGGCAATCCGCTTGCCGAAGGCGAAGATGAACGAAATCCACAGGTAGTGGACACCGACACGGTGCAGCAGGTGCCAGGCACGCGGCCCGATCCACGCCGCGCTGCGATCAAATGAAGTGGCGCTCATCGCGATGATGAAGGCGTAGGCCAGCCCGCCAGTGACATAGGTCACCGGATTGGCGAGCTGGTGAAACAACACCGGATCCGCCTGCATCAGTGCGTAGATCGCCAGCAGGTGGATGCCATGCGAGACCGCAAACGAAAGTCCGAAGTAGCGGCGATTGGCACGCAGCCAGCGGCTGGGCGCGGCCGGCCAGAGTTGCCACACCGCCCCCGCCACGAAGGCGAGCAAGAACAGCAGCACCGAAGTGCGCGCGGTGGCGCGGATCAGCATGCGGATGCCATCCACGCCGGGCATCGCGGCGAGTATGGCGATCGCCAGCGCGAGCAACAGGGAACTGGTCAGGGCCAGCAGCGGCCAGCCATTGAGGGGGCGCAGCGGATCGGCATGGCGGTTGGTTGACATGGCAGCCTCGCAAGGTGGACTAGGAACACCCAGTCTAGGGAGCCGGTCCGCGCGGCGTCAATTAATATACACACTGCTTACATGATTGTTGGGAACTGCAAAAATGGTGACAAAAACATGGCTCTGGCGAGCCTGTCATGTTTTTGGGAATGATCAATAAGGGGGATTGCCTTGAAAACCACCGCAGAGAAAGCCCCGGCGCGCAAGCGGCCCTATCACCACGGCAATCTCAGGCAGGCCATGGTCGAGACCTGTGTGGAGTTGGCCGAGGAGGACGGCGCCGAGTCGGTGAGTGTGCGCAAGGCGGCGCGCCGCCTGGGCGTCTCGTCGGGCGCGCCGTTCCGCCATTTCGCCAATCGCACCGCCCTGATGACCGCGGTTGCCGAGGAAGGAATGCGCCGCTTCATGCTGGAAATCGAGGGTGGCCTGAACCGCGCTTCGAAGGCATCGGCGCGTGAGCGGGTGCGCGTACTGGGGCATGCCTACATCCTCTGGGCGCTGCGCAATCCCACCCACTTCAAGATACTCTCGGCGCGCGACATCATCGACATTCCGGCATCAACCGCCCTGCGCCGCGACATCCGGGCGGTGCGCGATCTCACACTGCGCCTGTTCAAGGAGGCCGGACTGGGCGCAGCAGCGGCCAGGGCCGGATACGCGAAAGTGGAGTTGATGGCGCGCGCCCTGGTCTACGGCCTGTCGCGGATGAACGTCGACCGTCATCTGCCGCAGTGGGACGTGGCGGACGCCGATGCCGAGAAGGTCACCTTGCAGGTCCTTGACGCCTTCCTGGACATGCTCTGGCAATAGGGGCTGGTCGCGCCGGCAGCCGGATTGCACCGCTTCCAGCGGTCGGCTCGGGGATCGCTACGGCGCTGGCAGCATTTCCCTTAAGATGACGACGCTGCCGGTTCGGCAGCCGGTTCGGAGATTGTTGTGGCAGACAAAATCAATGGCGGGAAGCTGCGCGTCGCGGTGCTGGGCGCGGGGGCGGTGGGTTGTTACTACGGCGGCATGCTGGCGTGCGCCGGGCACGCGGTCACGCTGATCGGGCGGGCCGTGCATGTGGACGTGTTTCGCGCCTCCGGCCTGCGCTTCGAGGGGCTCAATTTCGACGAGCAGGTGCCGGTGGCGGCCAGCACTGAGGCACGTGCAGTGGCGGGCGCGCAACTGGTGCTGTTCTGCGTCAAGTCCACCGACACCGAGTCCGCCGCGCGCGAGATCGCGCCGCACCTGGCGCCCGATAGCGCGGTACTGAACCTGCAAAACGGCGTCGACAATACCGAGCGCATCCAGGCGCAGATGGCGCAGCCGGTGATTCCGGCGGCCGTGTACGTGGCTACCGAAATGGCCGGGCCCGGCCACCTGAAGCACCACGGCCGTGGCGATCTGGTGATAGGCGCGCCCGGCGGCAAACCGGACGCCGGGCAGGCCGCGCTGCTCGAACGCATCCGCGCCGGCTTTGTCGCCGCCGGCGTGCCGGTGACGGTGTCCGACAACGTGGCCGGCGCGCTCTGGGGCAAGCTGGTGGTCAACTGCGCCTACAACGCGATTTCCGCGATCGGCCAGCTGCCCTACGGGCGCATGGTCACCGGCGCCGGGGTGCGCGAGGTGATGACCGATGTAGTGGGTGAAGTGCTGGCCGTCGCCACCGCGCGCGGCGTCGCGATGGCGCCCGACACCCTGGCGAAGGTGCTGGCGCTGGCCGATTCCATGCCCACCCAGTATTCCTCCACCGCACAGGACCTGGCGCGGCGCCGGCCCACCGAAATCGACCATTTGAACGGCTACGTGGTGCGCCAGGGCGAATCGCTCGGAATTCCGGTGCCCGCCAATCGCGCTTTGCACGCGCTGGTCAAGCTGATCGAACTCAAACAGGCCGCCCCGCAGTAGGGCGGCTGTCCGGTCGCCGCTCGCCTTCGGGTGCCTCGTGAGTGGCTGACGGGCGCGGACTCAGCGCGGCTGGCGGAACCCGCTCTCCACCCACTTTTCGGCACTGCCTCGGCTGAGCACGAAATTGGGCGCGACCCGGACCTGCGCCAGTTGTTCTCCCGCTTCGTCGATTGCAGTGAGCAGTGCCGACGGGTTGTCCTCGTCGGGCTCGACATCAAGATTGACCGTGACCCGCTGCGCCCCGGCCGTGACGGTGATGGTCTTGTGCAGCATCGCGTGCTGATGCTGCTGGTGGCGCATCAGCACTTCGCTGGCGGTCTTGATCAGGGTGTGGAAGGCGTTGGCGTCCAGCGGTTTGGGGTTCTTTTTGTCGCGGCCCATGGTCCAGGGTCCGACCAGGGCCGGCTCGGGTTCGCCGTCCTTGATCATCTCCACGGCCCAGCCGTCGTCGTCGATGTTCTTGATCACCCGCGCGGTCCAGCCGTCGCCGCTCCACAACGTCGGCTGTTGAATTGGGGTGTCGCTGGCTGGCAGGTCGTTCACGTGGCTTATGTCCGGTAGTAGAGGCTGGCGCATGGTAACGCGTTGTGCCTGTCTGGGGCGGCTATGCCGCAGCGTCAGGCAGGCCGAACACGCGGTCGAACGCCCAGCTGAATGTGAAGGTGTAACACAGGAAGAACACCACCAGTCCGAGGTCCAGCACCAGGGCCTGCATCAGGCTGATGTCGAACCACCAGGCGATCAGGGGCACCAGCAGCGCGATCAGCCCGGCCTCAAAGCCCACGGTGTAGGCAATGCGCCGCGCCAGTCCGCGCCCGCGCACGCTCTGGCGCGCTTCCCAGGCCTCGAATACCAGGTTGAACAGGAAATTCCACGCAACCGCGACCACCGAAGTCGCTGCGGCAAGGACGCCCGAGTGCCCGAAGTTGTTGCCCGACAGGGTCGCCAAGCCGAAGGTGGCGCAGACGATGGCCAGTCCTTCGAACAGGGTGACATAGACGATCTTGCGTTTGAGGCCTTGCATGCTGCCTTGAGGTGGGGTCGCGCGACCGGCGCGTGATTGCGTCGCAGGCGCATTTTGCCTCAGGCGCGGGGTTTGGGTCGCCGGTCGCTGGCGGCACGCATGCGCCGCCTCACCGGCCGTGCGGCTTTCGACGATCCATCCTGTCGGCCTTTGGTTTCCGACAACAAGCCGGATCGCGCGGTTCCGACGGTTTGCGTAATGACTGCGACATGCACCTCAATTGAGGAATTCGCCCGCGGTGGATATGGCGTCGCCACAATGGTAGGGTAGCAGGCAGGCGCCGGTATCGTCAGGCAATGCTTCGATCGCAAGGATGGGCGCTTGCGGTCGCACGTCGCCGAACATGGTTGCGAAAGAGATGTCGGCCGCATCGCGTCCGGTGCCGATGCGGATGAAGCCCATCGGGATAGCCGTCCCCGAGGGGTCGAAAATGTACCAGCGGTTGCCCACGTAGACTTCGACGTAGGCATGGAAATCGGTCGGCCCGAGTCCCGGATCGGCACCGTAGTCGATACCGGAGACAAAGCGCGCCGGGATGTTGACGGCCCGGCAAAGCGCGATCATCAGGTGGGCGAAGTCGCGGCACACCCCGACCTGCTCGATCAGGGTGTCGACCGCCGAGGTGCTGGAATCGGAGCTGGCCGAAGTGAACGTGGTGCGCGCCTGCACCCATTCCTGGATCGCCTTGGCGCGCCAGTAGCCGGGCATCAAGTGGCCGAATTCGCGGTTCGCGAGCTTGCGCAGGCGGTCCGACTGGCAGTAGCGGCTCGGATAGACGAAGGGCAGCACATGCATGGGCAGATGCGCGATCGGGGCTTCGCCCAGGCTGCCGGGCTGAGAGAAAACATGATCGATGTCGACGATGGCCGTGTAACTGACGGTAAGCGGCCCGGGGTCGGCGCGCAGGCGCATGTAGCGGTTCGCCAGGGCATTGTCGATCAGGTAGTCGACCCCCACCGCCTGGCTTAGCCAGAGATTCTCGGTCACGACCCGCTGGCTCAGGGTCTGCGCGGCCTGCAGGTTGAAAATGAAATCGGAAGGCGCGTTGCCCACCTGATAGCCGAGCGAGATGGAGAATTTCAGTCTGACCATGGGCGTACGGCATTGGGCGCGATACCGGTTGCCGGCGGCAATCAAGGCTCGTTAGTCATGTTACGCCGAAACCCGCCCCGGACCTGCGCGGCGCAGGGTTTATTTGGGCGCTCCGATGGTGCGGCCGTAGCACGCAAATCGTGCGTACCGTGATAATCTCGCTCCGCATGTCGCGCGCGCTCGAAATCCTCCAGAACACCTTCGGTTACCCCGCTTTTCGTGGTCAGCAGGAGGCCATTGTCGAGCATATGGCCGGCGGCGGCGACGCCCTGGTGCTGATGCCCACCGGCGGCGGAAAATCGCTGTGCTACCAGATTCCGGCACTGCTGCGCGAAGGCACAGCGGTAGTGGTCTCGCCGCTGATCGCCCTGATGCAGGACCAGGTCGCCGCCCTGCACGAGGCCGGCGTGGCCGCGGCTGTGCTCAACTCTTCGCTGGACGGCCAGGCGGCCTACCAGGTGGAGCGCGATTTCGTCGCCGGCAAGCTCGATCTGCTGTATGTCGCCCCCGAGCGCCTGATGACCCCGCGCTTCCTCGAGTTGCTCGAGCGCGGCCGGGTCGCCCTGTTCGCCATCGACGAGGCGCACTGCGTCTCGCAATGGGGCCACGACTTCCGCCCGGAATACATCGAGCTGTCGGTGCTGCACGAGCGCTTTCCCGGCGTGCCGCGGATCGCGCTGACCGCCACTGCCGACGAATTGACCCGCGCCGAAATCATCCGTCGCCTGAACCTGGATGAAGCACGGATCTTCATTTCCAGTTTTGACCGCCCTAACATCCGCTACCAGATCGCCGAAAAGAACAACGCGCGCACCCAGTTGCTCGATTTCATCCGCGCCAATCACTTGGGGGAGGCGGGCATCGTCTACTGTCTGTCGCGCAAGAAGGTGGAAGAAACCGCCGCCTGGCTCTCCGCCGAGGGCATCCCCACCCTGCCCTACCACGCCGGTTTCGACAACCAGACCCGGGCGCGCAACCAGACGCGCTTTGTCAACGACGACGGGCTGGTGATCGCCGCCACCATCGCCTTCGGAATGGGGATCGACAAGCCTGACGTCCGCTTCGTGGCGCACCTGGACCTGCCCAAGAGCATCGAGGCCTATTACCAGGAGACCGGCCGCGCCGGGCGCGACGGCCTGCCCGCCGACGCCTGGATGGCCTATGGCCTGCAGGACGTGGTGCAGCAGCGCCGCATGATCGACGAGTCAGAAGCGGACGACGCCTACAAGCGCGTCTCGCACGGCAAGCTCGACGCCCTAGTGGGCCTGGCCGAGACCGCCGGCTGCCGCCGGGTGCGCCTGCTTGCCTATTTCGGCGAGCAAGGCGTGCCCTGCGGCAATTGCGACAATTGCCTCACCCCGCCGCGTGTCTGGGACGGCACCGAGGAGGCGCAAAAGGCGCTCTCCGCGGTGTACCGCAGCGGCCAGCGCTTCGGCGCCGGCCACCTGATCGACATCCTGCGCGGCAATCCCACCGAGCGGGTCCAGCAGTTGCATCACAACGAGCTCAAGACCTTCGGTGTCGGCGCGGACCGCAGCGACCAGCAGTGGCGTGCGATCTTTCGCCAGCTGATAGCCCTGGGTTACCTGGAGGCCGACGCCGACGCCTACGGCGCATTCAAGCTTACGGAGGCAGCGCGCGGCGTGCTCACCGGCGCCACCCGGGTGTCGTTGCGCGAAGAAGCCGCCAAGCCGAAGAGCAGCAAGCGCGGCGCGCGCGGCAAGGCCACGGCGCTGCCGGCCCATGCCGGCCCCGGCGCGCCGGCCCTGCTCGAGGCCCTGCGCGACTGGCGGCGCAGCACCGCGCAGGAACATGGCGTGCCGGCCTATGTGATTTTCCACGACGCCACCCTGGCCGCAATCGCTGCCGCCCGGCCGCGCTCCACCGATGACCTGCACGGCATTTCGGGCATAGGCGCGACCAAACTGGCGCGCTACGGTGCCGCCCTGCTTGACCTGGT
>Ga0302322_100006068_pt1 | contig 10669 bp, 8 predicted proteins | sample Fen_T0_2_FD_203757 | JGI IMG/M metagenome (GOLD analysis project Ga0302322, IMG submission 203757) | Peat permafrost microbial communities from Stordalen Mire near Abisko, Sweden - Fen_T0_2 | ecosystem: Environmental > Terrestrial > Soil > Wetlands > Permafrost | place: Sweden: Abisko... | reverse complement strand
TTCGATACGATCGGGCCGGTCCAGTTGAAGCGATAGACCAGCGAGGTGCTGATGGTCTGGACCCAGGGCTTAAAGGTGACAGCGTCGGTGGTCACCAAGTTTGCGCCATTGGTAAGGATGTTGATGGTCTTCTTGTCGTAGAAAGCCGTCCGATATTCGGTTTTCATGAACCAGCCCGGCGCCGAGATGCCGAAGATGTTCAGGTTGTTCTCAACACCACCGCCGACGAACCAGCCATTGCTGTTGAACGAGTTGGTGTGGAACGCAACCGCCGTACCGGTGAGGTCGGTCAGGCCCGTGCCCGACCAATGCGACCCAGTGTAACCGGCGTTGACATACGAGAGCACGTTCGGCGCGACGAGATAGCCGAGGCGAGCGCCGGCTGCCCAGGCGTCCTGTTCCTTGATACGACCGGTAAAACCAACATTCTGATCTTGAAGGTTGCCGCGGAGGCTACCGAACTGACCGTCGGCGAACACACCGAAGACCCAGGCGCTGTTGAATTGCCAGTCATAGCCGGCACCGACGGTACCAAACCATCCGTCGCCACCCACGCGCTGATTGATCGTTGCCGCGACGCCGTTGATATTGGTGTGCGAATCGGCATCCCAGATGCCACCGCCGGCACCGCCGAAGATGTAGAAGCCAGTCCAGTTCGGTGCAACCGGTGCCATCGGAGCCTTGACATAAGGTCGTGCTGCCAGATCGGCAGCCGAAGCCGATGCAGTCATCGCCGCCAGCGCGGACAGAGCTAGCAAAAACTTTTTCATAACAGTATCCCCAAGATCGAAGTGCCGCGAGAGGCAGATTTTTTGGCAGCGATTCCTTCGCCGAACGTACCGGGACTATAACCCGTCGGTCCTGAAATGCTGTTGCTTGTCGGGCACACTGGCTGGAAAAGCATGGCTGGAGAAGCCGGAATAAAAGTCAAACGATTGATATAAAAAAGAAAAAAGTTCCGCGCGATCTGCGCGGAACCTGCAAATCGGGGGCAAATGGTTGCTGGACGCTAAACGTCCAGCATTTCCTCGCTGGCGAATTCCGCTCTTTCGGAGATAAAGGCGAAGCGGGCCTCGGCCTTGGTGCCCATCAACCGTTCGACCGAATCGGCGGTCCCCTCGCGGTCATCGGCGAGCAGCACCACGCGCAGCATCGTACGCTTGGACGGGTCCATGGTGGTCTCCTTGAGCTGCGCCGGCATCATCTCGCCGAGGCCCTTGAAGCGGCCGACATCGACCTTGGCATTGGCGTTGAACTCGCTCTTCAACAGTGCATCCTTATGCGCGTCGTCGCGCGCATAGATCGTCTTGCTGCCATGAGTCAGGCGATACAGCGGTGGCACTGCGAGATAGAGGTGGCCCTCATCAATCAGCCGCGGAGTCTGCCGATAGAAGAAGGTGATCAAGAGCGAGGCGATGTGAGCGCCGTCGACGTCGGCGTCCGTCATGATAATGATTCGCGAATAGCGCAGATCCTCTTCTCGGTAGTGTGTCCCGGTCCCGCAGCCGATCGCCATCATGAGGTCGGAGAGCTGGGCGTTGGCGGTCAGCTTGTCCTTGCCGGCCGAAGCGACGTTGAGGATCTTGCCGCGCAGCGGCAGCACGGCCTGGGTCTTGCGGTCGCGCGCTTGCTTGGCGCTGCCGCCGGCCGAATCGCCCTCGACGATGAAGAGCTCGGAGCCCTCGGTGGCGGTGTTGGTGCAATCGGCGAGCTTGCCGGGCAGGCGAAGCTTCTTCACGGCCGTCTTGCGCGCGGTCTCCTTCTCCTGGCGCCTTCGGACTCGCTCATCGGCGCGCTCGATCACGAAGTCGAGCAACCGGTTGGCCTGCAGCGGATTGCCGGAGAGCCAATGGTCGAACGGGTCCTTGACCGCCTGTTCGACGATGCGCTGCGCTTCCGCAGTCGCCAGCCGGTCCTTGGTCTGGCCCTGAAATTCCGGCTCGCGGACGAACACCGACAGCATCACGGCCGCGCCGACCATGATGTCCTCGGAGGTGACGGAAGCGGCGCGCTTGCCCTGGCCGACGCGCTCGGCGTGGTCCTTGAGGCCACGCAAGAGGGCGCTGCGGATGCCGGATTCATGGGTGCCGCCATCGGGGGTTGGAATGGTGTTACAGTAGGAGGACAGGAAGCCGTCGGCATCCGCGGTCCACGCCACCGCCCATTCGCAAGCCGCATGAGCGCCGTTGCGTCCGGTCTTGCCGGCGAAGATGTCGGGATGCACCAGGGTATCGGCGTGGATGGCCGCAGCGAGATAGTCCTTGAGACCGCCCGGGAAATGGAAAGTGGCCTCGGGCGTGACGTCCTCGATCCCCTTGAGCAAGGCTGGATCGCACTTCCAGCGAATCTCGACGCCACCGAACAGATAGGCCTTGGAGCGGGCCATCTTGAACAGCCGCTGCGGCTTGAACACCGCCTTGCCGCCGAAGATGGTGGGATCAGGCTGAAAACGGATCCTGGTACCGCGGCGGTTGGCGACCTTGCCGACCTCTTCCAGCTTGCCCTTGGGGTGTCCGCGCTCGAACACCATCCGGTAGAGCTTCTGGTTGCGGGCCACTTCAACCTCGAGCCGGGTCGAGAGGGCGTTGACCACGGAGATGCCGACGCCGTGGAGGCCGCCCGAGGTCTCGTACACCTTGGAGTCGAATTTGCCGCCCGCATGCAGCGTGCACATGATGATTTCGAGCGCGGACTTCTTCGGGAATTTCGGATGCGGGTCGACCGGGATGCCGCGGCCATTGTCGGTGACGGTGAGAAAGCCATCCGTATCGAGTTCCACCTCGATGAAGGTGGCGTGGCCGGCCAGCGCCTCGTCCATCGAATTGTCGATCACTTCGGCAAACAGATGGTGCAGCGCCTTCTCGTCGGTGCCGCCGATATACATGCCCGGACGCCGCCGGACCGGCTCGAGACCCTCCAGGACCTCGATGTCGCGAGCGGTATAGTCGGCCTCGGCGCCAGCGCCGCGCGCCGGCGCCTTCGCAGCACTCTTGGCTTTCGGTTGCTGCGCCGCAAACAGGTCGTTGGCGGCCTTGGCTTTTGGTTTTGCAGCTGATTTCAACGGCTTACCCATGGGATCTGATAGTTTGCGTGCGCGAGGTGCGACGAATCGATTAGGGCCTGACTATGCCATGGATGGCCAGAAAACAATGACCGGACGAGCTCCAGATCGGCAGGGCCTGGGATCGGCCGCCGTCGACCGCGCGCGGCGCTAACCATTCACATTCGAGGCGGGGCATTGTGACTTGAAGTTTCGCGACCAGCCGGCGTACCAGTCAGTTTGGCGGAACCGCAAAAGGCTCAAGGACTTACGTCCCGGGGCGGGAAAGGCACATTGACGATGGAAGACTTCGGGCGCGCGGTGGCCGAGTTCGTGCGCGACCATCAGGCCTGGGCCGCCCCGATCGTGCTCCTGCTGGCCTTTGGTGAATCGCTTGCCTTCATCTCGCTGTTGATCCCGGCCTGGGGGGCGCTGGTCGCCATCGGTGCGCTGATCGGGGCGAGCGGCATCAATTTCTGGCCGATCTGGCTCGCCGGCGGCCTTGGTGCTGCGCTCGGCGACTGGATATCGTATTGGTTCGGCTACCGGTACAAGGAGCAGGTGGCCCAGATGTGGCCGCTGTCGCGCTATCCGGAGTTGCTGCCGCGCGGCGAGGCGTTCGTGAGGAACTGGGGCGTACCGAGCATCTTCATCGGCCGGTTCTTTGGCCCGTTGCGGGCCTCGGTGCCGCTGGCGGCCGGCATCTTCGAAATGGACTATGTCCAGTTCCAGATTGCGAATTTCGTCTCCGCGCTGGTCTGGGCCGCGGCGCTGCTGATGTTCGGTGACGTGATTGCGCGGATCATGGAATGGCTGTGGAGCGCGGTCTGATGGTCAAGTGACCGGCCACGTCGGTTGCTGTGGAACTTGACGGATGGCGCGTGTGGCTTTATATGCGGCGGCCATGACCAACGCCACGACCATGATGTTCGAACGCCGCCGTCGCATCTGCGCGGTGAGGGTGGTCGTCTGCGTCTAGACCATCGCCTCTGCCGCCGGATCCGATCCCGCGGCACGGCAGTTTCTCCTTGCAGCGCGATTTGATCAGGTGGCTCCCATCCAAGCAGGAGCCCTGAGATGTATACGCCACCGCCCTTCAAGCCTGATCGCACGGCCTGCCTCGGTTTTGCCGACGCGCGTGGCTTCGGGACGGTCTGCGCCTGGGATGGCCAAAAGCCGATCGCTTCGTTGCTGCCCTTCCATCTCGGCTATGCCGATGACGGCACGCCGCAGGCATCGCTCCATCTCGCCCGCGGCAATCCGCTGCTGAAGCTGGCGGACGGAACCACATCCTGGCTTTTGGCCGTCAACGGCGCCGATGCCTATGTCTCCGCCGACTGGTACGTGTCGCCCGATCAGGTGCCGACCTGGCTGTATCAGGCGGTGCATCTGACCGGCCCGGTGCGTGTCCTCTCCGAGGACGAACTGGCTGCCCAGGTCGACGCGGTCAGCGCCAAGTTCGAGGGCTGGCTTGCGCCCAAAACCCCCTGGACCTCGGCGAAGGTGACAGCCGGACGGATGGAGGCGCTGAAGAAGGGCATCGTCGGCCTGGTGATGACGATCGAGGAGATCGAAGGCAGCTTCAAGCTGAACCAGCAGAAGTCCGATGCTGATTTTGCCGCGGTCGCCGACGCGCTGGTCGTGCGGCCTGACGAAGCCGCGCGGACGATCGGGAAACAGATGATCGCGCTGCGACCCCAGTTGGACTACAAAGCGTCAAATCTCGTCAGCATCCATGCGGATTCAAGGACCACGCCATGACCCTGACCGATACCAAGCCACAAGGCCAGGTGCCCAGCGCCGGCGGCTCCGCGCGGCCTTCCGTCTTTGTCGATGGCGGGTCCGGGACCACCGGCCTTGGCATTCGCGAGCGGCTGAGCCAGCAGAACGACGTCACGGTGAAGAGCATCGCCGACGACAAGCGCAAGGATGCGGGCGCTAAGCGGGCGCTGATGGAGGAGGTCGACCTCGTCATCCTCTGCCTGCCCGACGATGCCGCCAGGGAGACCGTCGCGCTGATCGACAGCATGGGCAATAGCGCACCCAAGGTGCTGGACGCATCGACGGCGTTTCGCGTCGCCAGCGCCTGGACTTATGGATTCCCAGAACTTGCGCCCGATCAGGCCGACAAGATTCGCGCGGCCAGCAAGGTCTCGAATCCGGGCTGTTATCCGACTGGGGCGATCGCACTGCTGCGGCCGCTGGTCGATGCTGGTCTGTTGCCATCAGACTATCCCGTGACGGTGAATGCAGTCAGCGGCTATTCGGGTGGCGGAAAATCGATGATCGCGAGCTTCGAGGACGGCACCGCGCCGGCCTTCGAACTCTACGGCCTCGGTTTTGAGCACAAGCATGTGCCGGAGATGCAGCTGTACTCACATCTCACGCGCCGGCCGATCTTCGTGCCGTCGGTCGGCAACTACCGGCAGGGTATGCTGGTGTCGGTGCCGCTGCAGCTCGAGACGCTGCCGGGCAAGCCCGCTGGCGCCGACCTGCGGGCTGCGCTGGCGAAGCGCTATGCCGGGAGCCGTTATGTCACGGTGATGCCGTCGGATAATGTGGCGGCGACAAGCGGGAAGATCGAGCCGGAGGCGCTTAACGAGACCAACCAGCTCGAATTGTATGTCTTTGCCAGCGACAGCCATCATCAGGCGGTTCTGGTCGCGCGGCTGGACAATCTCGGCAAGGGCGCATCCGGTGCGGCCGTGCAGAACATGCGGCTGATGCTGGGGTTGGCCGACAGCTGATCAAGCTGCAGCCTTTCGCATCTTCCGAAGCGGCCCGGGATCTGCCGGGCCGCTCGTAACATCAGCGCATCAGGCGAGCGGTGGCATCCGCCGTCGCCAGACCCATTCCGAGAGTCAGTTTGATGGATGGAAACCACACTGCGCTTGATCTCGATCATCTGCCGGTCAGGCCCGCCGATATCGATGCCGCGGCCGCAACCATCCGTGGCGCGGTGCTTGCGACCGCCTGCAATCAAAGCCGCACATTGGGCGAGATCTGCGGCTGCAATATCTGGCTGAAGTTCGAGAACCTGCAGTTCACCTCATCGTTCAAGGAACGCGGCGCGCTGAACCGGCTGCAGGCGCTGTCGGCGGAACAAAGGCAGCGCGGCGTGATCGCGATGTCGGCGGGCAACCACGCCCAGGGCGTGGCCTATCACGCCAGGCGCCTCGGCATTCCCGCCGTCATCGTGATGCCGATCGGCACGCCGATGGTGAAGGTGGAAAATACCAGGCGGCACGGCGCCGAGGTCGTCATCACCGGGGCCACGCTGGAAGAAGCCGGCGCGTTCGCGCGGACCCATGGCGAAGCCCGGGGGATGACAATGATCCATCCCTATGACGATCCGCTCATCGTTGCCGGGCAGGGCACGGTCGCGCTCGAGATGCTCGCTTCGGTCCCTGATCTCGACACGCTGGTGGTCCCGATCGGCGGCGGCGGCCTGATCTCCGGTATCGCGATCGCGGCGCGGGCGCGCAAGCCTGATCTGCGGATCGTCGGCGTCCAGGCCGCGCTCTATCCATCGATGTACAACGCAATTTACGGCGGGCAACTGCCGATGCGCGGCGACACGCTGGCCGAGGGCATCGCGGTCAAGGCGCCGGGACGGATCACCACCGAAATCATCCGGCACCTGGTCGACGACATCCTGCTGGTCACCGAACCGCAGATCGAGCGTGCGCTCGCGACCTTGATCTCGATCGAAAAGACCGTGGTGGAGGGGGCCGGCGCGGCCGGTCTAGCCGCCGTGCTTGCCCACCCCGAACATTTTGCCGGCCGCAATGTCGGCCTGATCCTGTGCGGCGGCAACATCGATACCAGGCTGATCGCGTCGGTCCTGACCCGAGAGCTCGCGCGCGAGGGCCGGCTGACGCAACTGACCATCGACATCGTCGATCGTCCCGGTCAGCTGGCAGGGGTCGCGCATCTGCTGGCGGAAGCCCACGCCAACATCATCGAGGTGTCCCATCAGCGCACCTTCTCCGACCTGCCGGCCAAGGCGACCTTGCTCGAACTCGTCATCGAGACCAGGGATCGGGCGCATCTGGACGAGGTGATGGCGAAGCTCTCCGCTGCCGGCTTCCAGGCGCGCTGTACCTAGGCGAGTGCCGGCTACCGCAGGCGGACGATGGCATTCGATCTCAGCGCCCGACAAATCCGCGTCGTACGAGGCCAGCCAATGCGCCACTGAAGCGCGCTTTATCGGCGATGATGCCGCAGGACGAACTGAACAGCCGCACCACCAGCCGCCGCCGCTGCTCGGCGTCGGGCTGCAGGCGAGCCAGCACGACGTGACCGGTCCTGGAGATGATGGCCGCCTCCATCCAACCCAGTCCGTCCAGATGCAGTCGAAGGCAGCGGCCGGACCGATCGATCGCCGAATCCGCGGCGAGCATGAGTCGGGCCGACGAGATCGAGAGCGCGGCAACGCGACACTGGCTGATCTTATCGTCGCTTGCGAGCCAGGCCTCTTCGTCGGCCCAGAACAGGTCCTCTCCGCGCGGTAGCTCGAAGCAGACCAGGAACGCTATGAAGGCGATCAGCATTGCGATCGCCGCCCACAGCAGGTTGAAGAAGTCGACCGCGGAGATTTCACCGGCGGCGTTGGGCGAGACGAACGCCCAGACGATGCTGCCGGCGGAACTCCCAGCGATCAGCCCGAACGTCGCCGCAAGCTTCCAATGCACGCGGGGAGCGGAGCGGTCGCCGCCCTTGTCGGTGATCTTGAACGGCCGCCCAAACGGCTTGACGATGGCGCTGAGCAATGTCGCGGTCACCGCAAAACAGGTGATCGCGTGGGTCGCCTCCATGAACAGCGGCAGCGTCCGCGATCGCGAGACCCATCCCATATAGACGATCTGGCCCAGCAGCGCGGGCACGCCGTAGCGCAGAAACGACAGGTAGTCCGCCTCGAACGCCGGCAGGCCGGCGAACCAATAGAGCGCGGGCGCGATGAGCAGCAGCACCATGAAAGGCTTGCAGGCCCAGTTGAGCACGCCGTGGAGGAAGTGCCAGCGCTGAGTGAAGGTGTAGCCGCGTCCGAGCATCGGACCTGAGCCGAGCAGGGCAACCTGGATCGTGCCGAGGCACCAGCGGGCACGCTGCGTGATGTATTCCGGAATGCCCTCCGCCGACAGTCCGAAGCTGAGCGGCTCGTTGAGCCAGATGGTGCGACAGCCCTGCTTCATCAGCGTGTAGGTGAGATTGAGGTCCTCTGAGATCGCCGCATGCGGGAAGCCGCCGATTTCTTCGAGCCGGTCGCGGCGGACGATGAACGAAGTGCCGACACAGAACGCGCAGCCCCAGGCGTCCTTGGCAGGCTGAAAGACATCGAAGAAGAAGCGCTGATCGTCGACCCAGCTCTGCGCCGCCAGCAGATTGTGCTGAATCGGATCGGCGTTGTAGTAGAATTGTGGCGTCTGCAAGATAGCAACGTCAGGTTCGGACATCAGCAATCCGACCGTCCGCTTCAGGAAGTCATGGCGTGGCGCAAAATCGGCGTCGAGCACCAGAATGATGGGGGCGTTGGTTTGCGCGGCGGTTGCCGTGAGCGCGTTGTTCAGATTGCCGGCCTTAGCCCCCTTGTTGTCGGGGCGGGTGAGGTGCCGCGCCCCGACCTGCTCGCAATAGGCGCGCAGCCAATCGCGCCGGGTGTCGTCGAGCACCCACACCGTGAAATTCGGGTAGTCGAGCGCAACCGCGCTGAGGATCGATCGTTCGACCACCTCGAGCGGCTCGTCATAGGTGCAGATGAAGACGTCGACGGCGGGATAAACGCCGGCTGCGGCGAGCCGCGATTGCGCCGCATCAGCCTGCCCGGTTCGATCAACGCTGCGGAACAGGATCACGATCGACATCAGCGTATAGATCACGGCCACGAGTTCAAACGAGATGAACAGGCGCGGCCATAGCGCCTCCGTGCTGAGGTCGAATGCGGGCAGCGTGTCGTACCAGCGCCAGAGCGTGTAGGTGATCATGAACGCGGCCGCCGTCATGCCGAACAGCACGCGGTCGCTGCTCCGCATGGGGTCCAACAACCGCGCCATCACCGACAGCCCGATCATGATTCCGATGTCGACGGTCAGAACTGCGGCTTCGCTGCTCGGGCTTGGAAACATCAGGGCACCGTTGCGCCGGTAAAGGGATTCCAGCCGATCTCGGCGAGTGCGGCCCAGGCGGTGGCGCCGAGATGAGGGCGCCTGTAGTAGAAGAAATCCGCGGTCGCGGTCGAACCGGTCGGGTCGATCGACAGCCCGGTCGTCAGTCGCGCTCCGCGGGTGGCGTTGAGCAGTCCCGACGGCGTCCGGTCCGCGGCGAGGCCGCCGAGCAGCCGGTCTGTCTCGGCATGATTCCCGACCAGTCGATAGGCCATCGCCGCCTGCGCGGTGCCCTCGACCCAGATGCCGTCACGGTCGCCGTTGAAATCGAAGCCGCCCTCGACCGCGAGATGAGATTCGGCAAAGCCAAGCGCCATCCTCCAGGCCGCTGGCGCGTCCGGCACCGCCATCCAGGGCCAGAGTTGCACGTCGAGTGCGAGCAGCCCATCGTCGGCGAGGGTACCATCCGGTTTGGTACCCAGCAGAAAGTGATCACCGCGAAAGCTGCGGTCGAGCAACCGACGCGCCCGCCTTGCGGCATCGTCGTATTTCTGATCCCGAGTCAGCCGGAATAGCCAGCCTGCGGCCGCGTAGACATCGACATTGTGCTCGGTCGACATCCAGGTCAGCTTGACCTGCTGCGGATCGTAGCCGTGGAAGCCGCCGCAAAAGCCGTCGGCTTCGGAGGCGGTGTAGGTGAGCACCCAATCGACCAGACGCCTGGCCGCGGATAGATATTGCGGATCGTCGGTCGCCTGATGGATCGTGAGCAAGGCGAGAGCGGCCCATGCGACGTTGCCGGTGGATGTGCCGTCCTGCGCCGCGTCTTCCGCCCAGAGCTTGGCCTTGTCATCCCACAAGCCCGGCAGCAGCGGGGCACCCTCTCCGACCGGACCGGCGCGATAGGCGTTGCGAATGCGGCCGTCTGCGAAGCTGCGATCCGTCAGTGCGGCGCGGCTCAGCGCGTTTACGATCGGCTTCGCCTCCGACGTATGGCCACAGGCGACCAGCGCGATTGCCGTCAGCGCATTGTCATACACGAACGCAGTCGTCGCGAGGCCAGCCGGTAAATGTGCTTCGTCGGCACCGGGTTCGTAGCTGCGGATGAAGGTCGCATCGACGCCGCGAAGCTTTGGCGCCACCGCCTGCATCAGGCCGGAACAGAACCCGATTTCGACTGCTGCACTGGCATTCGCCGGCAAACAGCAGTTCAGCAAGGTGGACGACAGGGTCAAGACCATCGCCAGCTTCATCGCGATGACGACATCTGGGTTTGGGGCAGCCAGTCCTCGGTCAGTTGAGGGGCCTGCTGCGCCGGCTGCTTACGCAACGCGGATTCGAGCTTCGCCGTTCCGGCGTGGCGGATGTCCGCGTTGGCCGCAGGCATTGCCGCAACAGCAGGGCCATCGTCACGGCCGGTCCACGACGCCATCAGGTTGCCAATCCGCCGCCAAGTGACCGACATGGACGGCACGATGCCGTTGTCGCGCGTGACGGTGACCCAATGCCCCACCATGCAAGCGGG
>Ga0302322_100006066_pt1 | contig 10670 bp, 8 predicted proteins | sample Fen_T0_2_FD_203757 | JGI IMG/M metagenome (GOLD analysis project Ga0302322, IMG submission 203757) | Peat permafrost microbial communities from Stordalen Mire near Abisko, Sweden - Fen_T0_2 | ecosystem: Environmental > Terrestrial > Soil > Wetlands > Permafrost | place: Sweden: Abisko... | reverse complement strand
CCTCATCGTCGCCGCCCTCACCTACGCCACCCTGCGGCTCTCGGGCAAGATCGTGACGGTCATCGGGGTCAACGGCATGATCGCCCTCAGCAAGGTCATGGGTTTCCTCATCCTGTGCGTCGGCATCCAGTTCGTCGTGAACGGCGTGCTGGCCGTGGCGACCGATCCCGCGCTGATCCGCGCCATCCGCGACGCCGCGCTGCCGCACTGAGCGCCACCTCCGGGCTCGACCCCCGCGGTCGCGCCGTGCTCTAGTCGGGCTCCACCGCCCCATGACCAGCCTCATCCCCGCCCACCCGCGCGAGGCGAAGATCTTTGCCCGCGCCGAATGGATCTGGCCCGATGATCCCCGCTGGGACCTGCGCAACTGCTTCGTGCTGTTCCGCCGCGAGCTCACACTGGAGCGGGTGCCGCAGCGGGCGCCGCTGTTCATCACGGCCGACCAGTCCTATCACCTCTACGTGAACGGCGCGTTTGTCGGGCGCGGCCCGGCGCGCGGTTTCCAGTCGCACTGGCCCTACGACGAGATCGACCTTGCGCGCTGGCTCGTACCCGGCCGCAACGTCCTCGCGGTGCGCGCCTACAATCCCGGCGCCAGCAACTTCCAATACCTCTCCCAAGGCTACGCCGGCCTGCTCGTCGCCGCCGCGTGGGGCCGTGTGCGCGTGCAGACCGACGCCAGCTGGAAATGCCTCCGGCAGCCCGGCATCCGGCGCGACATGGTCCAGACCAGCCTGCAGCTTTTCCCGCAGGAGCATTTCGACGCGCGCGAGGGTCCGCTCGACTGGATGAACTCGGACTTCGACGATCGCGCGTGGGTGACGCCGAAGACCCAGCAACCGGGCGTCCTCCCGTGGGCCGGCCTCGAACCGCGCGGCATTCCGCTGATGTTTGAGGAGGCCTGGCGGCCGGGCCGGGTGATCGGCACGGCCGAGGGCGACTGCGCCGCCGGCTGGGAGGAAGCCCGCAACCTCTACCTGCTGCGCCAGATGGAGGATCACACGCACACGCCGGTGACCGTCGCGCTGGATGCGCCGGCGGATCCCGACGCGCCCGCCGGCTTGTTCGCGGCGGGGCTCGAGATTCCGGCGACGGGGCCCGGGCGGTTTCGCAGCTATCTCCTCGACGTGGGCCGGCCGGTCGTGGGCAATTTCTCGCTGTCGGTCGGCGGGGCGCGCGGCGGCGAGGTGATCGACCTCGTCTACACCGAGGTCATCGATCCGGCCAAGCTCGAGCCCAAGCTGAAATTTCCCGACGGCAGCCGCGTGGCGTTCGGCTCGCGGCTCATTTGCCGCGCGGGCCGCACCGAGCACATGTTTTATCATCCGTACGGCTTCCGCCACGTCATGGTGGTCGTGCGCAATTCCACCGGGCCGCTGCATGTTGCGTCCTGCCTGCGCCGGACCGGCTATCCGCTGGTGCGGCGCGGCGCTCTCCAGAGTTCCGACCGCCTGCTCGAGCAGATCTGGGAAACCTGCGCCTGGTCGCAGCAGAACTGCATGCTCGACGCCTACGTGGACACGCCGTGGCGCGAGCAGGCGCAGTGGTGGGGCGACGCCCGCGTGCAGGCCTGGAACACGTTTCACCTGAGCGGGGACGCCCGGCTTTTCCGGCGCGGCATCGACCAGATCGGCGCGCAGACCACGGCCGACGGCATCACCTACGGCCACGCCCCCACCATGGCGCACAACTGCGTGCTGCCGGACTTCACGCTCATCTGGATGATGACGCAGTGGGATTACTACTGGCAAACGGGCGACCTCGGGCCGTTCCGCGCCCACCGCGCCACCGTCGAGCGCGCCCTCGCCTATTTCGAGAAGCACACCGGCCGGGACGGCCTCGTGACCTACGACCCGCGCTACTGGCTGTTCCTCGACTGGACGGACCTGCCGAAGGACGGCGCGTCGAGCGTCTACAACCTCTGGCTCGTGCTCGCGCTGGAGCGCCTCGCCGCGATGCACCGGCTGACCCGCGACCGGGCCGCCGCCAGCCGCTGCGAGCGCTGGGCCCGCCGGCTGCGGGTCCGGCTGCGCAGCCTGGTCAACCGGCGAGGGTTGTTGCGCGACGGCTTCGACGCGCAGGGGAAAATCCTGTCCAGCACCTCGCCGCACGCCCAGACCCTGGCGCTGATGGCCGGGCTCGCGCCCGAGTCCGCCCCGGCGATGGAGCGGTTCCTGCTCGATTATCTGCAGGACGAATCCGGCCACACCGCCAAGCCCAGCGCGTATTGGATCACCTACGTCTACTCGGTCCTGGCTGGTCGCGGACATGGCGCGGCAGTCGTGGCGCATCTCCGTCCGCGCTGGGAGCCGATGGTGGCGTACGGTTCGACGTTTGAACTATTCGGCGATCACCCGGAGTTCATCATCAGCCATTCGCACGCGTGGTCGGCCCATCCGCTGTTTCACCTCATGCAGATCATCGGCGGGGTGCGTCAGGACGCGCCGCAATGGCGGCGGGTGGAGTTTACCCCGGTGTTCATCGGCGAGTCGGGCGGCTGCACCGTGCCAACGCCTCTGGGCCCGATCACGAGCGCGTGGCGGCGCGAAGGCCGGGGCGTGCACGTCGAGCTGGCCCTGCCCCGAGGCATCACCGCCACGGTCCGATTGCCGGGCCTGCTGCCATTCAAGGTCACCGGCCGCCACGGCTGGACCGTGTCGCTGGTGGACGTCTCACCGAATGCGGTCAGTAGCGCCGGGAGACTGTCGCCCCGATCGAGTCCTTGAATATGATGCTCCGGTTGGCGAGGTCGACACTGTCGAAATAGATCTCCTGCGATGAATCGATCATCTCCCCGGCGCGCACCAGCCGGCCGTTGATGAAGGCCCGCTGCGGCGTGCCCTGGTACACGCCGCTGATGCGGGCACTGGCGACAAAGGTGCGGAAGGACGAACTCGCATTCGGCACGGCCTTCACCGACTCGGTCGTGGCCATTACTCCCGGCGAGATTTCGATGGTGGCCGTGCTGTCGACCCGGGCAGCCGGGCCGGTATCAACGGGTGGGACGACCTCCAGCTTGCTGGGCCCGGGCGGATGCACGGGCTTAACCGGAGCCGGGGTTAACACGACCGGTTCCCGGGCCGGCAGGAGGTTGGCCCGGGTGGGCAGCTTCTGGGGCGGGAGCGGTTCTGAGAATTTGAGATAGGCTCCGCCGATGACTCCTCCGGCCAAGATCACCCCAACCACCGCGACCAGCGCGTATTTATACATTCTCCGGCGGTGCTCGGCGGCGAGCATGGCGGGGGACATGCGCGGCCGCTTGAACATGCCTGGCGGCGACGTTCCCGGAGTTGGCGGTGGCGGCACCCGGGGCGACGCCAGCACCGGCGGTTCCTCCATCTCCTCCACCTCTGGCGGGGGCGGGATCACCTGGGGAAAGGGCGGCAGCGACGGCGGGATGGTCGGCGGAATCGTAGCCTCCGCCTCGGCGGGCGGCGCCACCGGGGCGGCGGCCTCGGCCGCGATCGCACTGGGAAGCTTGATCTTGAGTTTAATCTTCCCTTCCTCCGGCTCCGGCGGCGGAGGGGGGACGAGGGTCTCGGTCTCCTGCCCGGCGGGCGGGGCCTCCGGGGCGGCGGCCGCCTGCACGGGCTCCACATTGAGCTTGGGCTTGAGCCGGACCCGCTCAACGGACGGCGGATTCGGGTCCTGTGCGGGTTCCACGGGCGCCTTGTCCGGGACGGCCGCGGCGAGCTTGGGCCTGAGGCGCAGTTTTCCCTCCTCCGCCCCGGCCGCGGTGTCCGGCGCCGCGGCCGGCGGTTTCCCGGCTTCGGGCGACTGGCGCGGTCGCAGACGAAACGGGGGGGGTGGAGTCTCGTCGCTCATGTCGGGACCATAAAAACGATAATTGGGCTTGGCGCGAAACCAAAAAGATTCCCTCGCGGTCCATCCCTGCCATCATATCCTGCCCGTTTTCAGCCTTCCTTATGAAACGTCCGCTCCTTTTTCTCCTGCTCCCGTTCCTGGCGTTCCTGGCCGGCTGCTCGCATGCCAAGACCGACAAGCCCAAGAAGCCCAAGGAAAACCCGGCCATCGCCAGCCAGGTGGAGGAAGAATTCAAGCAACGGTGGATTGAGAAGCGCGGCGCCGAGTTGATGGCACTGGGCCTGCGGCCCGACCTGGCCCGCCAGCAGGCCATCGACGAATTCAACGACCGCTACGGCTTTACCCACGCGGCCGGGAAATGAACCGCGGCTCCAACCCGGGAGCCGGGCGCGGGGCGCTGGCCGCGGCGGCCTGTTATTTTTTCTGGGGACTGTTTCCGCTTTATTGGCGGCAGCTCGCCGACATTGACGCCACCGAGCTCATTGCGCACCGGCATGTCTGGTCGCTGGCCTTTGTGCTGGGCCTGATGGCGGCGGGCGCCGGGTTTACCGAGTTGCGCGCGGCCCTGGGTTCCCGCCCGGCCGTCCGGTGGCATGCGCTGAGCGGCGTCCTGCTGACGGTCAACTGGCTGGTGTATGTCTGGGGCGTGAACCACGGCCATGTGCTGGAGACGAGCCTGGGATATTTTCTGGTGCCGCTGGTCAACGTGGCGCTGGGCCGCCTCGTGCTGCACGAGCGGCTGCGGCCGGCCCAATGGGCGGCCATCGCCAGCGCGGCGTTCGGCGTGGCGCTGCTGCTCCTGCGGGTGGGCCGGCTGCCGTGGATCGCGCTCACGCTGGCGGCCACGTTCGGCGCCTACGGGCTGCTGCGGAAAAAATCCCCGCTGGGCCCGCTCACCGGCCTCGGGCTGGAAACGCTCCTGCTGACCCCGTTCGCCGTCGCCTTCCTGCTCTGGCAGCACCACACCGGCGCCGGGGCGCTCGGCCGGGTGAGCCTCCCCGAGCACCTGCTGCTCGTGAGCGTGGGGGTGGTCACGGCGGTGCCGCTGCTGCTGTTTGCCTACGGCGCGCGGCGCATCCGGCTCGCGACCCTCGGGTTGCTGCAGTACATCGCCCCGACCGTGCAATTCACCCTCGGCGTCTGGGTTTTCCACGAGGCTCTTTCCCCGGAGCGCGTCGCCGCCTTCGCCTTCATCTGGTGCGGCCTCGCCCTCTACACCGCCGATAATCTCTGGGCCCACCGGACCGGTCCGGCGCCGGATCCGCCGGCCGGTTGAACCGGGGGGCGCCCTCCTCAGTCATCATCGCGGTCGGCGCCGGTCTTCGGGTGCGCCTTGAAAAATGCCGCCCGCACGGGCGCCGGCACCGGGTCTGTTTCACCGCGGACCGCGCGCCAGATCACGTCGTTGAGCACGAGGTCATCCACCCGGTCCGGTTGCGAGAAATCCATGTGCCGCGACGCGCGCGCCACCGGGCTGCGGCCGGGATTGAGGGCGTTGACATCCACCCGGGCGGGCCGGGCGAGAAACGGGGTGAGATCCGGCTGGGCCTGGAACGAGGCCCACATGGGCGCGGCCGCGGCGTCGTACTGCGACATCGGCTGGAGCCCCAGGATGAGTTCGATCGAGCGCAGCATGCTCGTCGTCGAGTAAAGCGTGGAGTCGACGGCGTGGCGCTTGGTCCACGGACTGATGACCAGCGCCGGCATCCGGTGCGCGTCCACGTGGTCCGGGCCGTTTTGCGCGTCGTCCTCGAGGACAAAGATTACGGTATCAGCCCAGAATTTCGAGTGGCTCACGCTTTCCACGATGCGGCCGAGCGCGAGGTCGTTCTCGGCCACCATGGCGGTGGGGGTGCGCTGGCCGGCCTTGCCGCCGACGGTGTGGTCGCCGGGCAGCTGCACGACCTGCAGGCCCGGCATCCCGCCGGCGCGTTCGTATTCCGCCAGCACGGCGGCGAAGCGGTCGGCGCGCCGGGCGTCCGGGATGCTCGTGTCCCACGACGGATAGAGCTCGTCCACATGGCCGCGCAACACCGGCAGCGAGGCGAGCGCGGGGTTCTCGGGCGTGCCCTTGCCGTCGCGGGTGAACTCGCCGTAGGTGCGGTAACCCACGCCGGCCTCGGCGGCCCGGTTCCAAAGATAGCCGTTGGCCGGGGCGGCCACCGGGTAGCGTCCCTCGCTGGGATAGTCGTATTTCTTGCCCGAATTGTGGCCGTAGTTGAGCGGCCACATTTTTTCGACAAAGTCGGTGGCGTAGCCGGCCATCGTCCACTCGTGGCCGTCCGAGCTCACCTCCCCGTCGGCGTAAAAATTATCGAGCAGCACGAACTCGCCCGCCAGCGCGTGCGCGTTGGGGGTGACGTTTTCGGGAAACAGGCAGAAGCGCCGGTCCCCGTTGCCGGCGGGCACGTCGCCCAACACCTGGTCGTAGGTGCGGTTTTCGCGCACAATGTAGATCACGTGCTTGATCGGCGAGGCTCCCCCCACCGCGCCCGGGATCGGGTTGCCCGCCGGGCGCAACCCGCGGGGCGATGCCGCCCCGTCGAGCGGGCAGCACGCATAGGCGGTCTTGGTCCACGCGCCCAGCTGCGCGGGACGGTCCTGTTCCGCCGGCAGCGTGATCAGCCCAACCGTGCCCTGCATGAGGCCGCCGATGTACTGCTGCAGGTCCCGCGGGCGGGTATCCCCGGGAAACGGCCCGCGCAGGTTCGCCTGGGAGGTGACGCCCTTCCCGTTGGCGATGACCAGGGTCCGGCCATCGCGCGTTGCCCGCACGCTGGTGGGAAACCAGCCGGCGGGGATAAAGCCGAGCGAGCGGGCGTGACCGGGCGACGCGACATCAAAGACGGCAATATTGTTGTTGTTCGCATTCGCCACGAAGAGCAGCGCACCGTCGGGCGAGAGCGCCAGGCTGTTGGGCATGGACCCGGGCGGAGCGTTGGGAAATAGCGCGGCGTTGAGCGTCTCCCTCACGCGGCCGCTGGCGGTGTCGAGCACGCTGACGGAATTACGGTTCGCCTCGGCCACGAACAGCCGTCCATCAGGGCTGAGCACCATCTCGTTCGGGTGGTCGCCAACCGGCCAGCGCGCGAGGTCGGCGCCCGTTTTCGCATCGAGCACAAGCACGGCGGACTTCGCCCACAGGCTCACAAACAGCCGGCCATGTTCTTCGTCCGGCACACAGGCGTAGGGGAACGGCGCCGCCGGATCTTCGTCGACCTTCAACCGCTCGCCCCACGGTCCCCGCCCGACCGGCCGCGCCGCGGACGCCAGGCGGCGTTCCCAGAGCAAGCCGCGCCCGGGGCTGGTGGAAATTTTTTCCACCCGCTGGCCCCAGCTTTCCGCCACGTAAAGCGCGGCCCCGTCGCCCGTGGTGGCCAGACCCGTCGGAACTCCCTCCTCCGTCGCCGCGCGCAGGCGCAGCTCGCTGCGGCCGGAGAGATAGCCGGCTTGGAAATCAAACGCCTGGATCGCCTCCGCCCCGCCGCCGCTCACGTAAAGCCGGCGGCCGTCCGGCGACCAGACGAGCCCGTAGAAAGACTCATCCAACGCGACGGCCGAGACGGCCCGGCCGGCCTGCACATCGAGGATGCGCACCTCGTGCTGGCCATAGCCGCTGTGCAGCACGGCCGCGTAAACCCCCGCGGGGTGCAGCGCCACGTTGACCGGGAAATCGCCCACCACGAGTTGCCGGCCCACCGGCCGCAGCGACCACTGGTTCGGGAGCAAGACAGAACCGTCGGGCTGGAGACCGGGCAGGGTAACCGGGGGTGCGCCCGCCCCCACGGCCGCCAGCAGAGCCGGCCCCACGCCCAAAACCAGCCGGCGGAGAAACGAGGTGTTCATGGCCGGATCACCACCGCCGTTGCAGCTGGGTTGTCATTCGCGCTTGATCGCGAGCACTTCGACCAGGAACACGAGGGTGGCATCGCGCGGGATGCGCGGCGGCGCACCCCGCGTGCCGTACGCCATTTCCGGCGGAATGATGATCATGCGCCGTTCGCCGACCTTCATCATCAGCATGACCTGATCCCAGCCTTCGATCACCGCGCCGCGGCCCACCCGGAAAGTGAAGGGATGCTCGCGGTCGATTTCCTGGTCGAAGACCTTGCCGTTGATGAGGCGGCCCGCGTAGATCACCGAAACCAGATCGCCCGGCCGGGCCGGGTCCCCCGTGCCCTCCTGCTCGATGATATAGCGGATGCCGGTGGTGATCTTCTTTGCCTCCGGCCAATTCTTCTCGACAAACTCGAGATCGTCCGGCGGCAGCTTCTCGCGCTGGGCGCGCAGCGCGGGCGCGGCGACCGCGACCAGAATCAGCAGCAAAAAACGGCAGCAGCGGGAAGGCATACCTCTTTTCCTTTAGCCCAGAATCGGGGGATGGCACGCGTTTTTTAGCGCCGGATGCGCCGCGGCGAGGGCCAGCGCTTGGCGCAGGAGCGTCCGGCCGGGCTCCATCCGGTGCCAGGGCGACGCGCCCGACGGGTGTGGCAACGGGATGCAGTCGGCGGCATGGCCGCGGTAGTCGAGGCGGAACGAGCGGCCGATGGTTTCCAGCAAGGGCCGCTCCCCGAGAAACTGGGAGATGGCGAGCTTGCCCACCGGCAGCACCAGCGCGGGCCGCAGCAGGGCGAACTCGCGCTCCAGCCAGGCGGAGCAATTCGCGATCTCCTCCGGCGCGGGCACGCGGTCGCCCCCCTCGGGCCGCTTGCCCGGAAAACAGCGGCACACGGCGGCAAAATAGATGCGGTCCCGGACCTCGTCCTCCGTCCAGCCGGGCGCCTCGGCAAACCACTTGAAGAGGGTCTTGCCGGCGGTCCAGGCGAAGGGCCGGCCGAGCTTGGGCTCCTTGTCGCCCGGCGCCTGGCCCACCAGCAAAATGCGGCTGGCCACCGCGCGGCCGGTGACGACCGACCGGTGCATGCGCGGACAGCGCTCGCAAGCGCGAAGCGCTGCGAGGTGCTTTTCGACAGCGGTGGTGGTCATGCCCGCCGATGCTGGGGGTCACCCGCACCGGCGCGCAAGCCCGGGACGCAGGTCGGGGTTTCCTGTCCGCCATAGCCTTGGCGAAGGCGGAATCCCCGACAGCTTTTAGTAACGGTGCCGGCTGCGGCCGCCCCCGCCGCCAAACCGGTTCCAGCCACCCTGCTTGCTCGGCTTGGAATGCGAGCCGCCGGGCGCCGAGACCGGGACGGGGCGCGCGGTGAACGGACGGTAGGCGAAGCCCTCGAGCTTCAGCTCGGGAATCTTCTGGCCGATGAAGCGCTGGATGTCGCGGATGTCGCCGGCGTTTTCCGGCGTGACGAGCGTGAACGCGTCCCCCACGGCCTGCGCCCGGCCGGTGCGGCCGATGCGGTGGACGTAGTCCTCGGGCTTTTCCGGCACGTCGTAGTTGATGACGTGCGAGATGTCGGCGACGTCGATGCCGCGCGCGGCGATGTCGGTGGCGACCATCACCTCATACTTGCCGGACTTGAAGCCGGCGAGGGCCTCCATGCGCTGGTTCTGCGAGCGGTTGGCGTGCAGGACGGCAACCGAGTGGTTGGCGGCCTTGAGCCGGCGCGCGATCTTGTCGGCGCCGTGCTTGGTGCGGGAGAAAACCAGCACGCTGTCGAAGTCGGTCTTCGCGAGCAGCGCCTCGAGCAACTCGAACTTCTGGTCGGCGGCGACGGGATAGAGCGCGTGGTTGACCGACGCGGTGACGGAGCGGGCGACGCCGACCTCGACTCGCGTGGGATTACGCAGGGCAAAGGAGGCGACCGCCGCGATTTCGGGCGGCACCGTGGCGGAGAAGAACAGCGTCTGGCGTTCGCGCGGGCAGCGGGCGATGATGTCCTTCACGACGGGCAGGAAGCCCATGTCGAGCATCCGGTCGACCTCGTCGAGGATGAGGATGTTGATGTCCGCGAGGCTGATGGTGCGCTCCTTGAGGTAGTCCATCAGGCGGCCGGGGGTCGCGACGATGATGTCGACGCCGCGCTTGAGCTCGCTGCGCTGGTTGCCGTAGCCAACCCCGCCAAAGATGGCGACCGTGCGGATCTCGGTGAAGCGGGCGAAGTCACGGAAGGCGGTCTCGACCTGGGCGGCGAGCTCGCGGGTGGGCTCAAGCACGAGCACGCGGGTGCGGCCGTGGGCGCCGAGGCGCGTGAGCACGGGCAGCGCGAACGCCGCGGTTTTGCCGGTGCCGGTCTGGGCGGAGGCAATGAGGTCGCCGCCGCCGAGCACCACGGGAATGGCGCGCAGCTGGATGGGAGTGGGATCGGTGTAACCGGCGGCGGACACGCCGCGGAGCACGGAATCGGAAAGTTTAAGGGCTTTGAAAGGCATAGGACTGGGCCGCGCCAAGGCGGCGGATGAAAACAGGAAAAGAAAAAGGACGGAGCCCCAAAGGAGCTCCGTCCCTCGAAAATCAGTTCGTGAAAACGAATCGATTAGTAACGGCGCTCGCCGCGATCGCGGCCGCCGCCACCGCCGCCGCCGCCGAAGCCGCCACGGCGCTCGCCGCCGCCGCCGCCGCCGCCGAAGCCACGACCGCCACCGCCGAAGCCGCCACCCGGGCGCTCTTCCTTGGGACGGGCCTCATTGACCGTGAGCTGACGGCCACCGAGATCGGTGCCGTTCATCTTCTCGGTTGCGGCCTTCGCCTCTTCCTCGGTGCCCATGGTGATGAACGCGAAGCCGCGGGGGCGGCCGGTCATCTTGTCCATGGCGACGTAAAGGTCGGTCACGGTGCCGAATTGGCCGAAGGCGGCGCGAAGCTCGTCCTCAGTGGTCTTGAACGACAGATTGCCGACGTATAGTTTTGAATTACCCATTGTGATGTCTCGAAGATCCACCGTCCGCTG
>Ga0302322_100006065_pt1 | contig 10671 bp, 6 predicted proteins | sample Fen_T0_2_FD_203757 | JGI IMG/M metagenome (GOLD analysis project Ga0302322, IMG submission 203757) | Peat permafrost microbial communities from Stordalen Mire near Abisko, Sweden - Fen_T0_2 | ecosystem: Environmental > Terrestrial > Soil > Wetlands > Permafrost | place: Sweden: Abisko... | reverse complement strand
GCCGTGCAGGCCGCTCTCGCGCAGCAGTTCCTCGGCCTCCTTGGTCGAGAGGCGCTCGTCGGCGAACTCGATCGCGATCTTCGGGAAGCGCACGCGCAGGCGCTCGCCGAAGACGCGCACCTCGGCAGCGCGCGGGCCTTCGCTGCCGTCCATGTTGAAGGGCATGCCGACCACGAAGGTCGCGACCGTGCGCTCGTCGCACAGGCGCGCGAGGTGTTCGAGCAGCGCCGGTGCGTCGCCCGGGCCGTGGAAGGGTTCGAGCGCGTTGAGGCTGATGCGCAGCGCGTCGGCGTAGGCGAAGCCGGTGCGCTTCGTGCCATGGTCGATCGCCAGCGCGCCGCCCCGGATCACAGGAAGCCGCCGCCCCGGCGCTCGAGCTCGGCCACCAGCAGGCGCACGTCCTGCGCGCGCTCGCGCGGGCAGACCAGCGTGACCTTGCCTGCGTGCACGACCACGAGGTCGTGCACGCCGAGCAGCGCCACGAGCTCGCCCTCGCCGGCCCAGGCGATGCAACCCTGGCTCTCGAGCGCGAGCAGTTCTCCGCCGCCGCCCGGCTCCGCGAGCGCGGTCCAGGAGCCGACGTCGTTCCACTCGAAATCGACCGGGACCACGCGCACGTTCGCGGCGCGCTCCAGCACGCCCCTGTCGATCGAGAGCGGCTCGAGTTCGGACCAGCCCTTGAGCGAGCCGCTGCGCGCGAAGCGCCGTGCAGCCTCCAGTGTGCGCGGGCAGAAGCGCTCGAGCGCCGCAACGATCGCGGCTGTGCTCCAGACGAAGATGCCCGAGTTCCAGAGGAAGCGCCCGCTGCCCACGAACTCCTCGGCGCGCGCGCGCTCGGGCTTCTCGACGAATCGTGCCACGCTGGAGAGCAGCGCACCTTGCGGCACGCCGCGCTCGATGTAGCCGAAGCCCGTGGCGGGAAAGGTCGGGCGCACGCCCAGCGTGACGAGCACGTCCTCGGCCGCCGCGGCCTGCGTCGCCGAGCGCAGCAGCTCGCGAAAGCGCTCCGCCGGGCGGATGAGGTGATCCGAAGGCAGCACGATCTGCACGCTCTCCGGTGCGCGCGCTTCGATCACGCTCGTGGCCCAGGCGATGCAGGGCGCGGTGTTGCGGCCCTCGGGCTCGAGCAGCAGGTTCTGCTCGGGAACCTCAGGCAGCATCTCGCGCACGAGCCGCTTGTGGCCCTTGTTGGCGACCACCAGCACGTGGTCGGGTTCGACCAGGCCCTCGAGGCGCTCGAAGGTCTCGCGGATCAGCGGCTCGTGGGTGCCGATCGGCAGGAACTGCTTGGGTTTCGCGCGCCGGCTCGCGGGCCAGAAGCGCGTGCCCGAGCCGCCCGCCATCAGGATCGCGAAGATCTGCGTGGAGCTCATGCCCTGAGTGTACGGACTCTCAGAAGCGCGCGGGTAGCGGCGAGAAGGGCGGCAGCGGCAGCGCGCGGCTGTGCTTGCCGCCGCCGAAGAGCGACGAAATCGGGTTCTTGAGCACGACCGAGGGCCGCGCCATGTCGCCGCGGATCGAGACCGAGAGCAGCCGGTTCTGGACCCAGTAGATCAGGCGCGCGAACGGGCCGAGGTTGTCGACCGAGGAGTAGCGCAGCTCGAGGTCGAAGTTCATGTCGCCATCGGCGTCGATCCAGCCCTGCTCGCCGCGCAGCTTCACGATCGAGCTGTGCACGGCGATGTCGTTCAGGAACAGGCGCCCGTTCTTGACGCGCAGGTTGGCGAACATGCGGTCGAAGACGGCCGTGTTCTCCAGGCCGATCTGCGAGAAGAGTTCGCGGAAGACCGGGATCGACCACAGGCGCGACTCCTTGACGTCCACCGAGCCCGAGCCCTCGACCCCGAGCATGTGCTCGGTGTCGCCGCGCAGGCGCAGCTGCGCGTCGAGGCTGCCCTTGGCCGCGAAGTCCGAATCGAACATCCCGCGCAAGAGCCGGCCGACGTCGACGCCCGCGAGGTCGAGCGCGAGGCGGAAGGCGTAGGGCTTCTCGAGTTCGATCGCGAAGGCCTGGCCGCTGCGCTGCGTGCCCGCGCCGAGCGAGGTCACGCGACCGCCCTCGAGATCCGCGTCGAGATTCCAGATCGAGAGCTGCGGCTCGGCGTAGGTCAGCAGCATGCTGCCCTTCGCGACCTCGCGTCCGGCGAGCGTCCCGTCGAGATCGCGCACCTGCGCCACCGCGCCCAGGTGGCCGCCTTCGACCGTCAGGCGCGTGATCGAGGCGCGCGCCGAACGAATGACCCAGTCCAGGCCCAGCTGCACGGACGTGTCGCGCAGCCGCACCTCGCCCTGGAAGACGAGTTGGCTGTCGCTCGCCGAGCGGCCCTTGATCTCGATCTTGCCCTGCTCGATGTCGAGCGTGCCGGTGAGCTGCAGCTCCTCGAGCAGCGGCACGAGCGTCTTCTCGTCCACGAAGCCCGAGAGGTGCTGCTTGTCGAGCGGCAATCCGTGCGACTGCAGCTCCAGCCCGAGCTCGAAACCCTCGTTGCCCGAGCGGAAGAGGATGTTGCGCAGCACGACCTCGGTGCGCCCGAGCACGGCGTGCAGCTCCGGGCCGCTGAGCACGCCATCCGCGAGCTCGAGCCAGCCGTGCATCTGCTTCAGCTCCAGGGAGTGCGGCTGGGTACGGAACGTGTCGTCGCGCAGGAAGACGCGCGCCGCGAGTCCCGCGGCGCTCGAGAGCTGCGGCGCGAGCAGGATCCGGCCGCGCAGGTCCACCGGCCCGAAAACGCCGAAGCCGGTCAGGTCGACCTTGTTGGCGCCCTCGCCCAGCGCGCCGCGCACGTTGCTGTCCTCGAGGTGGATGCCCGCGGCCCACAAGTCGATGTGCTTGCCCGGGAGGCGGCCGGCGAAGCCCATCAGTTCGATGCCGCGCGCGATTCCGAGCAGCGGCGCGAGGGCGGTCTCGATCTGCGCCGGGGCGGCCGGATCGCGCGGTTCCTCGACGGTCACGATCACGCGGCCGCGCACGCTGCTCGTGTTGACCTTGAAGCTCTGCGGCTGGAACTCCACGTTGCGCGGCGCGAGCTCGGCGCGCCAGCGCGCCGGCGCCTGTGCGCCCGCCTGCACGCGCTCGAGCTCGACGTCGACGAGTCCCTTGGGCGAGAGGCGCTCGAGGGCCGTCTCGATGTCCGGGAACTTGCGCGCCAGCGCCTGCTTCTCGGGTCCCTTGAGCGAGAGGCTCCCAAGGCGCGCCGCGATGCACGAGAGCTGGTCCATCGATTTGCCCTCGGGACCGCGCGCTTGCCAGGGATCGGTCTGGTAGCGCAGTTCGAGCGCGAGCGTCGCGCCCTGTGAGGGCAGCTCGGACTGCAGCGCGGCCTCGAGCCCGCGCTCGCCCTTGCCGTCGGAGCGGAAGTCGAGCGTGCCGCGCGCGTTGGAGAGCGGCAGCGGCAGGCCGATCCAGCTCAGCGTCGGTCCGTCGAGCGCCAGCGCGAGATCGCAGGCCGCGAAGGCCATGTCGACCTTGCGTTGCAGACGCAGATGCTCGATCGTGATCTTGCCGCCGCGCGGATCGTAGGGTTTCCAGGTGTCGTCCGCCGGCACCGCGCGGCCGAGGCCCAGCAGCGCGTCCTGGAAGGCGGCGTTGTTCTCGAGCTTCTCGGACTGGAAGTGCAGGTCGAACTCGCTCGAGCCGTAGCCCGGCAGGATCGGCGGCGCATCGATGGCGTGGCTGTGCACGAGCCCCGTGGCGCGGATTTCGCCGCAGACCGACTGCGCGCGCAGCGAACACAGGCCGAGCAGGTTGGGGCGTTTGGCGTGCGGGGCGCGCGCGAACAGCGCGGCTCCGTGCACTTCCTCGAGTGGCAGCGGGAAGCCGGCATCACGCTGGCCCTGCGCCTGCGGCCAGCCCTTGTAGGCGAGGCCCGCCTTGCCGTTCATGCGTCCTTCGGCTGCGAAGCGCAAGTCGGAGAGCGAAGCCGCCACGCCCTGCGGCGGTTCAGGCAGCTCGAAGCCCGCCCAGAGCTCGACTTCGCCCGAGGGAGTGAACGCGTCCCAGCGCGACGCGAGCTGGGCGTGATCCGCGGGATCGCTCGCGAGCAGGTCCACGAGCTTGCCGTCGAGCACGAGCGCCGGCATGTGCGCGAAGCCGCGCGCGCGCGCGCCGCCCGCGAGTGCCGGCCCGAGGAAGCCCCAGCCTTCGAATGCTTGCCCTTCCCACTTGCCGTTCGACTGCAGCGTGCACTCCCAGGCAGCGGGGTCGAGCAGCTTGCCGAGCTCCTCGGCCTCGACGTGGCCGTCGAACTCGAGCGCGAAATCGTCGATGCGCTGCGTGCCTTCCGCGATCCGGAAGCTCGTGTCGGCGAGCGAGAGGCGCAAGGTCCCGCTCGTGTGTCCCTGCGGCCGCAGGTCGGCCTGCACGTGGCCCTCGAGCGCCAGCCGGCCGAGCGGCTGGTAGGGGTGTGCGGCCTCGGGCAGATAGGACTGGCTCACGGGCAGGCCCGTCGCGAGCGTTTCGAGCGTGAGCGAGTGTCCGGCCTCGAGCGTGCCGTGCAAATAGATCTCGCCGCGGTTGGGATGCAGCGCGCCCTCGGCTTCGATCCGGCCCTCGTGCGCCTGCGCGCGCAGATCGACCGAGCCCAGGGCCGCCGCGCCCTTCCAGCGCTCGCTCTCGAGTTCGACGCGCAGGTCGCGCACCACCAGCGGCGGCATGCTCGCCGCGCTTTCGGCTCCGGCCTGGCCGCCGAGGCGCTGCTCGAGCGCGTCTACGAAGGCCGTCGTGAGCCGCGCCCGGCCGCCGCGCGCGACGATGCCGCGGATCTCGAAGCCGGCCTGCGCGTCGAGACCCCAGTGCAATTCGAGCGTCTCGATGCGCACGTTCCCGGAAGCCTCGCCGAGCTGCAGCCCGACGAGATCGATGCGCGTGTCGAACCAGGCGACATGCGCGCTCTCGAGCGCGACCGGCAGCGCGCCCGCGCGCTTGCGCAGTTCGCTGCGCGCCATGTCGAGCAGCATGCCGCTGCGCTCGAGCAGCGTCAGCAGCAGTACGAGCGAGAAGGCCACCCACCCGGCCACGAGGGCCAGGCTCCAGAGGAAATGGCCGAGGAGTCGTACGATCGCGCGCATGCGCGGCTAGCTCTCGTGGAGTTCGTTGCCGCTCTCGCGCGGGATCGTCCGACGCGCGAGGGGCGCAGGCGGAGGCGCGGGAAAGGCCGGCAGCTGCGTACGCGCCTCGCGCGCGCGCTGCGAGGCGAGTTCCAGATCGGCCCCGCCCAGATACAGACGCTGCACGCGCCGGCCGACCGAGCAGGTGATCTCGTAGGCGATCGTGCCGGCCTTCTCGGCCACCTCCTCGACCGTGATCGTCTCGTGCCCGTCGCTGCCGATCAGCGTGGCGGTGTCGCCCACGCTGACGCCCGGGATGTGGCCGACGTCGACCGTGATGTAGTCCATCGTCACGCGCCCGACGATCGGCGCGCGCCGACCGCGCACGATCACCTCGCCGCTGTTCGAGAGGCGCCAGGGCACGCCGTCGTGGTAGCCGACCGGCAGCGTCGCGATGCGTGTCGCGCGCTCGGCGCGCCAGGTCGAGGAGTAGCCGATCGGCGTTCCCGCAGGCACGTCCTTCAGGAACACGATCTGCGAGCGCAGCGAGAGCACCGGCTTGAGCTCGCCCGAACCGGGCAGGTCGGGGTTGAGGATGCCGTAGGCGCTGATGCCCGGGCGCACCGTGTCGTACAGCGGCCGCAGGCTGGTGAAGAGCGCCGCCGAATTCGCCATGTGGATCGAGCCGCGCAGGAGCCGCTCCGCGCGCGCACTGTGCAGCACGTTCTCGAAGCTGCGCGCCTGCTCGCGCGTGCTGTCGGCCAGCGCGCCCTCTGCGGCACTGACGTGCGTCATCGTGCCGCACAATTCGAGGCTGCTCGAGCTGCGGATCTCGCGCAAGAGATCGAGCGCGCGGCTCGGCAGCACGCCCAGGCGGCCCATGCCGGTGTCGACGTTGAGGTGCACCTGCGCACGCACGCCGAGCTCGCGCGCGAGCGCCTGGATGTGCGCGCGCCGGTCCGAGGAGTGCAGCGCGATCTGCACGCGGTTGCGCAGACAGTCGCGCGCCTCGTCGTCGATGATCGTGCCGAGCACGAGGATCGGCGCGAGCACGCCGTCCGCGCGCAGTTCGAGCGCCTCGGCCGAGGTGCCGACGCCAAGCGACTCGATGCCGCAGCGCAGCGCGTGGTTGGCGATCGCGCGCGCGCCGTGGCCGTAGGCATCCGCCTTGACGACCAGCATCACGCGCACGCCCGGGCCGGCGCGCGAGCGGATCACGCGCAGATTGTGCTGCAGCGCGTCGAGATCGATCTCCGCCTTGACCCGGTAGGCTTCCACGACCGGAACATAGCGATCGCGGAGGAGCGGATCGAGAGCGCGCTCGCTGCCTCAGCGCGCGCGCGTGCTGGCCTGGAACGGGCGCAGGTAGAGCGGCTGCACGAGTGCCGGCTGCATCGGGCCCGATTTCTCGAGGCGCATACGCCCGAGTTCGAGCAGCGCACGCGCCTGCGGCGGGTCGTCGACGCCGAGGCTCCGGCCGTCGTCACGCGCCCGCTCGCGCGCCGCGTCGGGCGCGAGGATCGCGGGCGCGAGCAACTCCTCGAGCCCGTCCTGCGTGCGCCGGTAGCGGCCGTGGTAGAAGCCGCCGCTGCGGCCGTCGAGCAGCACGCCGCCCGACTCGCCGGGAGCGAGGCGCTCCCAGAGCAGCACCTCGAACGAGCCGACCCCGACCAGTGCCGCGCCGGTCGAGCGCGCGATCCCGAGCGCCGTCGCGATCCCGACGCGCAGTCCGGTGTAGCTTCCCGGCCCGAGTCCCACGTAGACCGCGTCGATCGCGCGCGGGTTGCAGCCGAGCTCGCGCAACAGGCCGTCGAGTGCCGGCAAGAGGTCGCTCGCGTGCGCGCGCGTGGACGAGAGTCCGGCCTGCAGCACGCGGCCATCCGCGCAGGCAGCCACCGAAGCCGAGCGCGAGGAGCTCTCGATCGCGACCTCGAGCTTCATGCGCCCGGGCCCGCGCCGATCTCGGCCTGGATCACACTTGCAAGTTCCTGGGCCTGGGCGCGGATACGGTCCAGGTCGGGTCCTTCGACCATCACGCGCGCGAGCGATTCGGTGCCCGAATAGCGCAGCAGCACGCGCCCGTCCTCGCCCAGTTCGGCCTCGACGCGCTCGCGCGCGCGGGTCAGGCCGGCGAGCGTCGAAAGCGCCGGCTTGGTGCGCACGACGACGTTCAGCAGCACCTGCGGGAATGCGCGGTAGGGGGCCGCGAGCTCCGACATGCGCGCGCCGCTCTCGCGCATCACGCGCAGCACGCGCAGGGCGGTGTAGATGCCGTCGCCGATGTAGTGGTGGTCGGGCCCGAAGACGATGTGGCCGGACTGCTCGCCGCCGAGCTGCAGCCCCTCGCGGCGCAGCTCCTCGACCACGCGCCGGTCGCCGACGTCGGTCGTCGCGACCGAGACCCCGACCTCGCGCAGCGCGCGGTGCAGGCCCTTGTTGCTCATCACGGTCGCCGCGATGCGCGGCTTCTTGAATTCGCCCTTGCGCGCCATGGAGCGTGCGAGCAGCGTCAGGATCCCGTCCCCGTCGACGAGCTCGCCGCGCTCGTCCGAGAAGAGGCAGCGGTCGCCGTCGCCGTCGAGGGCGATGCCGAGGTCGGCGGCCTGGCGGCGGACCTCCTCCTGCAGCGCCTGGGGCTTGGTCGCCCCGCAGCGCAGGTTGATGTTGTCGCCGTCGGGTTCGGCCGCGAAGGCGCGCACCTGGGCGCCCAGGCGCGCGAAGACACGCGGGGCGATGCGGCTGCCGCCGCCGTTGGCGCAATCCACGACCAGCGACAGGCCGTGCAGGTTGAGCCCGGCGCCCGCGTGCTCGAGCAGGTAGGCGAGGTAGTCGCCCTCGAGCCTGGGATCGACCGGCACGGGCGGGCACTCGAGCTCGAGCGTCGGCCGGGCGCGCAGGCGCTCCTCGATCGCGAGCTCGAGCTCGTCGGAGAGTTTCTCGCCCAGCTCGGAGAAGAGCTTGATGCCGTTGTCCTCGGCCGGGTTGTGCGAGGCGGAGAGCATCGCGCCGAGGTGAAAGCCCTCCAGGCGCGTCAGCAGCGCCAGTCCTGGGGTCGTGATCAGGCCGGCGCTGGTGGCCTCGAAGCCGTGCTGCGCGAGACCGCGCGCGAGGGCCGCCTCGAGGCCCGGGCCCGAGCGGCGTCCATCGTGGCCGAGCAGCACGCGCGGCCGGGGTCCGGAGGCCTGATTTCGGCCCACGAGTTCGCCGATCGCGGCGCCGAGGGCCGTCACGGCGGCCGGCGCCAGCCAGCCCTCGCCGGCGCGCCCGCGTACGCCGTCCGTGCCGAAGATGCGTTCGTGTTTCACCGGCCGAGATTGTGTCCCCGCGCACCCGCGCGGCACAAGGGGGCTCAACGCCGCGAGTGCGCTGCCAGCGCCGCCTGCACGGCGAGCGCTTGTCGCAGCGGAGCGACATCGTGCGCGCGCAGGATCGTCGCACCTTCGCGCGCCGCGAAGAGCGCGGCGGCCAGCGTCCCGCCGAGGCGTTCGCCCGGCGCGCTCGGCGCGAATCCAGCGCGTTCCTCGATCGCGGCGAGGAAGGACTTGCGCGAGACGCCGACGAGCAGCGGCTGGCCGAGCGCGGCGAGCGCGCGCGTGCCCCCGAGCAGCGCCAGGTTGTGCTCGAGCGTCTTGCCGAAGCCGATGCCCGGATCGATCCACAGGTGTTCGCTCGAGATCCCTGCGGCGAGCGCCGCGGCGACGCGCTGGCAGAGGAACTCGCGCACCTCGGCCAAGACGTCCGCGTAGCGCGGCGCGTGCTGCATGTCGCGCGGGCTGCCTTGCATGTGCATCGCGACGAAGCCTGCACCGCGCGCAGCGACGATCCCGAGCATGCGCGCATCGGCGCGACCGGCGCTGACATCGTTGACGATCGAGGCGCCAGCCTCGAGCGCCGCCTGTGCGACCGCGGCGTGCAGCGTGTCGATCGAGATCGGGACCTGCGTGCGCGCGCGCAGTCCCTCCACGACCGGCAGCACGCGCGCGAGCTCCTCCTCGGGCGCGAGCTCGCGCGCGCCCGGCCGCGTCGATTCGCCGCCCACGTCGAGCAGATCGGCGCCCTCTGCGACGAGCCGCAGGCCGTGCTCGATCGCGCACTCCGGATCGAGGAAGCGTCCGCCGTCCGAGAAGCTGTCGGGCGTGACGTTGACCACGCCCATGATCCGGACCCGGGGAGCCTCGGGGCTCTCGGATCCGGAAGGCACAGGCGCGCTCCCGCGCTCAGGCGGGGGACAGGCCGGGCATGTCGCCGCCGCGCGGCTGCGAGAGCGGCGGCAGGACGTGCGCGGGGGAGCTCGGTGCGGGCGTCGAGGGCTTCTGCGGCGGCGGAGGTGCCGCACTGCGCAGGCTCTCGATCGTGTCGCCGTGCAGGAGCTTCTTGATGTCGACGCCGCTGATCGTCTCGTAGGCGAGCAGCGCGGCGGTGATCTGCTCGAGCGCGTGGGCGTTCTCGGCCACGATGCGCTCGGCGGTGTGGTAGGCGTCCTTGAGCAGCTTCTCGACCTCCTGGTCGATGATGCGCGCGGTATCCTCGGAGTGCCACTTGCCGCTCATCAGCTCGGTGCCGAGGAAGTCGGAGCCCTGGCGCTCGGCGTAGTTGATCGGGCCGAGCTTCTCGGACATGCCGAGCTCGGTGACCATCGCGCGCGCGAGTTCGGTCGCGCGGCGGATGTCGTCCGAGGCGCCGGCCGAGATGTCTCCGCAGAAGCGCGCTTCCGCGGCGCGTCCGCCGAAGGCCCAGGCGAGCGTGCCGAGCATGCGCTTCTTCTGCATGTGGTAGCTCTCCTTGTCGGGCAGCACCATGGTCGTGCCCAGCGAACGGCCGCGCGGCACGATCGTGACCTTGTGCGGGTCGTCCACGTCGGGCAGCATCGCCGCGACGACGGCGTGTCCGGCCTCGTGGTAGGCGGTGATCTTGCGATCCTCCTCCTCGATCTTGCGCGACTTCTTCTGGCGGCCGTAGCGCACCTTGTCGCGCGACTCCTCGAGGTGTTCCATCGAGACCTCGTCGCGCTTGGCGAGCGCCGCCATGATCGCGGCCTCGTTGATGATCGCGGCGATGTCGGCGCCCGAGTAGCCGGGCGTCGAACGCGCCAGCGTGCTGACCACGACGTCGTTCGAGGTCTTCACCTTCTTGATGTGGACCTTGAAGATCTCCTCGCGGCCCTTCAGGTCGGGCAGGTCGATCACGACCTCGCGGTCGAACCGGCCCGGGCGCAAGAGTGCGGGGTCGAGCACGTCGGGGCGGTTCGTTGCGGCGATGACGATGATGCCCTCGTCGGTGCCGAAGCCGTCCATCTCGACCAGGATCGCGTTGAGCGTCTGCTCGCGCTCGTCGTGGCCGCCGCCCATGCCCGAGCCGCGGCGCCGACCGACGGCGTCGATCTCGTCGAGGAAGATGATGCAGGGCGAGTTGTCGTGCGCCTGCTTGAAGAGGTCGCGCACGCGGCTCGCGCCGACGCCCACGAACATCTCGACGAAGTCCGAACCGGAGATCGAGAAGAAGGGCACGTCCGCTTCGCCGGCGATGGCCTTGGCGAGCAGCGTCTTGCCGCAGCCGGGAGGCCCGACGAGCAGGATGCCGCGCGGGATGCGGCCACCGAGGCGCGTGAAGCGCCCGGGGTTCTTG
>Ga0302322_100006064_pt1 | contig 10671 bp, 11 predicted proteins | sample Fen_T0_2_FD_203757 | JGI IMG/M metagenome (GOLD analysis project Ga0302322, IMG submission 203757) | Peat permafrost microbial communities from Stordalen Mire near Abisko, Sweden - Fen_T0_2 | ecosystem: Environmental > Terrestrial > Soil > Wetlands > Permafrost | place: Sweden: Abisko... | reverse complement strand
TGGACAGCTACATCTATGGCTTCGCCCTGACGAAGATGAACCTCCCCTTCGACGCCTCAGAGGAGGTCGCCGAGGTGGCGCATGGCATGCTCCAGCGGTTCCCCGTCAACGAGTACCCCAACCTCGTCGCGATCATCGCCGAACGCATCAAGCCCGGCTACGACTATGTGGACGAGTTCGAGTACGGCCTCGACCTGATCCTCGACGGCCTGCAGAAGGCGACCTCCTCGGCCTGATGCCGGGAGGCTTCGGGGCGGGGGCGGCACGAAGGCACGTCGAGCGAGGGGCCGAGCTCGTCGTCGTCACCGTACGGGGTGGTGAGCCAGGTCCCGTCGCTCAGGCGGAACTCGTGGAGGTGGGCGCGGTCCCAGCGGGCGAAGGCGTCGTTGGGCGATGGCGGTCGCGAGCGCGACAAAGGTGTGGCTCCGGGCCGCTGCAGGAGTCCGTCCCGGCCGCGGCCAGGGGCGCTCCCCGCAGCCCTCGACAAGCTCGACACGGATCGAAAGTCAGGCTCGCGCCATCGCGGATCCCTCCTTCAGCCCCAGAGGCTCGAGATCGGCACCGCGAAGAGGCGGTCACCGAGGCCATACGCGCGTGGACCCGTGTGGAGCACGATGCCAGCGACAAAGGTCTCCGGGTACAGGTCCCGCAGGGTCGCCAGGTGCCGGGCGGCATCCGGCGACGGGGCGGAGTCAACCTTGACCTCGATCGCAACCAGCCGGCCGCCGGCAAGCTCCGCGAGCAGGTCGACCTCGAGTCTCCCCTGCTGCTGGCGTACGTGGTACAGGCGGGGCCTGGTGGCCGAGGTCGCGAGCTCGGCCCGGAGCTGGGCGACGACGAAGGTGTCGAGCAGCCGGCCCATGAGGTCGCCCTCGCGGAGGACCAGCGTGGTGTCGAGGCCTAGGATGGAGCCGGCCAGCGCGGGTTCGACGAGGTGGCGCTTGGGCATGAGCACCAGGCGCTTGAGACGGTTCGAGGTCCAGGCCGGCAACGCCGCGACCACGAGGAGGTTGCCCAGCAGCCGCTCGTAGGCCTGGGCCGTCCGGCGGTTGATGCCGGCCGCATCGAAGAGCGTGCGCTCGTCAATGATGCCGGCCGTGTTGAGGGTGTAGGCCTCGAGATAGCGGCGCAGGCGAACCGGATCCCGGCCCCCGTCGATCTGCTCGGCGTCCCGCGTGAGGAGATGCTCGACGTATCTCTCGAGCCAGGCACGTCGGGCCGACTCGCCGAGACGCAAGGCGGGCTCCGGGAACCCACCGCGCAGGGCCAGCTCCACATAGCCGCGCAGGTCCGGCGTATCCGCGGTCGGGAGCAGGTCGGCCCCGGCGACCACCCGGTCGAGGAACGGGACACCGCCACCGCCGAGCCCTGCCTGCTCGCGGACCGTCATGCCGAACATGGGCACCCGCGTCAGCCGGCCGGTCCCGGGCCACAGGTCGCCGTGGAGGTCGCTGCGGACCGAGCCCGTGACGAAGAACCGGCCTGGACGTGGGTCGGCGTCGACGGCCCGCTTCACCGCACCGAGCACACCCGGAACCACCTGCCACTCGTCGAGCAGCACCGGCGCTGGGAGGCCCCGCAGCGCGGCGTCGGGGTCGGCCCGGAAGGCCACCGCCTCCGCCTCGCGGTCGAGGCGGACGACCGTCGCTGCCCGACGCGCAGCCGTGGTGGTCTTTCCCGTCGCGCGCGGCCCGGTGAGAAACACGGCGGGGAGTTCGGCAAGGAGCGTGTCAATCCTGGCGTCGACAAGCCTGGGGAGGTAGTCCATGGGCGGAGACTACCACTCCTACGCGAATTCCAGTACCACTCTCACACAGCCTCAGCTACCACTCTGCAGCGAGACCCGGGACAATGAGGTCGGTCGGTGCAAGATGCGGGAGCGGCGCGAGGGGTCAGCGGGCCGAATCCACGCACGAATCGGGTGCTGGAGGGATCTGGTCGGGGCGAGAGGGTTAGCGACGACGATATCGATCTTCAGCCGTGGCGATCCACCCTGCCGACTCGGCCCGTAGCGGCCTTCACCAGCCCGTCGCGTCGAGCATCTTCGTGAGGTTGCGCTTGCGCGCGTGACCGGCTCGAACGGTGGCAAGGTAGCCCGTGAACTCGGCCTCGGCTCCGATCCGGATCATCAGCCCCCGGATGTGCCGGAGCAGCTCGACAGCAGCCGCGTAGCCGTCACTCCGGGCGGTCCGAAGGAGCGCCTCCACCTCGCGCTGGTAGATGGGGATCGCGTCGACCGGGTGGTCGGTCTCCCGCCGTCGCGCCAGCTCTCGCCAAACGGCCTCCGAGCATCCCAGCTCCACCGCCTCGCGCCACGCGGCCTCCACGTCGTCCTCACCCAGGTACATCCTCACGAGGGCGGAGTCGTCCGAAGGAGTGTCCCAGCGGTTCGGGGCTGGCCGCTTCTTCCCCCGGGCCTCGACGACCGCCGCGCGCGCCGCCTGGAGCGCTCGGTCTCGCCATGCTGGCCAGGCATCGACGCGGCTGGCGTGGGCCTTGAGTACTGCGAAGCCCTCGACCGTCGGCCGGGCCTCGAAGGGGGCCCAGACGAGGGCGAGGGCCTCATCGTGGCGCGATTGCTGGTGGTAGGACTCGGCCAGGAAAGCCCGGAGGCGTCCGTCGGATGTGTCCGGGAAGGCCCGCACGCCCTGCTCGGCCCAGTCGAGTGCCTCGTCGGCGCGCCCGGCGTCCAGGCACACCTGGGCAATCTCGAGGAACGCGTACGGGCTCGAGAGGTCCCGGGCCTTGACCGTCACGAGCTCGTCAACGTCGCCGGCCGCACGGGCGAGCGACTCCATGATCGAGGCGATGCGGAAACGCCGGCCTTCGAACGATCGGCCGATGCCGGACCCCGGCCCGAGGGGCGGCACCGTCGCCCACTCCACCTCGGCCCGTCGGCGGTACTCCGCGAGGCCGGCCTCGCCCAGCACCTCGGCGTGGGTCAGCACGGCCCCGGCGAACACGTCCCACTCCCCGTCGACCTCCCACGCGAACAGGCGCCCGGCAAGCACCACGGGATCCGGGCGTGCCACCTCGCACGCGGCGAGGTGCACGCCCTGGAGCCGCCCGAGCACGCCGCCCATCTCCCCGTCGGAGTCGTCGACGTGATCCATCGCCCGTTCGACGCGGCGCAGCGCATGCTCGGCGAGCTCGATGACAACCTCCGCCTGCCCGGTGCGCAGGATGTCCTCCAGGAGGTCGACCGCGCCATGGATCCCCGACACGTAGCCGTACACATCCGCGTAGCGAACGAAGTCCGGCACCCGCACCGCCTGGTCGATCGCCCGTCGGACCATGTCCGCACCCGCCCCGTTCGCCTCCGCCGTCGCGACGAGCAGCAGCAAGCGCTCGTGAAGCAGATCGTCGCGCTCGGCCTGCGCGAGGACCAGGTCCACGAGGGCACCATGGTCCATGGCCGCGAGGTGGTCCCGGATGCCCTCGGTTGTGATCCTCCGCGGCCGCGACTTGCGGAGCACTGATGCGCTGGGTTCCGGACCGGCGGGCTCCGGCGCCTGCTCGAGCCAGGCGAGTCCGAGGGCGACCCCGTGCTTGCAGAAGGTGCCGGTCTCGCCCATCGGGCAATCGCAGCTCGCGAGGATCTCGCCGACCTCGACCTTCAGGATCACCTCGTAGTCGAGCGTCCCCTCGACCGTTCCCGTGAGAACGAGGCCATCCTCAGCGATCTCGGAGACGCGGCCCTCGCTCGCGTAGTCCCGGCCGCGGCGGTACGTCCGGTCGCCGGCACGGAGGCGGAGGGCTTCGGGCGTGACGAGGTCCCCGAGGCCCCTCATAGCACGGCGGGCAATGGGTCCGGGATCCGGACCCGCGTGGGCTGGCCGATCATGATCGCCAGGACCGGGTGGACGGATCCCATCGCAGTCCACGCGTGCCCGAGAGCACGGGCTCGAGGAACGCCGCCAGGACGTCGTGCGCCTCATGGGCCGTCGCGGGCTCGAGCACCATCTCCTTCCGGAGCGACGCGTACTGGCGGGCCCATGCCGCCGGGGGCTCCGCGAGGGCTGGCGGCCACGGGTGCGAGGCCCGACGTGCGAAGGTGGCCGCCGCGGCCTCGATGAGCGCATCGCTCGAGATCGCGTGGCGCTGCGTGAGCCAGACCATGTCGGCGAGGTCCTTCGCCCGGGTGTTCGCGACGTCGCGCGGGAGGGTGTACGCGTGCAGCTTCTCCGCGAACTGCTGGGCGACCGGGTACACCGGGAATCGGGCGGGTTCGAATCCAAGGCGCTCGACGACCGGGTCGCTCGAGTGGCGCTCGAGCTCGCCGGTGATGGCGTCCCGGGAGCTGATGTCCAGCTTGAAGCGGACGAGCTCGGCGCCGGCAACCCGCGCGACGACGACGAACCGCAGGCCGCCGCCGGGCGGCCCGGGCAGCCGGCGCGGCGGGGCCGGCAGCTCGAACGTGAAGGGATCGTCGAGGACCTGGGCGATTGCGGCCGCGACCATGCCGGATGCCGCGTCGATGGCGGCGTCGATCCGCAGGTCCACGTCCTCGGTGAAGCGGGCCTCGCCCGGGTGCCGTAGCTGGTTCGCGTAGCCGCCCTTGAGGATCCACGTCCCCCACCTGGTCGTCGCAAGCAGCCGCACGAGGAAGCGGTCGATCGCGACCGTGAGGTGGACCCGCCGGACCGGCTCGTCACCCGTCGCCTCGCGGGCGACGTCGCGCATCCGGGAGAGGAGGGCCTGGCGGCGGCCGAGCTCGGTGACGCGCGGATCGGTCACGGGCGCGCGGTCGTGAACGGGTTCAGGCGCCGCAGCCGGGCGAGGTCGTCGGCCGTGAGCATGGCGCGCTCACGCCCTTCCGCGAGGGCAGCCAGCAGCTGGTCCGGGTCGGTGCCGCCCTTCGCGCAGTCGGCGAGCGTCCGGACGAACGATGTCACCAAGACCCCGTCGCGGAGCATGCGCTCGGCTGGGGCGATGGCCGAGCGGTGGATCGTGTAGCCGGGACGCGGCTTGAGGCCCGAGCCCGGCGGGACGGTGACGTGGACCGTGCGCGGCAGGACGTCGCTGACGCCGTACAGCTCGAGGGCCGTGTCGTGGCTGAACGTCGCGGACGGCGCCTCGACCGAGAACGCGTAGAAGCTGTCGAGCTGGCTCGCAGGCGAGCCGGTCAGGCGGTAGACGCCGTGGGCCACCCGCTCGATGACTCCGCGCCGGACCCGGTCGACGAGGGCCCTCCGGCTGATGCCGGCAGCGGCGGCCTGCGCGGTGCTGAAGTACCCATGCTGGGCCGCGGCAAGGTGGAGGAGATCGGTCTCAACCATGACCGAAGGTTACGCACCACGTAACAGTGGGTCAAGTCGCGTTGAGGCCATGCGTGCGCTGACCCCGGCTCGCCGCGCTCATGGCGCAGGCGATGATCACACCTCCGCACGCCGGACTGCACACACCGCCGTTGCGGCGGCCCACTCCGAGCTCGTACCGTCGGGCGCACGCGGGACCGATGGACGGGGCCGGCCAGAGAGAAGCCGGGCCCCAGCGGAGCCCGGCTTTGGTATGTCCTGAGATCTGGTCGGGGCGAGAGGAGTGGCGACGACGATATCGATTGGCCTCGGGTGCGAGGCCGCCGGGAATGACGAGCCCTGACCGTCGAGCCCGACCCGTGGGAGCGGCGCGAGCCGAGCCACGGCGTTGGTGTATACGCTATCTGTCGATGTATACTCCTAGCATGAAGCGCCTGCAGATCTACATCGAGGAGGAGTTGGACGACGCACTGGCCTCCCGGGCACGTCGGACGCACACCTCCAAGGCCGCCCTCATCCGGGATGCCGTGCGCCGCTCGATCGGCGAGCCGGAGCCCACGGTCGATCCGTTCCGCGACTGGATCGGCGGCAGCGATGCTGCGCCGGCACCCGTCGACGATGTCGTCTACGGCTCGTGAGGTTCGTCGACACCTCCTACTGGGTGGCGCTCCGGCTGCGGCGTGATGCCAACCACGGGGACGCGGTCCGCCTGTGGTCGCCCGGCCAGGCGCTCCTGACGACCAACCACGTCGTCGGCGAGACCTGGACCTTCCTGCGCCGTCGCGACGGACACCCTGCGGCCGTCGCATTCCTCGACGCGGTCGAGTCCGCGGAGTGGCTGACCGTCGTGCAGGTCGACGAGGGGATCGAGCGCGAGGCGCGGGCCTGGCTCCGGCGCCACGATGAGCGGGTCTACTCGTTCGTCGATGCCACGAGCTTCGTCGTCATGCGCCGCGAACGCCTCGGGGAGGCACTGGCATTCGACGGCGACTTCAGCGCGGCGGGCTTCGTCGAGGTCCGACCCTAGTCCCGGCTGGCATCCCGAACTGATAGGCGGACGTCGCACGTCAAGACCACGCCGCAGCCCTGGCGTCTCCGAGACCTCGTCGGCTCCAAGGCGGCCGAGGCGGGCAAGAAGCGATGCCAGCGCACAGGTCGGGACAGTGAGGGGCATTGGTCGGGGCGAGAGGGATAGCCCCGCCACCAACGACCTTCCGATCACGATGCGTCTCGCCGAACCGCCAGAGCCTTCCTACTGGCTCCAGAGCGCATGACCAGACATCCGTCCCGCCCAGCGGAGCGCGCCACGGATCGTGAGGTGGGGGTGGTCGCCGCGGTCGTCGTCGCCGGGTCGGAGAAGGCAGCCGCCCACCGCCTCGGCCTGTCCCACTCGACCGTCAAGCACCACCTGGCGAACGCGCGGTCGAAGGTCGGAGCGGAGACGACGGCGCAGCTCGTGTGGATCCTCGCCCCGCGGCTGCCTGAGCCTGAGGGCGGAGCAGAAGCGGGCGAGTGACGTGTCTCTGACGTCCCGATGCGTGCGCGAATGTCACCCGGCGGCGTCTGTGGACGGGGCGGGCGGTCCGCGCTCTCGGCGCAGCCTACTTCGTCGTGACGGTGATCGAGAGTGGATCGCTGAGGAACACGCCGTTGACGCCGCCTGAGGACGCCTGGTCGATCTCGACGGCGGCGCGCGCGTCGTAAGGGCCGTCGGGGAGCTCGTACCCGAGGCGCGGGTCGCACGACGAGGTCCCGCCCGTTGCGGGGATCGACGACGAGCCCCCCGGCTCGAGCCGGAACCCGAGGCCCGTCCCGGCCATCGGGCCCGCGGCCACCCCGACCGGGACCGTCCCGCCGGGCTCGAACAGGTAGATGAGCAGCGGCTGGCCGGTCTCGACGGCCAGGGGGACGGGGCCCGTGTTCGTCAGGCGAACCGTGGCCGCGAACGCCACCTCGTGGCCGACCGAGTGGCTCGGCATCTGGATCGTCGCCCGGAGCGGGCCCGGATCGACGAGCGGTCCCACCAGGGCGGCGCAGACGTTCGCCCCCTCTGACGGGGCCGGGTACGGGAGCAGCCCGACCGTCACCTGCACCTGCGCGCCGTAGCGTGCGACCAGGTCGGCGGCGGCGGCCGCCGCGGTCGACCGAAGCACGACGACGACCGTCCCGGCTCCATCGCCGATGCTGAGGAGCTGCCCCGCGTACTCGCTCTCGATGGCCGCTCTGATCTGTCCGAGATCCCCGGCGGCCGCGCTGGCGAGCGGGCCCGGCGTCGCCGCGGGCGCGGCCGGGCCCGACCTGGACCCGATCGACGGCATGCCCACGATGGCCACGGCAGCGGTCAGAACGACGGCGAGCGCGACGGACCCGACGAGGGCCGAGATCGCCAGGGACCACCGACGGGGCGCAGCGTCGCGTTCCGGGAGGCGGTGGAGCACCTCGCCCAGCGACTCGGGCTCGGGGGCCCTGGCGCCCGCCAGGTGCGATCGGATCTCGGCATCCAGATCGTCCTGGGTGATCCTGCGGCTCATCGTTTCACCTCCCAGCCCGATCGGCTGAGCTCGGCCTTGATCCGTCGATTGGCGGTGTGGAGCCGCCACTTCACCGTGCCGCTCGGCACCCCGAGCAGTCGAGCGATGTCGTCGATCCGCAGATCGTTCCAGTAGCGCAGGACGACGACGACCCGCTGCTCCGGGCCGAGACGGTCCAGCGCCCGCGCGACACCATCCCTGAGCGAGCCGTCGTCGACCGGATCGGCGGCAGTCCGGTCGTCGTCGCCAAGCGGATCGATCTGCAGGACCCGACGGTGGCGGAGGTCGTTCCGGCAGACGTTCACGACGATGCGCGTGAGCCACGGCCGGAACGCCGCGCGGTCGCGCAGCCGATCGAACGATTCCCAGGCCCGCAGGACCGCCTCGTTGACAGCGTCCTCGGCGTCGCCGCGATTCCCGAGAAGCCGGGCGGCGAGCTGGTAGGAGGCGCCAAGCTCGGCGCCCGCAAGCCGCCCGAACACCTCGCGCCTGTCCCCGTCGACCGCGTCATCGGCGGGGGGCGTCAGCGCCTCGTTGTCGTCGGGTATCACGGTGACCAAGGTCTGGCACCGTCGATTCGTGTTCCGCACACCATTCCAGACACGCCGCGTCGCGCTTTCGTTGGCACCTGCCGTATTCGTGCGCGCCTTGGCCGCAGCGGGATCGCTCGCCACCAACTCGTCCTCGATCGCAGTGCGGGCGACGACCGCGAGGAAGGAGTGGCTACGGGGCGGAGCGTGGGCTCGCTCGCCTCTGCCAGCGTGACTACACCCGAGGTCGGACGAGCGCCCCAGGGCGCCCCATCGCCCACCGGCTCGGCCTGTCGCACTCGACCGTCCAGCACCATCTGGCGAACGCCCGGTCGAAGGTCGGCGCGGCGACGACGGCGCAGCTGGTGTGTGATCCTGGCCCCGCGGCTGCCGGAACCCGACGAAGAGACGAGCGAGGCCGAGCTCGGGGGCCGCGGCTCACTGGTCAGGGGCACGTCACCCGCGCCAGCCGCCCGGTGCTCCAGTCGTACGTCTTGTCGCTCGCACGGTCCGTGTGCCAGTAGAGCACCGGCCCGGTGGCGGTGAACCAGACGGCGTCCTCCCCGGCGTCGAGGACCTGCGTCGGCTCGGGCTGCCCGGACGGCTGGACCCAGAGGTGGCTGTGGTCGCTCCAGGCCAGGAATCCGGGGCCTGCGGCGACCGGCGAGAACTGGCCGTGCAGGCCGAACACCCTGGTCTGCCCCGACGGGTACCCGGCCACGACGTCGGACGTCATCCCCGGGTCAGCGGCCGTCGAGTCCTTCAGCAGCCGGACGACCACGGCGCCCGCCGTGCTGGCCGCGGCGGCCTGGACGATCGACGGGGCGATCCCGTACGCGGGGGTCGCGGCGCCGGCCGGGAGCGGGATCGACGCGGGCTGGGCGAGCGCATAGCCGGTCCCGGGGTCCGCCGCGCTCTTGACGGCGGCCACGATCGCGGAGGACGACACCAGCGACGGGTAGTTCGCCTCGGGCTCGAGCCGGCGCACCGTCCGCGCCCTCAGGTCCGCCACGTAGACCCGCATGCCGAAGCGGCCCGCCCCGAGCGCGACCGGGGCCGCCCACGCCGCGAGGTCGCCCAGGAGGGACACGTCGGTCGCCTGCGCCATGGCGGGCTCGGTCCCGGGGTTGAACCTGGCGACCTCGCGGACCTCCCCGCTGCGGCGGTCGAAGGCCCAGATGTGCCAGTCGCCCTGGACGACGTCCAAGCCGCCCTCCTGCCACACGACCCAGTCGGCGTCGCCCGTGATGCGCCCGTCGATCTGCGACCGCGCCTCATCCTGGCTCGCCGCCGGCTGCCTGCTGACCACCGGCGTGACCGCGCCGGACGCGGGGTCGAGGACGCTCATGGTGTCGGCGACGCCGGCGAGGTGCGACTGCAGCACGAGGATCTCGCCCCGGTCGGTGACGCCGGCGACCCAGCCGTTCTCCGACCTGAGGCTCGCGGGGGCGGCCACGGCCTCGGGCTCCGACAGCCGGCACGCCCCGGCCGGGATCGAGGCACTTGGCGCCGCCGGCGTGCCGACGGCGGCGGGCGGCCCCGACGGCTCGACCGCCGGCGGCACTGGGGCTGGCCCGCCGCATGACGCCGCGAGGAAGGCGGCGGCGGCGAGGGCGGCGAGCCGGCTCACCCGGCCGGCCCCCGGATCACCGCTCCGGACGTCGGGTCGACGCAGAGGTACATGTGGGAGCCGTAGGAGGCTCCCGTGCTCTCCGTCACGGTCCCTTCCATCAGGACCTCCCAGTTCGCGCCACAGGCGGTGTCGTTGGTGATCCCGAAGTCCGTCTCGCGCACGTCGGTCAGCTTGATGCCCGTCCCGTGGGCGGTAGCGAAGTAGTCGCGTGCGATCTGCCCGGCCCGCGCCCCGTCGATCGCGGCCGTGGCGGCCGGCCCGGTGCACGCGGCGACAGGCAGCACGGCCAACGCGAGGGCCGCGGCGATCAGCGGGCCGACGGGGCGCACACCGGGCCTCCGGTCAGTCGCACGGCTTCGAGGGGTCCGGGACGAATGACGGGCCGCCGGTGAGCGGGGCGCCCGCCCAGAGGACGAGCCGGCCGCAGGCGAGGTCCGCGGACCCCACCCTGCCCGACGTGCTCGAGAGGGGGTCGCTCGCGGACACCGTCATCGTGGCGAGCACGCGTCCGCCAGGCGAGCGCGCCTCGACGGCCCAGGGCTTGGCGGGGAGAGTCCCCGGGGCCCAGTCCTGCGTCGCGCCGGGGGCGACGGTGCCGATCTTCGCGCCGTTGACGTCGACCGCCACCGGGATGGTGAGCCCGTTGGAGACGCTCACGCCGTAGGTCGCGGCTGGGGCGGACGCCGGCGGGGTCGGGGCGACCGTGGCGGCCGGCCCGG